>OUNM010029787.1_pt1 | contig 28800 bp, 17 predicted proteins | sample 1769961 | NCBI WGS metagenome assembly OUNM01 (sample SAMEA3914820, study PRJEB12502) | metagenome | biome: forest; material: soil | place: USA | collected 2012-03-12 | depth 0.3 m | reverse complement strand
GCCCGGGAGCACACGGGCCAATCCGTCTTCAGCCGCGTTCTTCAAACTTTTTTTGGCGGTTCATTGGAAAAGGCCGTTGCTTCCTATCTAGCCGACCCCGATGCGGAAATTTCCCCGGCGGAACTGCGCCGCTTGTCGGCGCTCATCAAAAAATCGGAGCGCAAAGGAGCGTGAATATGGCTATCTATTCCACAAATCCTGCGGTTTTGGAGGCTGCAACTGAGACCATGCGCTTGATCGTTGTGGCGGCCTTGCAAAGCACCGTGGTACTGGTTCTCGCATTAGTCGCGGTGCGTTGCATGCGGGCCTGCTCTGCCGCTAGCCGTCATTTGGTTATATTCCTGGCATTGGCCGCTCTTCCAATTCTCCCATTTCTTTCGCGGGCTCATCCGCGCACGAGTGTGAAGGTGGAACCATTGAGTTCGCAAAGCGGAACGCATGAGACGCCGGGGATTGGCTCCGTCACAGTGAGAGAACCCCTTGCGCCGGTCGCGCCATCCGACGATTTCAAAGAAATCGAGAACCACACGACCGGCTGGAAATGGCTGGAAGGATTGGCGAGAGAGAAGGCGAAACGTCTTTGGGAAAGCCGCGTCTCTGGCGTGCTGGCCGAATGGGGTGTCGGAGTATGGCTCGTTGGTGCGATGGCCGCGCTGGCACGGCCGCTTCTCGGATTGTGGAGTCTTAAAGGGCTCGAGCGAAGTGCGCAGGAAACGGGGGAAGGTCCCGTCTGGGAATTGCTTAAAGTAACCGCGCGCGTCCTTCGCCTGCGGCGGAAAGCGGTCCTGCTCTTCGGAGAAGAGCGCCGCATGCCCATGACGTGGGGTTACTTGAAGCCGCGCATTCTGCTGCCGCGAGAGGCCCGCGTGTGGCCGCCGGAGCGGCAGCGAGCGGTGCTGCTGCACGAAATGGCGCACGTCGCGCGTTGGGATTTTGTCACCGCGATCATTACTAGATTCCTTTGTGCATTGTATTGGTTCAATCCACTGGTTTGGCTAGCTGCCTGGCGGCTGGTTCAGGAACAAGAGCAGGCCTGCGACGATATCGTACTGAGGGCCGGGGCCGGACCAACCCGCTACGCCGAAACGGTGCTGCATATCGCTGCGGGCCGCCCGGTGTATGAATACGAAGCGCTGGAAGCGGTGGCCATGGCTCGCCCTTCCAACGTGGAGGGACGGCTCCTGGCGATCATGGACGGCAAGCGCTGCCGCACGCCGCTCACGGTATTTCGCATCATGATAGCCACCGCCATCGTCGGAGCCGCCTCCGCTCCTCTCTCGATGCTCTCTCTCGCGCAAGTCAAAGTCGCGTCGGATGATCAGGGGATCAGAGATTTGCGATCGCGAGGGGGCTTGGATCGCGGCCTCATCGCCTGGTGGCGCGGCGACGGCGACGGAAAAGACAGCGCCGGAAAGCACGACGGCGAATTTCCTTTCGGCGCGCGATACCACATCGACTTCAGCGGCCAAGCCTTTGATTTCGACAGATCGTCCCACCTCTCCTCGCTGCAGCAACAGCGCGTCAGCATTCCCGATAGTTCAGACTTCGCCATGTCGGAAGAGATGACTCTTGAAGCCTGGGTCTTTCCGCTCAACTACGGCGGGATCATCCTGCTGCGCGGTGACGATCGCCCGGGATACGACACGTGGCAGATCGATCTCTTCGCGCCGGGAAATGTCGATTACCACTTCAATACAACCAACAATCAGTCTGCCGGACTCCGGGCGCCTCTTCAGCTCCACCAATGGCAGCATCTGGCGGTTACTTTCGATCACGGCGCCATGAAGTTATATATCAATGGCGTTCTGGCCAGTTCGGCCACCACTGAGCTTCGCCCCATCGCCGTGCTCGATCCTCGGTTTGACCCGTCGATTGGCATAGGCAACGCGGGGGGAAAACTCTACAACATGCCATTCGACGGCGCGATCAAAGATGTACGCGTTTACAACCGCGCCCTGAACGAGGACGAGGTCAACGAAAGCCTGAAGTAGCCCGTGTTACGCGGCAGCCGCATCCGCTCAGTCTATTGATCGGGGCGAGTGCGTAGGTTTTCACGCAATAAAGCGCCCGGGCTCGAACGCTCGCTCATCAGGATGCGCAAGGGAACGCCTCCTAACTTGGCGTCGCGGGGTGGTTCCCCGGCACTCCGCAAAGGGGCATCGAGATCTCTGGAAGAATCACGACGGCGCCTCGCGCGGAAGCGGGTCGCTCCGAGTGAACTGCTTAACAAAATAACTAGTAGGAAAGTGAGATCGATAGTCATGAGATTGGTAGGTTTGGTTTGGTTTCATGTGGTGATTTTTTGCTGCTTTGCTTTGGCGAATGCCGGAAAACAAAAACCCTGCTCGCCGTCGGCGAGCAGGGTTTTCGAGGAACAGAAATGCTAAAAATCGAAAACTAGCCGCTCGCCTCCCTAGATTCGGTATTACCGCGATACTGACCCGCACCGTAAACGGACATAACGGACGCGACGAAAGTACCCACAGCTACCTGCGCCAATGCAGCAAAACACGGCCGATTCCACGGCTGTGTCTGGCTGGCGATGTAGGCAGGTTTACTCATAACGAATCGGTCTTCGGTCGAGGAGTAGGGAAGAGGGGGCGGACCGTCAAACACTTTTTTAAATATTTGCTCAGCCCGCCCTAGTTAACGATTCGCGCCGGATGGTTATTTACCTTCGATCTTCCGAATCTTGATATTGCGGAAGGAGACCTGGCCATGGTCGCCCTGCAGAGCGACGTAGCCGGCGGCGGCTTTGGCAAAGCCCGCCATCTTGCTAAATTTGCTCTTGGCCACGCGCTCGTTGAAATCATCGCTGCCCAGCACGTACTCGAAATACTTCACGCCGTTGATATCGTGCTCACACTTCTCGGGGCTGATGAGCAGGCGGACATGGTTCCACTCACCCACCGGCTTGGTGGCATCGAGCGGCTTGCCGGTTTTGGGATCATCCGGCGGTTGATAGAGCGCGTAAAGCCAGCCGCAGCGTTGGGGATCGGCGGCCTTCACGTTATCTTCGAGCTGAAATTCCGGACCGGTAGCCCAGGCCGCCCCGCCGTCGTCCGTGACGTGAAACATAATGCCGCTGTTGCCAGCTTCGGAGATGTTGTAATCGAGCTGCAGCTCAAACCAGCCGAACTTTTCCGCGGTAACGATATCACCGGCATTGTGCGGATCGACACAGGAGAGAGCGCCGTCCTTCACCTGCCAGCCCGGGCGCACGCCGTCCTTTTTGAAATTGTGCCAGCCATCCAGGTCCTTGCCGTTGAAGAGCAGGATCCAGCCGGCGGCTTTTTCAGCGGCGGTGAGGGTATTGGGTTCTTCGGCCTGGAGGGCGAAGCTCGCGAGTAAGAGGAATGCTCCTGAAAGGAGTAGTTTTTTCATGAGGGAATAAGTGAGTTCCCGAGCAGCAAAGCCGAAGCGCAAGAGGCGAGTCCATCACGAAATCGCACAGCTTCACGATCGGCCAGGAGAAGCAGCGACTCTCGCGGTCTTGTCGAGGCGACGCCGGTACGCTTAAAGTCGCCCCTATGAAAGCTCTCGTCCCCTGCACTTTCGCGGTCCTTTTCTCACTGTCCATAGCCCTGCATGCCGAAGACCCGAAGCCCACGGCTCCCGCCGCTCCGGCAGCCAAAGAGCACGCCATCCAAAACGTGAGCCCAGATGAAGCGTCGAAGCTGATCCAGGATAAGAAAGATCTGGTGATCCTCGACGTGCGCACGCCCGGAGAATTTGCCTCGGGACACATCGCGGGAGCACAGAATCTCGATTTTAAGTCCCCGGATTTTGCCGAAAAAGTCGCGGCGCTTGATCCTGCGAAGGCCTATCTCGTGCATTGCGCCTCCGGTTATCGCAGTGGCAAAACCATTGAGCTGATGGAGAAAGGAAAATTCTCCGAGGTTTATCACATGAAGGCAGGTTTTGTGGGCTGGGAAGCTGCGGGCAAACCGGTGGCGAAGTAGGGGGAGCGCACGCGCCTCGCCGCCCTCCCACGCAAGGGTTGCGATGACGAATTGCGAGCGTTCTGAATCCTTTCCCGCCACATTACGGAAAAGTCACAAAGCCCCGCCAATAATGTTACAGGTTTGTGACATTCTGGGTATCCTTACTTGCCCCTCCCCCTCCCATGCGACGTCTGCTCCTGTTCTTCCTGCTCGCTGCGGCTCTCTCCACACGTTCCACACGCGCGAACGTGGTGATCAATGAGATCATGTACCATCCGGCCTCGGAAAACGACGCCGATGAATGGATTGAGCTCTACAATAACTCCGGGGTGGCCGTCGATGTGAGCGGGTGGCAGTTCACCAGCGGGATCCACTTTACCATTCCGAGCGGGACGACCATTCCGGCTCATGGCTATCTCGTGGTGGCGGCAAATGCAGCGCAATTTCACACGACGCATCCGTCGGTGACAAACTATGTCGGCGGCGGCCCCGGCACGGCGACATGGGACGGGCATCTGAGCAACAACTCCGACGACATCCAGTTGAACAACGCACAGGGAAGCAAGGTCAATGAGATCACCTATGCCTCCGATGGCGACTGGGGCGTGCGGCGCCGCGATTACTTTGCTAACTTCGGCCACAAGGGATGGGGCTGGGATTCACCGGCGGATGGCGGGCAAAACCCCACGCCTGTGCTCCAGACCGGGACTGATCCATATCAAAAAGGAAAATCAATCGAGCTGGTGAACGCTAACTTTTCCAATGCGTACGGTCAGAACTGGTTGGCCAGCATACCCGTCGGTGGCACACCGGGCACGGCAAATTCCATGGCGGCCACGGACATCGCTCCGGTGATCCTCAACGCGCAGCATTTCCCGCTGGTGCCGACGCATAACGATCAGGTGGCGCTGACCGTGCAGGTCATCAACGATGAAGCGAGCGCATTGACGGTAAAAGTGCACTGGCGGGTGTGCGCGGCGACTTCGCCCTATAGCGATCCGGCATTTAACGTCACGCAAATGCTAGATGACGGGGCGCACGCAGATGGCCTCGCTGGCGACGGCACGTACGGCGTGCTCCTGCCGCAGCAGGCCAACACCGCCATCGTGGAATTCTATTTCGAAGCGGCGGATGGCGGCGGCCATACGCGTTTCTGGCCCGCTCCGGCGCTGGATGAGAACTTCAATTCTGTCCAGGCCCAGAACTGTCTATATCAGGTCGATGACACGGTTTATTCCGGTGCAGTGCCCCTTTACCGGCTGGTGATGAAGCCCGCCGATTGGGCGGAGATCAATCAGATCAACACGCGCACTCCAGCGACGACTCCGTATCCTTTCGGTCCAGGCGAAGGCAGCGATCAATCGTACAGTCATGCGAGTTTCGATTCCACTTGGATTACATTCGACGGCACCGGCTCGAACCTTGCCTATGTGGCGGATGCGCGCAATCGCGGGCACGGCAGCCGCCACGAACAGCCGGTAAGCATCAATGTTGGGTTCCCCAACTTCAATCCGTGGAAAAAAGTAACGTCGATCAATCTCAATACGCAGTATGCTTACTCGCAGCTTTTCGGCAGCGCCTTGCTGCGCGCGGCGGGCTTGACTTGCCCCGAATCGCGCGCCGTGCAAGTACGGGTGAATGCCATTGATCCGACCACGGTAATCGGCGGCACCAATTCCGGCGCCCCCGCTTACGGGTCATCCTATGGCTTCTATGTGGCGAACGAATTGCAAGATAGCGATTTCCTTTCGCATCATTTCCCGCTCGACAGTTCGGGAAATCTCTATCGCGGCCTGAAGTACGATTTCTCTCCACCCGCCAACACGCTCACAGAAGCGGACCTCACCTATCGCGCACCTTCGGGTACACAGCAGGCAGCCGATCCCTACCGCTATGCCTGGTACAAAGAAAGTAACAAGAGCCAGGACAACTGGAGCGATCTCATCTCCATGACCCAGGCGCTGGCCAAGGGCAGTTCCAGTTCCGGCACCAATCCTACCTATACGGCTGACTATCAATCATCCGTGCAGGCCGTGGTCGATATCGATGAATGGATGCGATTCTTTGCCGTGGAGACGATCATTGATAATAGCGAAACGGACATCTCCAACGGCTACGGTGATGATTTTTATATGTATTTCGGTGTGAATGATCCGCGCGCGAAATTCATCCCCTACGATCTGGACACGATCTGCGGCCAGGGCAGCCCAGCCTCCACTCCCACTCAACACGGCCTTTTCCGGATGGTTAACCGGGACGATACAACGACCATGCCGGCGGTGATGGATTCGGTGATCAAGTTCCCGGCCTTTGCGCCGATTTACTATCAGCATTTGAATGATGAACTAAACGGAATCTTCACCACGGCAAATTTCAACGCGCTCTGCGACGAAATTCTCACCGGCGTGGTGCCCGCGGCGCAGATTTCCAGCATCAAGACTTTTCAAAGCGCGCGGAATACCTACCTGGCCACGCTCATTCCCTTGCATCTCTCAGTGACGACGAGCCCGGCGATATTGAATGGATTCCCGCACACCACGACTTCCACGACGGGCCTGACGGGTGTGGCCAATGCCATCACCACGCGATCCGTCAAAGTCAATGGGATCGCCGCGACCTGGACCGCCTGGCAAGCCACATGGACGATGAGCGGCGTGGCGCTGAACCCCGGTATCAATCGCGTCCTCATTCAAGCATTTGATTCGAGCAATACCGAAACGGAACGCCTTTACTATGATATCTGGTACGACCCCGGCACGACGACTTCGGTGAGCGGCGCGATCAGCAGCAATACTAGCTGGACGTCCGCAGGCGGGCCTTACACAGTCACAGCTAATCTCACGGTAAATAGCGGGGCAACGCTGACCATTCAGCCTGGCACAACGGTTTACTTGAATTCAGGCGTGAATCTCACGGTCGCAAATGGTGGCGTCTTGAACGCGCAAGGAACGGACACGCAATGGATTCGGTTTACGCGCGCGCCCGGTTCGTCGAGCAATTGGGGCAACGTGACGATCAACGGAGCGGCCGGTTCGCCGCAATCATTCCTCGCCTATATCTATTTTGAAAATAACGCCAACAACGCCGGGATTCCTTGTATTCAGGTAAGCAACGGCTGGGCTTTGCTGGATCATTTGAATTTTGGTGTGACCGGCGCGCCCTATATGCACCTGGATGGCGCGGCGTTTTTGGTGAGCAATTGCATTTTTCCAAATACCACGGGCGCTTTTGAACCGCTGCACGGAGTGGGCGGCATCCGCTCGGATCACTACGGCATCGTGCGCGACTGTTACTTTGGCATTTCCAGCGGGTACAACGATATCATGGACTTTACCGGAGGGAACCGCAACCTCGGCCAGCCGATCATCCAGTATTTCAATAACGTCTTCATGGGCGCCACGGATGACATGCTCGATCTCGATGGAACGGATGCCTGGGTCGAGCACAACATCTTCATGCACTCTCACCAGAACGGCTCACCCGACAGCTCCAGCGCGGTCTCCGGTGGATCGAATGGCTCGGATACTTCCGAAATCACCATCCTCGGAAACCTCATTTTCGATTGCGATCAGGTGGCCGATGGCAAGCAGGGCAATTTTTACACGCTCATTAACAATACCGTCGTCCATATCACAGATACGGGAGGCACGGACATCAATGCGGCGGTCGTGATCGATATGGATACGAACACGGCGTTTGGCAAGGGATTCTACCTGAACGGCAATGTGGTTTATGATTCGCCGAGCCTCGTGCGGAATTACGATTCCGGCCAGACGCAGGTTACTTGGGACAATAACATTCTTCCCCTCCCCTGGGCCGGTCCGGGTACGGGCAATACGGTAGCCGATCCGCGGCTGATTCATATCCCACAAGTCAGCGAAACGAATTTCCCGACCTTTCAGGCCGCACAAGTAATGCGGCAATGGTTTACTCTCGCCGCCAATTCCCCGGCGCGCAGCACGGGACCGAACGGACAGGACAAAGGCGGCGTCATCCCCATCGGAGCGACCATTTCGGGTGAACCGCCCTCTCTCACCAATCAGACCACGGCGGCGCTCGCCGTCGGACCGCTCTTTACGGGCAACGGAATTCCGGTGGCCGGATTTCCGAACGGCTCAGGATACACCCACTACAAGTATCGCCTGGATGGCGGCGCTTTCGGTCCCGAAACCCCCACGACCACGCCGATTGCGCTCAGTGGATTGAGCAACGGCCCGCACTACGTTGAAGTCATCGGCAAAAACGATGCCGGCCTTTATCAAAATGACCCGCTCCTTGGCCCCGACGCGACGATCACCCGCTCGAAGACGTGGACGGTAAATACTAGCTACATTCCCCCGAGTCCTGTTGCCAATATTATCCTGAACGAAGTGCTCGCGAAAAACGTGGAGACACTTCAGCACAACGGCGGTTTCCCCGACATGATCGAGCTGTATAACTCGGGAACCGTTGCGGGAAATCTCACGGGCATGGGGATTTCCGATACGCCTGGCACCCCCTATCGTTATACCATTCCCGCGGGCGTCACACTGGCGCCCGGCGCTTATCTGGTCATCTATGCGGATAAGACAACCGCCGCCGGCGAATTACACACGCAGTTTGGACTGAAAGACATAGGCGGCTCGGTGATGCTTTCCGCACCCAAAAATGGAGACGGAAGCAACGGCTCCATTCTCGATTCCGTAACCTATGGGATTCAACTTCCAGACCAATCCGTCGGCCGCGATTTCACAGGCGCCTGGACCTTGTGCAGCCCCACCTTTGGCGGTGCTAACGTGACTGTGCTGCTCGGCAACCCGGCCGCGTTGCGCATCAATGAGTGGCTGGCCGACGCGCGCGTTCTTTATTCAAACGACTTCATCGAAATCTATAACCCGGATCTCCGCCCGGTGAATATGGGCGGGATGTATATCACTAACAATCCGGTGGAATGGATTACCCAGCAGCAAATCGCCCCGCTCAGCTTCATCGCCGGTGGTGGATATACCGTATTCCAGGCGGATGAAAACACTTCGAGCGGCGCGGATCATATTGATTTCAAGCTCACCCCCACGCAGGGCGAGATCGGCCTTTTCTTCGCGAACCAGACCCTCGTGGACAGCGTCGTTTACGGCCCCCAATCGACGGATGTTTCGGAGGGCCGCAGCCCGAACGGCTCCGGCACCATCGTCTATTTCAATCAGCCGACGCCGGGCTCCGGCAATCCTGGCGCAGCCACCACCGGTTCGTCGCAAGTAACAAGCAATCTCATTCCGATGACGGATTCGACTAGCGCCTGGAAATATGTCCAGCCCGCGGCGATTCCGGCCAATGACGCCAGTGGTCACACTTGGCGGGACGCGGCCTTCAACGATTCGAGCTGGACAACGAGCACCGGTACGATGCTGGCCAATACCAACTCTACCAACAGCACCTTCCTGGCTCTGCGCCACACTACGCTGGCGGCGCTCACCACGACTTACTTCCGCAGGCATTTCACTTTCAGCGGAAACCTGAACGACTCCACGCTGCAACTGCAGATTTCCCATTACATCGACGATGGCGCCGTGGTTTACCTGAATGGAACGGAAGTTTATCGCTATAATATGAACGGCAACCCGGGAACGCTGCCCGCTTACGCCGACTTTTCCACGACCGTGATTAGCAACGATCCCACACTGATCTCCGGGTCCAGCCCCCTCTCTCACAGCACGCTGGTGGCAGGAGACAATGTACTTGCCGTCGAGGTGCATAACGGAAATGCCACGAGTGGTGATCTCGATTTGGCGTTGCAATTGGATGCAGTTACCACCTCTCCCATCGGCCCTCCGTCCGATAGCGTCGTCATCAATGAAGTGCTCGCCGTCAATCAAAACACGCTCAATCCTGACGGTTCACACGCCGGCTGGATCGAGCTCTATAACAACAGCGCATCGACGGCAGATATATCCGATATGAGCCTCACGGACGATGTCTCGCAGCCACGCAAGTGGGTAATTCCGGCGAGCACGACGATTCAATCCGGTCAGTTCCGGCTGATCTACTGCAACTCCGGCGCCCTTCCGTCAGCAACGAATACCGGCTTTGCCCTCAACGGGCGCGGAGATGGTGTCTATCTTTTCCGCAGTGTCGCTAACACCGGAAATCTTCAGGATTCCGTGGTATTTGGATTGCAATTGCCCGATTTCTCCGTCGGTCGCGTGCCGAACGGCGCGGGTGCGTTTGCCCTGTGCGTACCCACTACGGCTGCTCTCAACAGTGCCGCCGCCGTGGGATCCGTTTCCTCTCTTAAACTCAACGAGTGGCTCGCCAATCCTCCGAGCTTCGATGATAGCTGGTTCGAAATCTATAATTCCGGCACGCAGCCGATTTTGCTCAGCGGAAACTATTTCACCAACGACTTGCTCAACCGCAACAAGTATCTCATTCCACCGCTCACCTTCATCGGCGGCTCGGGTGCCACCCGTTGGGTACGAGTCGATGCGGATAATCCGTCGATTCCAAACAACGGCCACGTCAATTTTACATTGAATCCCGCCGGCCAGGGTCTCGGCATATTCTCCGGGTCCGGCGTCCAGCTCGAAGCCGTCTCATTTGGCTCACAGACCTTTAATGTTTCCAGTGGACGCTATCCCGACGGTTCCCCGACAATCATTGCCATGCCCGGAGTCGCAACTCCCGGCGCCGCCAATCAATCGCCGCCGGCCGACACCGATAGTGATGGCATTTCTGATGCATGGACCATGGCGCATTTCGGTCACGCCACCGGACAAGCCGGCGATTTTTCCCGCGCGGGGGACGATCCGGACGGCGACGGCTTGACCAATCTTCAGGAATTCCTCGCCGGAACCGATCCCCGCAGCCCCACTAGCCGCCTCACCGTTTCGGTTTCAGCGACAGGCGTTTCTGGGCAATTGTTGATCCAGTTCACCGCGCAAGCCGCCGTTAGTTATACCGTGCAGTACAAGAATAATCTCAACGACGCCACCTGGCTAAAGCTCACCGACGTCGCCCCCGGCGCGAGCACCCAGGTAGCCGCCGTGACTGATGCAACCGTGGGCGCCAACACCCGCCGCTTCTACCGCGTCGTTGCGCCAGTGCAGCCGTAAACCCAAGGCATCTGGTTTTGGGAGCGAAGGGCTAAAGTTCAATTGATCTTCGACGAGCGCATGGGGCTCGCTTGCAAGCACCAGTTTCGCCACATTTCCCGAAAGGCAGCTTCCACACCTCTTGCAAAAGCCTGTGCGTCACGCAGTGGCGAGTCATTCATCCTCTCGCGCAAGTGAAGACGGTAATCCTGCAGTCGCACTAAATCTCTCGCAAGCGACACGGCAATTTCTACATATTGCGCACGCGTTTCGGCGATCAGTTCGGGCAGACCGATGTTTGATAAAATGCTGCGACCTCCCCGCCCCACTGCAGTCTCTCCCGACAAAGTTACCACTGGCACGCCCATCCAAAGTGCATCGCAAGTGCTGATCCCCCCTCCATGCGGAGTGGAATCCAGTGTGATGTCGAGCGCTTGCAAATGCCTGACGTATTCTTCCCACGGGCACGGAGTGATGAACTGAATCCGTTCCGGCGAAATATTTCCCCCGCACAACGCACGCAGGATCCTATCGCGACAGGAGCCGGGCGGTGCGACCAGATGAAAATTTGACCCGGGCACGGCGGAAAGCACCTCTTTCCAAAGATTGACGGCTGTCGTCGAAGCTTTTGAAAAATTACCGAGGAAACCAAAAGTAACAGACCCTGTGTCCAGGGCTGGCAACGAAGAGACCAGCGGCGCCGGCTTCACGGGCTCATAACACCAGTAAGAGCGTTCGAGCCGGATTGTCTGTTCAGAATAACAGCTTAAATCGCCACCGCCCGGGTCCAAATACGGATCGCTTAAACGATAATCAATCGCTTTCAAACCGGTGGTGCTTGGATAACCGAGATACGAGACCTGGACGGGGACCGGTTTTTGCTGAAATACACCCAGCCGGTTACCCGGAGCGTGCAGGATGAGATCGACCAAAATATCGACCCGGTCATCAGCGACCAGATCAGCGAGCGCCTGATCAGTCAAATGGGCGACATCCCGCCATTCAGTCGCGAGAGATTTCAAGTAACGGGTGAATTCATCCGGCAGCTCTCCTGTGGAATAACAGACCGTCTCAAATAACTCGGGATTTATCTCTCGAAACAACGGTGCGATACTGCTGCCCACGATATGCGTGCGAAAATCGGTGGATATATATCCAATCCTCAATTTCCGATCCGGCGACAGGTCGTTTGGATGGTATCGCCTGCGCGGTGAGAAGAGGCGCTCCAGGTGCTGTTCCCACCGGCGATTTTCCCCCAGGATCATGTGCGCGGTGAAATCGGGATGAAAATGACTCCATCGCGCCAGATTATCGAGCGCCGCTGCAAATTGTGAATCGACCCTCAGAGCATTTCGAAAACATTCGAGGGCTTCGTCGATATCGCCGCGGTCTGCGTGAGCCACACCGAGATTGTTATATGCAGCCGGGTAATCGCTCCTCAATGCCAATGCGCCTCGATACGCCAAAATGGCATCGTCCAACTCGTTGACCGCTGCAAACGCCGTACCCAGATTAAAGCGATAGACGGCACAACCCGGTGAAAGCTCCACGGCTCTCCCGTAGGCCACGATGGCCTCTTCAAATTGATGTTTCGCCTGGTAAATCGTGCCGAGAACATGGTGGGCCTCTGGAAAATCAGATACGAGCTGGAGTGCGCGATGCGCCGCATCGCCAGCCTCTTCGATCCGGCCAATCTCCGAAAGGACGATGGCTAGATTTGTTATGGCCTCTGCATAGTCCGGCCTGAGTTCAATCGCCTTTTCATACGCGCGGATGGCTTCTTCACGATGTCCCGCTGCATAAAGCCCATTCGCCAGATTGTTATAGGCCTCAGCAAACTGAGGATTTAATCGGATGGCTTCCTGATACGCCTCAATAGCATCGCTATGGGATTCCTCAGCTCGAAGTGCATTACCCAATTCATTGAATAGATCAGGGCTCGCCGCCCCTAATCCAATGCCTTGCCGATAGAGATTTATCGCCTCCGAGCGGCGGCCATTTTTTTCCAGGAGGATGCCTAGCTGCCGGCGAGCTTCGCCGTATCTCGGATCCAATCGTAACGCGCTGGCGAAGCATTCCGCAGCCTCTTCGAGTTTTCCTGATTTTTGAAGTACGCAGGCAAGACGGTACTGATGAACCGCGTCGCTCGGATTAAGGCGAAACGCTTCGCGATACGCAGCGATTGCACCCTCGAGATGTCCAGCGTTTTCGAGCACCGCACCAAGGTTTCCGTGGAAGTCCGCATCCCCGGGAGATATAGCGATTGCTCTGCCAATTAACGTCACGGCCAAGTCGGACTGCCCCACTTGGCCAGCCAATACCCCAAGCAAATGCAGAGTCCCGGGATGATTGGGGACACGAGCGAGAATTTCCCGGTAAAGCGCTTCCGCTTCGGCAAAGCGGCCGGCTTGATGGTGGCCAAGGGCTGTATCGAGAGCTTTTTCGATGGAAATCTCCGTCATCTCAAGAACCCAGCGCGTAACGGAGCAGAACGCACAAGTCGATTCCCGGGCAAGCGCTCCCAGAACGCAGGTAATCCGCAATGATCAGCCAGGCACATGTTGCGAGCAGCCTGTTACTTGGTTTCCGGCTTTTTCCCGCCAAAGACCCAGGCCGGGTCGGACTCGGGCACTTTCAGCTCGCTTCGCAGCCTGGTCAGTTCCTTCTCCAGATTGGCTTGCGCCTCGGCATAGCTCGAATTGCCAAAAACGCTTTGCAGTTCGTGCGGGTCCTTCTGCAAATCAAACATTTCCCAGTATTGGTCTGGCGTCCCGTAGAAGTGCACCAGTTTGTAGCGATCCGTCACGACCCCGTACTGGGGGCGCACATGATGAGGCGCGGGATACTCGTAGTAGTGGTAGTAAAAGCTCTTGCGCCAATCTGGTGGCGTCTCGCCTTTGAAGACCGGAATGAGGCTGTGCCCCTGCATTTCCGCGGGAACTTGCTGCCCGGCGGCATCCAAAAATGTCTCGGCAAAATCGAGGTTGGAAACGATGTCGTTGTTCACGCTGCCGGGTTTGATCACGCCCGGCCAGCGGACAAGTAACGGGGTGCGCAGCGATTCCTCAAAGATCCAGCGTTTGTCAAACCAGCCGTGTTCGCCAAGGTAAAAGCCTTGATCCGATGAGTAGATGACAATGGTATTTTCGGCCAGCCCTTCCTCATCGAGATACTTGAGAATACGTCCCACGCTATCGTCCACGCCGCGAATGCAACCGAGATAGTCGTGCATATAGCGCTGGTACTTCCAGTGGACTAGATCGGCGCCCGTGAGGTTTTGCTTTTTAAATTCCGCGTTGCGCGGCTCGTAGAAAGCATTCCATTCTTTGAGCTGCTCGGGAGTGAGTTGCGGCGGAGGCGTCAGCTTCAAATCCTTGGCGTTCATCGTCTTCTCGATCGTCATGTCCTGGTCGTGCTCTGCGATTCCTCTCCCGCTATAGTCATCAAAGAGCGTCTCCGGCTCGTCGTAGTGCTTTCCGCGATCGTGATCGAGATCGCGCAGCGCCGGCTCCCACTCGCGATGCGGCGCTTTGTGCTGGCACATGAGCACAAAGGGTTTCGACTTATCGCGGCCTTTCAGCCAGTCGAGCGCCTGATCCGTAATAATATCCGTCACGTACCCCTGCATCTTCACACGCTCACCATTGCGAATCATCGGTGGATTGTAATAGACCCCCTGCCCCGGCAGAATCTGCCAGAAGTCGAACCCAGTCGGGTCGCTTTCCAGATGCCATTTGCCGATGATCGCCGTTTGATAGCCCGCTTTCTGAAGCAGCTTGGGAAAGGTCATCTGCGATCCGTCAAAACGGCAATTCGTATTGTTATAAAACCCGTTGATGTGGTTATATTTCCCCGTGAGCACGGTCGCCCTGCTCGGTCCGCAGATGGAATTGGGAACCACGCAGCGATTAAAGCGCATTCCCTCGCGCGCGATACGGTCGATATTCGGCGTTTCGATCAGTTTGCGGCTATCGCCGTAGGCGCTAATTGCCTGAAATGCATGATCATCCGAGAAAATAAAGACGACGTTCGGGTGTGAAGCATCGGCTCCTCGGAGCACCGCCGTCACGAGGAGCAGGCCAAGAAAAATAACCCGGGTTTTAATAGATGGGGAATTCATGAATCAGAGGGAATTGTTGTTAAAGTAACCCGATATACGAGCTCCCGTTTGCCGTTTAAATCACACGATCCAAGAGCGGCTCATTTCTCTCAAAGCGCTCCAGGTTATCCAGGAAATGAACAACGAGGCGCTCGTGTTCGTTGTCATGGCCACCCGCCGTATGAGGCGTGATATAACAATTGGGCAGCCCCCAGAGGCGATGCTCCGCTGGAAGAGGTTCGGGATCGGTAACATCGAGGTAGGCCGCGCCGAGATGGCCGGCTTGCAACGAATCAGCAAGCGCTGTTTGCTCAACGGTCGTGCCTCGCCCGATATTATAGAAAATTGCGCCCGGCTTCATCGCGGCAAAGCGCCGGCCATCGACGTACTCGAGAGTCTCGACCGTTTCGGGCAGGATATTGATCACGTGGTCTGCAGCCCCGAGGGCGCGTTCCAATTGCGATTCATCGATCATGGTGACACCACGGGTTTCAACCGGCTTTCTTTTTACCGCGGTGATCTGCATGCGAAAAGGCGCCAGAATTTCCGCTATCCTCCGCCCAATGGCGCCGAAGCCGAGAAGCAGCACAGATTGCCCTGTGAGCAGCCGCGAATGAGCACGGCGCTCCGCGGACGGCCAGGTGCGTACGCCGCGCTGTTCGTCAAGCGAATGCGCCAGTTGCCGCGCCTCCGCCATCATGAAAGCAACCACGTGTTCGGCACAAGGTTCCGCGTAAACTTGCGAGCTATTCGTGAGCCAGGCGTCGCGTTTCGTCAGCGCGCTGCGGAACTCGGCAGTGTCGTATCGCGTGTAGCCGGCGCTATTGAGATGAATCCAGCGCAAACGCTCACAGGCCATGGCGAAAGCGACCGGAGGCTGGCCGAAGGCCACGTCGGCCTGATCCAGTTGCGGGTCCGCCGCACCTGAGACGAGGTTCGAGGCGGCGAGTTGCTCCGAAATGATCAGACGATGGCGGCGCGTCCCTTCTTTCAGCAACGCGAACGGAGCATCGGGAAGATTGGCATTGCACCAGATGGTCAGGGTCATGGGTTGAGGGGATCAATGCGGAGAACATGCAGGGTCGCGACGTTTTTTTCGAGAAGAACTGTCACCTTTTTATCTATAACAAATTCGTAATCGCGTTTCGAAAAGGCAAGATTGCGTCAAGGGTATCGGCGTCCCTGGGAGCGCAGGCATCCTTGCCGGCGCGATGGTGAACCGTGGCACGGGCATCCCGCCCGCTGTTCTTACCCATGGGCGGGACGCCCATGCTACGTCGCGCTCAAAGCCTGATGACGCAGCCGGCCAAAAGGGAAATGCGTCACGGCAAAGATGACTAAGAAATAACCCGGCCAATAAGCCCAATTCAGCCGGTAGCTGTACTGCACTGGGTCGGTGTGAGGAACGGAGACCGCAGTCGGATGCGTGCTGACGACCCCCAAGACGAATAGACACAATCCCGATACAAGCGTACCTAAAGCTGGAAAAACACTCGCAAACCAGTCACGCGCGATCTGAGGATCCCGGAGGATGTTTCCGAGCAGCCCGCAAATCAGAACGGAAACGGCACCGACGATCGCGCTGACCAAAAACGGCACCCATGAGGCGTCAAAGATGCCGTCGAATGCCTCGCGAAGTCCCACGAAACTTGCCATTGACGCGACGGCGAAGGCACTTAGATAGCGAACTGCAGAATTCATGTCGGAATGAGTGGCGATAAAATTGAAATATGGAAGCCCATCCATAATTTTTCTTGCAGAAATGCTCACAAAACAAGGTCAAAGCGAGACGACATAATCGCGCGGGATCGGAATGCGCCCCCTTCAGAGTGTGCCGGGAATAATCATCCCGAACCACGCGAACTCCATCTAGCACTCGAGCGCGCTACACGGCCGCCGCGGGCACCGCTTTCGGCGCGCGCAGGCGTTCCTTGACGCTGCCCACCCACAGCTTCGCGTGCTCAAAGGCTAGATAAATCACCGGCGTGGTGTAGAGCGTCAGGACTTGCGAGACGATGAGCCCGCCGACGACGGCGACGCCGAGCGGCTGGCGCAATTCGGAGCCGGTGCCCATGCCGATGGCCAGCGGCAGCGCGCCAAAGAGAGCGGCGAGCGTGGTCATCATGATCGGGCGAAAACGGATGATGCAGGCTTGATAGATGGCTTCCTCCGGTGTCATCCCATCCACGCGCTCCGCTTCGAGAGCGAAGTCGATCATCATGATAGCGTTCTTTTTCACGATGCCGATGAGAAGGATGATGCCGATGAAGGAAACAATAGAGAGCTCCTGGCCTACGATCTGCAGCGCGAGCAGCGCGCCAAGTCCCGCGGAGGGCAGCGTGGAAAGAATCGTCAACGGATGCACGAGGCTTTCATAGAGGATGCCCAGCACCACATAAACCGCGATAAGGGCCGCAACCAGCAACATCGGAGTCGAGGAGAGCGAGGCTTGAAAGACCTGCGCCGTGCCTTGAAAGCTGGGATGAATATCGGAAGGCAGGTGCATCTCCTGAGCAACCCCTTCGACCGCCTTGGTGGCTTCGCCCAGAGACACGCCCGGCGTGAGATTGAAGGAAATCGTCACCGCCGGAAACTGCCCTTGGTGATTCACGGAAAGATAGGCGTTACTTGTCGTGAATTTCGCCACCGTGCTCAGCGGAATTTGCTGACCCGAAACGGATTTCACGTAAATTTTGTCCAACGAATCCGGGTCCTTCTGATAGGAGGGATCGACCTCGAGAATGACATGGTGCTGATTGTACCGCTGATAGATCACGGACACCTGTCGTTGCCCAAAAGCATCGTAAAGCGTTTCATCGATGAGCTGTGGCGAAATACCCAGGCGTGCCGCGGCATCCCGGTCCACCACCACGTTACTTTGCAAGCCCCGCGTCTGCTGATCGCTGTTCACGTCCTTCAACTGCGGCAGCTTGCGCAGGGCGTTGACGAGCTTTGGCGCCCATTCGTTCAAGGCATTGAGGTCGCCTGATTCGAGAGCATACTGATAGGACCCCTTCGAACCGCGCGCGCCGACCCGGATATCCTGATTCGCCTGAACAAAAACTGAGATTCCCGGAATCGCGGAAACCTTGGGCCGTAGCCGCTGGATGATCGCGTCTGCGCTCTCCTTGCGCTCGGAAAGCGGCTTCAAGGCGATAAAGAAACGGCCATTATTCGCTACGGAGCCCCCGTTACTTGATCCGAGAAACGAGCCAATGGTATCTATTCCCGGATCGGAAAGAATAATCTGCGCCACCTTATCCTGCAGCTTTTTCATCGCCTCGAAGGAAATATCCTGCGCTCCCTCGGTCGTGGCCATCATCAAACCCGTGTCCTGGATCGGGAAAAAGCCCGTGGGCACAATCATATAAAACCAAACCGTCACAGCCAGAGTCACGGCCGCGACAAAAAGCATGAGGATCCGGTGCCGCAGCACCCATTTCAGGCCGATGGAATACTCGTCCACCATCCAATCGAAAGCGCGCTCGCATACTTTGTAGAACCAACTCGGTTTGCCATACTCCGCCTCCGGCTTCAAAAAGCGCGAGCACATCATCGGCGTGAGCGTGAGCGAGACAACGCCGGAAACGAGAATGGCCGCGCTGAGCGTGACCGCAAATTCATGCAGCAACCGTCCTACGAGGCCGCTCATAAAAAGTAACGGGATAAACACCGCGACCAGGGAAAGGCTCATCGAGACCACGGTGAACCCGATTTGCCGCGCGCCTTTGATTGCCGACGGAAAGGGCTTTTCTCCTTTCTCGATGAAACGGAAAACGTTTTCGATGACGACGATGGCGTCGTCGACGACAAAACCCACCGAAATGGTCACAGCCATGAGCGACAAATTATCGATCGTGTAGTGGCAGAGATACATCACCGCAAAGGTGCCGGAAATGGCGAGCGGCACGGTGACACTCGCGATGAAAGTCGGCCAGAAGCGGCGCAGGAAAAGAAAGATCACCATCACCACCAGCGCGACGCTCAGCAATAGTGAGAACTGCACTTCCTCCACCGAGGACCGAATGGTATGGGTCCGATCACTCAGCACCTTGATCTCGATGTCCGGCGGAAGCCACTTTTCCGCCTGCGGCAGAACGGCACGAATGCGATCCACCGTCTCGATAATGTTAGCTTCCGCTTTTTTGAAGATGATGACGAGCACCGCCCGCTTTGTCTTGCCCCATTCGGCGAAACCAGCGCTGCCGGCATTGCGATCATTTTCCACGCCGTTGACGACGTTTCCCATGGAACGCAAAAGAACAGGCGTGCCGTTGTGCTGCGAGAGCACGAGGTTCTGGTACTCAGAGGCCTCGAAAAGTTGGTCGTTGCTATAGATCGCGTAGGAGGCATCCTTGCCATCGACGCTGCCTTTCGGCTTATCGACATTGACTAGTTGCAACATCGAACGCACGTCTTCGAGGCCGATTCCCGCAGAAGCCAGTGCCGCAGGATTCATCTGCACACGGATGGCGGACTTTTCACCACCGCTGATCATCACCTGGCTCACGCCGTTCACCTGGCTCAGCCGCTGCCCGAGGATTTCATCTGCAAATTCATAGACAGAACTCCCGGGACGGCTGTCTGAAGTCATCGACAGCACCATGATGGGTGCATCCGCCGGATTGGTCTTCCGGTAGGTGGGCGGATTGGGCAGATTGATCGGCAGTTCGCTGGCCGAGGCGCTGATCGCCGCCTGCACGTCGCGCGCCGCATCCGTTACTTGACGGGTGAGATCAAACTGAATGTTGATCGAGGCGCCTCCCAGGGTACTCACGGAAGTAAGTTCCGTAACGCCGGCGATCTGGCTAAAACGGCGCTCCAACGGCGCGGCCAGCGACGAAGCCACCGTCTGCGGATCCGCCCCCGGCAGTGACGCGGAAACGGAAATCATGGGAAAATCCACGCGGGGAATCGGCGCGACCGGCAGAAAGAAATAGGCCACGATGCCCAAGCCAAAGAGACCCATCGCCAGCAAGGTCGTTCCGACCGGGCGCCGGATAAATGGCTCGGAAATACTCACGGGACCGCCTCCACGGGCTCTTCGGCCCGGACCGCTTCAGCACCCTCCACATCCAGTCCGGGAAGGCCGGCTTCCGCCCGCTTTTTCCTGGCCCAGCGTGAGAGGCGATCCAGGTACAAGTAAATCACCGGCGTAGTGTAGAGCGTGATGAATTGGGAGAGGAGCAATCCACCCACGATGGAAATGCCGAGGGGCCTCCGCAATTCCGAGCCAGTGCCATTTTCCAAGGCGAGCGGCAGCGCTCCAAGTAACGCCGCCATCGTCGTCATCATGATGGGCCGAAAGCGCAGCAGACAGGCTTGATAGATGGATTTCTCCGGCGGCATCCCCTGCTCTCGCTCGGCTTCCAGCGCAAAATCGATCATCATGATCGCGTTCTTCTTCACAATGCCGATGAGGAGAATGATGCCAATCAGCGCGATGAGCGAGAGATCCGTCCCGCAAATGATCAAAGCGAGCAGAGCGCCCACGCCCGCCGACGGCAAACTCGAGAGAATCGTGATCGGATGAATATAACTTTCGTAAAGCACGCCGAGCACGATGTAGATGACAATGATGGCCGCGAGGATGAGGAAGGGCTCACTCGTAAGGGAAGAGCGGAACTCCGCGGCACTGCCCGAGAAACTCGTGGCCACCGTATCCGGCAAACCAATCTCATCCTGTGCTTTTTGAATCGCCGTAACCGCCGCGCCCAGCGAACTGCCGGGCCGCAAGTTAAACGACAGCGTGACCGCGGGGAATTGCCCCTGATGGACGATGGCCAACGGCGCGGTCACGGTCTTAATCTTCGAAAAAACGCTCAGCGGCACCGCCTGGCCCGTCGTCGATTTCACATAAATCTTGTCCAGCGAATCCGGCGTGAGCTGAAAATTGGGCTCCACTTCCAGGATGACGCGGTACTGGTTGAGCTGCGTGAAAATGATGGAGATCTGCCGCTGGCCGAAAGCATCGTAGAGCGTGTCGTCGACGGATTGCGGGGTGACGTTAAATCGCGAGGCCATCTCGCGATCCACATCGACGGAGATTTGCAAGCCACCCGATTGCTGGTCGCTGGCTACATCGGCGAGTTCCGGCAGACCGCGCAATTTCGCGAGCAGCTTCGGCGCTTCATCCGCGAGTTCCGCCTCATCCGCATCCTGCAGCGTATATTGATATTGCGTGCGGCTCACACGGCTGTCGATTTGCACATCCTGCACGGCCTGCATGTAGAGCGCGATCCCGCCCACCTCCTTGGTCGCTTCACGCAGACGATCGATAATCTCCGTGGCGCTGGCGCGGCCGCTATCGCGCGGTTTCAATACTAGATAAAGCCGGCCTGCGTTGACAGTAGCATTCACCGTTCCCGCGCCAACGATCGAAGCGACGCTGGCGACATCCGGATCGCGCTGCACGATTTCGGCGATGGCGCGCTGCTTCTCCAGCATGGAGGAAAAAGAGATCGATTGCGCGGCATCCGTAATGCCCAGGATCACACCGGTATCCTGCTGGGGGAGCAAACCCTTGGGCACGATGATATAGAGCCAAATGGTCCCCACCAAGGTACCGATGGCCACCATCAGCGTGAAGAACTGATGGCGCAGCACCCACTTCAATCCGGAATCATACGCATCAAGTAACCACTGAAACATCCGCTCCGTCACTTCGTAGAATTTCCCGTGCGGCTCCTCTTTCTCCGCCTTGAGCAGGCGGGCGCACATCATCGGCGTAAGCGTGAGCGAGACCACCGCGGAAACGGCGACGGATACGCTGAGCGTGATGGCAAATTCCCGGAAGAGCCGGCCGACGATACCGGTCATGAAAAGTAACGGAATGAATACGGCAATGAGCGAAACGCTCAAGGAGATCACCGTGAAGCCGATCTGCTTCGCCCCTTTGAGCGCAGCTTCCATCGGCGGATCGCCCATCTCGATGAACCGCACAATGTTTTCGATCATCACGATCGCATCATCCACGACAAAGCCCGTGGCGATAGTTAGCGCCATGAGTGAAAGGTTATCCAGGCTGAAGCCCACCAATTTCATCACACCAAATGTGCCGATGATCGCGAGCGGTAGAGCCACGCTGGGGATCACTGTCGCCCAGAATTTTCGCAGGAAGACAAAGATCACCATCACGACAAGAAAGATCGTGAGGATGAGCGTGAACTGCACATCAGCCACCGACGCGCGTATCGTCTGGGTGCGATCCGAAAGAATCGAGACCTTCACGGACGACGGCAATGAAGCGCTCAGCTTGGGAATCAGCGCTTTCACACGATCCGCCGTTTCGATGATATTCGCGCCGGGCTGGCGTTGAATATCCACCACCACCGCGGCCCGCGTATCCACGGCGCTGGCCAGCCGCACGTTTTCCACGTTATCGATCACTGTGCCGATATCGCGCAGCCTCACCGGCGCACCGTTCTTATAGGCAACGACAACATTTGCGTATTCCGTCGAGGAAAAGAGCTGATCATTCGCGCCGATCGCATACGATTGCCGCGATCCGTCGAAACTCCCCTTCGGCTGATTCACGTTGTTCAGCGCAAGCTGCGAGCGCACATCTTCCAGGCCGAGCCCGAGCGACGCGATGGCTGCCGGATTGATCTGCACCCGCACAGCAGGCTTCTGATTGCCTTCGATGGAGACGAGGCCCACGCCGGTTACTTCACTCAGCTTCTGCGCGAGGACCGTATCCGCCAGATCGTTCACCTTTTCCAGCGGCAGCGAATCCGAGGTTAACGAAAGCGTGATGATGGGCGTATCCGCGGGGTTCACCTTCGAATACGTCGGCGGATTCGGCATGTCCTTGGGCAGCACGCCACCGGTCGCGCTGACCGCGGCCTGCACATCCTGCGCCGCGGCGTCGATGTCACGGTCGAGTGTAAATTGCAGCGTGATCGCGGTGTTCCCGAAGGAACTGATCGAGTTCATGCTCTGCAAACCGCTGATCTGTCCAAAGTAACGCTCCAGCGGCGTGGTCACGGATGACACCATCACCTCGGGACTCGCTCCCGGATAGTTAGCTACAACCTGGATCGTGGGAAAATCGACGGCAGGCAGCGCGGAGATAGGCAGCAAAAAGTAACCCAGCATGCCCATCATCACCACGCCGGCCATGAGCAACGCCGTAGCTACAGGGCGCCTGATAAACGGCTCGGATATACTCACGGGAGTGAGAGAAAGTTACGGAGTTTTCTGGGCGGCGGGTGTTTGACCCTGGCCCCCCTGTCCGCCATTGCGGCGAGGTCCGGCGTGCCCAGCAGGATTCGCTTCGCCGGTGTGCGCGGATGGCGCGCCGCCGACCTTCACCTTGGCACCGGGCTGAAGCTTATACTGCCCATCCACCACGACGCGCTCGCCTTTTTGCAATCCACTCGCGATCAGAGCCACGTCATCGTCGATCTGCGTTACTTTAACCGGGCGCATCTCCACCGTCGGCCCATTTGCCGGATCGGTCGAGCCTTCGTCCTTGATCACATAGGCATAAGTGCTGTCCGGTCCGCGCTGGATCACCGCAGCCGGCACGACGATGCCGTCTTTTTGCGTCGTGAGCAGCAGACGCGCATTCACAAACTGGCCGGGCCAAAGCTGGTTATGCTCGTTGGGAAATTCCGCTTTGAGCTTGATCGTGCCGGTGGTGATGTCGATCTGGTTGTCGATTACCGTGAGCTTGCCTTCGTCGAGCTTCGTGGAGTTATCACGCGCTACGGCGATGATTTTCAGCTCGGGCGTTTGTTCCTGCTGTTGGTGGATCTTGATTAAATCCTGCTCCGGCAGAGTAAAGATGAGCGAGATCGGCTTGATCTGCGTGAGCACCACGATGCCGGTCGCATCCGTGGTGTGGACGATATTTCCCTGGTCCACAAGGCGGATGCCGGTGCGCCCGGAAAACGGCGCGGTGATGGTGGTGTAATCCAGATTCACCTGCGCGCTGGCGACGGCCGCCTGATCCGTCTGCACGGTAGCCTCCATTTGCGTCACCAACGCCTTTTGCGTGACGAATTGCTGATCGGAAATCACCTTCTTCGTGATCATTTCCTGGTCGCGCGTCAGATCGGTTTGCGCATTGGTCAGTTGCGCTTCGTCGGTGCGCTGTTTGGCTTTGGCCTGATCCAAAGCCGCCTGGTAGGGCGCGGGATCGATCTGCACCAGCAGCTCGCCCTCCTTCACGTCCTGGCCCTCCGTAAAGGCGACCTTGACGATCTGCCCATCCACGCGCGGGCGGATGGTTACCGTATTCAGCGCTTGGATGGTGCCGAGGCCGTCGAGATAGATCGGCACATCCTTCTGCTCGACCGTGCCCGGCACGACCGCCACCGGCCCGCCGCCTGCACCCCGGCCTCTGCCGGTCGATTGCTTCTCCGCTGCAGCCCGGCGGGTCTGCATAATCCGCATCGTGATTCCCGCCACGACCAGCAAGATCACCAGGATGACGATGATTTTTCGAAAGGGATGCTTCTTTGGGGGAGTCGCGGGCTTTTGCTCGAGCGGAGGAATCTCGCGTCGCGCCACCAAGCTCTCGACACGGAGTTGACCGGGGGGAAGGTCTTCAGTCTGCAGTTCTCGCGGCATGGGATTTTTTAAGAAGAAACCGGGCTGGGAATTACAAGTTGCGTTAAATGTAAGCTGTTAGTACCCTCGAGCGCAACCCGGCTTCACCCCTTTTTCTTTGATCTTGTGACACAAACTTCCACAGCAGAGGACACCCGGCGGTTGATCCTGGAGACCGCCCGGGAGCATCTCCGCCGTTTCGGCGAGGATAAAATGACGATCGTCGATGTGGCCAAGTCTCTGGGGATGTCTCATGCAAATGTGTATCGCTATTTTCGCAACAAGGCGGAGATTCTGGACGCGATCATCGACGAATGGCTGGCGAAGGTGGAGAAACTGCTGGAGCCGATCGTCGGGCAGCGGGTGGGGGCCGCGGAACGCATTGAAAAAGTCGTAATGGAAATCTATCGCCGACGCCGCGAAAAGCTGCAAGCGGATGCGGAAGTTTATGAGACTTTTCGCCGCATCATCGCCTCCAGGCCCGACGCCGTCGCGCGGCGCGTTCGAAGGATATCGGAGGTCTTCCGGCAACTGGTCGCCGAGGGGATCGCGACCGGGGAATTTGGCGGGGTCGATCCGGAGGAAGCCGCTGCAGCTCTGGATGATGCCACAGCCGTTTTTTTGCACCCACTCATGACCGGCGCGGTAATGTGCGAGACTAGCGAGGCGCGGCTCAAAAATGTGCTGGTATTCGTGATGGCAGGGATGCGGAAACGATAGCGCACGCGAGATGTTTGCTTCGGATTTCTGATTTCGGGCTTCCCCTCCTTTCACCTTGCCACCTCCTCCCCACCACCGTACCGTTTTTCCCATGCCTACTGCCAGCCCGGTTGCCTACGATTCCAAGGTCGAAGGCAACGTCATCATCACGCAACTCGATTCCGCGATTAACTGGATGCGCAAGAATTCCCTGTGGCCGATGCCGATGGGGCTTGCCTGCTGCGCCATTGAGCTGATGGCCGCCGCCAGTTCGCGCTTCGATATCGCCCGATTCGGCGCGGAAGTGATGCGCTTTTCGCCCCGGCAAAGCGATGTGATGATCGTGGCCGGCACCGTTACCTACAAGATGGCCCTGGCCGTGAAGCGGATCTGGGACCAGATGCCCGAGCCGAAATGGTGCATTGCTATGGGCGCCTGCGCCTCCAGCGGAGGCATGTATCGTTCCTACGCGGTGCTGCAGGGGATCGATCAGCTCATTCCGGTCGATGTCTATATTTCCGGATGCCCTCCCCGCCCCGAAGCACTGCTGGAAGGCCTCATGAAACTGCAAAGCAAGATCGACACGGAACGCTCTTTTGCCGCGCAAAAGCGCGAATTGATCGCCTCGCTCTCCTAGTTTTCCGCACTCCATGGCTGCATCCAAAATTTCTTCCGACGTCTCCGCGATCCAGGCGAAGTTTAAAGTAACACAGAAGATCGAGTTTCGGGGTGAAACCACCTTGGTGGTGGAACGTGACGCCATTGCAGATGTGTGCCGCTTCGCCAAGGAACAGCTCGGCTATACTTTCCTCATGGACATCAGCGGCGTGGATAATTTCGGCTCTGATCCACGTTTCGAGCTCGCCTATGAGCTCTATCAATTCGAACGCGGGGAATATCTGCGCGTGAAGATCGCCATATCGGAAGATGACCTCGAAGTTCCGAGCGTCAGCGGCATCTGGTCCACCGCCAACTGGCACGAGCGCGAAGCCTTCGACATGTACGGCATCCGCTTTCGCGGACATCCCGACCTGCGTCGCATCCTCATGTGGGACGGCTATCCTTTCTACCCGCTGCGTAAGGATTTTCCGCTGGCCGGACGCCCCAGCGAAATGCCCGACGTGGCTTTCTCCAAAGCAGCTCCGCTGGAAGGCGGCCCCTTCGTCACCGTGCCCTCCACGGCGACGACCAAGGACCGCGAACCGCGGTCGCGGGATTTCAAGTAACGGAGATCGCACGCTGGTGCGGCGGGAATAATCAAGGGCACTTTGAATGCATTACCAAGCATTCACACGACAGGTCGTTCCGCCGTCTCAGCCGGCAATATAGCAACTGGATATCATCCGGCAGCGGTTCTGGCTTTGCTTGACCCGCTCAAAGTCCCGTTCCGATCTTCAAGGAGCTTATTGCCTCGCCGGCTTTCAGAAACGCTCGAGAGGCCGGGTACTTTACTTGCCGTAGTACGCAGTGATATCGAAGTAAATGGTCTTGGTCTTCCCGTTAGCAGTCGTAATCTCAATCGTGTCGTACACTCGGCCCTTCGCGTTTTGGACTGATTGTGTGCCTTCCTTGGAGCCGGGATAGTGCTGTCGGATATATTCGTGCTCAGCATGCACTCCACTCATCTCATTTGGAGCTTTAATGATGATAGCCTTCTCAAGCGACGAGCCGTCTCCGCCTGAAAATGAGGGCCCTGGTTGCTTGGCTACGGAAAGATGTGCCGCGCTTAGAATAGCAAACACTGCGATCGTTCCAATACGCTGTTGTGTTTTCATTGTGCTTTGATTTGCCGTTGAGTTTACGTGTTTTGGGGTCGCATCGTATAACATTGCAGAGTCGCGAATGCGGAACTGCCCACGCAACGATCTCATCAACAATATAGTGAAAACCCGTCCGAGCCAGCTTTCTCGACAACTTTCGACATGATTAGGAGCCTTTTTCGTCATCGGAGGAATGCCACTCGATGAACCATACGGCTGAGACGAATAGCGCATCGAGAAATAGCTGAAACGCAATGACCTGCCAATCAGGCGGAGCAGCCGCCGGTTGAGCGGCGCTGGAGAGACCGGAATCAATCATATGGAGGATAGCGTTTCTCTGATGATTGACCGATAAGATGGCGTCTAGGTTGGACAACGCAAACACCACGAACGAGACGCTGAGAACTATTTTGATACGTTTATCCTGGGTAAAACGCTTCCCAGACGCCAAGAGGCCTATGGCACCGAGCGCGACAGCGATATACAAATTCCAATAGCTATTCAGTGTCCCGGCCCGGTCATATAAGAGCTTGAGAAGTTCGAGTTGGTCGCTGTGCATAGTGAGAGTCTTTGGATCTGACGCTTGATGCTCACAATGTGAGAAACGGGCGCGTAATCAATCAATAGAGGAACACCGTTTGCCAAGGAAACCAAGATCTCTCCATCCACCTCACCGCCCCGCCGTCGCACGTTGCAAAAGCCGATACACCGTCTCCAACCGCGGCATCGCCGCGCCCGCATTGGTCCCCTGCCGCCACGGCTCACCCCAGATCGCCTCCACCTCCACGGGACGCCCCATCTGCCAGTCAATCATGCTCGAAGGCTTGTACGGCCCCATGCTCCAGCTTCGCTCGATTTGATAGTCAGCAAAGGAATCGGGGATGTCGTGACCGAGCCGATGCGCGGCGTCGAGCACTTCGCTCATGAGATCGCGCGCCTGTGTGCGCAGGCCTTCATCCGCCAGAATATCCGCCACGGTCGCACCATCCGCCACGATGGAAAGTCCGTTAAACGGAATATTCCAAAGTAACTTCCGCCAGCGCTCAGTCACCAGGTTTTCCACGGGATTCGCCTCGACTCCACCGCGGCGAAAGGCCTCGGCCACGGCCCGCACTCGCGGGCTCACACTGCGCCGAAATTCACCGATGGAGAGTGTGCCGTGATCGTAGTGCTCGATCACACCGGGCGAAGTGCGATTCAGGCACACGAAACACAACCCGCCCATCACGCGCTCCGTGCCCCAGCGCTCACCGAGAAACTCTTCATTTCCCAGCCCATTTTGCAAGGTAAGCAAAGCAGTGCCGGGTCCGATCAACGGCGGCAGCAAAGTTTCGAGCGCAGAATTGGCCGTCGCTTTCAGCGCGACGATCACCAGATCGCACGGCCCGATTTCTTCGGTGCTCCCAAAGGCCTGTACAGGCTTTAAACAGAGTGTTTCGCCTCGCGTCTGGATGGCAAGCCCGCGCTCCTGCACCGTTCGCAAATCCGCGCGCATCAAGAAACGCACATCGCACCCCGCCTGCAAAAGCATGCCCCCATAATAACAACCGACCGCGCCCGATCCGATCACGGCGATCTTGGCATTTTGCAGGGTGTCCATCGCCGCTATCCAAGTCGGGAAGCCCGCAATTTGTCAACTCGCACCATCGTCAACTGCGGATCACAATTCTCAATTC
>OUNM010461544.1_pt1 | contig 28847 bp, 23 predicted proteins | sample 1769961 | NCBI WGS metagenome assembly OUNM01 (sample SAMEA3914820, study PRJEB12502) | metagenome | biome: forest; material: soil | place: USA | collected 2012-03-12 | depth 0.3 m | reverse complement strand
CTTCAGGCTATGGAAGATGTGCTCGAACTGCGCCGGCGTGATCGGGCCAGGGATCAGCTTCTCGAGGAACTCCTGGGAAATCTGCGGCAGCGCAGCATCAGCCGCCCCAGTGGCGGGCTTCTTCGTCTTGCTTGGCATTCATGCTCCTTATGGACATGCTATGCCTCACACACGAAATTCCTGACAGGCCCGCATGAACTGGCAGACGCGACACTCGGACGAGTTCCTTGGAGCGACGCGACCGATGACTCGCGACCTAGAGCAAGAGTGCAGCCCCAGCGGCTCGCCGCCTAAGTGACCGTTCGGGTCAACTGAACCGGGATGTCGACTGTCGCTTGGACATCCTGAGCGATTGATGCCAGCATTCCGGGCGCCAATCTCCGTCCGCACGGGAGTGGCATCCGCGTTCAGAACTGAGGACTTTTGTGGATTACGTTGCCAACTTTGAAGTACGGTCGGAGTGCTCGGTTATCGCCGATGAACTGGTGTTGCGCCTGAAGCACCCGAAGGGCACGTATAGAGCCCGAATCAAGAACATCCCGCGCGACGACTACACCACTCCGTTCCTCATATCGGTCCACTTGTACTTTGAGGCAGCCACGCTACAGGATGCCAATGAGATCGCCGGCGACCACTTGGCAAGTTGTATGAACCTGCTGGCCTTCGCAACTGGCTCGGGCTTCAGGCATCACAGAACAAGGCAGATAGTGGACGCGTCACCCGGGTCAGGCATGAGGGACATGCTTTTTTGGGGAGATGCAGCTGAATACGAAGATCCGCAACCCATTCTGGATCAGGACACCGTCAAGACAGTCCAGCGCCTGATGGAGTTTGATGCCCCACCCCCAATTGTTCGCGCTCTGCGTTGGTATCGCCTGGGAGTCAACGCCACCGTACCTGATGACCAATTCGTGAATTTCTGGTTTGCGCTGGAGCTAATTGCCCAATACAAGAAATCACCTGACAAAGTACCCGATCGGTGCCCGCAGTGCCGAGCTCCGCTCTTTTGCGAGTCTTGCAAATCGCACCCAGTTCACAAACCGTACGCAAAGCAAGCTATCCGGGACCTCCTTAATGCGGCTGACAAGGATCTCGACGATGCGACCTTCGCCCTTCTTGACAAGACCCGCAACAGTTTGATGCATGGATCAACTCTTAGGGAGATAGAAGCAAGCCTGCCGAAGCCTCACGAGGAGGTAGTCGACGTTTTGGGTCGCCTGCTTTGGAAAGCACTTATTCGCGAATTTCCCCCTTCGATGTTCGATGGCAGTCTGTCGATGGGAGTGCCGTCGACCTACGTGCAACGAAAGCTCGATGGGATAGCGCATATCCACACTGTCGTCCCAACTGATCCAGAAGGGGACCTCGATCTAAGTTTCAATGGACTGACGGTGAAGTTGGTTCCGTCTGGACTACCTCAAAGTGCCGCTCCGTCAATTGTTTCTTTGACTGCTGCGCAACACGAACGGCTCGGGCAAATCGCCTTTGCCAACGAGAATGGCCAGGACATGTGCAAGCGCATCTACCGTGACTCGAAGGCACACGGCGACCAAATGCTGGTTCGGGTACTCGCCACTGACATGCTCCGAATCAGGGATGGGCTCAGGCGCGGTGAGGTCGGGGCGTGGCAGGACTTCTTCAGGGAGGTCCTTCAAGGTCCGATTTCACATTGAGGATCCGCCCTCAATCCCGGATGAATACCTCGCGGCGGCCGCTTCTAGCCGGCAACTTCCGTACGCGGTCCCCGTGGTTATTTGATTGTGACCTTCACGGCGGTTGATCGGCTTGCGATACCACAGTGCTTCGAGAAAATGGTCACTGCGGAACGCCTGTGGGTTCCAGGTATTGATGAACCTGGAGCTCGCACTCACCAGACCAGCCAAGACCACCGTTCAGGCCGTCCCATAACGCATCGAGGTTGCGCCCAAAGTTGCCGCATCCGTCGGGCTGGGCCGACTTCCCGTACGCGGACCAGAAGTCGGATTCAGACTGAACATTGAGGCAATGTACAACGCTTGTTCGCATTTGTTTAAGCCTGCCTGAAAGCCGCCCTTCTCAATTGGTCGCTCTTGGCCGCTCCTGCCTTTGATGTGGGAGTGTTCATCTCCTTGGCAGCGCCTCGCCATCAATCGAGACACGGGCGTTCCTCAGGCTATCAGCAATCACTTCTAGCCGCCAAGGCGGCGTAGGAAATTGCTCTTTCCAATCAATTTCGGTGCAGGGTTGCGGCCAAATGCGGGTGAGTTCTGGAAATGGCTTATACGAGTGTACACGTCCGGATCTGTCTAGCGCGGTTGTCGACCTAAAGTATATGAAGAGGTGGCCAATGAAGAGCGCGGTTGTCTGAGTACTATCTGCAAAAGGGGCGAAAGTGCTTGTGGCGGGATACCAGTGGTTGTGCCAATATTTGGGTGAACTAAACTGCGCGTTTGCAGCGAGCTCGACTGTCCACCCTTCTGAAACTGTTTGCGTTTTAAAAAACAGATCACGCTGCGAATCTGAGATGCATCGTGAAGCCTCGACTGTATATTCGCCGACGATGGCTTTAAGCCCTGCCCAACGCGCAATGGCGAGCAAATTCTCTGCTGACAGGGTCGGCTGATCACCGCAAATGAGTGGTGTCAGAACGGGCATTGCCTTTTCCTCAAGGCGCCCCATCCATCCATTGTTGCAGTCCACGCAAAAGCGTCGGACAGTCCTGGACTGAGCTGGGCCCGCCATCTTGCGATGGACGATGGCATCTGTGATTTCCGTGCGCGTCTTAGGATTGAGAGCACGCCGCAGGGAGGTCTTTACGTGACTACGTTCAGATGGCGCTGGTGGAAGCAACTTGCCGATCCACTTAGGGAATACGTGCTCGTCAGAGATTGGGTTTTCGCCTCCACAGAATTGGCAACGCGGCCTGCTTTGAAACTTCTTCGCCATCAACGACCTTCCGATGTTTCGAATTGCCGCAGCTGTTGACAACGGCATCAGCCGTAGCGAAGGCGATCAGCGAGCCTCACGCCCCGCCCATCACTCCACCGTCACACTCTTCGCCAAATTCCTCGGCTTGTCCACATCCGTCCCCCGCGCACACGCCGTGTGATACGCCAGCAACTGCAGCGTCACCACATGCAGGATCGGCGACAACACCCCATAGTGCTCGGGCATCCGGATGACGTGCAGCCCGATGTCGGATTCGATCCGTGAATCCGCATCCGCGAACACGAACAACTCACCGCCCCGCGCCCGCACCTCCTGCATGTTGCTCTTCAACTTCTCGAGCAACGCATCGTTCGGCGCCACCGTCACCACCGGCATCTGCGCCGTCACCAGCGCCAGCGGGCCGTGCTTCAACTCACCCGCGGGATACGCCTCCGCGTGGATGTAGCTGATCTCCTTCAGCTTCAGCGCCCCCTCCAGCGCGATCGGGTAGTGCAGGCCGCGGCCCAGGAACAGCGCGTTCTCCTTGGCGGCGAACTGCTCGCTCCACGCCACGATCTGCGGCTCGAGCGCCAGCACGGCCTGCACGGCGGCGGGCAGGTGGCGCAGGTCCTTCAGGTGCATCGCCTCGGTGGCATCGTCCAGCCGGCCGCGCACCTGCGCCAGCGCCAGCGTCAGCAGGAACAGGCCCACCAGCTGCGTCGTGAAGGCCTTGGTGGACGCGACGCCGATCTCGGCGCCCGCGCGCGTGATGAAGTTGAAGCGGCACTCGCGCACCATGGCGCTCGTGCTCACGTTGCAGATGGTGAGCGTGTTCTCCATGCCCAGCGACCGCGCGTGCTTCAACGCGGAGATGGTGTCCGCCGTCTCGCCGCTCTGGCTGATGGTCACCACCAGCGTGCGGGGGTTGGGCACGCTGTCGCGGTAGCGGTACTCGCTGGCAATCTCCACGCTGGTGGGGATGGCGGCGATCGATTCGAGCCAGTAGCGCGCGGTGGAAGCTGCGTAGTAGCTGGTGCCGCAGGCGAGGATCAGCACCTGGTCCACATCCTTGAAGGCGGCGTGCGCGCCGTCGCCGAACAGTTCGGGGCTGATGTTGCCGATACCGTCCAGGGTATCGCCGATGGCACGCGGCTGCTCGAAGATCTCCTTCTGCATGTAGTGGCGGTACGGGCCCAGCTCGGCCGCGCCGGTGTGGGCGTGGACGATGCGCACCTCGCGCTGCACCGGGCGGTGGCTGCCGTCGGCCTGCACGGCGCTGATCCAGTGCTTGCCCAGCTGCACGTCGACGACGTCGCCTTCCTCCAGGTACACGATGCGGTCGGTGACGCCGGCGAGGGCCATGGCGTCGGACGCGAGGAAGTTCTCGCCGTCGCCCACGCCCAGCACCAGCGGCGAGCCGGCGCGCGCGCCGATCACGCGGTGCGGCTCGTCGCGGCTGAACACGGCGATGGCGTAGGCGCCCTTCAGGCGGCGCGTGGCACGTTGCACGGCCTCGAACAGGTCGCCGTCGTACAGGTGGTTGACCAGGTGGGCGATGACCTCGGTGTCGGTCTGGCTCTCGAACACGAAGCCCAGGCCGCGCAGCTCCGCGCGCAGCTCGTCGTGGTTCTCGATGATGCCGTTGTGGACCAGCGCGATGCGCGCGGCGCGGCCGCCGTTGGCGCTGGTGGCGGCCTCGGGGCCGCGCGAGAAGTGGGGGTGCGCGTTGTGCACGGCCGGCGCGCCGTGGGTGGCCCAGCGCGTGTGCGCGATGCCGGTGCCGGACGCCACGTGATCCTGGTCCACCTGCGTGGCCAGCTCCGCCACGCGCGCGGTGCTGCGGGTGCGGCGCAGCTCGCCGTCCTGGTGCACGGCCACGCCGCAGGAGTCGTAGCCGCGGTATTCCAGGCGCTTCAGGCCCTCGACGAGGACGGGAACGATGTTGCGCGAGCTGACCGCGCCGACGATGCCACACATGCGAATTGCTCTCCGGGGACGCCGGGGTGGCGTCGATGCCGTCATGCTACGCAGCCGGGGAGAAAGAGGCTTGCATTTCAGGTGATGACGTGCACTTAAATTTCTGGTTCACCACATGAGCGATAAAACCGCCAATCAAGCCTATCTGTTGCAATAAAATGCCACGACCATGCTGGAACTGGACGCCATCGACCTCCGCCTGCTCGACCTGCTGCAGGCCGACGCCTCACGCACCAACCAGGCGCTGGCGGAGGCGGCGCACGTCAGTCCCGCCACGGCGCTGCGCCGGGTGCGCCGGCTGGTGGACGAGGGCGCGATCGCGCGGCAGGTGGCCCTGCTGGGGCCGCCGCTGGCGGATGCCGGGCTGCACGTGCTGTCCGAGATCTCGCTGGACGCGCAGGGCGCCGAGCGCCTGGATGCCTTCGAGGCGCGAGCCGTGGCGGACCCGGCGGTGCGCCAGTGCTGGCGCGTGTCCCCGGGGCCGGACTTCATGCTGGTGCTGTGGGCCGCGGACATGCCCGCGTGGGCCGCCATCGTGCAGCGCCTGTTCACCCAGGACGCCAACGTGCGCAACGTGAAGAGCTTCTTCAGCGTGAAGCGCGCGAAGTTCGAGACGGCGGTGGCGTTGCCGCGGTCAACCGCGTGATGGCTTGCGGCAAGCCGCTTGCGCCGGGCTCAGCGCTTCTTGGCGGTGGCCATGCCGGCCGCGGTTACCGGTGTGGAGACGGTGGTGGTGGTCGTCGTGACGGTGGCGGAACCCGCCGCGGCGGACGGGCCGGCCGCCGCCGGCGCATTCGCGTCGTCGACCTGCACGTTGAGCCTTTCCAGCGCCTCGCGGATGGGCACGAAGAACGTCAGGCCGGCGGTCTGCGGGATGCCCCAGTCCGTGAGGCCCACCACGTGGCCCGTGGCGTCCAGCAGCGGGCCGCCGCTGTTGCCATGGTTGGCGGCCACGTCGCTCTGGAAGTAGCGATGGCCGCCGATCTCGCGCGTGCCGCTCATCACGCCGCGCGTGAAGGTGCCTTCGAAGGTCTGGCCCAGTGGAGAGCCGATGGCGAAAAGGTTCTCGCCCGTCGCCGGATCGGTCGTGCGCACGGGCAGGGCGGGCAGGGAGACAGCCGTGGTCTTCAGCAGGGCGACGTCGCGGGCGGGATCCTGGCGCATCACCTCGCCGACGATCTCCTTGCCGTCATGCAGGCGCACCTTCACGTACTTGGTGGATCCCACGACGTGGCGATCCGTCAGCAGCCAGCCGTCGGCCACGAAGAACCCGGAGCCGGAACCCACGTCGCTCAGGATGGTGACCACGGCCTTCTTCAGCTCCACGGCGTCATTCTGCGCATCGGCCACGGCCACCGGATGGGCGGTGATGTGCAGGGGCTCGAACGCCTCCTTCGTCGCCGGCGGCGTGCCGGCGATCAGCAGCTTGGCGTCGGGGCTGCTCAGCAGCTCGCGCAGGGCCTGGGCGTACGCCTGGTCCTCGAAGTTGCGGACGAAGCTGTCGCTCCTGCCGGTGCCGGACGTGGTGCGGGTCATCACCACGCGCTGCAGCTTGGTGGACCAGACCTCCCACTTCACCTCGACGTGGTTCTCGCCCTTCTCCTGGTTGTCGTTGAAGCAGACGTCGAAGGTGAGGCGTTGCAGCGTGCCCCCGACGCGGTAGTCGGCGTTGGCGGACGTGGCCGTCTCGAACGGTGAGACCTCCTTCTGGAACAGCGGCAGCGACACCGCCTTGGCCACGGCCTTGAAGGCATATGCCGCCTGCCCGTTGGCGATCTCCTCGATGCGCTGGGAGGCGAACATGTCCTTGCCGCCCAGGCACCAGCTGCCATTGGCGATCTTGCCGATCTTGTCGCCGGGCTGCACGGCGGAGCGCAACTTGGCGAATTCGAACGTGACCTTCGGGCCGGACGGGTCCTGGTCGAAGACGGAATCGGCAGCGTGGCCGACGCCGGGCAGCACGCAGGCGCCCAGCACGAGCGCGGCCAGGCCGCGGCGATGATTGGTCATTTGTCTACCTCCCGGGCGGGGAACTCCCGCCTTCTCCGGGCGAAATTAGACCAGATGGCGCGTGGCGCGTGGTCGTTGCCCGCGGGGCAGCCGGCGCCCGGCGCGACAAAGTTCACTGCCGGATGGACGGCGGTGCGGCGCTGTCGCCGTCATCGCTGCTTCAGGATCGCCAACCCCTTGAGGTATTCCCCTTCGGGAAACATCAACGTGGTGGGATGGTCCGGCGCGCCTTCCAGCCGCGCGATCAGCGCGCCGTCCACCTGCGCGTCCATCGCAGCGCCCGCCACGATCTTGTGGAACAGGTCGGCGGAGATGCCGCCCGAGCAGGAGAAGGTCAGCAGCAGGCCGCCGGGGTTCAGCAGCTTCAGCGCCAGGCGGTTGATGTCCTTGTACGCGCGCGCCGCACGTTCCGCGCTGGCGGCCGTGGGCGCGAACTTGGGCGGGTCCAGCACGATGGCGTCGAAGCTGCGGCCCGCCTGCAGCATCTCGCGCAGCGTGGCGTTGACGTCGGCGTCCAGCGCCACGTGGCGTGCCGCGTCGAAGCCGTTCAGCGCCACGTGCGTGGTGGTGAGCGCCAGCGCGGCCGCCGACGAATCCACGCTGGTGACGTGCTGCGCGCCGCCCGCCAGCGCGGCCACCGAGAAGCCGCCGGTGTAGCTGAAGCAGTTCAGCACCGTGCGGCAGCCGTAGTGCTTCATCAGCTGGGCGAAGCGCGCGCGGTTCTCGCGCTGGTCCAGGTAGTAGCCGGTCTTGTGGCCCTCGGCCACGTCCACCGTCAGGCGCCAGCCGCTCTCGTGGATGGTCACCCGCGACGCGGCGGGGTCGTCCGTGCCCTCGGCCGGGCCGCCGCGCAGCCACGCGCGCACGGGCGGCAGGCCCTCCAGCGATCTCACGCTGGCGTCGCTGCGCTCGTAGAGCCTCGTGCAGCCGGTGAGGGCCAGCAGCTGGTCGGCGATGGTGGCCTTCCAGCGCTCCACGCCCGCGGCCAGGAACTGCGCCGACAGCAGCGGGCCGTAGCGGTCCACCACCAGGCCCGGCAGGCCGTCGGCCTCGCCGTGCACCAGGCGCACGCCGTCGCTGGGCACCGCCAGCCGCTCGCGCAGCGCGATGGCGCGTGCCAGGCGGCGCTGGAAGAACGCGGCGTCGATGCGCTCCTCCGCGTCCCACGTCCAGGCCCGCACGCGGATGCGCGACTCGGGGCTGAACGCGCCCCAGGCCAGGAACTCGCCGTCGTGCGACTCGACGCGCACCGTCTCGCCCGCGTCGGCGCGGCCCTTCTCGATGCTGCCCTCGAACACCCACGGGTGGCGCCGGGCGAGCGAGCGGTCCTTGCCTTCGCGCAGTCGAATCGTCTTCATGGCAGCGATTGTCGCGCGCTGCGCAGCGAGCCGCCGCCTCACATCTTCATCGCCTCCCGCCAGACCATCGCATCGTGGATGCGGAACCGCGTGCTCGGGTGGTCGAAGAACACGAACTCCTCGATCGGGCCCGGGTCGGGCTTGCGGTATTCGGTCAGCTTCAGGTCCACCTCCGCCTCGCCGTAGGGCTCGCGCGAGAGGTTCAGGCCGAAGCGGTCGGCCTCGATCTCCTGCGTGCGGGTGAGCGTGTTCGTCACCGGGGTGGCCAGGAAGATCGCCACCGACGACACCGCGGCCAGCAGCGGCAGGGAGGCCACGTCGCCCACGCCCTGCAGGCCCCAGGCGCGGCCCCAGCGGGCCAGCGTGCGGTCCATGCCCCACTTCGTGCAGGCGAACACCACCAGCAGCACCAGCGCGAACTCGCTGATGCCCTTCCACAGGTGGTTCATCACGTAGTGGCCCAGCTCGTGGCCCATCACGGCGCGGATCTCGGGCAGCGACGTGCGGCGCAGCAGGTTGTCGTTCAGGCGCACGGCGGCGCTGCCGAACACGCCGGTGACGTTGGCGCTGACGCGCGTGGTCTGGCGCGATGCGTCGAACTCCATCACGCTGTCGGCGGGTGTGCCGTTGGCATGCGCCATGGCCAGCACGGCGTTGCGGATGGCCGGGTCCTGCACCGGCTGGTAGGTGTTGAACAGCGGCTCGATCCACACCGGCACCACCATCATGGCGACCACCATGAACGCCACGGCGAAGCCCGTGCCCCACAGCCACCAGCGCTCGCCCGTGCGCCGGATGACGGCGTACAGCGCGGGAACCACCCCCATCGACACCACGGTGGTGACGGCCAGGCCGGTCAGAAGCTCGGCGAACCAGGGGCCGAACGTCTGCGTCGCCATCGAGTACTCGTGCTCGCGGTAGTACACCTGGTAGATCGTCAGCGGCAGCGTCAGCACCCAGCTGGCCAGCGTGTACACCGCGGCGTACAGCGCGTCGCGCAGGAACGGCCGGCGCCCGGTGCGTTGCGCCCAGTCCCGCACGCGGGCGGAGCGGCGGCGGCCCAGCAGCACGCCGGCCACCACCAGGCCCAGCAGGAAGTTCCACAGCTGCAGCCAGTAGTTGCCCTCGAAGTACGCGTCGGAGCGCGCCACCACGTCCTGCGGCAGGCGGTCCATGTACTTCTGGGTGGCCGCGTCGGGGTCGCGGGGCAGGGCGGCGCGCCAGGCGTCGTCCACCGGCGTGACGTGGAACTTGGCCATGCCGGCGGCGGCCAGCGGGTCGTCGGCGGGGGCCGACGCGGGGGTCGGGGCAGAAGCCGCCGCCGCCAGTCCCATCGCCAGGGCCAGCCCGAGGCCCGCCAGGCCCCTCTTCATCCATCCTGAAAGCATCCTGTCTCCTCCCGCGCACGCGGCGCCTGTTCGAAGCGCGCCATTCTCTGGATCGTCCGGCGCGCCGCGCGCCCGAAGCGACGGACCGCCGCAAAGCGGGAACCAGCTGCAGAATCGGTGGCACGATGCTGCCCGCCGCGCCCTTGCCCGACTTCCGGTCCCCCGCGTTCCTGCGCGCCCATGTGCTCGACACGATGGCGTTCTACGAAGGCCGCTGCGTGGACCCCACCGGCGGCCTGTACCAGTTCTTCCTGGACGACGGCCGCGTCTACGACCCGCGCACCCGCCACCTGGTCAGCAGCACGCGCTACGTGTTCACGCACGCGATGGCCGCCCGCCACTTCGCGCGGCCCGACTGGCAGGCCGTCGCGGGCCACGCGCTGGCGTTCGTCCGGGACGTGCACGGCCAGCCCGGGCATACGGGGTCCGGGTATGCCTGGACGCTGGACTGGCATGCCGGCCACGCCACCATCACCGACGTCACGAACCATTGCTACGGCCTCGCCTTCGTGCTGCTGGCCCATGCCCACGCGGCGATGGCGGGCGTGCCCGGCGCGCGCGCAGGCGTGGACGCCACCTGGCAGCTGATGGAGCAGCGCTTCTGGCAGCCCGCGCACGGCCTGTATGCCGACGAGGCCGACGCCGCCTGGCACCTGTCGCCCTACCGCGGCCAGAACGCCAACATGCACGCCTGCGAAGCGCTGATGGCCGCCTACCGGGCCACCGGCGATCGCCGCTACCTGCAGCGGGCCGGCACGGTGGCCCGGGCCGTCACGGGCACCCTGGCGGCCCTGTCGGCCGGCATGGCCGGCATCGCCCCCGCCTGCACCGGCCTGGTGTGGGAGCACTACCGCGCCGACTGGTCGCTCGACCCGGACTACAACCGCGACGACCCCGCCAACCTGTTCCGTCCCTGGGGCTTTCAGGTGGGGCACCAGGCCGAGTGGGCCAAGCTGCTGCTGCAACTGGACGCCCTGGCACCCGATCCGGCCTGGCTGCCGCGGGCCCGCGCGCTGTTCGACGCGGCCATGGCCCTCGGCTGGGACGGCACGCACGGCGGCCTGGTCTACGGCGTGGCACCCGACGGCACCGTGTGCGACGGCGACAAGTACCACTGGGTGCAGGCCGAGAGCCTGGCGGCCGCCGCGTGGCTGGCGCAGGCGGTGGCGCGCGCGGGCGGCGCGACGCCGGACGCGCGCGCGGCAGCCGCGGCGCAGGCGGCCTCCTATTGGGACTGGTACGACCGACTCTGGACGTATGCGTGGACCCACTTCGTGGACCACGAACACGGCGCCTGGTACCGCATCCTGGCCCCGGACAACCGCAAGGTGACGACGGAGAAGAGCCCGGCCGGCAAGGTCGATTACCACGACATGGGCGCCTGCTACGACGTGCTGGCGGCGCTGGGCGACGGCCCGCCACCCCTGGCGAACTGAACTTCCGTCCACCGGGTCACGCCGGCCGCGCGTCCGACCCTCAAGGCCCCCGGGGAATGGCCGACATCCCCCGAGTGACACCCTCCCGCCCGACCACCCTCCGTGCAGCGACACCCGTCCTGGCCCTGGGCCTGGCGCTGGCCGCGATGCTGCCGGGCCTGGCCTGCGCCGGCACCATCGGCGCACGCGTCGAGGCCATCGAGGCGCTGGACGGCAACGACTCCCAGAAGGTGATCGACCAGCTGCGTCCGCTGGAGGCGGCCGCGCGCGCGAGCGGCGGCGACGACCTGCGCATCTTCCTCGCCGCCTGGGGCTACGCCCACGCGGCCACCGACAAGCCGGCCGTCGCCTACGCGGCCATCGACGAGCTCACCGACCAGGGCGAGCGCGACCATGACGACGCCGCGCTGGCGTCCGCCTACACGCTGCGGGCCTGCGAGCTGCAGTTCACCGGCCAGGTGCGCGCGGCCTATGGCTGGGTGGCCAGCGCCGTGCCGCTGGTGCGCGACAACCCGAGCCCCGCGCTGCGTTACTGGGTATACATGGCCGCGGGCGACCTGGCGCAGGAGGTCGGCCGCCTGGACGACAGCATCCGCGAGTTCGACGGCGCCGTGGCCGCCGCGCACGAGGTGGGCAACCACCGGCGCGAGGCGCAGGCCTGGGTGTCGCTGGCGCCGCTGCACCTGGTCCGGGGCCAGCTGGCGCGCGCGCTCGAGGATGCCGTGCACGCGCACGAGCTGGGCGAGCACACCACCGACCCGTCGCTCGCCGTGGCGGGCTGGGTGATCGAATCGCTGGCCGCCGAACAGGCCGGGCTGCCCGCGCGGCAGCGCCAGGCGCTGGCCGCGGCTCGAAAGCTGCAGGCGTCGCTGCCGCCGCCGTCGGAGTCCTTGCAGCGCCAGGCCGCGGGCGGCCCCACCTGGTTCACGTCCGAGCTCGACACCGACCTGTCGATGTCGTCGATGTACCTGGCCACGCGGGACTGGCACCGCGCGCGCGTGCTGGCCGTGCGCGCGCAGGCGCTGGCCGACCTGGCCAAGGATCCGGCGCTGCGCGCCGCCGCCGACATCAACCTGGGCATGGCCGAGATCGGCCTGGGCCATCGCGACGAGGGCCGCCGCATCGCCGACGCCGCCTTCGCCGTGCTCACCCCGCACCAGGACGCCGACCTGGTGATGTCCCTGCACCGCTACGCCGACGCGCTGGAGTATGCGGGCGAGTCCGCGCCCGCCCTGGCGCGCCTGAAGCAGGCGCTGCTGCTGGAGACCAAGCTCTCGCGCCGCGACCACGCCAACACGGTGGTGGCCCTGCAGCGCCAGGCCGGCTTCGAGCAGCACCAGCGCCAGATGGAGCAGCTGCAGCACGACAACGCCCTGCAGCGCGGCGAGCTGGCGCGCCAGCACATCCAGCGCTGGTTCATGCTGGCGCTGGCCGCCGCGATGTTCATCGGCGTGGTGGTGGCCGCGTGGCTGTACCGGCGCGCCCGCGAATCCAACCGGCAGCTGGCCACCAACGTGGCGGAGCTGGAGTTCGTCAGCACGCACGACAAGGTCACGGGCCTGTTCAATCGCCGCGCGCTGGAGGCGGACGCGCTGGCCATCGGCACCGCGCCGTCGTCGCTGGTCACCATCTCGGTCAAGCAGTTCAGCCTGATCGTGGGCAGCGTGGGCCACCAGCTGGGCGACGCGCTGCTGCGCCAGATCGCGAGTCGCCTGGACGCCGTCACGCAGCGCCGCGGCGGCCGCCTGTACCGCCTGGACGGCGTCGCGTTCGGCGCCATCTTCCGCTTCGACGAGGGCGACGCCTCGGCCATCGAGGCGCGCCTGCGCGAGGCCCTCGACGCGCTGATGTCGGTGATGGAGCCCGCCTTCGAGACGGGCAACCAGGACCTGATCGTCAGCATCAGCGCCGGCGCCGCCTGCAACCCGCTGCACGCGCCCGCGGCCGCCGAGCTGGCGCGCCTGTGCGAGCTGGCACGCCTGCAGGCGCACGGCGAGACGGGCAACAGCTACGTGGTGTACGACCCGCGCATGGGCGAGCTGCAGCGCGAGCAGCTGCACATGGAGGCGCGCATGCTGAAGGCCCTGGCGCAGGGCGACTTCGAGCTGTACTACCAGGCCCAGCGCGACATGCGCGGTGACGGCCGCATCACCGGCTTCGAGGCGCTGCTGCGCTGGTTCGACGGCGGCAAGATGATCTCGCCTGCGCAGTTCATCCCCCTGGCCGAGGAGTCGGGCCTGATCGTGCGCATCGGCGCGTGGGTGCTGCGCCAGGCCTGCCTGCAGGCGCGCGCCTGGGCCGACGCGGGCCACCGCGACCTGGTGGTGGCCGTCAACATCTCGCCGCGCCAGTTCCGCCATCCCGATTTCCTGGCCGGCGTGGCGCAGGTGCTGCACGAGACCGGCGTGGACCCGAAGCAGATCGAGCTCGAGATCACCGAGGGCAGCGTGATGGACGACGCCGAGGCCAGCATCGCGCAGCTGCACTCGCTGCGCGCCATGGGCATGCACCTGGCCATCGACGACTTCGGCACCGGCTACGCGTCGCTCGCCTACCTGCGCCGCTTCCCGCTGGACCGCCTGAAGATCGACCGCAGCTTCATCATGCAGCTCAACGGCCGCCCCGAGGACGACGCCATCGTGCGCACCGTCATCGAGCTGGCCCACAGCCTGGGCATGGACGTCACCGCCGAGGGCGTGGAGACGGTGGAGCAGGAGAACGTGCTGAAGGGCTGGGCGTGCGACACGGTGCAGGGCTTCCTGCACGCGCGGCCGGCGCCGGTGGCGGCGGCGACGGAGTTGCTGGTGAAGGACGTGGCGGCGCGGGCGGGAGCACCTGTCGGCGCGGTGGGCGCTTCCATCTGATCAGACGGAGCGGAAATTACCTTCGCTTCGCCCGCGGATGCGCCGCGTCGTACACCTTCGCCAGGTGCTGGAAATCCAGCCGCGTGTACACCTGCGTGGTGGCGATGCTGGCATGCCCCAGCAACTCCTGCACCCCGCGCAGGTCGCCGCTGGATTGCAGCAGGTGGGACGCGTAGGAGTGCCGCAGCATGTGCGGATGCACGGGCGTGGCCACGCCCGCCGCGGCGGCCTGGGCCTTCAGCCGATCGCGCAGCTGGTTGGCTGACAGGCGCCGCCCCAGGCGGCTGACGAACAGCGCCGGCTCCGCCGGCTGCGCGCCCATCACTTCCGGCCGCACGGCCAGCCACGCCCGCAAGGCGTCCAACGCCGGCCCGCCCACGGGCACGCTGCGCCGCTTGGCGCCCTTGCCCAGCACGTGCGCCGTGCCGTCCGCGATGTCGATCCATCCCGCCGCGTCCGGTCCCGCCTGCAGGTCCAGCCCACGCAGCTCCGACAGCCGCAGGCCGCAGCCGTACAGCAATTCCGCGATGGCGTGGTCGCGCGCGGCCAGCGCGGGGGCCAGCGCAGACTCATCCGCCGTGTCGTGCGCCGCGCCGGGGCCCTGCGACGCACCGCCTGGATGCATCGCCAGTGCCACCGCCTCGTCCACGGCCAGCGCCTTGGGCAACGGCCGCGCGGCCTTCGGGGCACGAACGCCCTCCACGGGGTTCTGCGCGAGCGGGGCCTGGGGCTGCAGCGCCCACCAGCGGTAGAAGCCGCGCCACGCCGACAGCTGCAGCGCGAGGCTGCGCGGTCCCAGCCCACCGGCATGCAGCTGCGCGGCGAAGCGCCGCACGTGCGCGGATTCCAGCGTGTGCAGCGCGCGCTGCGCGCCGTCGGCCAGCGTGGCCAACCGGGCCAGCGCGTCGGCATACGCGGACAGGGTATGCGGCGACACGCGCCGCTCCACGCGCAGGTGTTCCAGGTAGCGGGCGATCGGCTCGGGGACGGTGGCCATCGCACCGGCCTCGAACGCTCAGCCCTGCGCCGCCGGCAACAGCCGCGTCAGCGCGGCGCCGGCGATGTCGCCCACCTGCGCCAGGAAGTCGATGCCCATGTCGGGGCTGTAGCGCGCCGGATCCGGCGATCCCAGCGCGAGCAGGCCGAACGCCTGGTGGCTGCGGTCGGGCCGCAGCGGGATCAGCGCCAGCGACTGCACCGACTCGGGCATCTCGAACCACTGCGCCGCCTCGAAGCCCGAGTTGGCGCCGCAGTACGGCGACACGAGGCTGGTGGCGAAGATCTTCACGTCCTCGCTCACCGGCTGCGCGGCGGGCAGGTGCACGTGCTCGGGCGCCACGCCCCACACGCGTACCGCGGCCTGCGGCACCATGAACTGGTGCTGCAGGTCGTGCAGCATCACGGGCGCCAGGCGGTCGGCATCGTGCGTCAGCATCACGGCGCGCGTCCAGCGGTGCAGGCGGTCGCTGATCGCCATGTTGTCCTGGCCGAAGCGGATCATCTCCATGATCTTCTTCTCCAGGCCCTTGATGCGCTCGCGCAGCATGTCGATCTGCCGCTCCTGCAGCGACACGGCGCGCTGGCCGTGCGGGCTGGTGAGCTGCACGGTGGCGAGCAGCTCGGCGTGCCGCTCGAAGAAGCCGGGCGTGTTGACGAGGTACGTGGCGATGTCGTCCTCGGTGATGCCGGTGATGCCTTGGGTGCTCATCGTCGGGAGTTTACGCCGCGGGCATCTGGAAGCCGGGCGTGGAGCGTGACAGCGCCTCCTCCTCGGGCGTCATGTCGGTGGCCACGCCCTCGAACAGCGGGGTCGACAGGTAGCGCTCCCCGGTGTCGGGCAGCATGCAGCAGATCACCGATCCGTCCGGCGCCCGCGCGGCCACCTGCAGCGCGACGGCCAGCGACGCCCCGCCCGAGATGCCGGTGAAGATGCCTTCCTCGGCCGCCAGGCGGCGCGACGTGGCGATGGCGTCCGGCCCGGTCACCGGCACCAGCTCGTCGTAGTAATGGCGGTCGATCGTTTCCTGCAGCACGTTCGGGATGAAATCGGGCGTCCAGCCCTGGATCGGGTGCGGCGTGAAGGCCGGGTGGCTGGCGGCGGGTGCCTGGTCGGCCTCGCGCGCCTGCGCCACTTCGCTGCCCAGCAGCGGGGCGATCGACGGCTCGCTCAGGACGATCCGCGTGTCGGGCCGCTCGCGGCGCAGCACGCGCGCCACGCCCGTGACGGTGCCCCCGGTGCCGTAGCCGGTGACGAAGTAGTCCAGCCGGCCGCCGGCGAAGTCGGCCAGCAGCTCGCGCCCCGTGGTGTTCTCGTGGATGCGGGCGTTGTCCGCCGTCTCGAACTGCCGGGCCAGGAACCAGCCGTTGGCCTCGGCCAGCTCCTTCGCCTTGCGGTACATGCCCAGGCCCTTGGCCGCCCGCGGGGTCAGCACCACGCGCGCGCCCAGGAAGCGCATCAGGCGTCGGCGTTCCACCGAGAACGAGTCGGCCATCGTCACCACCAGCGGGTAGCCCTTGGCGGCGCACACCATCGCCAGGCCGATGCCCGTGTTGCCGCTGGTGGCCTCCACCACCGTCTGGCCAGGGCGCAGGTCGCCGCGCCGCTCGGCCTCCTCGATGATGCTGACCGCCAGCCGGTCCTTCACCGAGGCGGCCGGGTTGAAGAACTCGGCCTTCACGTACACGCGCACGTGGGGCGGGGCCATGCGGTTCAGGCGGATGCAGGGGGTGTCGCCGATGGTGTCGACGATGCTGTCGTACAGCCGGCCGCGGCCTGCCGTGGTTCGGGATGCGGTGTCGTTCATGCCGGGCTCCTGGCAGACAGAGCGCACCAGCGTATCGGGCGGGCCCCCCTTGTCAATCCCGCGGCGCCGGGCGGCAGGCGCCGTCCTGTCCGCCGCAGCGCTCGCCGCGCGCCTCAGTCGCGCGGGGTGGCGGCGAATGCGGCGAGGGTGGCGGCCCGCACCTCGGCCTCCGGCCTGTCGCGGACAGGAAAGGGCACGTGCGGCACCCACGGCGCGTCGTTGCCGCGCAGGCGGTTGCGCCACACCTTCAACGGCAGGGTGAGCATGTTGCCGCTGGGCAAGGGCAGCTGGCCGACGTCGATGTAGACGCTGTCGAAGGCGGTGGTCTCGCCGGCATGCACGGCGCCGGGCACGCGGCGCACGGTGTCCACCATGTCCAGGCAGGCGCTGGCGCACAAGCCGTCGGTTAGGACGGCGATGGGCACGTCGCGCGCCGCCAGCCGGGCGCCGCGTCGCGCCAGTTCGGCCGGCGTCAGCTGCGGCTCGCCATCGCCGTCGGCCAGCCAGCGGTCGTGCGCCGCCAGCGCCCGTTGCAACGCGGCGAGCCGTGTCGCCTCGTCGCGCGCGGGGGCGCTACCCGCGCCCAGCCTGGCGCTGAAGGTGCTTTCCCGTCGCGCCACGGCCGCGATCACCGTGGGCGACACGCGCCAGAACGCCCTGGTGCGCGGCAGGTCGTCCAGTTGTCGGGTGTCGTACCGCAGTCCGCCGGTCGCGGCGCGGAAGATGACCTCGCCGATCCGGCTGTCGCCGCCGTCGTTGCCGCGCAAGTCGAAGACGATGCGTCGCACGTCCTTGGCGGCCTGCAGCTCGCCCAGCAGCGCCTGGACCTTCGCGGCGCCGGCGGCATCCACCTGGAAATCGCCGGCGCGGATCCACAGCGTGCCGTCCGGCAGCCTGTCGACACCGTTCACCCGTACCCTGGGCGCATGCCGGGGTCGAAGGTCCATCCAGGCCTGCCAGCTCGCGTCGTCGAACGGTTCGTACCGCTGGCCGAACGACGCGCGCGTGCCGTCCGCCATCGCGAAGGTGCAGGTCCGGTACGCCAGGTCGTTCATCGCCGGTACCGACAGCTGGGACAGCAGCGCGTCGTCGATCGTCGGGTTGCCCAGCAGGCTGGAGAACGGCAGGACGTCCTCCCGCATCAGCGCTTCCGTCGGACGACCATCGCAGGCGAGCAGCTCGGCGCCCGGCGGCGGCAGCGCGACGGTCCAGGGTGACAGCACGCCGACCACGCGCACCCGGCCATCCGCCGCACGCGCGACGCGCCAGCCCGCCGTGCGGATCGGGTCGTCGGGCCTCACGTCATTGCTGTGTCCCAGGTGGCCGTCACGCAGGCTGACAGCGTAGAAGTCGGCGATCGCCAGCGCATCCCGATCGTCATGGACGCGGGGGACGAGATCCAGTGCGACGCGATACGCACGCTCGAGGCGATCGCGATAGGTGGGGTTCTCGTCGTCGATGGCGCCCGGGTGGCCCGCCATCAACGCATCGCGCATGGCCATGAGCTCGTCGCGTGCGAGTTGTCTGCTTTGCGCCGTCGTGCGGAGCCGCGGTGCGGGCGGATCGGCGGTGGCGTTGCCGGCCGGGTCGGCGGCTTCGGCCGCGCTGCCCGCCGTCGCCATTGCCGTCGCCAACATCACCCCGAGCGCCGCGTTGGCGACGCGCCCAGCAAACGGATGTCGGGTGGCCATCAAAGCGTGATCTCGCCCTCGTACACGGTGGTGGCCGGCCCGGTCATCAGCACGCGGTCCTGCGCGCCACCGTGCCATTCGACAGTCAGGCGGCCACCGCGGGCGTCGACGTCGACGCGGGTGTCGAACCAGCCCAGCCGGATGCCCGCCACCACGGCCGCGCAGGCGCCCGTGCCGCACGCGAGCGTCTCGCCTGCGTCGCGCTCGTGCACCCGGATGCGGGCGTGCGTGCGCGAGACCACCTGCAGGAAGCCGGCGTTGACGTGTCGCGGGAAGCGCGCATGGTGCTCGATGAGCGGGCCGATCGTGGCGACCGGCGCCGTGTCGACGTCGTCGACGCGCAGCACCGCGTGGGGATTGCCCATCGACAGCACGGCCACGTCCACGGTGCCCTCGGCGCCCAGGTCCAGGGGCCACAGCTGGAAGTCACGCACCGCGCGGGGGGCCAGGCCCAGCGCGTCGAACGGCACCCGCGGCAGGTCGAACACCGGCACGTTCATGTCCACCGTGACGCGCCCGTCGGCCTGCAGCAGCAGCTCCAGCCGGTTGTTGACGGTGGCCACGCGGATCACGTCGCGGTCGCTCAGCCCGTGCTCGCGCACGTAGCGGGCGAAGCAGCGCGCGCCGTTGCCGCAGTGCTCCACCTCGTCGCCGGTGTTGTTGAAGATCCGGTAGCTGAAGTCGACCGACGCGTCGCCTTCGGGCGGCGGCGCCACCACCAGGATCTGGTCGGCGCCCACGCCGAAGCGGCGGTCGCCCAGGCGGCGCAGCTGCTCGGGCGTCAGGGCCAGCGGCGTGCGCGTGGCGTCGAGCACGACGAAATCGTTGCCCGCGCCGTGCATCTTGGTGAAGCGCAGGCGGGTGGGGGCAGTGGACATGGCCGAATTATGGTGCCAGGTATTGCCTGTTGCCTCCGCAGGAGGCAACAGGCAATACCTGGCACCAGCCGTTCAACCGGCCTTCGGGAACGGCTTGCTCCAGAACCGCGACCCCGCCAGCCCGAACCGCCACGGGTGGTCCACCGCCTTCGTGATGCCGATGCGCGGCCCGCTCACCACGTCCGCGGGCGCGCGCGGCGCCTTCAACGTGAACGGCGCGCGATCCAGCGGCAGGCCGTCCAGCGCGGGCGTGATGCCCAGCGCCTGGCCCAGCCGGCCCGGCCCCGCGCACAACAGCCGCACGTCGTCCAGGCCGCGGCGCGCGCGCATCACGTCCAGGCCCTGCAGCGGCTCGATCGCGCGGACCAGCACGCCGGCGCCGTGGCCACGCTCGCGGCACACCAGGTTCATGCACCAGTGGATGCCGTAGGAGTGGTACACGTAGGCGTGCGCGGCCGGCCCGAACATCGACGCATTGCGCGCGGTGGGCCCGCCGTAGGTGTGCGAGGCGGCCTCGGCCTGGTCGTAGGCCTCCGTCTCGACGATCCGGCCGCCCACGCCGTCCACCAGCAGCGTGGCGCCGATGAGCGCGCGGGCCACCTGCTCGGGCGCCTGGTCGAAATCGATGCCGCCGACGCGCGTCGTCATCCGCCACCCGCCACGCCGCCCGCCGCCGCGGCGCCCGGCCGATGCAGCGCCCCCGCCACCATCCGCACCAGCGTCTGCTCGAACCGCGGGTCGTTGATGGCCGGGCCGTCCTCCACGGCCGCCGCGCGCACCGCGCCCATCACGGCGCGGCTCAGCGCGAACATCGTCATCGCGTCGGGCACGGGCCAGTCGGGGTGGTCCAGCCGCGCGATGGCGGCCACCGCGCGCTCCGAGCCCTCGTCCATCGCCTGCACGATCAGCGCGGGCGCGTCCAGCTGCCAGCCCAGCCGCGCCACCAGCCGCTGCGCCGCCTGGCCGCGGCCGAAGGCGTCGATCAGCCGCCGCACGTACACGCGCAGGGCCTCCTCGGGCGGGATCTCGCCCATGGCGGCGCGGTCCAGCAGGCCTTCCAGCTCGCGCATCACGCGCTCGCGCTGGCGCCGCACCATGGCCACGACGATGGCCTCCTTGCTGGGGAAGTACTGGTACAGCGTGCCGATGCTGAACCCCGCACGTTCGGCGATGCGGTTGGTGGTGAACCCCGCCTCGCCCTCGCGCTCCAGGATGCGCGCCGCGGCCTCGAACAGCGTGTCGATCGTGCGCAACGCGCGCGTCTGCGACGGCTGCTTGCGCAGGGGCTGCGTGGACGGCGGCAGGGGGGTGCGGGGCGGACGCGGGGCCATGCACCCACTCTAGCCGCTCGCCGAAAGCGAGTAGCGCGCGACGGCCGCCGGGACGAGACTGTCGACATCCCCATGACCCTTGCCCGCCGATGAACCACGCCCTGGCCCCGAACGATGCCGTCGCCACCCCGCTGCCGGTGCGCCGCCTGCGCGTCGACCTGTCCCGCGGCTTCCCCCGCACCTGGCTGCAGGGCGACGCGTTCCGCACGCACTACTTCAATGCGCTGTCGATGAGCTTCCCGGTGGGCGAGCAGTTCTTCATCGACGCGGTGAGGACGGGCGTCACCCTGCTGCCGGAAAGCGAGCAACCCGCGTGGCAGGCCACGCTGCGCGGCTTCGTGGGCCAGGAGGCCACGCACCGCTTCCTGCACGCGCAGTTCAACGCGGAGCTCACCCGCCAGGGCCTGCCCAACCGCTGGGAGCGCTGGGCGCTGCGCCGGATCGAGATCTCGAAGGACTACGCACCCATCAACCACGTGGCCATCACCGCGGCCTACGAGCACTTCACCGCGGTGCTGGCCAAGGCGCTGCTCACCCATGACGACTGGCTGGCGGGCGCCGAGCCCGACCTGGCGCTGCTGTGGCGCTGGCACGCGGTGGAGGAAAGCGAGCACAAGGCCGTCGCCATGGACCTGTACCGCGCCATGGGCGGCAGCGAGCGCCGCCGCGTGCTGTGGTTCCTGTGGGCGGCCATCCTGTTCGGCATCGAGTCGGTGGCGCAGACCACGATCAACCTGCACGCCGCGGGCGAGCTGTGGAAGCCGCGCACGTGGTGGCAGGGCCTGAGATGGTTCGCGTCCCCGCGCGGCGTGTTCTGGACGACGCTGGGCCCGCTGCTGCGCTACCTGCGGCCCGGCTTCCATCCCGACCACCAGGCGTCGCCGGAGCAGGCGGCGGCGTGGCTGCGGCAGCAGCAGGCGGCCTATTCGATCGTGGGTGAATGACAGGTCAGGTCGGAGACCTGACCCCGCCGCGGCGCCTCGGCCTCAGTGATAGAGGAACGGGTCTCCCGGCGGCCGGGTCTTGTAGCGCTTGTGCACCCACAGGTACTGCGCGGGGTTCCGCCGCACCTCTTCCTCGATCCACGCGTTCATGCGGCGGGCATCCGCCACGGGGTCGTCGGTGGGAAAGTCGGTCCACGGCGGCAGGTACCTCACCCGGTATCCCTGGCCGCCCGGCAGGATGTCGGCGATCACCGGCTGCACCTTCATGCCCAGTGACCTCGCCATCTTCGACGGCGCCAGCAGGGTGGCCGCGGGGATGCCGAAGAACGGCACGAAGGCGGCTTCCGCCGCGCCGAAATCCATGTCGGGCAGGTTGAAGAACACGTAGCCCTTGTTGCGGATGGCGCGGATCAGCGGCAGGGCCCGGTCGTGGCGGGAGAAGATGTCGCCGTTGCCGAAGCGCACGCGCCCGGCGCGCATCGCCCTGTCGAACACCACGTTGCTCTGGCGCTGGTAGATCGAGCCCACCGGCCGCGACTGGAACAGCTGCGTGGATTGCCCGGCCACGTCCAACCCCACGAAGTGCGGCGCGAGCCACATCACCGGGCCGCCGTCCCGCTCCGCGAAGCCGGGGTCGCCTTCCACGTGGATCAGGCGCTTCAGCCGCGCCGGACTGGCGTACCAGAGCAGCCCGTGCTCCAGCAGGCTGCGGCCCACCCAGCCGAAGTGCTCGCGCGCCAGCGCCTCGCGCTGCGCGGCGTCCAGGTGGGGCATCGCCAGCTCCAGGTTGCGCAGCGCGATGCGGCGGCGCGGCTTGGCCAGGCGGAACAGCAGGGCGCCGATGCCGCGGCCGATGGCGGCCTGCAGGCCCAGCGGCAGCCAGTGGACGAGCCAGATGAAGGCCAGCAGGCAGCGTGCGGCGAAGTGGCTCATCGGGGGGTGTCCTCGCCGGCGGCGGACACCGCGGACGCGGGCTCCACCGCCCGCGGCTGCTTGTAGCGGTTGTAGGCCCACAGGTACTGCGACGGGTCGGTCAGGATGGTGTGTTCCATCGTCTGGTTGATGATGGCCGCGCCGGCCGCCAGCGCGGCGTCGGACGACGCCGCGGGCAGCTCGGCCACCAGGGGCGTGGCGTGGATGCGCCAGCCGCGGCCGTGGGGCAGCCGCTCGCCGCGCAGCACGATGGGCAGCGCGCCCGTCTGCTGCACCAGGCGGGCGGCCAGGGTCATGGTGTAGGCCGGCAGCCCGAAGAAGGGTGCCCAGACGCCCTGGCCTTCGGGCGGCACCTGGTCGGGCAGCAGGCCCACCACCTCGCCGCGCTTCAGGGCGCGCAGCATGAGGCGCACGCCCGAGACGCTGGCCGGCGCCGTGTGCAGGCCGGGCGCACGGCGCGCGGTTTCCTGGAACGTGCGCAGCCAGGCTTGCTTGGCGGGGCGATACAGGGCGGTGAGCGGATTCGTCTTGCCATAGCGCTCGGCCCAGGCGCGCGCGCAGACCTCGAAGCTGCCCATGTGCGGCGTCAGCAGCAGGATGGGCCGGGCCCGCGCCACCTGCGCGTCCATCCACGCCGTGTCCGCCCACTGCAGGTAGCTGCCCAGCGGCGTGCCCGGCGTGCGCAGCCACACCCAGGGCACTTCCGCCACCATGCGCCCCGCCGCGGCCACCGCGCCACGGACGTCGCCCGGTTGCAGCCCGGCGATGCGGGCGTTGGCCGCCAGCCGGCGGCGGTACGTGGGCGACAGCGCCCAGACGAGCCAGCCCAGCGCGGCGCCGATCGCGTGCAACAGGCCCAGGGGCCAGCGGGCCAGGAAGCGCATGAACAGCATGCAGGGGTTCGGTTTAAACTGCGGCCACGATCGCCGTGTTAACAAGGACAACTTGCGGGGCGGTGTCACTGGGCGGCCCACGGGTCGCGGCAGGACGAACAAGTGCCGCTAAAGCGTTCGCCGCCTGCTTTCGCGCAAGGACGGCCAGCGTGGTCCGATTACCCTTGCCGGCACACCCTGGAGTCCCATGAACGTCGCGAACGATTATCTCTTCACCTCCGAATCCGTTTCGGAAGGCCACCCCGACAAGGTCGCGGACCAGATCTCCGACGCCATCCTCGACGCGATCTTCGCGCAGGACCCGCTGTCCCGCGTCGCGGCCGAGACCCTGTGCAACACCGGCCTGGTCGTGCTGGCCGGCGAGATCACCACGCAGGCCAACGTGGACTACATCCAGGTGGCGCGCGACACCATCAAGCGCATCGGCTACGACAACACCGAGTACGGCATCGACTACAAGGGCTGCGCGGTGCTGGTGGCCTACGACAAGCAGAGCAACGACATCGCCCAGGGCGTGGACCGCGCCAGCGACGACTACCTCAACCTGGGCGCTGGTGACCAGGGCCTGATGTTCGGCTACGCCTGCGACGAGACGCCCGAGCTGATGCCCGCGCCCATCTACTACGCGCACCGCCTGGTGGAGCGCCAGGCGCAGCTGCGCAAGGACGGCCGCCTGCCGTTCCTGCGCCCCGACGCCAAGAGCCAGGTGACGATGCGCTACGTCGACGGCAAGCCGCACTCGGTGGACACCGTGGTGCTGTCGTCGCAGCACGCGCCCGAGATGAGCGACGGCGGGAAGATGAAGCCCGCGTTCATCGAGGCCGTGATCGAGGAGATCATCAAGCCGGTGCTGCCCAAGGAGTGGCTGAAGGACACGCGCTACCTCGTCAACCCCACCGGCCGCTTCGTGGTGGGCGGCCCGCAGGGCGACTGCGGCCTCACCGGCCGCAAGATCATCGTCGACACCTACGGTGGCGCGTGCCCGCACGGCGGCGGCGCGTTCTCCGGCAAGGATCCCACCAAGGTGGACCGCTCCGCCGCCTACGCCGCGCGCTACGTGGCCAAGAACATCGTGGCCGCCGGCCTGGCGCGGCAGTGCCAGATCCAGGTGGCGTACGCCATCGGCGTGGCCAAGCCGATGAACGTCACGGTCTACACGGAAGGCACGGGCGTCATCCCCGACGCGCAGATCGCCGCGCTGGTCAACGAGCACTTCGACCTGCGTCCCAAGGGCATCATCCAGATGCTCGATTTGCTGCGCCCCATCTACGCCAAGACCGCGGCGTACGGCCACTTCGGCCGCGAGGAGCCCGAGTTCAGCTGGGAGAAGACCGACAAGGCCGCGCTGCTGCGCGCGGCGGCGGGGCGCTGAGCGTGCGGCGCGCGGCGCTCGGCCCGGGGTCAGGTCTCCGACCTGACCTCTCATCAGCCTGCGCGCTGGCCCTCGCCGGGGCCTGCGCCCTGGCGCCCACGCACGTCCACGCCAACGACGTCGTCCCCAAGACCACGGTCATCGTGGGCACGCTGGCCACGTGGACCGTTGCCGGCCTCACCGGTCACCCGCTGGACTGCCTGGCCGAGGGCCCCGCGCCGCACGGCGGCACCGACGGCTGGGGCGGGCGCGTGGAAGGCTTCAAGGACAAGGAGCTGAAGTACGCGTCGTTCGGCGTCGTCCGGCGCGATTGCCACGTCAGCCGCGTGGCGGGGTTCGACCTGGACGTGGCACCCGTCGTGTCGGTGGGTTACTGGCACGCCTCCAGCGTGGCGCAGCCCGGCCCCGCCTACCCCGACATCGCCACTCCCGGCCACACCAGCGCGTGGGACCTGTCGCTGGTGCCGATGTTCCACTGGAAGCTGCCCGTGGGCGGCGGCGTGCTGCTGGATACCGAGGTGGGTATCGGCCCCGCCGTCCTCAGCACCCCCGAGATCGGCCTGCGCCGCAAGAGCACCAACTTCCAGTTCAGCGATCACCTCGGCATCGGCCTGGCCAGCGCCGACGGCCACTGGCGCGCGATGCTGGCGTACCGCCACGTCAGCAACGCCGACATCGCCAAGCCCAACAACGCGGTGGATTTCGCGGGCGTGGCGCTGGAGTGGAAACCCTGAGCGCCCGAGGGGGTCAGCTCCCGGCCTGACCCCGCGCCTGGCGGCGCCGCCTCGCCACGCGCCGCAACCACGCCTCCCGCACCACCCAGCCGGTGGCCCACAGCGCCCAGCCGCTGAACAGCGTGTCGCTGAGGAAGTGCCCGCCCTGCATCACGCGGGCGAGGCTGGCCAGCGCGCCCAGCGCCAGGCCGATGCCCAGCCAGCGCCGGCGCACCGCCGCCGGGCCCATCAGGCCCACGGCCATCAGCACGAAGCCCGACGCGGCATGGCCGCTGACGAACGAGCAGTTGTGCGTGCACTGGTCGCTGGGCCAGAGCGCCGGCGAGAAGTGCTTCGCGCCGCCGAACTCGCTCACCTGCACCGGCCGCGCGCGTCCCCAGTGCTCCTTCAGCACGCCGTTGATTATCAACGCGGAGCCCAGCGCGCTGACCAGCAGCAGCGACGCCGCGCGGCGCCGCCACCTGAATGGCACGGCGCTGGGCCTCAAACGCCCCACCCCCACCGCCGCGAGCGACCCCAGGAAGTACAGCCAGCCGACGATCGGCACGGCGCGGTACAGGAACCGCACCCAGGCCTGCTGGTCGCCCACGAAGGCACCGCTGGCGTCGCGGAACTGCCCGCTGACCCACAAGTCCAGCTGCGGCCAGGCGCTGAAGGCCGCGGCCATCGCCAGGAACACGCCCAGGCCGATCCACCCCGCGCGCAGCCGGGCGCGGCGCAGCGGATGGCGCACCAACGGCGTGTCGGTCGGCGCGAGGCTCATCGACCGTGCACAGGCTTGCGCGCCGCCGCCTTGACCGCGGCCGGCGGCGCCGGATGCGCGGCGGCATAGGCCTGCGCCGCGCTGGCGGCCGCGGCGGCCGAGGCCGCCTCCGCCGCCGTGCGCGCGGCCTCGGCCGCCGCGCCGATGCGCGCCAGCGGCTCCGACGCCGCGGATGCCGGCCGCACCAGGGCATACCCCCGCACCTCCTTCAGCACCTCGAAGCGCGCCCGCTCGTCGTCGGTCAACCGGTCCAGCCGCGTGAGCGCCCAGCGGCCGTCGGTGGGCTCCTGCGCGCCCTCCAGCCGACGCACCGGCGCCCCGGCATAGAAGCCGATGCTGGGTTGGTGCAGCTTCCATTGCACCAGCGGCTGCTTGTCCAGCAGGCTCAGCTGCGCCGGCCGGATGGACTGCGCCACCTGGCGGATGGGCGCCTGCAGCACCTCGCCCCACCACGGCAGCACGGCCAGCACCAGGAACGCGGCCACCACCACGCCGCCGCCCAGCGCGCCCTCGCCCTCGCTGAGGTAGTTGCGCACGTCGGGGATCCAGATCACCAGTGCGAACACCAGCGGCAACACCATCAGCGCGGCGCCCACCCACGGCGCCACAGGCGCGGTGGACAGCAGCGTGGCGTAGAGGCCGTCGTGCGTGCGGGCGGCCATCGCGTGCGCGATCCACGGGCTGGCCGCGCCGGCCGCCGCCAGGGCCAGCATGGTGGCGCACAGCGCCAGCCGCACGCCGCGCGTGACCGTGGACAGCTCCACCGCCACCAGCAGCACCAGCGGCGTGAAGCCGTACAGCACGTAGTGCGGCAGCTTGGTGCCCGATAGCGAGAAGAACACCAGGACGAAGGCGAGCCAGCCCAGCAGGAAGCGCCCGAGCGGCTCGCGCCAGCGCGTGCGCAGGCGGCGCAGCAGCGGCCACAGCAGCGGCGTCCAGGGCCACAGCAGCAGCGGCAGCAGCAGCACGTAGTAGAAGAGGCTGCCGCCGTGGCCTTCCAGCGAGCCGCTGTAGCGATCCAGGTTGTGCTTCACCAGGAAGCCCTGGATGAAGGCATTGCCGTGGCGCCACACCGCGTACACGTACCAGGGCGCGGCCAGGCCCACCATCCAGGCCCAGGCCACCTTGTCGCCCGCCAGCCGCTGCAGGCGCGACCGGTCCCGCCCCACGGCCAGCCACAGCCCCGCGGCCGCGGCCGGCACCAGCAGCGCCACCGGGCCCTTGGCCAGCAGGCCCAGCCCGATGAAGGCGAAGGCGCGCCGCCGGGGCGTGGCCTGCCCGTTCTCCAGGTGGCGCCAGATGTCCAGCGTAGCCAGCGTCAGCAGCAGGTTCAGCAGCGAATCGGCCGTGGCCGCGCGCCCGATCAGCATCGGGCCCAGGCTGGTGGCCAGGATGCCCGCGGCCGCGAACGCCACCGCCGGCCCGAACCGCCGCCACGCGAACAGGGCCAGCGCCAGCGACCAGCCGAAGCCGCACAGCGCCGACGGCAGCCGCATCGCGAACTCGTTCAGGCCGAACACGCCCGCGCTGGCGGCCTGCAGCCAGTACACCAGGATGGGCTTGTCGAAGCGGTCCGCGCCGTTGAGCGTGGTGTGGCCGAAGTCGTGGCTGGCCAGCATCTCGCGCGTGGCCTCGCTGAACGCCCCTTCGTCCACGTCGAACAGCGGCGCGGCGCCCAGCCGCACCAGCCACAGGGCCAGCAGCAGCAGCGACAGGATGAGCACCGTGCGCGCGCTGGGGCCCTCGTCGTAGTAGGCGGGGCGCGCGACCGGCGCCGACACCGCGATGATCGTGTCGGCCTCCGCGCCCGCATCGGCGCCTTCCGCGTCGCCCTCGCGGCCGGCCCGCCCGCCGCGCCCGTCGCCGCCGCCCGGTGGCAGGCCCGACATGCCGGGCAGCTGCGAGCGCGGCACGGCGGCCGTGGACGGGAAGTCGCTGTCCTCGGACGAGGACGACGGCGAGCGCGAGGGCGGAGGCGGCGTCGGCATGCGGTCGGAGGGCTGGGGCGCCCGCGTCAGCGCGCGCCGCCGGCGCGGTGCCAGGCGTCGTCGGCGGGCGGGGCATCCAGCCGGCCGTGATGGTAGGGCTGCGCGTGGCGGCCGTCGTAGTAGATGCGGATCAGCAGCTCGGCCAGCACGCCCGTGAGCAGGAACTGGATGCCCGCGATCACCATGAAGAAACCCAGGGTGAGCAGCGGCCGGCCGCCGATGGATTCGCCCATGATCTTCAGCACCGCCATCCACGCCAGGATCACGCCGCCGATGCTGCCCACGCCCAGGCCGATGCCGCCGAAGAAGTGGCCGGGGCGCGTGCCGTAGTTGAGGAAGAAGTGCATCGCCAGCAGGTCGGTGATCACGCGGAAGGTGCGTGACAGCCCGTACTTGCTGGTGCCCGCCACGCGGGCGCGGTGGTTCACCGGCACCTCGTCCATGCGCGCGGGCGACGTCACCGTGGCCAGCCACGCCGGGATGAAGCGGTGCATCTCGCCGTACAGCCGCACCTCGCGCAGCACCGAGCCGCGGAACGCCTTCAGGCTGCAGCCCAGGTCGTTGAACTGCAGGCCG
>OUNM010110669.1_pt1 | contig 28884 bp, 20 predicted proteins | sample 1769961 | NCBI WGS metagenome assembly OUNM01 (sample SAMEA3914820, study PRJEB12502) | metagenome | biome: forest; material: soil | place: USA | collected 2012-03-12 | depth 0.3 m | reverse complement strand
CTGCACCTCGATCTGCCGATCGCGCTCGGCATCGCGCTCGCGTTCACGAGCTCGACGATCGCGTATCTCGAGCGCGGCGGCGCCTCTTCCTACTTCGACACCCTCGACGTGTTCATCGCGCTCATGCTGGTGGGGCGCTTCCTCCAGGAGCGTGTCCTCGCGAAGAACCGTGCGTATCTCCTGGCCAGCGACGGCGCGGAAGGTCTCTACACGCGCCGCATCCGAGGCGACGCGGTCTCGCTCGTGCGTTGCACGGAGATCGCCGAGGGCGACGTCCTCCTCGTCGGCCATCAGGACCTCGTGCCCGTCGACGCCGAGCTCCTCGGCCGCGAACGTTCGGTGTTCTCGCTCGACTGGATCAACGGCGAGAGCGCTCCACGTACGTTCTCTCCGGGCGACGTCGTCCCCGGTGGCGCCTTCTGCCAGGACTCGCGGGCGCGGACGGTGCGCGCCAAGGCACCGTTCGACGCCTCCGCCGTGGACGCGCTCCTTCGCACGTCGAACCGGCGCGATCACGACCTCGCGCGCGCCACGCCCTGGTGGAAGCGCCTCGTCCGCATCTACGTGATCGCCGTCGTCGCCGTCGCGGCGGGCACGTTTGCGGGTTGGCTGTACTTTACACATGATGTGGCACGCACGCTGGACGTCGTCGCGGCGGTCCTCATCGTCACCTGCCCGTGCGCGTTCGGCATCGCGACGCCGCTCGCCTACGAGCTCGCGCAGGCCGGGCTGCGTCGCTTCGGCCTGTTCGTGCGTACGCCGGGGTTCCTGGACCGCGCGGCGGAGGTCGAGCGGGTCGTGTTCGACAAGACGGGCACGCTGACGACCGGCGCGCTTGCCGTCGCGGATCTCGAGGTGCTCCGGGCGCTCGATGATCGCGCTCGCGTGCTCGCGTACGCGATGGCTGTGCGGAGCTCGCACCCGAAGAGCCGCGCCATCGCGCTGGCCCTCGAGGAGATCGGCGCCCTTGCTGCGTTCGAGAGCGATCGCGTGGTGCGCGAGATCGCCGGTCGGGGCCTCGAGACCGAGGACGGTGGACACGTCTGGAGCCTCGGCGCGGCCGTGGACCGCGACGAGCGCGACGTGCTCCTGACCTGCGACGGCGACGTCGTCGCACGCATCGCGACCGTCGAACAGGCACGCCCCGACGCACGAGCCGACGTCCTCGCGCTCCAGCACGACGGCTACGAGACCTGCGTCCTCTCCGGCGACTCGCCGGAAGCAACGCGCGCCATGGCCTCCGCGTGCGGGATCCCGAGTGACCGCGCATTCGGTGCGCGCTCCCCGGAGGGCAAGGCGGCGTGGCTCCGACAGCTCGACGCGCGCGACCAGGCGGGAGGCCGCGCCGCGAAGAAGACGCTCTTCGTCGGTGACGGCATCAACGACAGCCTCGTCGCCGAGGAAGCCTACTGCGCCGGCACTCCCGCCATCGATCGGCCCTTCATGGCCGCGCGCTGCGATTTCTACTTCGTGTCGGCGGGCCTGGGCCCCGTGCGTGAGGCGCTCCGCATGGGCAAGCGCCTGGCGCGCGTCGTGCACGTCAATCTCGCGGTCGCCGTCCTCTACAACGCCGTCACGGTCACGCTGGCGGTCGCCGGCCTCATGACGCCGCTCTGGTGCGCCGTGCTCATGCCACTGAGCTCGCTCTCCACGGTCCTCGTGACCAGCGCCCAGCTGAGGAGGCGACGCGGATGGACATCCTGATTTTGCAGGTCTTCGTGAGCCTGCTGCTCGTCGTCGGCTCCGTGATCCTCTTCTTGTTCACGTGCCGGCAGCGGAGCTTCGACCACGCCGACCGTCTCGCACTCCTCCCTCTCGACGAAGACGAACCGAAGGAAACCGAATCATGACCGCACAGGCCGCGCCCCTCGAACAGCCCGAGCCCCTCGAACAGGCCGAGCCGCGAGTGAAGGTCGTCTACGACGACGCGACACCGCGCAACTTCGTGATGGCCTCGGTCATCTGGGGCATCGTCGGCATGCTGGTCGGCGCGATCTGCGCGCTCCAGATGGCCTGGTGGCCGGCCAACGTGCATCCCATGTTGAGCTTCGGGCGCCTCCGTCCGCTGCACACGAACGCGGTCATCTTCGCGTTCGTCGGCAACATGATCTTCGCGGGCATGTACCACTCGACGCAGCGTCTCTTGAAGACGCGCCTCGCCTCGGACGCGCTCTCCAAGATCCACTTCTGGGGATGGCAGGCGATCATCGTCTCCGCCGTCCTCACCCTCCCGCTCGGGATCAGTCAGGCCAAGGAATATGCCGAGCTGGAGTGGCCAATCGATATCGCCATAGCGCTCATCTGGGTGGTATTCGCGATCAACTTCTTCTGGACGATTGCGAAGCGCAACGAGAAACACCTGTATGTCGCGATATGGTTCTATATCGCGACGATCGTCACGGTCGCCGTCCTTCATATCGTGAATAGCATCGCTATTCCGGTATTCGCCCTGAAGAGCTATTCGGCCTATGGCGGCGCGCAAGATGCGCTCGTGCAGTGGTGGTACGGGCACAACGCCGTTGCGTTCTTCCTCACCACGCCGGTGCTGGGCATCATGTACTACTACCTGCCCAAGGCGGCAGGGCGACCGGTCTACTCGTACCGGCTCAGCATCATCCACTTCTGGGCGCTGATCTTCCTCTACATCTGGGCGGGCCCGCACCACCTGCTCAACACGGCGCTGCCCGACTGGGCGCAGACGCTGGGAATGATCTTCAGCCTCATGCTGTGGGCGCCGTCCTGGGGCGGCATGCTCAACGGTCTCCTCACGCTGCGCGGCGGCTGGAACAAGCTGCGCACGGATCCCGTTCTCAAGTTCTTCGCGGCCGGCGTGACCTTCTACGGCATGGCGACGTTCGAGGGCCCGCTGCTCTCGATCAAGAGCGTGAGCGGCCTCGCCCACTACACGGACTGGATCATCGGGCACGTCCACGCCGGCGCGCTCGGCTGGAACGGCTTCATGGCGGCCGGAATGTTCTACTGGCTCATTCCGAAGCTGTACGGCAAGGAGCTCTACTCGAAGCGCCTCGCGGATCTGCACTTCTGGATCGGCACGTTCGGCATCCTCCTCTACGTCATCGCGATGTGGGTCAGCGGCGTCACGCAGGGCCTGATGTGGCGCGCGATGAATCCCGACGGATCGCTGATGTATCCCACGTTCGTCGAGACGCTCCTCGCGCTCAGGCCGATGTACTGGATGCGCCTCATCGGCGGCTCGCTCTACCTCGTGGGCATGATCACGATGGGCTACAACCTCGCCCGCACGATGAGCGGCGCGAAGCTCGTCGTCACCGAGGTGATGGTGGTGCCGCTCCCGAAGCGCGCCGAGCTCCCTTGGCGGGACATCGTCTTCTCCAAGCCGATCGCGCTCACGTTCACCGTGCTCGCGCTGGGCGGCTTCGCGCTCGCCACCAACATGTACACGAGCCCGTTCATCATCTTCGTCGCGGCAGCGGTGGCCGGCTTCGGCATCCTCGCCCTGCGCGCCGCGAAGGCGGACGGCGAGCCGGCGTGGCACCGCATCGTCGAAGGCCGCGCGCTCATCTTCACGGTGCTCGCGACGATCGCGGTGCTCGCCGGTGGCGTCGCCGAGCTCGTCCCCGCGCTCATCGTGAAGCCCGCCGAGGCCGCGTCGAAGACCGATGTCCGCCCCTATCGAGCGCTCGAGCTCGAGGGACGCGACGTCTACATCAAGGAGGGTTGTTACAACTGTCACTCCCAGATGATCCGTCCGATGCGGTTCGAGACGCTGCGCTACGGCGAGGCCTCGACGCTCGCCGACTCGGCCTTCGATCACCCGTTCCAATGGGGCAGCAAGCGCACCGGTCCGGATCTGGCGCGCGAGGGCGGAAAGTACCCGAGCCTCTGGCACTACCGGCACATGGTCGACCCCCGCGCCGTCACGGCGGGCTCGAACATGCCGCCCTACGCGCACCTCGCGGGCGAGCAGATCGATCTCACGCTCACGAGCCGCAAGCTGAGCGCCATGCGCTCGATCGGCGTGCCCTACGCGCAGAACGACATCGACGGCGCCGAGGCGGACGCGCGCGAGCAAGGCGCGCTCGTCGTCAAGGACCTCGCGGCCGAGGGCGTCAGCGTCGAGCCCGATTCGCAGATGGTGGCGGTGATCGCGTACCTGCAACGGCTCGGCAAGCCGGGTGAGACGAAGAAGCCCGGCGGCGCAGTCGCGACCACCGAGAGCGGAGGTGCGAAGTGAAATCCGATCTGCTCGCGGTGCTCGCGAAGAGCCCGCTCCTCTTGCTCCCGCTGGTGGCGCTCCTCCTCTTCCTGGTGGTCTTCGTGGCGATGGTCGTCGTCACGTACAAGAAGCGCGCGCCCGCCTACGACCCGATCGCGCGCATGCCTCTCGACGACGGAGACGCCTCATGAGCAGCCCTGATCCCACGGAAAACAAGGTCATTCACGAGATCGACGGCATCCAGGAGTACGACAACAAGCTGCCGAACTGGTGGCTCTACACGCTCTTCGGAACGATCGTGTTCGGCTTCGGTTACTGGTTCGTCTACCAGACGTCCGGCTTCGGTGATCTTCCGCGCGCGGCGTACGACGTGGAGATGGACAAGGCCGCGATGGCCCAGGCCGGTGACGCGAAGCTCGTCCCGGTCACGCCCGAGGCGCTCGCCACGCTGTCGAGGGATCGCGGCGCCGTCGCGCGCGGCAAGCAAGTGTTCACGACGACGTGCGTCGCGTGTCATCGCGCGGACGGCGGCGGCGTGGTCGGGCCGAACCTCACCGACGAGTTCTGGTTGCACGGCGGCGCGCCCGACAAGATCTACAAGACGATCAAGGACGGCGTCGCCGAGAAGGGCATGCCCGCGTGGGGCCCGCAGCTCGGACCGGAGCGCGTGCAGGCCGTCACCGCCTATGTGCTCACGCTCCGCGGCACCAACGTGAGCAACGGCAAGGCTCCGCAGGGCGAGCGCGAAGTGCTCTCCGCGAATCCCTGAAGCGCGCGCGTCATGGCGAACCTCCACCGACTGCCCGTCCTTCAGAACGAAGGGCCTCCGTCGCACTCTCCCGGTGAAGGCTCGCTCGGGCGCGACGGAAAGCGGAAGCGCCCCTACCCCGCCGACGTCTCGGGTCGCTTCGCGCGTGCGCGGCGCATCGTCTTCTGGGCGCTCATCGCGCTTTGGGCCGCGCTTCCGTGGGTGCCGGTCTCTGGACACCCCGCGGTGTTCCTCGACGTCGATCGGCGGCAGTTCTTCCTGTTCGGCATGACGTTCAACGCGCAGGACGCGTGGCTCCTCTTCTTCATGCTGAGCGGCGTCGGCTTCGCGCTCGTCTACGCCACCGCTGTGCTCGGTCGCGTGTGGTGCGGCTGGGCATGTCCGCAGACGGTCTTTCTCGAGGCGATCTTCCGGCCCATCGAGCGGCTCATCAACGGACCTCGCAACGTGGCGCTCCGGCGCCAGCGCACCGGCGGCGCCGACGGTGACCGCGTGTGGCGCGCCGTGGCCACGCACGCCGCGTATCTCGTCGCGGCCTTGCTGGTCGCGCACATCCTCCTCGCCTACTTCGTGTCGATCCCGCAGGTCTTCCGCATGGTGCGCGCCAAGCCCGGCGCGCATCCGGAGGCGTTCGCGTGGATGATCGCCATCACCGGCGTCATGTACGGAAACTTCGCGTTCTTCCGCGAGCAGCTGTGCGTCGTCATCTGTCCCTACGGCCGGCTGCAGTCGGTGCTCCTCGACGACGACTCGCTCGTGGTGGGCTACGACGAGAAGCGCGGCGAGCCGCGCGCGAAGGCCTCCGAGAAGGGCGGCGCCTGCGTCGATTGCAATCGCTGCGTCGTGGTCTGTCCCACCGGAATCGACATCCGCGACGGGCTCCAGCTCGATTGCATCGCGTGCACGCAGTGCATCGACGCGTGCGACGACGTGATGGACAAGCTCGAGCGGCCGCGAGGCCTCGTTCGCTACGACTCGCTCCGCGGTCTACGCGGCGAGAAGCGAAGATTCCTGCGGCCTCGCCTCTACGGATACACGGCGGCGCTCGTCGTGGGCGCGGTCGTGGCGTTCTTCGCGTTCCGCAGCCGTGAGCCGTTCGAGGCGAACCTGGTGCGGCTGCCGGGAGCGCCGTACACGCACGAGGGCGGAACGATTCGCAACGCGTTCGAGCTGCACGTCGTCAACAAGCAGGGCACCGCTACCACGTTCGAGATCGAGCCGTCCGATGCCACGCCCGACCTCGCGTTCGTCGTCGCGATGCCCAAGGTCGAGATCGAGCCGCTCGGCAGTCGTCGTGTTCCGGTCTTCGCGACGATGGATCAGGCCAGATTCACGGGCGATCGACCGTTCGTGGTGCGCGTCGAAGCGCACGACGGCTCCGGCAAGGAAGTCCGTCACGAGGCCCGCGCGGTCTTCCTGGGAGCACGCAAGTGAGCCCGCTCGTCGCCTCGGCGTTCGTGATGGGCCTCTTCGGCGGCGTGCACTGCGTCGCGATGTGCGGAGGCGTCGTGGGCGTGCTCTGCACGGCCGCACCTCGCTGTCCCAGTGCGAGCGGTGGCGGCGAGCGCTCGCGGCTCGGGCAGGCGCCCTACTGGATCGCGTACAACGCGGGCCGAATTGCATCCTACACGCTTCTCGGGCTCCTCTTCGCGGGGCTCGGGACCTTGTCGACCGGTGTCTTTCCGCTCGATGCCGTGCGCTACGCGCTGCGCACGGTCGCGGCGCTCTGCATGCTCGCGGTGGGACTGCACCTCGCCGGGCTCCCGTCGATCGTGAAGGGCCTCGAGTCGCTCGGCGCGCCTCTGTGGCGAAGGCTCGCGCCGCTCTCGAAGCGCTTCTTGCCGCTGCGGACGCCGTGGCACGCGTTCCTGCTGGGCGGGCTCTGGGGGCTGATGCCGTGCGGCCTCCTCTATGGCGCGCTCGCGCTCGCGGCCTCGGCGCCGTCTCCTGGCATCGGCGCGCTCGCGATGACCGCGTTCGGGATCGGGACGCTGCCCGTGATGCTCACGATGAGCGCGGTCGCGCAGCGCGTCGCGCGATCGCTGGCGCATCCGTGGGTGAAGCGCTCGATCGGCGTCGCGTTCCTCGCATTCGGTTGCTGGAGCACCGCCGGTGTCGCTGCCCAGGCGGGAATCGGAGCGGCGTTCGGTCTCGCTCCCGCGCATCACGCGTGCTGCCCGACGCGCGCGTCGCGGTGAGATGCGGCGCGGTACGGGCGCTGCAGCGACGGCGGTCGCCGTGAGCGCTCCGTCCTCGCACCTGCCGAAGGAGCTGCTCGCTGCGCACAAGCGCCCGCAGCGCGAGATCCGCGTCTCACCGCTGGTCGTCGAAGCGGCGGCGCTCGATGTCGCGGGCGTCTACGCGCGGCTCTCGACCCGCGCGGAGGGGCTTCGCAGCGCGGAGGCCGACGCGCGCCTCGAAGAGCACGGGCCGAATGTGCTCGCGCAGGATCGACCACCGAGCCTCGTCAGGCTGCTCGGCCGCGCACTCCTCGATCCGCTGGTGGTGCTGCTCGCGGCCCTCGCGACCATCTCCGCGGCGACGGGCGATTTCCGTTCGGCCGCGATGATGCTGTCGATGATCGTGCTCAGCGTGAGCCTCCGGTTGGTCCAGGAGGCGAAGGCCAACGGGGCGGCCGCGAAGCTGAAGGCGATGATCGCCGTCAACGCGACGGTCGTGCGCGACGGGACGCCCGCCGAGATCCCCGTCGCGCATCTCGTGCCGGGCGACGTGGTGCAGCTCAGCGCCGGCGACATGATCCCGGCCGACGTCCGCATCGTGCACGCCAAGGATCTCTTCGTGAACCAGGGCTCGCTCACGGGCGAGAGCCTCCCGACCGAGAAATTCGCGCTCGAAATCGATCCGGCGACGACGGCACCGATCGCGTTCCGGAGCGTCGCGTACCTCGGGACCAGTGTATCGAGCGGAGCCGCGACCGCGGTCGTCGTCGCCACCGGTCGCGCCACCTATCTGGGCGGGATGGCCGCGGCGATCAGTGAGCCGCCGCCTCCCACGGCGTTCGACCGAGGAATCAAGCGCTTCACGTGGCTGATGCTCCGCTTCCTCGCGGTGATGGTGCCGGTGGTCTTCCTGATCAACGGGCTCACGAAGGGCAACTGGACGCAGGCCTTCTTCTTCGCGCTCGCCGTCGCCGTCGGGCTGACACCGGAGATGCTGCCGATGATCGTGACCGTGTGCCTCTCGAAGGGCGCCGTGGCGATGGGCAAGAAGAAGGTGATCGTCAAGCGCATCGACGCCATCCAGAACCTCGGCGCCATGAATGTACTATGCACGGACAAGACCGGCACGCTGACGATGGACAAGGTGATCCTCGAACGTCACTGCAACGTGCTCCTCCGCGAGGACGACCGGGTTCTCGCGCTCGCGTACACGAACAGCCACTTCCAGACGTGCCTCAAGAGCGTGCTCGACCGCGCGATCCTCGCCCACGAGGAGACCCACGCGCATGCGCGCATTCCCGAGCAATCGAAGGTCGACGAGATCCCGTTCGACTTCGTGCGCAGGATCATGTCGGTCGTCGTGCGTACGCCCGAAGGCATGGATCGCATCATCGCGAAGGGTGCACCGGAGGCGATCTTCGCCAGGTGCTCGGCCTTCACGCTCGACGACGTGCTGCATCCGATGGACCACGAGCACATCGCCCTGCTGAAGAAGGAGTACGACCGCCTCAGCGCCGACGGCTTCCGCGTCCTGGCGATTGCCAGCAAGGAGGTTCCCCCGCACGGCTCGATCGCGAGCGGCGCGACGGCGTACGGCAAGGACGACGAGCACGATCTGATCCTCGACGGCTACGCGGCGTTCCTGGATCCGCCAAAGGAGAGCGCGTCGGCGGCGATCACCGCGCTGGAGGCGCACGGCGTCGCGGTGAAGGTGGTCACGGGCGACAACGATCTCGTCGCGCGCAAGATCTGCAAGGAGGTCGGTCTCGAGACGAAGGCCCCGGGCGCTGTGCTGCTCGGCGACGACGTCGAGAAGATGAGCGACGCGCAGCTGGCGATCGCGGTCGTGAGCGCGACGCTCTTCGCCCGTGTTTCGCCGGCGCACAAGGAGCGCATCATCAAGGCGCTCCAGGTTGGCGGTCACACGGTCGGCTTCCTGGGCGACGGCATCAACGACGCGCCCGCGCTTCACGCCGCGGACGTCGGCATCAGCGTCGACACGGCGGTCGACGTCGCCAAGGCGTCCGCCGACATGATCCTTCTCGAGCGCTCGCTGCTCGTGCTGGACGAGGGTGTTCTCGAGGGCCGCAAGGTGTTCTCGAACATCGTCAAGTACGTGCGCATGGGCGCGTCGAGCAACTTCGGCAACATGTTCAGCGTGCTGGGCGTGAGCATCTTCGTGCCGTTCCTGCCGATGCTGCCGCTGCAGATCCTCGCCAACAACCTGCTCTACGATCTCGGCCAGACGGCGATCCCGACCGACCGCGTCGATCCCGAGGGGATCCAGAAGCCGCGCACGTGGGACATCACGCAGCTCACGCACTTCATCCTGTTCATCGGCCCGTGCTCGTCGGTCTTCGACTACGTGACCTTCGTGGTGATGCTCTACGTGTTCGGCTGCTGGAACGTGTCGACGCCGGCGATCGCCGCGCACAGCCAGAGCCTGTTCCAGACGGGCTGGTTCGTGGAGAGCCTGCTCACGCAGACGCTGATCATCCATGTCATCCGCACGAACAAGCTTCCGTTCGTGCAGAGCCGCCCGTCGAGCGCGCTGCTGGCGACGAGCATCGGCGTCGCGGCGATCGGCCTGATGCTGCCGTTCTCGCCGCTGCGGGGCTATCTCGGCTTCTCGCCGCTGCCGTCGCTCTACTGGCCCATCCTGGCAGCGATGCTGCTCGGATACGTGGTCCTCACGCAGCTCGCGAAGACGGCGCTGCTGCGACACCGCTGGATTTGAGGGCGCGACGGACGCATCGCGGGTGCCATCCGCCGGCGCCGCTCATCTCAGGCAGGCCACCGCGGTCGAGCGCGTTTTGCAATGTACTGACCGGCATCGTGCGACGAGCGGCAATCGCACTCGCTGCCGCCGCTGTTGCCCGCACTTTCGATTTGCCGGACCGCTGGTGCAGCGCTTGCTTCGAGCGGCGTCCATGTGGATCGTGCGCCTCGCGCTTCGGCGGCCGTACACGTTCGTCGTGCTGGCGATCCTCATCGTGCTCATGGGCGCCGTGACGCTCCTGCGAATGAGCACGGACATTTTTCCCAACATCGATATCCCCGTCGTCGCCGCGATCTGGAGCTACACCGGTCTGCCCCCCAACGAGATGGAGGGTCGCATCACCACCGTCTTCGAGCGGGCGGCGACGACGACCGTGACAGGGATCGAGCACATCGAGAGCCAGACGCTCTCGGGGGTCGCAGTCGTCAAGGTGTTCCTCCGACCGGGCACGTCGATCGACGGCGCCGTAGCGCAGGTCGCTGCGGTGGCAGAGCCGATCCTCAAACAGCTTCCACCGGGCGCCACCCCGCCGCTCGTCATGAAGTACAGCGCATCGGACGTCGCCATCCTGCAGCTCGGGCTGTCGAGCCCAACGCTGACCGAACAGGAGATCTACGATCTCGCCACGAACTTCCTGCGCGTCGGGCTCGCGACGGTCCAGGGAGCACAGCTCCCTCTTCCGTATGGCGGCAAGCAGCGCGAGATCGTGGTCGATCTCGATCTCGAGAAGCTCTACGCATCGAAGTTCTCGCCGAGCGACGTAGCGAGTGCGTTCTCGATGCAGAACCTGGTGCTGCCGAGCGGTACGGCGAAGATCGGACTCCAGGAATATCCCATCCTGACCAACAGCACTCCGGCGGTCGTTGCCGACTTCAACGACCTCCCCATCGGGAAGGTCGGACCGACCGTCATCTACCTGCGGGACATCGCTCACGTCCGTGACGGCTTCTCACCGCAGACGAGCGTGGTCGTCACCGACGGCAGGAACGGAGCGCTCGTACCGATCCTCAAGTCGCAGGGCGCCAGCACGCTCGACATCGTCTCGCGTGTCCGGGCCGCCTTGCCCCAGGTCCAGGCAGGCCTGCCGCCGACACTGGAGGTGAAGCCGTTGTTCGATCAGTCCGTCTTCGTCAAGGGCGCGATCAGCGGCGTCGCCCGCGAGGCGGCCATCGCAGGTGGGCTGACCGCGCTGATGATGCTTCTCTTCTTGGGGAGTTGGCGGAGCACGCTGATCGTCATCGTCTCGATTCCGCTCTCACTCCTGGTGTCGATCGTCGCGCTCGACCAGCTCGGGCAAACGCTCAACCTCGAGACCATGGGCGGAATGGCGCTCGCCGTCGGCATCCTCGTCGACGACGCGACGGTCGAGATCGAGAACTTTCACCGCCAGCGCGCACTGAACAAGCCCGTGGTGCAGGCGATCCTGGACGGCGCGCAGGAGATCGCGCAACCGGCGCTCGTATCCACGCTCTGTATCTGCATCGTCTTCGTTCCGGTCACGTTCGTCGCTGGGGCTGCGAAGTCGCTGTTCGTACCCTTGGCGATGACCATCGTGTTCGCGATGCTCACCTCGTATTTCCTCTCGCGCACGCTCGTGCCGACGATGGAGCACTACGTGCTCGGCCCCGAGCCTCCGGGCGGCGGCGGGAGCGGCTGGATCGGTCGCGCGTACCTGGTCGTGGAGCGGACCTTCGACCGGCTGCGTGAAGCGCACGGCGCTGCGCTGCAACGTGCGCTGGCACACCGTCTCCCGTTCGTCATCGGGTTCTCCGCGCTCGTGATCGTGTCGTTGGGGCTCGTGCCGATGCTCGGTCAGGACTTCTTCCCGAGCGTCGACGCAGGCCAAATCCGGCTTCACGTCAGGGCGCAGCCGGGAATGCGCATCGAGGAGACGCAGCGTCTCTTCGCGCAGGTGGAGGATCGCGTCCGCAAGATCATCCCTCGAGACGAGGTGTCGGTCGTGATCGACAACATCGGAGTGCCGGTGAGCGGCATCAACCTCGCGCTCGGCGATCCGTCGATGATCTCCACGGCGGACGGCGAGATGCTGGTCTCGCTCACGCCCAAGCATGCGCCGACCAACTCGTACGTTCGAGCGTTGCGAGACGACCTCCGCGAGTCCTTTCCCAAGGCGACGTTCTTCTTCCTTCCCGCCGACATCGCGACGGAGGTGCTCAACCTCGGCCTCTCCGCTCCCATCGACGTGCGCATCGTCGGTCCGCGTGCGAACGAGGAGAAGAACGTGGCCGTCGCACGCGAGCTGATGACGAGCATGAGCGCGATCCCAGGCGCGGTCGACGTGCATCTTGCGCAAGTCACCCAGACACCGGAGCTCTTCATCGACATCGACCGGACGGCAGCCAAGCAAGTCGGATTGACGCAGCTGGACGTGGCGACCGATCTGCTCGTCTCCCTCTCCTCCACGGGGCAGACCGCACCGAGCTACTGGCTGGATCCCAAGACGGGCGTCGCCTATCCGGTCGCGGTCCAGACGCCCCAGTACCGCATCGACTCCGTCGCGGCACTCATGGCGACGCCCCTCACGAGCAGCACCGGCACGTTGCCCCCACAGCTCCTGTCCAACGTCGCCACCCTCTCGCAACGCGTCGAGCCAACGAACGTCACCCACTACAACGTCGCGCGGACCATCGATGTCCAGGCAAACGTCGACGGCGCGGATCTCGGCTCCGTCGCCTCGCGTGTGCAGCAGCTGGTAGACGGCGCGCGTTCCAAGTTGCCGCGCGGCTCGACGATCTCCGTCCAGGGCCAGGCGTCGACGATGAAGGCTTCGTTCCGGGGCCTGGGGTTCGGAATCGTGGCCGCCGTGGTGCTCGTCTACCTGCTCATGGTCGTCAACTTCCAATCATGGCTCGACCCGCTCGTCATCCTCACGGCCCTTCCCGGCACGCTCGCGGGGATCGCATGGATGCTGTTCATCACCGGGACGCGGCTCAGCGTGCCGGCGCTCATGGGGACGCTGATGACCATCGGCGTTGCGATGGCCAACAGCGTCCTCGTCGTGACCTTCGCCAACGAGCAACGTCGCGAGGGCGCGGACGCGGCCACCGCCGCGGCCGCGGCCGGGCGCACGCGCATGCGGCCCGTGATCATGACGGCCCTCGCCATGATCCTGGGCATGCTGCCGATGTCGCTCGGTCTCGGCGACGGCGGCGAGACGAATGCGCCGCTCGGGCGCGCGGTGATCGGAGGGCTCTTGTTCGCGACGGTATCGACGCTGTTCTTCGTTCCCGTGATGTACGACATCCTCCGGCGCAAGGCGCCCACGAGCTCGTCGTGACGCTCGCGCCCACCATGCCGACGCGAGAGGGCGGCGAAGGGCCTCGCCGCCGCGTATCGCGACGCAAGCGTGTCGTGGTCCTCGCGAGCATCGCCGTCGTCACGCTCGTCGCAGCCTTCATCGCAGGCTGGCTGCCGAGACACCTCGCGCAGCGGCGTGCCGCGCACGTAGCTGCGGCGGGACAGGCGCCCTTGCGTGTCCCCGTCGTGACCGCGACTGCCGAAGGCACCGGTCGAGACCTGACCTTGCCCGGTGGGCTCGTCGCCATCCAGCACACGCTCATCTACGCGCGCGTCAACGGGTACGTTCGACGATGGCTCGTCGACATCGGGGACCACGTCCGTAGCGGACAGTCCCTCCTCGAGCTCGACACGCCCGACCTCGACCAGCAGCTCGCGCAGGCGCGCGCCACCCTGGCGCAGCGTGAATCGGTGCTCGCGCAAGCGCTCGCGAGCCAGGAGTTCGCGCACGTCAACGCACGGCGCCAGAACTATCTCGTGGTGCGAAAGTTGGTGGCCCAGCAGGATGCCGACTTCGCGAACACCCAGGCGTCCGTCGCGGACGGCGTCGTTGCGTCCGCGACGGCCGACATCCAGGCCCAGCGCGGCGTGGTCCGGCAGCTCGAGGCCTTGGTGTCCTTCGCGAACGTGAAGGCGCCGTTCGACGGCACCGTGACGAGCCGTCTCGCCGAGGTCGGCACTCTCGTGAACGCGGGCGCGACGTCCCCCACTCAAGCGCTGTTCGAGATCGAGGCCACCGATCCGCTGCGCGTGTTCATCCATGTTCCTCAGGCGTTCGCGGCGAGCGTGCGAGTGGGGATCCCCGTCACGGTCTCGGTGCGGCAGTACCCGGGACGCAAGTTCCCGGGGACGTTGACGCGCACGGCGGGAGCGCTCGATCCGGTCTCACGCACGCTCGAGGCCGAGGTCATCGCGCCGAATGGAGCGGGAGAGCTGTTCGCGGGGATGTATTGCGAGGTGACGATCCCCGTCGCGGTGACCCATCGCGTCGTCAAGGTCCCCGCGAGCGCCATCCTCTTCGACTCGAGGGGCTCCCACGTCGCGACGGTCGGCAGCGATTCCATCGTGCACCTCGTGAGCGTCCAGCCCGGCCGCAATCTCGGTAGCGAGATCGAGGTCGTCGACGGGCTCGTCGGCGGTGAGCGCATCCTCCCGACACCGCCGGCCGACATCACCGACGGAACGCGCGTGGAGCCCGTGGGCGGGTGAAAGGAGGTTGACGATGCGGCCCGTACGACTGTTGCTCCTCCGTGCGGGCGTGGCCCTCGCGACGATGCCCGCGAGTCGTCTCGGCCGGGCGGAGAGCCCCCAGGTGCTCACGCTCGTGGACGTCGAGCGTGCGGCGCAGCAGCAGCCGCAGATGCTCGTGGCGCGGGCCGCCACCAACATCGCCCAAGGCCAAGCCGAGCAAGCGAGGTCACCACTCCTCCCGCAGGTCACGACCTCGCTCCAGTACACGCGCGAGACGGGCAACCCCATCCCGCGCCCGGGTCTGCCCACGAGCGCTCGCCCGACCTCGGTGACGACGACCGACAACTTCTGGCAGCTCGGGATTGGCGTGAACCAACTGGTCTTCGACTTCGGGCAGACGTGGTACCGCTACCGCGCCGCCGAGAAGGTCGTCGAAGCGCAGAAGGCGACGGAGCGAACGACGCAGCTCCAGGTCACGTTCGCGGTTCGGCGTGCGTACTTCGGTGCAGGTGCAACGAAGGATCTCGTCGCCGTCGCGCAGGAGGCGCTGGACGATCAAGCTCGTCACTTGATCCAGGTGCAAGGTTTCGTCGAAGCAGGGACCCAACCGGAGATCGCGCTGGCGCAGCAGAAGGCAGCGGTCGCGAACGCAGAGGTCGTGCTCATCAGCTCGCAGAACAATTATCAGACCGCGAAGGCGCTGCTGAACCAGGCCGCCGGCCTCGTTGGCGGGACGGACTACGACATCGCCAACGATACGCTCGGACCGATCGCCGACGAGGACCAGGCGTTCGAGTCCCTGGCCGCGAAGGCGCTCGTCGCGCGGCCGGAGATGGCGACGTTCGACAGGCTTCGCGAGTCCCAGGAGAACACGCTCGCTTCGGCGCGCGGCGGCTACGGGCCGACGCTGGCGGCGGTGGCGGGAGCGTCCGAGGCCGGCGTCGCGCTCGACGGTCTCGTGCCCAACTGGTTTGCCGGCGCCGTCGTGACCTGGCCCATCTATCAGGGCGGTCTCACGAAAGGTCAGGTCCACGCCGCCGCCTCCGCGATCGAGAGCGTCACCGCGCAGCGATCGCTCGAAGCGCTCCAGGTACGGCTCGACGTCGACTCCGCGCGGCTCGCCGTACGGGCAGCGAAGGCGACGATTCCCGCGGCCGACGCCGCGGTCATCAACGCGCGCGAGCGACTGAGGCTTGCCGAGGAACGCTACACGGCCGGTGTCGGCAGCATCATCGAGCTGAACGACGCCGAGGTCTTCTACACCGCCGCCCGAGCGCAGGCGGTTCAAGCCCGCTTCACGCTCGCCTCCTCGCGCGCCCAGCTGCTCGCCGCGCTCGGACGCATCCGCTGATCGCTTCGCGGGGCCTTCAGCTCGCGTGCGCGTGCGGGGCGAGGATCAGCTCGTACGCGACCACGTCGGACGGCAAGACGTCGTCGCGGTACACGCACCTGTCGGCCAGGAGCGCGGTCTCCAGGCTCACCACCGCGTCCACGAGCGGAACCTTTGCCTCCAGATGCTGGCGGACGCTGCGCGCGATGACCGGCGTCGCGACGATCATCCTCCGCGGGCCCAGCTTGCGCAGCGCCGCGATCGCGACGTTCGCGATCGAGGCCGAGAACAGGCCGTCCGCCACCAGGATCACGTCGAGCTGCCAGCATTCGCCGATCGACCGAGCGCCCTTCAGCGCGACCAGCTCGGACGAGAGACGACGCCGCGCGCCGAGCACTCCCTCCTCACGAGCACGACCGCGATGACGCGGCCGCACCTCGCCGGCGTCGCCGTCGCTGAGCTCGCTCGCGCCGGCGTCGTACATGACGAGGCCGTCTTCGCCGATGGCGCCGATCACGACACCGTCATCTCTCGCGATTGGCTCGACCGCCCACAGGTCGACGCTGCCCGACAGGCGCTCCGCGACCGCCGTCGCCACCGTCAGCGCGCCACGAGAGAGCGCGACGACGTTCGGGCTCTGGAGCTCGCGCTTCGCGAGCTCGTCGGCGAGACGCATCCCGGCCGCGCTTCGCGAGACAGCGACGTACTCCGGCACCGTCGTCACCGGGACCGTCGACATCCGGACGGCACGAGAATCGACGCTGCCGAGGAGTGCGCGCGCGAGGCCACGGCGACCATGCGTGCCCATCACGATGAGATCGGCGCCGCCGTCCCGCGCCACCGCCTCGATGCCGGCCCACGGCGAGCCCTCGACGAGACACGTCTCGACCCCCGGAACACCCGGAACACTCGTACGTATCAGCGTCGCAGCGCGCTCCAGCTTCTTCTCGGCGCTCGCGGTGAGCCTCGCGTGCTCGGTCGCGGTCAGCGCTCCGCTCACGTGCTCGAGCACGTGTACGAGACGCAGCCGCGCACCGACCGCGGCCGCCAGCGCGATCGCGTAGTCGCAGGCGCGCTTGCTCGCCGCTGTGAAGTCGTACGGAACCAGAATGGTGCGCGGCGTAACCATCCCGCAGTTGCTCGCACGATACGTGCCGCAACGCGCCGCCGCGACTGTCGGCGTTCTACCTCGAGGAGGCGCCCAACGTAGACCCTGCGCGACGTCCCGAGCGTGGAGCTGGTGTCGCTCGTGCCGTCGGCCGCCTAGCACGAAACGCCACCACGTGCAGCCCCCCGAGGGAGTACGCGTCGCCGCTTTGCGACCCCCGCATGCTCGCGCGACCTCCGCGTGCAGCGCGATTCCGCTCGCGACCTTTCCAAGCCCGTAGCGGCGGGGTACTTTTTCGCGTTCGGTCGCGGCAGTGGGCCGCGCGCCGACGACATGGAGGAGTCCTGAGCTACGCGGACATCGGTGGAGCTTCGCTGCTGTGCAGCGTCGGTGCACGCTATTGTGCTCTGCCAATCGAGCAGGTCGTCGAGACCATGCGGCCCTTGCCCGTGCAGACGATCCAGGGCGCTCCGGATGTCGTGCGTGGAGTCGCGATCGTTCGTGGCGCGCCGCTGCCGGTCATCGACGCTGCACGGCTCCTCGGCGCCAACGGTGGCGCGGCGCACGAGCGCGCGACGATCGGGCGCTTCGTCACGATTCGTGTCGGCGAGCGATTCGCGGTGCTCGCCGTGGAAGCGGTCCTCGGCGTTCGGCACCTTCCGCCAGACTCGCTCGTCGAGCTCGCGCCCCTCTTGCGCGAGGCCGCCGCAGAAACGATCGCGAAGATCGGCGCACTGGACGCACAGCTCCTCGTCGTCCTGCAGACCGTGCGGCTCGTTCCGGACTCGGTGTGGCGATCGCTCGACGCGCGGGCGACGCAAGCGCCGCGAGCGCCGGCATGACGACCCCCGTCGAACGCAGCCACGTCGAGCGCTTTCGCGCCGTCGTCAGCCGTCGGTTCGGGCTCCACCTCGACGACACGCGCCTCGGAACGCTCGCCGACGTGCTGCGGCGACGCGTCGAGGCGACGGGTCGACCGAGCGATGCCTTCCTCGCGCAGCTCGAGTCGGGACGAGACAGAGCCGAGCTCGCCGCGATCGCGGCGGAAGTCACAGTTCCCGAGACGTACTTCTTCCGGAACATCGATCAGTTTCACGCCTTCACGGGCGTCGTGCTTCCCGATCGGCTTCGCGCTCGCGCCGAGACCAAGCAGCTTCGCATCCTCTCCGCGGGGTGCGCGAGCGGCGAGGAGCCCTACACGCTCGCGATCCTCGTCCGCGAGGCCGCGCTCGACCCCTCGTGGAGCGTGTCGATTCGCGCGATCGATCTGAACCCCGCGGTGCTCGCCAAGGCCGCGCGCGGCCGCTTCTCGCCCTGGGCCCTCCGCGAGACACCGGCCGGCGTGCAGAGCCGATGGTTCACGCGCGCCGGCTCGGAGCTCGTCCTCGCCGACGAGATCAAGAACGCCGTCACGTTCGAAGAGCAAAACCTCGTGGAGCCTTCCGCGTTGCCGCCCGGCAGCTACGACGTGATCTTCTGGCGCAACGTAATGATGTACTTTACACCCGACTGCGCTCAGGCCGTCGTCGCACGTGTCAGCCGCGCGCTCGCACCCGGCGGATATCTCTTCCTGGGTCACGCCGAGACGCTGCGCGGGATCTCGAACGACTTCCACCTGAGACACACTCACGACACCTTCTACTACCAGCGCAAGCCCATCTCCGACGCGCGGCCATACCCTGATCAGATCGTCGCGCCGGAGCTCACGTTCCCGCCGCTGGCGGCGGTCTTCGAAGGCGCCGACTCGTGGGTCGACGCCATTCACAAGGCATCGGAGCGGATCCAGGCGCTGAGCGAAGGTTCGCTGTCCCATCCCGATGCGGCATCGACATCGAGCTCGCACGGGCACTCCGCACCTCGCGACGTCGGTCCTGCCGCAAGCGCGCCGCCGACCTGGAACGCGGCTCTCGCGCTGCTCGAGCGCGAGAGATTCGCGGAGGCGCTCGAGCTGGTGGGAACGCTGCCGGCGGAGTCTGCGCGCGAGCCGAGCTTCTTGCTGCTCCGCGCCGTCCTCTTGACCCACGGCGGGCAGCTCCCGCTCGCTGAGCAGGCATGCAACGATCTCCTCGCCGTCGACGAGCTCGACGCCGGTGCACACTATCTCCTCGCGCTGTGCCGCGAAGGCGCCGGTGACCGACGCGCCGCCGCCGATCACGATCAGGTCGCCGCCTACCTCGATCCGAGCTTTGCGATGCCGCGCCTCCACCTCGGGCTCCTCTCACGTCGCGCCAACGATCGCGATGCGGCGCGGCGCGATCTGGGACACGCCCTCGTGCTCCTCGAACGCGAGGATGCCTCTCGCCTCTTGCTCTTCGGCGGTGGCTTCGGCCGCGAGGCCCTCGTTGCCCTCTGCCGCGCGGAGCTCGTCGCATGCGGAGGAAAACCATGAGCACGCCCGCGGGGCCCGCGAGCGGAAGGGCGGCGGAGCTCCGCCGCGAGTTCGATCGCGCGTTCTCCGAGCCCGTTGCCGATCGCGTCGCGAGGTTCGAAGACCTGCTGGCGATCGGCGTTGGACCGCACCCGTTCGCCGTACGCCTCGACGAGATCCTCGGGCTCTACGCCGACAAGGCGATCACGCCGCTCCCGAGCCCCGTCCAAGACCTGGTCGGTCTCGCCGGGTTTCGCGGCGCGCTCGTCCCCGTCTACGACCTCCGCGCCCTGCTCGGCCATCCGGCCACGGAGGCGGCTCGATGGCTCGTGCTGGTGAGGACAGGTGCGTCGTCCGAGAGCGCTGCTCCACAGCTCGCGCTCGCGTTCGATCGCTTCGAAGGACACCTCCGTGTCGCGCCGGACGCGCTCGCCGCGGAGCCCGCCCGTGACCGCTCGAGCTACGTGCACGAGGTGGTCCGCGACGCGGGGATCGCGCGCCCCGTCGTGCACCTGCGAACGGTCGTCTCCGAAATCACGAAGCGCGCACAGCAGCACCGAATTCCGCAAAGGGAGCGATGAGAGACATGTGGACGTTTGGAAAGAAGATCGCGGCCGGTTTCGCCGTGTCGTTCGCGCTGCTCGGCGCGATTGGCCTGACCGCCTACCTCAGCATCGCGACGTTGACGACGACGAGCTACGCCGTCGCGCACACCCACGAGGTGCTCGAGCACATCGCCCACGTGCTCGGTGACATGAAGGACGCCGAGACCGGCCAGCGTGGCTACGTCATCACGGGAGACGAGAGCTACCTCGAGCCGTACCAGAGCGGCACGGCCGGCATCGGCCAGGTCATGAAGGAGCTCAGGCAGCTGACCGCGGACAACCCCGCGCAGCAGAAGCGCCTCGACGAGGCCGAGCCCCTCGTCGCCCTGAAGCTCGCCGAGCTGAAGCGCCCCGTCGAGGCGCGGAGGAGCGGAGGTTTCGACTCCGCCCAGAAGATCGTCGTCACGGGCGAGGGAAAGCGAACGATGGATGACCTTCGCCGCGTCATGGAGAAGATGGACGTCGCGGAGCGCGATCTCCTGAAGAAGCGCGCAGACGACGTCGAGGCCGCCGCAAGCAGCGCGCGCTCCACCATCGTCGGCGGCAGCATCGCGAGCCTGCTCTTCGTCGTCGCCATCGGCTTCTGGTTGACCCGCACGCTCACCACGCAGATCGGCTCTGCGGTCCACGACGTCGAGCGCTCCTCGTCGGAGCTCCAGTCGGCGGCGACGCAGCAGGCGAGCGGCGCGAAGGAGGCCTCCACCTCGATGAACGAGGTCAGCACCACGATCAGCGAGCTGCTCGCGACGTCTCGGCAGATCGCCGAGAGCGCTCAGCGCGTCGCACAGATCGCCGATCAGACCGCCAACGCCGCCCGCTCCGGCGACGGAACCGTGCAGCGCGCCAACGAGTCGATCTCCGGCATCCGCCGCCAAGTCGATCTGATCGTGAGCCACATGCTGGACCTCGGGAAGAAGTCGCAGCAGATCGGCGCCGTCCTCGAGATCGTGTCCGAGCTCGCCGAGCAGACCAATATCCTCGCCATCAACGCGACGATCGAGGCAGCGGGCGCCGGCGACTCTGGAAAGCGCTTCGCCGTCGTCGCGGACGAGATTCGCAAGCTCGCCGATCGCGTCGCCGCGTCGACCAAGGAGATTCGCACGCTCATCGAGGACGTGCGGAGCGCCGTCAATACGACCGTCATGACGACCGAGACGGGATCGAAGTCGGTCGATGCCGGCTCGAAGCAGTTCGGCGACGTGACCTCGGCGTTCGCCCAGATCACCGGGCTCGTGACGACCACCACCCAGGCGGCACGCGAGATCGAGCTCTCGACGAAGCAGCAGTCGACCGCGGTCGAGCAGGTCAACCTCGCGATCGCCAACGTCGCGCAAGCGGCACGAGAGACCGAGTCGAGCTCCGCGCAGACGCTGCAGGCCGTCTCGCAGCTCACCGGCGTCTCGAAGGACCTGCTCCGGCTGGTGCAATCGGAGGCGACGGCCTGAGCGATGGCGGCGGATCCGTACAAGTACTTCCGCATCGAGGCCGTCGAGCTCCACGCGGAGCTCGGACAAGGGGTCCTCGATCTCGAGAGAGGGGGGCAAGGTCCCGACCTGGTCCCACGGCTCTTGCGCGTCGCGCATACGCTGAAGGGAGCCGCGCGCGTCGTGAAGCAGCGCGAGATCGCCGATCACGCGCATGCCATCGAGGACGCCCTCGCGCCGCTCCGCGACGGGGCGACGGCAGCGCCGCGCGAGTGCATCGATCTGCTCCTCGGATTGGTCGACGGGATCGGTCACCGCATCGCAGCGCTGAGCTCGCCCGACGTCGCAGCGCCTGCGGGTGCGTCGACCGAGGAGGCGCTTCGGACCGTCCGCGCCAACGTCTCCGAGGTAGACGCGCTCCTCGACGGGATCGGAGAGGCGCACATTCAGCTCGGTGCGGTCCGGCGTAGTCAGGCTTCGCTCGAGCACGCGCGACACCTCGTCGATCTCCTCGTCGAGCAGCTGTCCCGCCCGCGCGCGCGCGACGGCCTGCGGCCCGGCAGCGCGCTCGCCGCCGTCAAGACGCACTCGCTCGCGCAGGATCTCCAGAGCGTCTTCAACGGCGTCGAGGCAGGGCTCTCGGCCGGTGTCGATCAGCTCGACCAAGAGCTCCGTCAGGTGCGCCAAGCCGCCGAGCAGATGCGCCTCGTCCCCGCGAGCGCGCTCTTCACGACTCTCGAGCGGGCGGTGCGCGACGTCGCGCAGGCCCAAGGCAAGTCCGTGGTCTTCGAGGGCCGCGGCGGTGACATCCGTCTCGACGCTCATGTCCTCGCGACGGTTCAAGGCGCGCTCGTACAGGTGGTGCGCAACGCCGTCGCGCACGGCATCGAGACCCCCGAGGCTCGCAAGAACGCCAGGAAGCCGCCCGAGGGACGCGTGGTCCTCGAGGTGTCACGACGCGGAGGCCGCGCCGCCTTCACGTGCACGGACGACGGACGCGGCGTCGACCTCGAGGCGGTGCGCCGCGCGGCGCAGCGCAAGGGCAAGGTCTCCGCCGAGATCCGCGAGCTCGACGCCGAGCGGCTGCTCGCTCTGCTCGTGCGTGGCGGACTGAGCACGTCGGGGACCGTCACCGAGCTCTCCGGACGAGGGATCGGCCTCGATCTCTTCCGCGCTGCCGCCGAGCGACTCGGTGGCGACACCGCCGTGCGGACCGCTCCCGACCAAGGGACCGCCGTCGAGCTCGTCGTTCCGCTGTCCCTCGCATCGCTCGAAGCGCTCATCGTGGAGGTCTCCGGCATCACCGCCGCGATCCCGCTCGATGCCGTTGCTCAGACCGTCCGTATCGCGCGCGCCGACGTGGCGCGGACCGGCCACGGCGAGTCGGTCGTGCACGCCGGCGTCGTCATTCCCTTCTTTCCGCTCGCCAGAGCGCTCGCGCCGAGCGGAGCGTCCGGCGCGATCCCGGCGATCTGCTCGGCGGTCGTCGTCAAAGGCGCAGACGGGCTCTGCGCGGTCGGCGTCGATCGACTCCTCGGAACGGCGACCGTGATCCAGCGGCCTCTGCCCGACCTCTCGCCCGCCAGCGGCGTCGTTGCGGGCGCGTCGATGGATTCGTCCGGCAACCCTCAGCTCGTGCTCGATCCCGATGGCCTGCTCACCGCCGCGCTCGCCGCGCGGAGCGCCCCCGAACGGCCCGCGGCTCGCCGCCGGCGGATCCTCGTCGTCGACGACTCTCTCACGACGCGCATGTTGGAGCAGAGCATCCTCGAGTCGGCGGGCTACGACGTCGACCTGGCCGCATCCGCGGAGGAAGGCCTCGAGAAGGCGCCACTCGAGCCGTATGTCCTGTTCTTGGTCGATGTCGAGATGCCCGGTATGGACGGCTTTTCGTTCATCGAACGCACCCGCCAGGATCCGTCGCTGAGCGCCGTGCCGTGCATCCTCGTCACGTCGCGGGCGTCGCCCGACGACCTGCGTCGCGGACGAGAGGTGGGGGCGAAGGGCTACATCGTGAAGGGTGAGTTCGACCAGAACGAGCTGCTCGAACAGATTCGAAAGCTGGTGGCCTGATGTCGTCGACCTGCGCTTCCATCCGCGTGCTCGTGGTCGAAGACTCTCTCACCGTCCGCCGGCGCATCTGCGACGTGCTCGCCGCCGAGCCAGGCTTCGAAGTCGTCGGCGAGGCCGCGGACGGCAAACGCGGGATCGAGCTGTGCGCACTGCTCAAACCCGACGTCATCACGATGGACATGATGCTGCCCGTGATGACCGGTCTGGCGGCGACCGAATACATCATGGCCCATTCGCCGACGCCGATCCTCATCGTCTCGGCCTCGACCAACCGCGGCGAGCTCTTCAAGACGTACGACGCGCTCGCCGCCGGTGCGGTGGACGTGCTCGACAAGCCGTCCGGCGAAGAGCCCGACGGGGTCTGGGAGGCGAAGTTCTTCTCCGCGCTCCGCGTGGTGTCGCGCATTCGCGTGATCACCCATCTCCGTGGCAAGGCCCGGCCGCGGGCGGCGGAAGGGCAGCCGCCGCCGGCCTCGCCGAGCGCGAGCGCGAGCGCGAGCGCGACCGCGACCGCGACCGCTTGCAAGACCGACGTGGTCGCCATCGGGGCGTCGACCGGCGGTCCCGGGGCGGTCGTCGAGGTCCTCCGCGCATTGCCGCCCGCCTTCGACCTCCCTATCCTCCTCGTCTTGCATATCGGAGAGAGCTTCGGGGCCGCCCTCGCGGAGTGGCTCGACGCTCAGACCCACCGCCGCGTAGCCTACGCCGTGGAAGGCGCGCCGGTGACCGCAGCCAGGGGCCGCGTCGCCATGGCGCCACCGGGCGCTCATCTCGTCGTGCGAAACGGTCGCATGCATCTTACACGTGATCCGGAACGCCATTCCTGCCGTCCCTCGGTCGACGTGCTCTTCGAGTCCATCGGACCGGTCTACGGAAGCTCGGCGGTTGCGTGCCTCATGACCGGCATGGGACGCGACGGCGCACGCGGCTTGCTCGACATCCGCCAGGCAGGAGGAATGACGATCGCGCAAGACGAGGCAACGTCGGTGATCTACGGAATGCCGCGCGAGGCGGTGCTGCTCGGCGCCGCCGAGCACATCCTTCCGCTCGGCCAAATCGGTCCCGCGCTCAGGGCGCTCGGCGGCCTCGAACCTGCGCGCGATTCGAGGCGCCCATGACCGACCGCGTCCTGATCGTCGACGACAGCCTCACGGTGCGGATGGACCTCGCCGAGGCGTTCGAGGCTGCCGGCCTTCGCCCGATCCCGTGCGCGACCGCGGCCGAGGCTCGTGCTGCGCTCGCAGGCGACGCGATGAGCATCGTCATCCTCGACGTCCTCTTGCCGGACGGCGACGGCGTGGAGCTCCTGCAATCGCTCCGCGCGGCGGACTCGGAGAGGAAGACGGTCGTCATCATGCTCTCGACCGAGGCCGAGGTGAAGGACCGCATTCGCGGTCTCGAGACCGGCGCGGACGAGTACATGGGCAAGCCCTACGACGCCGGCTACGTGGTCGCCAAGGCGCGAGACCTGCTGCGAAGCCGCCGCGCGACGCCGTCGGCGACGCGCTCAACCGTCCTCGTCATCGACGACAGCTTGACCTTCCGCGAAGCGTTGCGCGACGCGCTCGTCGCCGCGTCCTATGACGTCATCCTCGCAACGACGGGCGAAGAAGGCCTGCGCGCTGCTGCAGCCGAGCGCCCGAGCGCGATCATCGTCGACGGCGTGCTCCCCGGGATGGACGGCGCCGCCGTCATTCGTCGGATTCGCCTCGACGCGGCGCTGCGCGGCATTCCGTGCCTGCTCCTCACGGGATCGGAGGGTGAAGGTGCCGAGCTCCGCGCCCTCGACGCGGGCGCGGACGCCTTCGTGCGCAAGGAGGAGGACCTCGAGGTCATCCTCGCGAAGCTGGCGGCGACGATGCGCGCCGCTACGGCGGGCCCCACCGAGCAGACCACGAGCCTGCTCGGCCCCAAGAGAGTCCTCGCCGTCGACGACAGCGTCACCTACTTGCACGAGCTCGGCGACGCTTTGCGCGGCGACGGCTACGACGCAGTGCTCGCGCACTCCGGCGAAGAGGCGCTCGAGCTGCTCGCGGTTCAACCTGTCGATTGCATCCTCCTCGATCTGCTGATGCCCGGGCTCGGCGGCGAAGCGACGTGTCGCCGGATCAAGGGCGCCCCCGTGGTCCGCGACATCCCCCTCATCATCCTCACGGCCCTCGAGGACCGTAATGCGATGATCGACTGCCTGGGCGCCGGTGCGGACGACTTCATCTCGAAATCGAGCGACCTCGAGGTCCTCAAGGCGCGCGTCCGCGCGCAGATACGCCGCAAGCAGTTCGAGGACGAGACCCGGCGCATCCGCGAGCAGCTGCTCCAAAAGGAGCTCGAGGCCGCGGGCGCGCGTGCGGCTCGCGAGCTCGCGGAGACGCGCGCGGCGCTCGTCGAGGAGCTCGAGGCGAAGAACAAGGAGCTCGAGGCATTCAGCTACTCCGTGTCCCACGATCTCCGCGCGCCGCTGCGGAGCATCGACGGGTTCAGTCAAATGCTCTTGCAGGACCACAGCGACACCCTCGACGCGGGCGGAAAGAAGCACCTCGAGCGAGTGAGCGCCGCGGCGCGACGCATGGGCGAGCTGATCGACGACCTCCTCGAGCTCTCACGCGTGAGTCGTGCGGAGCTGCGCCGAACGCACGTCAACGTCTCGCGTCTGGCCGAGCACGTCGTCAGCGACCTTCGTCAAGCGGAGCCGGGGCGTGTCGTCGACGTGGTCATCGAGCCAGGCATGACCGCCGAGGCCGACTCTCGCCTCCTTCAGGTCGTGCTCGAAAACCTCGTCGGCAACGCCTGGAAGTTCACGACCAAGACGGTGGAGCCCCGTATCGAGGTCCGCGCCAGCGTCCGCGACGGCGCGACCGTGTTCGAGGTGCGCGACAACGGAGCCGGCTTCGAGATGTCCCATGCCGGCAAGCTCTTTCAGCCCTTCCAGCGCCTTCACGCGGACCGCGAGTTCCCGGGCACCGGCATCGGCCTCGCGACGATCCGTCGGATCATCGAGCGGCACGGTGGAAAGGTCTGGGCCGAGGGCGCGACCGGCCGAGGCGCCGTGTTGTCCTTCACGATTCCACACCGGAAGCCCTCATGAAGATCCCGCTTCGCGTGTTGCTGATCGAGGATCGCGAGGATGATGCGTTGCTCGTCCTCCACGAGCTCGAGAGAGGCGGCTACGCAGTCACCTCGGAGCGCGTAGAGGAGGCCGCGGACCTCACCGCTGCACTGGAACGCGGGCCCTGGGACCTCATCATCTCCGATTGGGCGATGCCTCGCTTCAGCGCGCTCGAGGCGCTGCCGATGATCCTCGATCGAAAGATCGACGTGCCGATCCTGGTCGTTTCCGGCTCGATCGGCGAGGAGACCGCGGTCTCGGCGCTCCGGGGCGGGGCCCGCGACTTCGTGATCAAGGACAGATTGGCGCGCCTCAATCCCGCCGTCGAACGCGAGCTCCGCGAGGCGAAGGCACGTAAGGCGCGCTCCGATGCGGAGGCGGCGCTTCGTGCGAGCGAGCAGCGCTTCCGCCGCTTCGTCGAGACCACCAACGAAGGCGTTTGGGTCATCGACGCCGCCTCCAAGACCACGTTCGTCAACGCGCGACTGGCCGCGATGCTCGGCAGGAGCGTGAATCAACTGCTCGGCATGCCTGCCGTCGACATCGTCCATCCGGAGTCGCGAGCCGCTTGGGAGCTGCACCTCGAGCGGCGCCGCGCCGGGGTCGTCGCCCAGACCGATATCCGCCTCGATCGAGCGCAGGGCGCGCCGCTCTGGGTGCTCGTCGACTCGACGCCGAGCTACACGGACTCCGGCGGCTACGACGGGATGCTGGTCATGGCCATGGACCTGACGGAGCGCAAGAGGCTCGAGGACCAGCTCCGTCAGGCCCAGAAGATGGAGGCGATCGGGAGCCTCGCCGGGGGCGTCGCGCACGACTTCAACAATCTGCTCTCGGTCATCCTCAGCTACGCGAACCTCACGCTCGCCGATCTGGCGCCCGGCGAGCCGATGCACGACGACCTCTTGGAGATCAGGAAGGCAGGCGAGCGCGCCTCGGATTTGACCCGTCAGCTCCTGGCGTTCGGTCGCCAGCAGATGCTGAATCCACGGGTCGTGAGCCTCAATCAGATCCTCGGCGGCATGGAGAAGATGCTGCGGAGGATCCTCGGAGAAGACATCGAGCTCTCGCTGCTCACGTCGCACGCGCTCGGCAAGGTGCACGCCGACCCGGGTCAGCTCGAACAGGTGATCATGAACCTGGTGGTCAACGCGCGCGACGCGCTGCCCGAGGGAGGGAAGGTCACTCTCGAGACTTCGAACGTCGAGCTGGATGCGGCGTACGCCGCGCTGCATCTCGGCGTGAACCCGGGCGCGTACGTGATGGTCGCGATCACCGACACGGGAACCGGGATGGATGCCGCCACGAAGGAGCGGATCTTCGAGCCGTTCTTCACCACCAAGGAGAGAGGCAGGGGCACGGGGCTCGGCCTCTCGACGGTCTTCGGGATCGTCCAGCAGAGCAGTGGGCACATCTGGGTCTACAGCGAGCCAGGCAAAGGAACGACGTTCAAGGTCTACTTTCCGCGGACGAACGCCCCGGCCGACACGGCGACCGCGACGCCGCTCCCGCCCGAGGTCCTGACCGGCACCGAGACCGTGTTGCTCGTCGAGGACGAAGACCAGGTCCGCTCGATCATGCGGACGATCCTGCGACGGCACGGCTACAACGTCCTCGAAGCACAGAACGGCGGTGAGGCCTTTCTCATCTGCGAGAAGTTCACGGCGACGATTCATCTCCTGCTCACGGACGTCGTCATGCCTCGCATGAGTGGACGCGAGCTCGCCGAGCGCCTCGCGACGATGCGCCCCGACATGAGAGTGCTCTACTGTTCGGGTTACACCGAGAACTCCGTGGTGCACCACGGAGTGCTCGATGCCGGCGTCGCGTTCCTGCAGAAGCCGATCACCCCCGACGCGCTCTTGCGCAAGGTGCGTCAGGTGCTGGACACGCCGGCATCGTAGCGAGGCGCCTTAGGCCGGCGTCAGCCTCGGCATCCTCGGATCGATCGGAGCCCGCGTACTCCACGCGACGCCCGTCGATCTCCGCGGTGAGCCCGTCGTCGCCTCGTCCTTGCGCGGAGCGATCTTGCCGTGTCGTCCGCCGACCGGCCAGTTCCCCTCGCGCACGCCGGTCACGTGCGACGGCGCCTCCGGATCGACGTCGGGCTTTCCGACGATGATCCCGCTCTCCTCTTTTCTCTTGTCTCTGTCCCGCATGGTCATCTCTTGCCTCCGTATCCGAACATCGGCGCGTGGCGCTGCTCGATGACGCGGCCATTGCCGAGGTACATGTGCACACCGCACGGAAGGCACGGATCGAAGCTCCGCACCGTGCGCATGATGTCGATGCCCTTGAAGTCCTTCTCCCCGTTCTCCTCGAAGAGCGGACAGCCCTGCACCGCATCTTCGTACGGTCCAGGCGTCCCGTACTTGTCGCGCGGGCTCGCGTTCCACGGCGTCGGCGGGTACGGGTGATAGTTGGCGATCTTGCCG
>OUNM010072928.1_pt1 | contig 28919 bp, 38 predicted proteins | sample 1769961 | NCBI WGS metagenome assembly OUNM01 (sample SAMEA3914820, study PRJEB12502) | metagenome | biome: forest; material: soil | place: USA | collected 2012-03-12 | depth 0.3 m | reverse complement strand
TTATCTTTCTTCTCTTCGAAGGTTTGCGGGCAGGGCCTTTCCCTACCACAACCTCTTTTCCCAAACAACACCACGCAAGACGGCACGCAGTATCATCACTCTCTCTTGCTCTCTGTGTGCCCTGCGACGAATACTCCTAAATGGCCAGCTTTAGATTTTCCCGGCGAGCAGATCACCAACAAGCCGCTGCAGCAGCACATGCTGCAGAATCACTGCATGTGAGCATTTGGCTAAATGGGAAACAACGACTTGTCGAGGCCCGTTGAGGGGTTTCTTAATTTACAGTAGGAGCGTGATCACGCAGCAGACGGAAGGAACTGAGAGGCAGTGTCAACGTGAAAGAATGGATTACCAGGTACCCACCCTAATCAACACTCAAAGGAGTATAAAGTGCGAACCTGGAAGCTGTGTTGCTTGCAGAACTCCTCACACATGGGATTTGCCAGACATCTCCTCCCTCCATTCACTTCTCAACGGCGCGTCCGAGACTCACTCCCTGGTACCTTACGTACATTACCCATTCAAGTCACAATCCAAGATGAAGCCGTCAGTCATGCTATCTGTGGCCGTTGCCCTCTTGCCAGAGGTTGTTTCGGCCGACGGCGGCTTCTTCCAGTCCTGCAGAGACAACGTAAGCTTTGTCTCTTGTCTCTTTCCCAGCAGTGGCGTTAACATGATTCTGTTCCATGGCAATAGTGGCGTATGGAAAACAACCTCATGATTGCCGAATGCAGACAGCTCGACGGCCAGTACAGGAGGACTCGCCAGGACATGAATCTGTGCATCACCAACTCTTTCGGCACTCTGATAGCCCGCGACAAGTAAGCAGACAGCCTCTAACCGTCGAACTTGCATTAGATGAGCTGACTTGGCTTCTTGCTCATTCTTAGCGGGCAGTTCGAAAAGACTTGCTGGGGATGCCAGCAAGGCCAAGGCCTGATTCTATCTGGCGCGCCCCCAACTGGCTACCTCACGTGCTTTTGTCGCAATGGCAACGGGAACGACGAAGTCATAACCTCGTTGGATCTCAGTACGTGGACATCCCTCAACTGGACAATACTCGTCGGCGGCTAACGATTCCACCTTTTACCCAGACAACTTTGTCGAAAACCGCGATGGCTACATGTTCTGCTTTGGCCATCGTAGCGAGCAATTTTAAGCAGGGTGGCGGATGATTGGGCTGATGTGAGGAGGACCATGAATTCTATGCCCAAAGCAGTCGGGTGTCACTCTGAGAAATAGACACAATCATGCTTATTTTGATTTAACGTTATATTGCCCCCGTTGTTGCTGTTTCAAAATAAATAGCAGTCGTCTCATTTTCTCAGGAATCATAATGGTTGGAACTCTGACTTTTCTCTCTGCTCAGGGCATACGACTGGAGCCACGCTTGCCAGAGACTCCGGTTTGCCAGACGTGCCTCCTTGTGAGCTGTCTGCCCCCCCAAGATCGCAATCGTGGTGCAAAAGCCACCAGGCCACCCTCCGAGGTGGACAGAACCCTACTGTGTCCCGAGGCATGGAAGAACACAGTGCGGACCAATGCAAGTTGGAGAACCAAGATAGCAACATGGCAAATCATGACTTAGGCGATCAAGACTTGGATGTTGAGATTCTGAAAACCATAGCTCCACCGATTTTATTGGAGAGAAGCTGGGTGCTTGCCGGCCATGGTGGATGAGTTCTAAGGACAGCACCGCTCTCAAGACAAACATTGAGACAGACATCACCACGCGTGGGATCGTTTGCCGCCTCGTTGGTCGTGAGTAAGCGCAGCGAGGGCGGGTGGGTTCGACGATGGCGAGACATGCCGGATTTGCGCGTTGGGTGTCATCAGGTACATGATCGAGCAGGAGAAGACGATTTGGCATTGAGGGGAAAGGTCTGGCCCCTTTGTCTTCCGGGTGTAATCAATTAGCCAGTCTTTATTAACAGCAGCCCCGTGAGCAGCAATAATTCACTCAACATTTGAGCCACACCCCACCACATTACGCTGGCTTGTTGAACAATCTTCCCTGCATCTTTGTCACAGGTTATGACAATCCGTCCTCACCACTACCCTCGCGTGGAAAACGCATTCGAGTTGATATGACTTTCTCGGACGGGGCATAATCGGCCCCAGGGTCAAGGAAACCTCCTCATCCCCGGCATCTGCACTTCCCTCGTCTGCTTATACCCGGCCACCCTCGGCGTCGGCGGAATCCGTACAGGAGGCGGCACCGTCGTCCACGTGCCCGTCATGCCTCCCGCGACCCCCACTCTTCCACCCCGCAGATTCCACGCCGCGGTACCTCGCGTCCGGCCACCGCCATCGTCGTCGTCGTCGTCCTCCTCATCCTCGCCGTACAGCGTGCGCTGGCGGTAGCGGTAGTACCGGCGTTCGCGGCGGAGCTGGGCCTCTCGCCGCCGGCGCCAGGTGAGATAGCAACAGGTCAGGAGGACGAGGAAGGTTATGGAGAAGAGGGAGGCGAGGAGGGCGATTAGTTGCTCGGTGGTCAGAGGGGGGATGGTGCCTGCTGGCGCAGGGCTTACTGCGATGGTGGTGGGGGCTGGGGTTGGTGTTGGGTCCGGAGGTGGTGATGGTGTCGGCGTGGGATCCGGTGTTGTTGAGGTGGAGGCTGGTGAGTCGCCGAGGGTGACGACGGTGGTGATGGTGGCGGAAGGGCGGGTGATGGTTTGGGTCACGACTCGGGTGCGCACTTCGAGGCCGCGGGCTGGGGTCGCCATGATCTTGGGCTGGTCATGGTGGTTTGACAGAATCAGACGTAGGTTAGATAGGCAGGCAGGGGAAAAAACAAGAAGAGCTCTTTGAGGATCCGTGTGACTTAAGAGGGGTTTGTCGCGATGGTCAGCCTGGAGTCGTGCCAAGATCTTCCCGCGACGACACCACCCCTCCGCTGCACGCCATGTTACGAGAACATGTCACTGGCCAGCGGTCATGCGGGCGAACGAATGAGCCCTTACCCATTGTCTCGGCGTCAGGCTGCAACAGCCACTTCTTGCATGACCCGCAGCTGTCTCGACGCAGTTCTACTGGCCCGCGGCATGCAGTTGGAGGGGACCAGGACCCGCTCGGCCCCCCCCTCAAGCCTCTCCAGGCCGCCCATCACCCATGTCTGGTGATTCGTCGATACGACGTGATGCCGGCAGCTGGTGAAAAATATGTCTCGGATGGCCCACGGAGAGAGAGGACCACTACAAGTATGTACCAGTGCTGCTATTCAAAGATCCCTTCCGTCTGCCTTTCCGTCACGACGTGGAAGAAGGGTGGTCAAAGTCGGCACCGCATGGCATCCCACCCACCGTCTGACGGCGTGGGATTGCGTGGCTTGCTCCTTATCGGCGCGGGGCAGTAGCGCAATATTGCAGCCAATAACGGTAGGGTGAAGAGACCTGAACCACGAACTCCGAAAGCACCGACTGCCAAGGCCCGGCGGGCAGAGAGGGATACGGGACGGGGCCGTGATGGTGGGGCCGGAATGCCGTATTCTCCTTGTTTGCCCTCGAGTCCGCTTGATGCAAGGGAAAAGGGTTTGTTGATTCTCGTATTACTTAAACCGGGGCTGCCATCACCCGGATCGCCAACAGGGGTTTCCTCTGGATGTACCACAGTATCCATAGGCCGCTCGGAGATGGGTTACTTAGATATCCATGATAAACAACTGGACGGGAAGAACGGGCCAAACCCCAGCAATCAGTACGGTGCTCACTCCTCAACTTGTCCTCTTCACGTTCGGCGGTAGCGGTGCACAATCCGAGCCTCCGGAAACTGGATGACAAGCTCGAATCATGTGAGATCTAGTCGCATGCAACCATGTTGTTTGTGCTATCTGTTTCCCGAAGAAGTTAATCTCCACGCAGCACTCGGTATGGTATCAATTAGAAAAAGCGAGGCGTGGGGTGGAAATAGAGACCCTGCGCCACCAACAGCTTGTGTTACGGCGACTAACGACCAAACCCGTCCGCTTTTTGCTAACCTAGGACCCCGATAGGGAAAGGATATACCTTACTGGCCTAGGTACCTTAAATATCTGGGCGTTGTTTGGTTCAAAACCTGGAGGAAGCATCGACATGTTGGATATGAGGTTCTTGAGGCGGTGGTCCCTCGGATCCTTGGAAGATGGCCGATTCGGCTGCTCTATAATATCACTCAAGCTGTAACACATCATGGATATCATCACCCAGAGCGTATGGAGGAAAGCCTGAGGTGTGTTCCCTGGCAAGTTCCTGCTGTCCAAGTTTATTTTCTGGGGCGAAGCTCCACAATCGTTCCTTGTGCTGGCACGGAGCAGAGGACCTGGCGATGTAGGTCCATTCCCGGGCGTTTCTGTCATGGCGGGGACCAATCTGACAATGTTGTTGATTGTGTTCAACAGAGAATGTGTCCGACAAGAGCCAACCATTTCTCAGCCCCAAAACCTCTGGAGCATCAAAGCGGCGCAGCGGGCTAATGAAGGAGAGAGTGCAAGCGTTTGCTGTTGCCAATATCCTGTATTGAAGCCTGTTTCGATGATGAGCGGTTGTTGGTCTGGAACTCTGGATCGAGCAGGGAGGGAACCCCGCTGGCCGGGGGACAACCTTCAGGCTACCCCACCTCACCCCGCCAGGCTGGACTTGCCGGCGCCGACCCACTGAGCTTTCCCACTGCCGCTGCCACTGGAGCCAGGCTGAGCCAGGAAACATCCGATCGATCCCGCCATCGAATCTGAAACACACCAGGCACGCCATCTGGTCTTGTTCTCGACTTGTCGGCATCTCAACATTGACACTGACACTGACATTGACATTGACACTGAAATTGTGGCCACAACAATTGAGAACCACCCCGCGCGCCTGCCAGAACCTGTCGACGCCAGGCTCCAACCCCCCCCCGGAAACGCGGGCCGCGTGCATCCTGTGGCGTTGCTGAGCGCCCTCAGCTGCCGGCTGGGAGCGACCAAAACCTGGAACCTGGAACATTCCTTGCAAGTTTGCGCCATTCCGGCCATTCGGCGAATTCCAGCGCGCTGATCTCCTGTGCCACTCGACCCGCCCAGCAGACACGCGCGCGCCGGCTGGACATTGACATTGGCCCTGCGCACTGCTCTGTCCATCTTTTTCTGAACTTTTGTTTTTTTCGAGATGGCGTCAGGATCCGCTCCATGTGGCCCACGATCCCGATTACGCACCTCGCCAGCACGAGGCCGGTCGGGGGAGGCGGCAGAGATTCGGGTTCCACAGTCGGGGGCGCCTGGCTTGCAGCCCGCCCGCGCTAATGCTCGGCGACCGGCCGGATCAGACACTGATTGGCAGCCACAGCGCCGCTAGAAAAATGAGGCATGCATCAACCCCCAGCCGACGCTCGCCAAGCGACCCAAGGATCCAAGGGGTCTTGGGGCCCTCTTTTTCTGGTGCGATCCTGTGCGTCCGCCGAGCAGAAGGCGTTGTTGGCGTACCTTTAGCCCAACGGCGGGCTTGCTTGCTTCCAGCAGTGCTTCCAATTGTGAGCCGGCGGACAACACACATCGCACATCGCGCACACACGCACTCCTTAGCTCACTCACCCGCGCACCCACTCACTTGTCTACACACGCACAGGCAGAGGCGCATCAAACATGTCGCAGACGCCCTGCGGTGAAGAACTGGTGTCGCCATCGTGATTGCCCCGTGCGACGATGGACTGGGTAGCCCATCTGGCTCACCTCGACAAGAGAGTGCTCGCCATCGTACGTCTCTGCTATGTCACTGTCTTCCGTGCCCTGTCTTGCGCTGCCGACGAGGGAGACGACCGCGCTCGACTCCCGGGTCCCGGATCCCGCCCGTGTGCTGACCGTGGTGGGGCCGACAGAACGAGAGCAATGACCCGAGGGTCGGATCCGGCCGCGACGACAGCGCCGGGGGCGGCACCCTCTCGGGCGCGACCGGCAACAAGGGCAAGGACTCGGCGTCGCTCTCATCCCTGGGCAGCACCCTGGTTCCCGTCCTCGTCTACTCAGGCATCTGCTTCCTCGTCTTCTTCGTCTTCCGCCGCAAATGCCGCCGCGTCTACGCCCCGAGGACCGTGCCGTCCCTCCGGACCCCCGAGTGAGTCCCCGCCCCCGCCCGCCAGATGCGTCATGGCCCGTCCGGCCCTTGGCTGATGAGACATGCCGTGCCGTCCAGGTCCACGACCCCGGAGCTACCCGGTGGCTGGTTCGACTGGATCAAGCCATTCTTTGCCGTCACGGATGAGTACATGCTCAACAACTGCTCCCTCGACGGCTTCTTCTTTCTCCGCTTCCTCCGTGTCCTGGCCCTCATCTGCCTTGTCGGCGCCTGCATCGTCTGGCCTGTCCTGCTGCCCATCAACAGCACCGGCGCCAGCGGGCTCGCCGAGCTGGACTCCCTAACCATCGGAAACATCGAATCGGCCTCCAAATTCTACGCCCATGTCCTCGTCGCGTGGTGTTTTTTTGGCTTCGTGCTCTTCATGGTCTGCCGAGAGTGCATCTACTACATCAACCTCCGCCAGGCCTATCTCCTGTCGCCAAACTACTCGGAGCGCCTTTCCACGAGGACGGTCTTGTTCACCTGCATCCCAAAGCCATATGCGGAGGAGGCCAAGCTGCGGAAGTTGTTTGGCGACTCGGCAAAGACTTTCTGGGTCGTCAAGGACACGAGCGCCCTACGCGCCTTGGTTGAAGACCGCGAGGCCACCGCAGTTAACCTCCAGAAAGCAGAGGTCAACTTGATCCGGCTGGCCAACCAAGCCCGCCAGAAGCAGCTCAGGAAACACCCAGCATCATCCACCCTGAATGCGCACCTCAACGAGGCTGCTGGCCCCGCAGAATCTCCACAACACGATGCCGAAAAGGGCCAGGTCGTCGACACGGCCGTTCGCTTTGCCGAGCGCCAGTTGTCCATCTTGGACAGCCCAACCTTGGAAAAGCCGTCGGATCCGGAGTACACGCACCCTTACGGTCTCCACCCTTCGCTGCCGGATGTTCGAGGCTCCGTGGCGGCCCTCTGGCTTCCCGTACAGTCACGGCCTCACCATCGCCCGCTCCGCAACTTTGGCCGCCGAGTCGACACCATCCGGTGGACGCGGGAGAGGCTGAAGATTCTCAACAGGGAGATCTGGAAGCTGCGCCGGAAGCACCGCGGTGGCGACGGAGTCCCCCTCAACGCAGCTTTTATTGAATTTGATTCCCAAGCAAGCGCCCAAGCGGCCTTCCAGATCCTCGCCCATCATCAGCCGCTGCACATGTCGCCTCGCTACATCGGCCTCCAGCCCGAAGAAATCATATGGGGTGCTCTACGGATCCGCTGGTGGGAGCACATAATGCGCCGCTTCTTCATGATGGGCGTCATTACGGCCGCCATCATCTTCTGGTCCATCCCGGCCGTGTTTGTCGGCATGATCAGCAACATCGATTCTCTAAGCGAGATGGTCTTCTTTCTGGCCTGGATCAAGGACCTCCCCGGTCCCATCTTGGGTGTCATCCAGGGCCTGCTACCGGCCCTCGCCCTCACCTGGCTAATGGCCGCCGTACCTTGGATGCTGCGAGGCTGCGCCAGGGTCGCCGGCGTGCCCTCGCACGCCTTGGTGGAGCTGTTCGTCCAGCACGCCTATTTTGCCTTCCAAGTCGTCCAGGTCTTTCTTATCACGACGCTCACGTCGGCGACCTCGGCCGCCATCATCGACGTGTTGAAGGATCCCTTCTCCGTCAAGGATGTGCTGTCCAAAAACTTGCCCAAAGCGTCCAACTTCTACTTGTCGTATATTCTCATTCAGTGTCTCGGGGCGGGATCTGGCAGGCTTGCCAGCTTTGGGGACCTCATCCGTCATCAGGTCATCTCCAAGATGATCCCCAACCCAAGGGCGCGTTTCTTTCGCTGGAAACGGCTGACCAGGGTGCACTGGGGAGCCGAATACCCGCGATTCACTAACATGGGTGTTATCGGTGAGTCTACCTCCCCGTTGTCAAGCCGGAGACGACGAGCTAACTGCCAACCCCTTGACCAGCCATCAGCTATTCTTGCATCGCCCCAATGATCCTCGTCTTCGCGGGAATCGGCATGTTCTTTGTCAGCTATGTCTACCGATACGGCCTGCTCTACGTGTACGATTCCGGTCTCGACACCAAAGGCCTCTTTTACCCCCGCGCGCTCATGCAGCTGATGGTGGGTCTGTACATCGCCGAGATCTGCCTCATCGGTCTCTTCGCCCTCAAGTCCGCTTTCGGGCCGCTCCTTCTGATGCTCATCTTCTTCATCTTCACCGGCCTCGTTCACATCTCCCTCAACGAGGCCGTCACCCCGCTCCTCTACAACCTCCCCCGCACGCTCGCTCTCGAAAAGGACCTCGGCCCCATCGCCGAAGACGAGCGACCAGGCGACGACACCGCCCCTCGGATACCCGACCCCGCCGGCGGCCTGGCCGCCGACTACTACAACATGTCGGACGACGACGACCCCTACCCCGACGACTCCCCCAACCACGGCCTCGACACCGACATTCAGCTCCGCGGCATCGAAGGTTCCAGCAGCCTCAAGTACCACATCACCGAGTGGACCAAAACCCTCCTCAAAACCAAGCTCAAATCCACCATCAAATCCACCCTCCAACCCGCGCCAACCCGCCCCTCCGAAAACGAATCCCCCCTTACCCGCATCCTAACCCAGATCAAAATCTCCATCACCCCGGACGCCTCCCGCAAGCCCAACTTCCTCCTCAACTTCCTCCACCCCGAAATCTACCAGGACTTCCGTACCCTCCAGCCCACCGTCAACCCAGGCCCGGACGACGTCCGCTTACCCCCGGACTACGCCCGCCGCGCGTACTGGCCGCCCGAGATGTGGACCCCCGCGCCGCGCCTGTGGATTCCCCGCGACGAGGCCCGCGTGAGCAGGCAGGAGGTCGCTCACTCGGCAGCTAGTGTTGGCGTGGTCAGCGATCGGGGGTGTTGGCTGGTGGAGGGGCCGAGGGGCCGGGGGTTCAGGCTTGAGTGCGAGTTTGAGGAGAGTCCGTTGTTGGAGGAGAGGGTGCTGTATTAGACTCCACTGGGCCGGTATTTTCTGGGTCTCTTTTTTTGGTCATGCTCCGTCTTTTTAAAATCTTGGGCCGGACTTAGCGGGGAGTGGACTGGTCGGTTATCCATGATAGTCAGGAGGCTGGTGTACACTACGCAATGTCCCTGACCTCTGACGACGTCAGTCATGCTTTCATTGTTGTTACTTGTCTGTGTGGTGACACTGGAGATTAGCTTAATGGTATTAAACCACGGCTTTAATACCCTCCTTCGGTTCAGTGTATCACTGCAATTTGAGAGCGGCACCACTGGGCATCGCTCCCTCCGTTCCAGAGCGCGAAAGGTCTTAAAGGGAAGAGTGTCCGATTCGGCGCTTCGCAACCCTCCCCGGGGCCAACAACCAGCACTGTCACCGGGATAAAAACGATACCCAGTTCTCCAATCAGCCTGCCGCCGGTCGAAAAAAAACTTGTCCTTCTACGGGAACCACGGGAGCAACTACACCAAAGGCTTCTGGGTCGTGCGCGTCATCCACGTCGGTGTCAGCTGGTCAGTAAGCCCAATCCCGCCGCTGCCAAGGGGACAAATTGGCGGGCACTGAGGCGATTTCTCTGTTGCTGCCTATCATTACTAGTCAATGGTTCTCTTGGCCGTCAGACCAAAATGACACAGTCAAAGACACCCGGGACGCGATGCCGCAATGCCAAGGGAGTAGTGCCTCCCGCACCATAGGACTGAAAGCCTGCCTGGGTGAGCAATTTACAGCGTTAGAGTCACCTCCTCGCAGTTTGGACCTCAGCAGATTTGCTCGGCAAACCAAGCAGGGCAAAAGTGCGATGCGTGGGAACTGCACCCGAAGTGACGCTTTTATGTGCAACACCCACCCCCACGATTTGCACAATGGCCCCAAGCGAGACCCTGAAGGAGTCCGAGTCGCGTGAACAGTGGCGCAGCTATGTTCATGCCCACGCCGGTCGCACCCATCGGATCTAATGATCCGACTACGCCGCCGCGATTCCTTTGATACGACCTCCACATCAGGCGTGGCTTGTGGGGGTGTGCGTCGACATCGAGACCCCAGACACCTTGGATTACAATGGGGTCCGTTCGACGGTTACGGCGACTTGATTGGCGAGTTCTCCTGGTACCGAAGACTCAATTCGAGAGCGATGGGGCATAGGGGCATTATTCAGGGGCTGCAGGATGTGGATCTTGGTGACCACCTCGTCCGCGTGGGTCTGTCTCGAAATAGAAATCCATCTTGGAAATGCCGTCGTGTCTCCACATTCAGGGCAAATGCTCCTCCCTAGATGTTCCAGTCTGGTGCTGGGAGTGAGAAAGTCAGCACTTGGCAGCCCGCAGGATCCGGCATTGGGCTGTCAGCGACCGCATGGGGCATAGGGATGGCCCAGAGTGGGGGCACTGTGTCCGCCTTGAGCTTGCACACGTCCCGTTCAGTGCGACAAATCATAGGTACGAGCGATGTTCGTTTCAGATATGCTGTTACGGAGAATCAAAAGGCTCGGCCGACCTCAGAAGTATCTGCCTGGGCCTCGCCGTAGATTGAGACCAGTGCTAAGTAAGCCTGGGGGTCCCTAGCACGGTCAAAAGTCGATGGTGTCGAACTTGGCGTTTCAACTTGTTCCCATGTTATCACTGAGCATGCCATGGGGCAGAGAATAGGTCCCCTCTTCCATAGGTTCCTCTTCCATAGGCACCTATGAAAGTCTATATACAAGCACATATCCACCACCTGATGTTGTTGGTAACACACGCTCCCGAGTTTTGTTGACTTCCCTCCACTTCGATCAATCTTGGTATATATTTCAATCTCGCGACCTCCAGCAAGACCTTATTCAGGTACATTACAGCCCCTCACCCACCAAGTCCACCCCGCGCCCTTCTTTCCGCCCACCATGGAGGCCGTCGCCCTAGCATCCACCTTTGCCACACTCATTGGCTTCTCTATGCAGCTGTATAGCAACTGCAAATACTACATTGACGCCGCCAGGGGCGACGCCCCAAACGACCTGAAGCTGATCATGATCGAGACGTCGAGCTTGACCGCGACCCTGAACGTGGTCAAGGACCTAATCGATATTGGCGGCATCGAGAGCGTCGAGGCACAGCGGCTGGACCGCCAGATCAGCAAGACGGTGGAAAACTGCAAAGTCTGCATCGATGAACTAATAACACTGGTACCCAAGCCCATGCTAAAGGACACCGGCGCCCGGCTCGGAAAAACCGACAAGGCGAAGATCCTCCTCAACGCCCTCGCTTGGGGCACGGGCAGCAAGAAGGGCAGGTGTGACACCTTGCTCCAGCATCTGAGAGCACACAAAGCGACCTTGACCCTGAGCCTTACCACTGAGCTGAGCCACGAGGTCAAGAAGGTCGGCGCCGATGTGGCTGAAGTGAAGACCACGGTCAGGACTATGCAAGCCGGCCTGGACCGTGAGTAGCCACTTCGGCCGTTAACCTGGCAAGACTTGTTCGACACTAATACCTCGCGACAGAGACGCAACGAAACGAGATTCACAAGTGGCTCGAAGCCAAGGTCAACCCTTCGAGCCACCACAACGACGCGGGCAGACTGCATGAGGGCAGAACAGGCCAGTGGCTCATCCAGGCCAAAGAGTGGGAGCGCTGGGTCGGCGCAGACCCCAGGTACCGATGCCTCTGGGTCCATGGCATCCCGGGGGCCGGCAAGACTGTCTTGGCATACACCATGATCCAGCAGATCAAGCACATTACAAAGAACGACAGGAGCCGGGGGGCTGCATACTACTACTGCTACCACGCGCGCAACAGAAACGAGGCTGTGCCCTTCTTGGAGTGGATCATCTCCCAGCTCTGCCGCGCATCCCAAGACATCCCGGGCATTCTCAGGGCTCTGCACAAGTCTGGCTGTGAGGCCAGTACCGAGGAGTTGCTCAACTGCCTCGAGGCTGTTCTGAAGGCCTTCACCGTCGCCTTCGTCGTCATCGACGCCATCGAAGAGAGCATACCGCGGACCGAGCTAGTCAGGGTCCTCTCTGTCTTTGCATCCGAGCCACGGTTCAGCAAGCTTCGCCTCGCCGTCACCAGCCGCGAGTTTCCGGACATTGAGGCCGCCTTCAAGACGCGGTTTGTTTCCGTATCTATGAGCAATGGCGGCGTCAAGGACGATATCCAAAACTACGTCGCCTCCACACTGCAGAGTGTGCATTACGAGGACTGGGACCAGCCACTGAAGACTGAGGTTGCAGATCGCGTCTACAAGCAAGCGAGGGGGATGTGAGTAGCGTCGAGCTTGCCTAACGGTTGCGCAGTGGTGAGCTAACTAGGCCGACAGGTTCCGGTACGCGGCTTGCCAACTCGAAATCTTGGCAGAGTGCGGTAGGCTTGAGGAGGTCCGCCGGTGCCTTAACAATCTACCAGACACCGTCGAAGACATGTACGAACGCATCGTCTGCAGAATTGACGCCAAGAACCATGGCGATGTCGCCCGAGCCCTGGCTCTGATCCTCGGCTCACTAGAGCACACTGGTCCTATCCTCGCCCCGACGCTCGTCAGTGCCGTGATCAGCTCTGGAGGAAAAGCCGCAGCCAACAGCTTCTTCACCATCAATACGCTCCGGAAACAATGCAGCTGTCTCATCCGACTCCGTGGAGACAACACGGTTGACCTGGCCCACTACTCCGTCAGCGAGTTCCTCCGGTCCGAACGTGTTCAGAAGAAGCTTCCCGTCTTTTGGCTCAACAACGAGAAGATCGACGAGATTTACTGCAACACGGTCATGTCGGTGGCTGCCCAGTTCTCCGGCACTCCCGATGTTCTCAGAATGCCTGAGGACGGAAACGGAGATCCCACAGACTACAAGCTGTACACGCTGCGGAGGACCCGGCTGGCCATGTTCTGGAACAAAAGCACTCTGGTAAACAATCCCGAGACCAAGCAGCTTCTCATAAAGCTCCTCGACCCCTATAGACCCCCCTTCAAGGGCCTACAGATTCTCGGCTCCGACGGACACTCGGACGCCTCCAACGAACTGCTATTTGAGTGGCTTCCCAAGTTCAACAAGACGGCCGGCCCCACCGAGAGAGCAGCAGCCCACTTAACCATGTTGTTCAGCATGGAAAAGCCAAATCTAGTCAATAACTTTCTCGCCCTGTTCCAATCGGAGCAGCAAAGGGCCTCCCTGTTCACTACCGAGATGAAGGTCCGCTTCCCTGTCAATTGGGAGCTCTACCGTCAGCACGGGGCATACGACGCCAAGAGCATCGACGTGACGGTGCTGGACTTCTACAAGGAGGGTCACAAGCGCGGATACGACACCAAGGCCGAGCTCGGCATGCTCCGGGGGCCCTTTGCCGCGTATATCAAGGAGTCGGCCAAGCCTACCCCCTCGCAGCAGCGCGCCTCGACTCCGACCCCGAGCAACTCAACTTCTGGCCGGAATCGCAACGCCACACCTACGCCCTCAACCAGCGCGTCGCGCGAAACCCTCACACCCCGGCGGGGGGGCACCCAGCGGTCAAACTCGACCCTAAGCTCGAGCACAGCCAGGAGTAACACCGCGGGCGGAACTACTTCTACTAGCAGTAGCGCTACTCCCAGAAGTACGAGGCAGTCGACGTCGTCATCGGCGACGACACCGAATACTAGGACCAGTGCCACAACCAACTCCAGTGCCACGAGCAACTCCCGAGTGAAGCCTGCGAGGAGCACCGGTAGCGCTACTAGCGGCACGAGTGGCAGTACGCACGGGAATGGCGGGAAGTCCTCGGACTGATGATGGCGATGTGTTGGACAATCCACGTCGACGAATGAAGTGATGGAGAGACATGGGGTTCAGTTGTTAACTGAAGTTGGGTGCCTTTTTTTACTGTTGCTGGAGCTGGTTTCCATGAGCGTGTTGTTGTATTATTCTTGGTGTTCCGGTTGGTATGTACTCACTCCATTGTTTATTTTGGAAGCGTAACCCCTATTCTGTCTCTGGCCCGTCTTGGATTGACATGATACAGTAAAACGTCAACCAAACAAATAATTACCCCAGGCTTCCGAGAATATGCCCCCGATTTCGGCACGAATCAAACCAGGTAGTGAACTCGCAGACGGCAATCTGAGAGCCCCCCATCTCTGGCAACGTCCACAACCCTTCGCACCGGTCTCGAGAGATGATTCATAAACCGACGATCAGTTTGATAAGCGCAAAGATCTAAGCCACAGGGCGTTGAGAAAGCCAGATGGAGTGTGGTTGCACCGTTATCAAAGCTGCGACATGTTGCGTGTGGGGTCGTTGCAGGAGGGGATGAGATCGGCGCTGGGGCGACGTCGTCTGATGGCGAATCCTCTGCAGGTGGCGTTCAGCGACCATGGTCTTACTGATGAGTGTTCAATGGGCGGGTTTCAACATTCTGATTGCGAGCATTCAGTGGCAAAGTTTGGGTAGCGAGGAGATATCATTATGGCGATACATGCCCGAGTCGCCGAAGAGGGGTTTGAGACCTGTGTCGACATTGGCCGTGCCACCGACACTGACTGTGCCATGCCCATGATCAAATAACCCGTCGGTAATTTGAAGTTTGATACCTATAGAGCTGGTTCATCCCATTGACGGGCATCTGTCAAAAGACAGTTTGGCCTGTGCTCTGATGAACAGACCTTGACCTTCGGTAACTCCATCCCTCACCGGTTGTTAAAACAAGCCCCTATGGATGCGACGATACTACTTGCTACTGCGTCCAAAACTGAGTTGGGCCTCTGAGCGAATCTATTAAAAGTTTTCTGTGCGGTCTTGACCGGTGCCTTCTTCGAAATGATCTTGCGCAAGGTAGAGGGCGGCCCTTGTGCTTCAACGTTGACGCCGTGGATAGGATGATACACTCACATCCGGTCGTGAATAAAGGCGTCATGCGAGAACTATGCAGCCGGTCTATTCTTTGAGCTGCGTTTGGTAAAATCATGGAGCTGAAAGCCTAGGTAGACAAACAAACGGTGGTGGCTGGCTACGGTAGATACTCTACCACTCCCCGTACCTCTACCGAGTTGCACAGTGCCGACTATGGCATCCACGGCTTGATACCTTGGGATAAGAGGAAGACGCCATAATGGGAGGAGCACGGGAGCGAACAGCAGCCGGTGTGCTCCGGAGCGTACGGGATGTGGGCATGGTGGTGGGTGGAGATTCTTTCAGTCCTGCTCATGACGCGGCCATCCATCTCCTGAGGTCCGGCGGCGAAGAAGATATCTGCTTCCTATTCCGGCAACCGTTTCATGCCTCCGAAGTCTTAACTCCAGCCCGAGTCTTGCCGGAGCGGTCCCTGTGCGCAAGGAATAACTCACAAGCCCCCGAGTGCCGAGCGATGTACCCCATACCCGGAGACAACTCACACGGCCCGTGATGATGTGCGTCAAGGCTAAGGGCACCGGTCAGCTCCTTGTGTTTCCCACCGCGCCGGCCCGCCAGTTAGCCAGGACGCCATTCTAGTTTCCGGCTCCCTTTGCACACCACCTTCCCGGTTACACAGCCAGCCCCGGAAACGCCTTCTTGGAGGTCTTCGATTGGCCGGACAAGCTATCTGCTGCAACCGGCATCCGTCGTTGAGAGGGAAGTTGGTGGCAGTCAGCGAGGAAGGGCGTGACCCCGTGTTTCCAAGACAGTCCCGCGGCGTGCGCCTTTATGCGGCTGTTTCTCGGAAAAGACAGCGGGTCGGGTTTGGTTGTAAGGGGGGTGGGTCAAGCTCGAGGTCGCTTCAGGAGCTCGCCATCAGACATGGCGAGCGGGGAGGGAGCTTCACAGGGGCTCAGTTACTGAGGGTCCGAATACATTACAGCCTGTGGAGGAAAGTGTAGATACTGCGAGGCCGTGCGTCGGCCCAGGGCGTGCTTCGTGTTTTCCGGACCCTGAACCCAGATCTTGGTTGGCGGTTATTACCCCTCCAAACATCCGCCCCCCTGTTTCTTTCTTGCAGGCCGCGAGCTCTCGAGAAGGGACAAAGCTGCATGACTTGCAGGGAACTAGGAGCGTCGGAAGTGAAGACATACGAGGCAGAGTTGCCGAATCGGAGCAGCGTCTGCCCCGATTTCCGGGGTGATTTCCAAAGTGCCGCCGCCGGCGTGCTGCTACCTGGAATCTCCCGGTGAAGATATGGGGCCGTCTGGGGCCGTCTGGACCCCGCAGCATGCAGAGGCAGACGGACACAGTCAAGATGAGTGGATAGGAGCCAGGTCCGATGCTACTAGTGAGTTGTGAGATGTGATGGCCTGAAACTTCCAGACTGACCAGACCGGAGTGCTGCATTGCACGACACCCAGAGCCGCGCTAGCGACTGGGCAGACCGTTTTAACGCCATCAGAGGTGGAGGAGGGGTGCGAGGCGGTTGTACACAGGAGGAGGGAGGGTGTATTTACAAAGGGAGGGGGTTGCTTTGAATACCACCGCCATGCTGGATGGTGGTACACGCCACAGGTTCAAGTCCACTGTTGCCCGGCCGGCGGGCCACCCGAAAACGGGGCTCGGGAAGACCCCTTTGTTGACAGGACGATCCCGAGGACCCCCCCGGACCTCTCTTTCCTCATCTCGCAATCAGACACCTAGACAATGGCAAATGCTGTATTCACGGATCGACAGAACAACGAGAATTCCAGAAGCCCGTCATATCCGTCGTGGCACGCCGGGGCCTGGCATGAACGAGCCCGTGTCGGACCGGGAGCACCAGCACAGCACGATACCATCACTGACTGACCTCTCGACACCACGGTATGCGCGGGCAGGGAGGGGCGGACCCAGCGCGCCTCACCGGCTGCAGACAGCAATGTACGGCATACTTGACGATCCACCGGTGAACCACAGCCGAGCGCCATGCGGGAGCAATCCCAGCGGCAGGACGCAGCCAAGTGGGCAACCTGGGCGGCTGTGGTACATGGTAGGTAGCACGGTGGACGGATGTGGGACACTCAAACAGCACCGAAGAACAACAGAGGGCCGGCATCCAAGGAAACACAGAAAGACTGCCCGATATGGAACAAGACTGCAATCTTGGAGCCCTCCAGAATGGTGTCCACACACACCGACCCATCCACCCATCCACCTTCCCTAACCCGGCACCTCGATTGGCCGAGGGGGGTCTATGCACGCCAGACGCATACCACCCTCCACCAGGGCGCCAGCGCTACTGCACGTCCAAGGCCGTTGTGCGGTCTGGTGCCGGTTTTGGTGTGGTTGCCTTGCAGCTTTTGACTCATGTAGCCATCGCATTCCGGATGGCCAGGGATCCTGTGTAACACCCGTGGTGCCATGGTGCTATCGGATATTTTTGCAAAATCCATCTCGAGCTGCATTGGCGAGGATTCGGTAAAGTATGCCCCTCTGCGAAGGCAATGCTATCGGGGGGCTGAGGGAGGAGGAACTGAACTTGTCGGCAGCGTGGCGAGCTGTGAGCAATGGTGCATGTGAAATTGACCCGGATTGCTACCCCTCCATGTCGAGATTGCAGCGTCAGACGGGGCAAAATCTCCCAGAGCGAGCGCGGACGATACCAGCTTGATAGGGGCAACAAAGCCAGAGGGAGCCTGACAGCGAGAGCCACCAGTATCCGATCCGATAAGGACCGTGCCGCCGGCTGCCGTATGACAGTGCCACACACTCCTTGCCGGGTCCGGAGCCGGAGGCGGTTGTCATTGTGATAGGAGGTTGCCGTCTCGAGCCATTGGCGAATCGCTGTCTGTTGACGAGCCTGCCGCCCCTCTGCTCTTGATATTGGTTAGGTAATGTATACTACGCCCGGGCTTTTTTGCCCCTCGCCAGCCCCTGAGAGATGGAGACTCGAGCCCCTCATTGAAGTTGACAGCAAGTGGAGATGGAGGCCCACCATGGTGCACATCAGATCATGGACAATCTCGAGACAAATATCAGGCCATGTCCAAGAGTACCAAGACCCAGTGCTGATCTCCTTTCTGGCACTTTATGCAGTAGCTCGAGAGTAGTGTGGGCACATAACCTCATGTGGGTACGGAGTACCGGCGATTCCTCGCCATGCCACTTGCGTTTGTCGCCTCCTCTCCCTGCAGTGCCCCTCCTCCCCCACCTGGGCTGTGAGATCCGGCCCACCGGCACAGGGCCAGGGCTGAGTGCCCAGCATCCACTCGACGCCTGTGCATTGGCGGGGCCCGACTGCTGAGCGGCCCAGATCGCGACTTATTGCTGCAGGTGTCGCGCTGGTTGCGACATGCCGGGATGCTAACGTCGTAGGCGGGTTTTGACGGCCATTTCGCGGTGTCAACATGGGAAACCAAGACGCAATCCCAATCTCGTATTTGCCCGAACGGAATTTTCTGTCGCCGGAATTGCCACTGCGAGAGACGGTCGTGCTCTCTGGTGAGGAGGTCCTTAACCCAAAGCGCCCACCGGCATGGAGCGAGCGAGCAGAATTTTTAGTCGAAGGCGCCAGCCCCGAGCTCTCAGTGCGCGTCTTTGGCGGTGGCGTACGGGGGTTTAGCTCTTCTGAGGTCTGGTTGGCGCATTGGCGGGTTGGTGTCGGTGTGCTGGGCTCGCAGGGCAGAGCTGACGCCGACAAATCAGAAGGCAACAGCTTGTTTGCCCATCCTGGGAACGCAGGAGCCCAGGGTTTCTAGCCCCGGCACCGTCGCGGCGGGATCGCTTGGCGTCCCGGGTTGACGTCCCCCACCGAGGAGGGTCTGGAGGGGCTCGAGAGGGGGTCTCGAGGGGGTTGAGGCTCCCAGGATCGAGATTCGAGATTCGAGATTGCACGAGAGAAGGAGGGCCGTGGACACGCAATCCCTGAGGTGTTGTTTGTCCATGCATACACACACAGCCAACGAGATCGAGCCCGTGGCGTGGCGTCGTGGGGCGTTGCGGAATTCGTTTTCCTTGCGAACGCCGCTGGCCCAGCTACCGAGCGGTTGCGGAGCGTAGCGTGCTGGATGGCGATATTGTCCCATGGAGCACCATGGAGCACCGGGCATGGAGCGCCAGGTGAGGGGGTGCATCGAGCTGGAGGAGGGGTGATGGCGGGGCAGCAGCGGACATCCTCGCATCCGACGACCTGGGCATCCATTGTTGATATCGCGAAGCAGAACGTGTTTTGGCCCCCCCCCTCCAAGCCCAAGGACCATCATGCTGACAAGCGTGGGCCGTGATGCAAGGACCCTGCCTTACCGTCAGCACCGTCAGACGCCGGCGGCAGCATCCCGATCCCTACAGGACCTGTCTCCCAAGCCGAAGCAGGAGGATGCGCCTCGACCTCATCAGTCGTGCAACGTGCCCCAGCAGCAGCCACTTTGCGGGGTACGCCTGTGGGCTTCATCGCAGCACCACCATCTGATGCCGGACGGGCTCACCGGCGTCGCAGCCACGACAGCAGCGACACCACCACGGTGGACACCATCACGCCCGTCTAACGCGAGGACCGAGGAGGCAGCTTCCGCAAACAAGTGGTGGTGTCTGGCAGCTCAGCGACGGGGTGATCAGGTAACGTCCCGATGCTGATTGTAAACGACGTGAAGCGGAAGCCGATGGACCGAGACGATTATTGAACCCGTGACCCTCCTGTGACGTTCGCTTCCCTTTTCCGGGTACCTAGGTGGTGACTGAAATGCAGCGTCCACCTGAATCACGTCGAATGACGTGGATGCCGCATTCGCATGCTGCGCGGTGTTTCGAGCTCTGCAAGTGCTTGTTTCAAGCAGTTATGGCTGGCCGAGGGTCGTGTCGGTTGAGCCAGCCGCGCAGCGAGTGGCTCTTCCGAGCACCAGGAGGCCTCGACCTACAACTCTGATACTGTGTAGCTGTGCGTGTATTACAACTTGGCCGCCGCCGTTGGCCGGTGACGCTGTCCTGGCGCCCGGCCGGACAGCCGCATTCAGCGTGACACAGGGTGAGTCGAGGAGCCGTGGAGTTTTGCCGTTATCGTCCATGTTCTACCTGAGCCCAGCTGCGAGCCAAACCCTGAACTTGAACCATGGCCGCTTCTTGGAGTGCTTGCCAGTGGTCAAGCACCACCCAGCAGGCGGGGTGTGAAAACGGCAGCCAGCTGGTCGCCGTAGATCCGTTCCCCGATGCCGTGGATGGATGGGGTTGCCGTGTCACGGTCGGCCCGGCCCCGTTGTGCTCCCGACGAGCGTCGAGCCCCGAGTGGCCGGCCCACCGCCGTACGAACCAGGATGCGCACTGGGCGGCTTTTGGTGGGGAGGTGATGGCCTGGGCCCTTGATGATCTGCGAGAAGCCCCATAGGATTGAACCTACTTGGTACAAGTAATCAAGTTGTTGCGACCGTGCTGAGAGTGTGAGAGGAGACGGAATAGCTGGAGCCTCACCGCCGTTTCCGGCCCGTGGTGGTTGCACGGATTGGGTGTCGGCTGCAGCAGCCAATCTCCTGGCGAATCTGCCATCTCCGCGCTCGATTGGCCAATGCTTGACTTCGCCGTCGACGTGCCTTGGTACTCAGGTTGGTGTTCCCTCAAGCTGACCGTGGATGATGCAATTGTCCACCACTCTGCCGTGTGGGCAAGAGTGGGAGCAGATATCATGGAAAGTTGGTGCATACAGAAATATTCTGCACCTCTGCACATGATACAGAATACGCATCTGCGACTGTGTTCGTACGCATAACATCCTGCTCTCCTCTCTGAGCTTGCAGAAGCGCTGGAACGCGAAAACCTGCCTGTCCGGAAATGTTCCGGGCGACCTGTCACGGCCGTCCACTGACGGTTGCGCACCGCCGCCCACAGAGAGGGCACTCCGTGACTCGGGCCAGTCCCCCACCGGAGCCAGGGATTGTTTGGGGGTCAATCACCTGTTCGGTGGCTGCTGCGACCGACCGCAAGCCCCCCGGCGCATGGCTGTGACTGAGGATGCAAACTGTCCAACGGCTGCGCCACTCAGACAGATCACAGCTGAGCCAAGCCAAGGAGCGCGCCCTCGCGCGCGGGGGGATCTGAGACACGCACCGCCAACGACACATCCCAACAAGCGAGAAGAATTTTTCTTCGGTGTTTGTTATTGGCCAGATGCGGCGTGCTGCGGCGTTTTTGCGCCATGGTTTCTTTGACTCACGAATTTCGAGGAAGACTTCAAAGTCGAGCTGCGGGCGATCCGATATTCGGCTCCGATTCCGACGCGGGAGATCACCACGAACCCTCTCGCTTGACAGCAGCTTTCGGAGGTGGCGAGCGATCGGTGGGGTCTGGAGGAGTTTAAAAAACAAAAAAAAAGAAGGGAAGCCCCACTGCAAGCTGAGGCTGCAGGATGGTCCGCGCTTCGGCACCACCCTGCCGCTTTCATCTTGCGTCTTGCCGAGTCCAGTTGCGCAATTGTTGCAGAGCCCGGGCCGTGTTCTTTGTTCGGCTTGCCCAGCGAGAGGAAAAGATTCTGGATGCCTGCCCCTCATTGGCTGTGCGACGTCGAGGAGGTGCAAGCCGGGCAACCGGGCACGCGTGGCGGGCACAGTGCGCAGTTCTGGTTCGAGAAAGGGAAAAGAAGGTCAGGAGAAACTGGACGGGACAAAAAAAGTTGAGATTACTCTGTAGTGTAGGTTTGTCCGGCGTGCGCACAATGCGACGGACGCCGGTGGCCCAGTGTGCCCAGTGGCCTGCAGCTCGACGCAGCATTCTGCCAAGTTGTCTGCAGATTTGATTGAAGGTGCGTGAGGCGAGACGCGACAGCTCGCAGGAATGACGTCAGGCCGCAGGGGCTCGAGGAGAAAATTACCAGGCCAGTCCGAATCCGGCCACCCTTGTTTTTCTGGCCCGTATGCTCGTCCTCGTCGCCGTTCCAGAAGGCTGCCAACAACGGAACCGTGGAGGGCCGGAACCAGGGCGAGTCGAGGTCATGAGACCTCGCTGCATATCACGACGGCGTATTATGATCGACAGGGCGACATGACTGCAATCTGTCCTGATCTTGACTCACCTTCTGCTGCGAAGAGGTCCATCGGCCGCCGGATCCGAGCCGGCGCGCCCGACATGACATGACATGAGTTCATCCGCTACAACCGCGTGCGGGGTCGTCGTGCTCCCGCCCGGCAGCAGTTCCAGCCTTGCCTGAGACGATATGCCGGAGTGGAGAGCCGCATAGCTGGCGAGGACGGAGCTGTGCTACGATTATGTACAGTATGGACTGCAACGAAGACCAAGCGCGGTGGGCAGGAGTCCGCTGTGCCCAGGTCCCTTGCCCACGCGGAGAAGGCTGCTCCCGTCTGCTGACAGGCGGGACAATCTGGTGGGGTGAAGAGCAGAACCGCAGTGCGTGCTGTGCAGACATGCCGTGCAGTCCACCGGCCTGTTCCGTCCTGGAGAAACCTGGAAAACCCCATACACTACACAGGACGGGGCGAGCTTGGCGAATGGCCGTCCCAGCCGACGAGGAGCAGGGAAGGATGCATACAATGCACCCAGGCAAAAGCTTCTGGTTGGGTTTGTCTGGGGGATGCACACCACCATGGCCACACCGCCATCAACGCACTGCGGCACCAGCATGGAAGCCAGCAGGGCAGCTCACCAAGGGGCCTGGGGCTAGCCGCCGCTCAGGAGAGGGGCTCGAGATGGGGTACCAGCTGTGGTGTCGTATCATGCCTGCCATTTTTGTCGTATTAATCTCCTCCGCAGGGCGTGCTGTATCGTATCCAATGCAGCAGCTCGAAGCCTGTCGTTTCACCCCGGCCCGTCCACTCTCTCGATCGGTATCGCAAAAATTCTCCCACCCCCATCGACAATCCCATGTGGTGGTCACCCGCCACCTCGGTAAAGCTGGAAACTCGTGGGAGTCAAAAAGCTGGAGAAGCCCCGTCGCCGATCGGGACCCTCCATGCTTTGGCGAGAACCCCGAATTGTCCCCGGCGAGGAACCTCGTGTCTGGGATGCGATGCGTGACGGTTGTGTCGCCATCTCGCCCATGACACCACAGAGACAATCTCGAACTCGACACCCGCCCGCCCGGCGCAGGGGGTAGCAGCCACGGCAGCGTCCTGTACAGACTGCAGATTACGGAATCCCATGGTTGTGCTGTAGTGTACACCGCTGTACTATAAGTTTGGCATTTTGGGTGGTGGTGCTGTCCGCCGCCGCTGCTGATGCAACCTTGTTTTCAGAGGCCGAGACATCCTTTGCGTTTCTGATGCGGGCCATGCACCGTGTGCCGCGCGCGGTGTCCTGGAGTAGGTCCTCTTGGCGTCGCCGTCTTCCGATGCCCGATGAGACCACTTCCGAGGAGCTCAGGGATTGGCTGGGGGGGAGACTAGGGGCATCCTGCAGTCGATCGATCGAAGAGGAAGTTGTCCGACGCACATATTCTGCCACGCGCTAACGCTCGACAGCCGTGGGAGGAGACAGTCGTGTTTGGCGCATAGTTTCGGATATTAATATGGCCAAGATGCCCAGCAACGAGCGATACTAGTGTATGGACATACATGTACTCCGTACCGTGGTGTGCTCCGAGAAAGGGTACTCTTAGCCGGGCGGACATGGCGGGTTGTGCGCTTTGATGCGTACATGATGTGACTCTTAATCAGCGACGGGTTTCTGGCATTTTTTGCGGAGAGACACGATAAACCGACCCGTACACAGGACCGCGACCTAAGGTCGAGGCCTCGGAGGGGGCGAATGGCTGGTCCCGTGAGCGACATGTCTCGGCTTCGAGGGGTGTCACCCTTTTTCGGGGCGTCGCACCTGGGAAGTCCTTTCGCTTTCGGGCGTCGTCTCTGAACACAGTCCGTGGCCGGCCAATTGGCACGGTCCGAGCACACCTTCCCACGGCGTCCAGCCGTTGGGATGCACGCGAACTCCCACGTGTGGGAAGGAGGGGCAGAGATCAACGGGATCTGATTGGCCAATGGCCGCCGATAAGAGTGCGACTGGGAGTGCCGGCAATCTCCGCCACTTTTGGGAAGGGTTGATAATCACGGGGCAGGCAGGCGCCCACGCACCACGCCCGTCGTCGTGATAAGGGAGCAGCAATGCACACCGCCTGCCGACGGTATGCAACGGCTGCCTGCAATTAGTCGGCCGTGATATGGATCGCAGCCTTTCATCGTCGGTTCAGGGCTGCGAAGCAGCAAGGGCATCGGTTTCGTCGCAGACCGCCGCGGGCCCGCTGGGGAGTGTGTCGTTACACAGTAAGCGCGGTGCTCTGATAACTATTGTACTGTACCGTATTGCCCAAAAAAACAGGTCTGGTCCCCTCCGTCTCTGGGAACGTCTTTTTGGAGAGAGACGTTGCCGTGGAACTGCGCGCGTGACCTGGCTCGCCGGGGCACTTCACCGAATTCCCAACTTGTCCAGAGCATCATGAAGAACTCAATACTGGGCGCAGGATATTATTCGCCCTCACGGTCGCGGGATTCGTGGGGGTTCATATCTCCGGTGGAAGCAGTGGACCCGGCGCTCCGGGATTCGATGATGCTTGGGACTTGGGGGCCGGCCCACTTTTTCGATGGCTGAGATTGTGGGCCGGTCAGGTGCTGTCTTGTTGGGCTGACGGCACCTTGAGAGGCTGAAACAATCCGTCATGGCCAATGTGAAGCCAACAGACTGCGACGCCGTGGAAAATGTGGTCATGTGTCGTCGCGCCGCATTTCGGGACCATCGAACCGCAACTTGCAACTGGACACGGAAACAAAACTCAGGTTGCAGAGGATGCTGATGATGGATCCAACTGGGGAGCAAACCTGGCGCAAAGTGGAACAAAGACTCCCGTTCGCAAAGTGCCTGCCCCCCTGCCCTTGCGAGCCTGGCTCGAGCCCGGGTACCCCGCCCCCAGTGCGATTTCCAGTGGCGCAAGGACTGGATGGGGCACAAAACCAGAAACGACGAGCTTCATCCTGATCGACTGGAGATGCCCACACATTCACGGCGGTGCTTGAATCCGGGGTTCCCGCCTTGCTGCGCTGCTGGAGCCCGTGTCGGCACGGCAGCTTCCCCACACGGGGAAATCGGATGAAGCCATTCAACCTGCGTCTGCGCGGCTCGGGAGGCGAAAATAGACGCCAACATGGTGCCGAGAACAGTCGTCGTCGGTGCTCGGAAAACACCCGTGTTCCTTGACCTAGGTGACCGAGAGAAGGCCAAGGGGGACTCGAATCCTCGATGGAAGGAGAGATTGGAAAGGAGGCAGACTCCACAGCCCTGCACCGCGCGAGATGCACAGGATGCACAGAGTGCAGGACGGAACGGAACCGAGCCCGGGCGGGACCTCGAAGATGCGGAAACTCGAAGGAGAGTCTCGCAGCCAACCCCCGCGGCTCCAATTTGTTGGTGGGCTCCGCGGACATAAACCTTGATCGAGGGCTGCTCCCCACGCACAAACCAGACAAACCAGACCGATGACAGCGGGAAAAGGACGGGAACATGCAACTTCCTTGGTTTGCTGAGAGGCTTGTGCGATGGCGTCGCTTCAGGGCATGGGCACGGTCCAGGGGCCCGGGTCTTGACCCATGCAAGTGGGCAACTGGCGCGACGCTAGCGGCACTTGTGGACCCGAAACACCCAGACCAGGAGCAGCCGCGCTACTCCCGCTGGCAAATCAGCTCCCGTCAGGCCATTGCTGGCGAGAGCCGTGCGCCTTGTCCTCCGCCTTGGTCTTGGGCGAGAGAGAGACAAGTTTACACCAGTCCAACTCTGTGCTGCCCGCCGGCGAGCACACACCGCGTGGGATAACAAATCGTCGGCCCTGGCTGAGCATCGTCGGTGCCGCCAGCTCGAGACGCCGTCCAAGACTCCAAGCCGGTGGTGCCGTGCTCGGCCGGCCGCCGTGGTCCTGCGTCCTTAGTAATGTGTGAGATTGTGCCTTTCGTGTCGTTGGCGGCCGCGGTGGGTCGCCTCTAGCGGTACACGCCGACTGCGATGATCTCCATGTTAACGAGCATCCCCTCCGAGTCCAGGCCGGCGTCTTCGCCATCGCCGGTGGGGCTCGCAAGCCAAGAGCCGCAACGGCGCGAGGCCGGCGCTCCTGTCAAGTCTCTGGGATCCAGGATCCGGACCCGGGCTTGCGCTGGAATGTTTGGTCCTGCTTCGTAGGGGGTACACAGTAGCTGAGCGGCCTTGAAGCGGGGATGAGGTGCAATGCGCCCGCAAGGAGCTGCCCGTGGGCAGCGTCGGATCGACCAGACGTCCGTGTCGTATGGCATGACGGCGGCGAGGGGGCTCTTATTGTGCTGTAATCTGAACCCAGGACACACGGTGTTCCTTGGAACCCGTCAGCAATAATAAGCCCGGGTGTATCTGTGCTGTGCTTTGTCTGCGATGTGATGGGATGCCCGCGCCCACGTCCACGCCCACGCCCACGCTCACCCTCACGCCCACGCCCACGCCCACGCCCTGGCCTGATCTGGTCGAGCCCTTGCCTGCTCGAGACGGTGGAGGAGGCGGCGCATTGGTTTGGCTGGTTTCCTGCGGCGTCGATGCTGAATGGCCAATGGACGGCATCAGCACCAACGGGCCCCGCTAAAAATATTTTCTCCCATGGAGGATGTTCCCTGGCGTGCTCGGTGAAAGGCTCCACTTGAAACTTTCGTCGGTGTGACACGGATTTCAAGAAACGTCAAAACAACATGAGAGCATCGCTCGTCCGTCTGTCGCATGGCGCCGCATGGAAATGCCGTGACTTGTGGATCAACGCCCTCTGCGAAATCACACGTACTGTAGTCGGCCAACAAGTAGATCGGAGAGAGGCGCACAAGGCGTGGTGCGGACGAGCACTACCTTGATGGCACAGCCCAACAGCCCACCGACGTGCGACACGAACCACCACACGGCCTCCAGTCCAGTCCCGGTGGCTAGCGCGCGGGAGTTGCCCAGCTGCCGAGTGCCTGACGGAAGCGTCCAGAACAAACTGGCCTCATTCCATCGCATCACCATGTCCCTCTGGCACACACAGCAGGTCGCAATTGGTAGAACATACGACGCTGTGTTTGGCACTCGGCCGCCTGGTCAAGTGCATTGCACTTTTTTGAGCCTCGCTCTGCCGGCCGGAGCAGTCGTTCGCTGTCTCCGCTGTTTGGCTGGCAGGCCTTGTCCCTCCGCCGCATTGCGACAAAACATCATTCCACCGACGTCATTGCTGCAGCCGTGCTGCCAAGCACGTCGCACCAGGGGAAAACACCACTTGTACGTAATTACCGTCGTATCCCCAGCGGTATTCTGTACGGAGTACGTGATACGAATACCGACCAAGCTGGCAAGCTCTGAGCGAAGCGTTGCTGGAAGAATCCTCGCCGTTGTCTGCGTATTCTCAGGGGCTCTTTCGTAGCGCTGCCAGGATCCGGGGCCGTCGACCGTGGGAAGCCCATGCCGGATCCAGCACGGGACAGTGCGCTAACCACCACCCGTCATGCTTGAGCTGGAATGATGCTGTGCCGGGTCTGCCGGAGTTGCTCGAGTTGCAACCAGGCGCAGTCCATATCAAACGTTTGCGGTCAAACGCGGCATCGAGTACGATTCGGCGACGAATAGACAGCGCTCGGTTGCTATCATCTATTCGGATGCCCTCAATGTCACGGCCGCCGGCATCGGTCTTCAATCGGATCCCTGGGGGTGTTGGGAAACGTTATCGGACTCGGTGACTCGCCGCACACAGTGCGCGGACGCCAGAGTACAAGGCCGAGCAGGGGCGATGCTCGCGGTGGGCAGGAACTGACGCCTGGTTGGTTTGGGAAGGCCGCCCCCCCTCGCTGGCCCAGGCGCTGTCGCCTTGCCGTCGGCCCCACTGCCCCACCGGCTCCCAAAAAAAAGCGAAGCGGTGGAGCACAGAGGGCCCACCGGTCGCTTCCTTGCATGGGGCTTGCAGGATGCATCTGGCCTGCTCCGTTCACGCCTCCCTGCTTCTTGCTTGCTTGCTCATCCCATCCAAGTGACTTTTTGCAACGCTTACTCCATCCCTCTTTGCTGTTGTTGCCTCCTCCCACCGCAACAGTCTCGTCGCATTGTCCCCCCCACCATCATCTGTTGTTTACCCTTCGAGCAATCTGGATTGCAGCTCGCTGTCCGTTCTCGCCTGCAGCTCCCGCATTGCAGATCTCGCCTGCAGTGACTCGCCCCCCGCCACAAGCACCCCGGGTAGCTTCTTCCTGCCTGTCTGTCAGACAAAGGGTATTGGGTACGACAGGCCCATACATCAAGGTACTGAAGGCGGGTCCATAACGTTTTCTGGCGCAATCCCATCCTTGGTCCTTGGTCCATGGTCCATGGTCCATGGGCCATGGGTAAGAGGTGGTTCCAGGTTGCTTGCACTCCCCAACCTGGTCGCTTTCGCCCCACCCCCATCCGCCCACTCCTCGACCCCGTCCCGGTCCTTCAAAACTGGCTCGATCCCGCCGCTCCAGGCGAGCACTCCTGTCTCCTCTCTCGCCGCCAACCACCAACCCACTGTTTTGTTTCCTTTTGACAAGCCCCAACGAGGCCCATCACCTCGTCCCGGAGGAGGCTGCTGACAGGTCGCAGTCCTAGGACCACCACCACCGAGGACACCTGCCCGGAGCCCTCGCTGACGTCGTCCTCCCACCTCGCCCGCACCTCATCTTCATCCTGACCCCCCTTCGGCCGCCATCCCAGCGACCCAGTCGGGCGGATTGGCCAACAAGACCGCCACCCGAACCAGAAACAGGTGCCATCCCGGCTAATCCTGTCTCTGCGACGACTCGGGAAAGGCCGTTGAGGGTGTTCCCACTCCCTTTCTCGCCTACAGTCGGCCGCTCGCTGTTCCGGGACCGACAACGAGCTCAACTTGTTGCTGGAATATTGCCCAGTTAGCTCCTGTCCGGTTCTCGATCCGAGCCACAAACAGTCAGCAGGTAGGCTTTGGTGACAGTTCTGAGTAATAGCACGGTGTTTGGCTCGCCATTGTTGGCCGCACAATCAATTCCCACCATATACCCGCAACAGCTCCCCGCCGTTCCCGTCCCCCGTCCCCCCTCCCCCGTTTCCCCCCCCACCCC
>OUNM010244408.1_pt1 | contig 28934 bp, 25 predicted proteins | sample 1769961 | NCBI WGS metagenome assembly OUNM01 (sample SAMEA3914820, study PRJEB12502) | metagenome | biome: forest; material: soil | place: USA | collected 2012-03-12 | depth 0.3 m | reverse complement strand
TTCTCCGGTAGCGGTGCGAGCTTGACCGGCATTCCTGCCTCAGCCGTTGATTGGACCACGCCCGGCACGATTGGATCGTCGACTGCCAATACCGGCGCGTTCACGACGCTGACCAGCGGCGCGCACGCGATTACGCCTTCCGTCTCGGCAAATACCTTCTCCACGACGGTCGGCCAGGGGCTTCTGGTAAACGCCGCCACCTACAATGACAGCGGCTCGGCAGGCACTCGTGTGCTCTGGTCTGCGACTACCGTCGGCACGCCGACCATTTCAGGCACCAACGCGGTGACCGTGTCGGATGCTTACACGACTTACATCGCAGGCGCGCCTACTGCTGGAACTAACGCTACACTGACCCGAACCTGGGGCTTGGGCGTTCAGGGTAATGCCAACTTCAACGGCGCCGTCTCCATCGGTTCGGGTTCGGTTCCCTCCAATACCAAGACCTACATCAGCAGTAGCGCCCTCAATACGCTCCTGGTCAACAACACGAGCTCGACCAATAGCACCACCAATTACGGCGTTAAGGTCACGCAATCGGCGACTAGCACCGGATCCACGAGCTACGGCGTCCACTCGACGGCAAATACTTCGGGTACTACCAGCACCAACGTAGGGATTTATTCTACCGCCACCGGCGGCACCACAGCCAACTACGCGGCCATCTTCGATCAAGGCAGTGTTGGCATCGGAACGACTGCGCCTGTGGCGACGCTGCATGTGGGCACCGCCGCTACCTCGACTGCCAACTACGGCGTGGTCAGCATCGGATCCGGTGCCTGGGACGGATCCACCTCGGGCTTCTTTGCGGGTTCTTCGAACGGCACGCAGCTGGCGGTCAATGCTCCCAGCGGTTTTACCGGTGACCTGATGAATCTTCAAACGGCCGGCGGGTCGGTCCTCAAGGCCAATGCCAACGGGACCGTCTCGATCAACTCCGCGCAGTCGGCCAAATTCAACGTAGGCACGGGGGGCGCCCAAACCATCAACATCGCGAACACGGCTTCCTCGGGCACCTCATACGCCGGATATTTTACCAAAACCACCGGAGCCGCCACCACTGGCGTCGGCGTTTACGCCAGCTCCTCGGGCAACACCAATAACTACGCCGCCATCTTCGACCAAGGCAGCGTCGGCATCGGCGTCACGACACCGACCACCAAGCTTCAGGTCGCAGGCGAGATCGCGCCCGGCTCCGATAACGCTTATTCGCTCGGCGACGGTTCGCTTCGCTATACCGCGGTTTATGCGGTCAACGGGGCGATCCAGACCTCTGACCGCCGCGAAAAGACCCGTATCCTGGCCTCCGATCTCGGCCTCGACTTCGTCGATGAGCTCAAGCCGGTTTCGTTTCAGTGGAAACGCGGGCCCGATGCATCGACCCATTACGGGCTGATCGCCCAAGAGCTCGAAGCGACCCTGGCTCAGCATGGAAAAGAATCGTCCGTCATTGTCGATCACGACGCCAAGAGCGACCGCTACGGCGTGCGGTACACAGAGCTTATCGCGCCGCTGATCAAGGCCGTGCAAGAGCTTTACGGCAAGCTCAAAGAATTGGCGTCGAGCCACGATGCCCGTTTGAGCAAGCTCGAAGCCGAAAACGCCGCTCTCAAGGCGCTGGTCTGCCAGGATCATCCCGATGCCCAGATTTGCCTTGCTCGGTAAATCCCGGCTCTCGAAGGTCCTCACGGCGACACTCGCCGTCTCTTCGCTCGCGGCACTGGTTTGGTTCTGCCGGCCATCGCGCGAGTCCAGCTGCGGAGGGTCTCCCGAAGTTCTGGAGATGAAAGACGTCTACATGGCTGGGCGGATCGAGAAGGGCGCGCAGTTCCGCATGCTGCCAGGCTGGTACTCCTGCCATCCAGTCGAGCGCGGAGACCTCGTCTACTATAGTTATTCGGACCAGGACGAGCCGGTGGTCAAGATCGCGCGAGGCTTGCCTGGCGATCGCTTCGAGACCGTGCGCGACCCCAAGCGCCCTGCTTGGAATCTAAAGGTCAACGAAGAGGTGATTGACTGGGATCGAGGCGGTCCGTACTTTTTCGGGACCGACGAGCCCCCGACCTTGTCTCTCTATGAAAGCGAACGAAACAACGTGCTCAGGGAAGGGGAGCTGATTTTGCTCTCCAATGTGCCTCCGGGCGACGCGGACAGCGCCAGGATCGGCCTTGCGAGAGTGCAGGATCTGGTCGGAAAGGTGGAGCCGCTTTCTCAGTGAGCCGACGGCGGCGCCTCCTCGACAGCCTCCGGCGGCCTCGACACGCGGATCACGATTCGGCGGTTGAGATAGCGGCTCTCGCTGCTATTCGGGACGATCGGGGCTGTATCGGCGAAGCCGATGGGCCTGAGGTTCGAATGGGGAAATCCGAAAGACTCCAGAAGCCGGACGACTGTGCCTGCTCGGCCCGCCGAAAGCTCCCAGTTGCTCGGAAATCGGTCGGTGTGGATAGCCTCGTCATCGGTATGACCTTCGATGACCACCTGATGGTCCTTGGCTGCGGCGATCAGGACTCCGGCCAGCCGTTCCAGGAGAATCTTCGCTCCGGGCTTGAGATCGACCGAGCCGGAGTCAAAGAACAGACGCCCGCGGATCACCAGGGTCGTTCCGTCCGTAGCTTCCGTCACGATGATCTCGCGGGTGAGCTTGGCGTCTTGAATGACGTTCTTGAGGCTATTGGTCAGCCCGCGATCCAGCATCTGCTTCGTCGGCGGAATCTGCTGAAGCGGCGTCTGGGGAACGAGCGGAGTCACGGGCCGCTCGGCGGCGCGATGCAATTCTTTTTCGAGCACTTGCTCGCGTCTCTTCTGCTCGACCTTGGCGGTCGCGAATAATATGACGAAAAGGCCAGCAAGCAAGGTCATCATGTCGGCGTAGGAAATCAGCCAGTTTCCCTCGCCATCATCGTGGTGGACGATGCGTTCGGCTCGGACGAAGGGCGGCTTTCGCGGCTTGCGCGCTCCGTTCATGCGGCCCGCGCCCGGGAGATCTTATTGCGCTCGGCGGGCGAGAGGTAGCTTCGCAGGCACTCCTGAACCAGAATCGGATGCTTCTGCTCCTGAAGAAGCCGGACCCCGTCGATCACGATCCGGCGCATGAGCAGGTCGTCCTCGGACGCTTGGTTCAGGTTCTCGCCGATGGGAATGAGCAGGAAGTTGGCCAGGATCAGTCCGTAGAAAGTGGCGACAAGCGCGATGGACATGGAGGGGCCGATTCTTTCGAGCGCGTTTTCCTGCCCGATGTCCTGGAGGAGGCCGATCATCCCCATGGTCGTGCCCACCAGTCCGAATGCGGGAGGGAACTTGCCAATGATCTTGAAGGTCGCACTGCTGCGTTTGTAACGTTCGTTCTGGAGCTCGAGCCGAGTCCTCAGAACCTCGTCGAACTCCTCCTCGGTCAGGCCGCCGCGGTCGAGCAGTTCGAGGCTCTCCTTGAGGAACTGGTTCTTGATGCTGGCAATCTCGGGTCCAAGTGGTTTGCCGTTTCGCGCGAGCTGCGAGAGTCGCACGATCTCGTTGATCGTCTCGAGGGTCATGGCTTTGTGCTGGCCGGTGAGCGTCTTGATGAAGATCTTGCCCAGGTTGAGGAAGTGCCGGAGCGGGAAGCAGATCAATGCCGCCGCGAAAGTCCCGCCGCAGACGATCACTGCCGCATGCGGATTGAGGAAGATGTCGCTCGCATGGACCCCCGTGGCGGCCCCGAAGGCCAGCACGCCCGCGGCAGTGAGGAGGCCGAGCAGGACCGAGAAGCTCATCGCGCCTTCTCCAGTTTCTTGCGGGCTTGTTCGAGGAAATGGTTTTCGGAGTCGCGGATCGCGCGGTCCATGACCCGGCCCTGTTCCAGGAGGCTGCGCAGGTCGTTTTCCATCTTAAGGCGTTGAGGGTGGGGGCGGGGAAGAAGGTGAATCGCCGCCTTGATCCTCTCGATCTCCCGGTCAGTCGCTATCAGCACGTCCTTGAGCGGATGGATCGAGCGCGCTCGATCGCTCTCGATGGACTCGAGCTCGTTCTTGAGGCCCTCGGCGAGCAGCGCCTTCTTATGCTCTTCCCTTTGGAGCTGGAGTCTTGACGAGTTGATCTGCTCAATCATCGCTTCGACCTGCAGTGCGCGCTCGCGGGCGCACTTCTCGAGCGCCGCGGCGGCCTTGGTCGCCTGCGCGCTTTCCAGCTCGCGCCGGGCCGCGAGCTCCTCGGCTCCCTTGGCTCGCGCCACCGCGTCCTGGTGCTCGGCGCGCAATCGGGTCAGTTCCGCGTCCCGCGCCTTTGCCGCGGCCTCAAGGGTCGCGCATCGTTGCCTCAATGCGCGCGCGGCGGCTTCGTGTGTCGTGCCCCAGGCCCGCAGCGCTCGATCGTTCTCGCTGAAGCGCGCCTGCATTGCGGCGGTGCTCTCGGCATGAGTCGCGCGCATCGAAGTGGCGTCTTTGACGTAGGCCGCGTGCTTTGCGGCGGCGCTCTCGGCATGAGCCGCGCGCTCGCGCTCGAGCTGGGCGGCCAGTCCGCCGGAGCGATCCTTCTCGGCTTTCAGTTCCCGCGCCGCGGCTGCCAGGCGCATCTCGGCGTCGGCTGCACGGGCGTTCGCTACTTTGCCTTCGTTCGCGCGCTCAGAAAGGAGAGTCCGAGCGGTTTGCCTTTCGGACTCACGTTCGCGCTGACATCGATCCAGCGTGTCTTGCGTTTCTTTCAGTCGTGAACGGAGGCTGTTGATTTGGGCGGCGTCGCGCGCGTTCTGATCTTGAGCGGATTGTTTGAGAGTCTGAGCCTCCGCCAAGAGTACGGCGATCAGGTCTTCCTTCTTCTTGATTTCGGTCTCGTGCCTGTAGATTTCGTGGTTAAATTTATTTTCACTCTCGGCGAAATCGGCCTTATACCGCGCGACGCGCTCTTCAAGTCCTTGCAGGTGCTGGTGGAGATCATCCATGAGTCGAGCGCCGGAAGTATCTAGTTTTTCAAGGATTTCTGGCGTTACGCGGGTCGTTTTCAGAGCGGACGAAGCACCCATTTTCAACCTCCTTCCCTCTCATCGGCATTCCGAGACTAAGGTAGATGACTCGAGAGGGCCCTTTTAGTGCCGTCATCGGAAGCCCGATCAGCGGAGTAGGATGGTGGATTCCTCTAGTGTTTTTCGCATTCTGCTCGGGATCATCTTCGTGGCGCTGACCGCGTCATGCGCGTCGACGCTCAGCGTGCGCAGCCAGCCCTCGGAGGCGACGGTCTCGCTCGTCCCGATGCAGGACGGCCCGCTGAAAGCCGTGGGCAAGACGCCGCTCGTGATCAGCACGGCCGACCTCCAAAAACTCTATGGCGGCGAGCTTGCCTCCGGCCACAGCCTCGAGCTCGTGATCGAGAAACCGGGGTACGGGACGCAGCACTATCTGGTGCCGTCGACGCCTTTCGGGGCTTCCGCGACCGCGCTGGACGTGCGACTCAAAGAAGGCGCGCAGGACGATCGCGCCGCGACGGAAGTCGTCTCAGGCCTGTTTCGCGCGCAGAAGCTCGGGTTACAAGGGCAGTTCGATCCGGCGTTGGCGGAAGTGGACCGAATCCTGGTTCTCTATCCCAAGTTCGGCGCCGCGCTTTCGATGAAGGCCTCGATCCTCTTCATGAAGAAGGATCTGCCGGGCGCGCTCGTCTGGTACGAAAAGGCCCTGAGCGTCAACCCCACGAGCGAAGAGACGGTGAAGATGATCGCTTATATCCGCGGCTCGCAAGGCCCCGGGCGTCTTCCTTCGGGGGGCCAGAAATGAGCGCGGCGGGATCACGTACGCCTTGGGCGAACTTTGCCGGCTTGGTCGTGGCACTCTGCCTTTTTACCCCGCGCGCCTCAGGCGCCGAGACGAACCAGGCGCGCAGGATGTCGTCCGATCTACTCGCGGCAAAGACCTCGCTGGAGGAGGTCTTGACCCGGAGGCTTGAGAGCGATCTCTCCACCATTCTCGACAAGGGCGCTTACACGGTGAGCTCCCGGATCGGACTCATCGAGGAGAAAGAACCTCAACCTGCCCAGCAGCAGCCGTCGCAGGCTCCGACCGAGCGCACGCTTGTCCCGTTTGACATGCAGCTCGGGCAGTTGCCTTTGCCGACTCTGCTCGCGCAACAGCAGCCCCAACAAGAAAAACTCGAAAAACGCCCGGCTGGGCCTCGCTACGCGATCTCGTCGATTCTCGTTTCGGTCGGGATCAGCCCCGAGCTTCCGGCGGAAACTCAAGCTAAAGTCGAGAGCTTCGTGGGCAAGGCCCTTTCCGCCGAATTCGGCGAATTGGCCAGGTATGAAGTCTTTTCGATCCAGGCCAAGCCGCCCAAGCCTGAGCCAGAAAAGCCTAAGGCCGAGCCGCCCAAGCCGATAGCCGAGCCGACTTGGCTCGATCGCCTGTCGCAGTTCCAGCTTTTGACCGGGCTTCTCGCGATCATGCTCGGTATCTCGGCTTTCGGCGCCTTTCATTGGCTGGGAATGGTCAGTTCGCGCAAGGTCGCCGCCGCTCTGGCGCGCGAGGACTCCTCCCGGCCTGCCGAGCTGTCGCCGCCGCTGCAGCCGCAGGCCCAATCCCAACCCCAATCCATGAAGCCGAGCGACCGCGCGGCGGAGCCCCGCGGTCCCTCTCCGGATGAGTTGTCCCGAAAAATCCGCGAAGCCGCCAAGCGCGATTTTCGTTCCGAGTCTCTGATCAATCAGTGGATCGAAGGCGGAGAGGTCGGGCAGCTCAAGCTTTCGCTCTTCGTCGAGGCCGTGGCCGAAGGTGGACCGAAGATTCAGATTCCGCCCGATTTCAGGGTGGGGTTGGGGCGAGTCTTCGAACGAGCTTCAGCGCTATCGGGCGAGGAGAGGGCCGATCTCCTTCAGAAGGCCTACTGGGACTTGCTGGCTTGCCAGATGCTCGGGGCCGAATCCATCCAAAAACCGTTCTCTTATCTGGACCAGGTGCCCGAAACTTCCGTCCAAGGCATCTTGATCGAGCAGAATCCGCGAATGAGGGCGTCGATCGCCCTTCACATGCCCAAGCCCGTGCGCCAGCAGTACCTGAGGACGGTGCGCTTCGAGGACAAGCAGGCGCTCCTGGGCGAGATCCTGCGCATGGACGGGAGCGACACCGACGAGCTCAAGCAGTTTGATCAGCGCCTCAGGTCCGAGCTCAGAGTCGAGCTGGCGTCGGGAGGCGTATCGCGCGATCTGCCGCTGATCCGGGACTTCCTTGAAGGAATGGAAGCCGAAGAAGAGCTTCTGCTCCTCCAGGGCGCCGGCTCCGATCTCCAGTCCCGCTTGAGCCTGCTCAAGCACACGCACCCGACGCTGGCGTTTCTGCCGGTGTGGACGGATGCGATGTTGACGACTTTCCTCGCCGAGGCTCGGCCGAGCGGGATCGCCACGCTGATTCACCGGTTTCCCGCGATGAAGGACCGCGCGCTCGCGCTCCTTCGCGGCGTGGCCAAGGAGATCGTGACCGAAGATCTGGCGTCCGTCGCTTCCCGGTCCGAGTCCGAGCAGCGTGCGGATCTTGAGTCGCTCCGGCAATGTATCCAAAGGCTGGTTTCTTCGGGACGGATCGACTTGTCGCAGATCGACTCCGATGCGACCGTGGTCCCGATCCGGTCTGATGGGGCTGGGGGACAGAGTGAAGCGGCTTGAAGTCACGCTTCTGCTCACGGCCGTCGCGTCGCTGGTTTTGAGCTCGGAAATGGCCCGCGCGCGAGAGTATCGTCTTGGAGTGATTCTCGGCGCAGGCAGCGCATCGATCACGGTTCAGCCGGTGTCGGTATCCCAAGGCCCGCTTCAGGCGGGGCTCCTGGCTGAATCCCCGGTTGCGGATGCCTTGGCGGTGTCGCTCGAGCATCGCAGAAGCCTCAAGCTCTCGCCCTTGAGCAGCGATATCTCGTTCACCAACGCGATCCTGCGATGGTACCCCTGGGGCCAGGCGTGGCCGCGCGAAAACCCGGAGACGGAGGATGTGTCCGAAAATACCTGGAACCAGAATCGCTTTGCCGTCTACCTGGGCGGCGGCCCCGGCCTGGCCTCCGGTGGCGTCACGCAGAAGCTCTCCACGGGTTCGGCTTACATTTCAGGCTCGGCGCTCTCCTTGAGCCTTCAGGCCGGAGTCGACTACACGTGGGGCACCCGAATAGTCCGCGTCGGCCTTGACCATGAGTCATCGCTCAGCGGCGCGAGCCTCTCCGCAACGAGCGTATCGGCCTGCCTGATGTGGCGGATCGGACCCGGGAATGCCGGTCTTTAAATTAGTTAAGTATAAAAAAGATTAAAAACGGCCTACTATTAAGGTGATGTACGTAGGTTCAAAGATCCGATTCGGATCTCTCCTGATCTGGGCGCTTTCGCTCAGCGCCTGTCTCGCCCCTGGGAGCGTCGTCTCGCTCGATGGCGCCACGGGCGTCGAGGAAGTCGATCTCGGCTTCGCGGGCGCTTCGAGCGCCGTCAATCTCGATGGCACGCGCGCTCTCGTATCCTGGACGCAGGTGAGCGGGGCCGCTGCCTATCGCGTGTATCAGATCGACCGGAGCGGGCAGCTCTCGACGGTGCTTTGGACTTCGACGGACGCGACGCCCGGCTCGTACCAAGCAACGGGTCTGACGCCCGGCGAGCGCGCTTCATTCCTGGTCAAGGCGATCTCAGCCGATGGAAAAGAAGACACTAATACCAGCATCGCGAGCACTCTACCGTACGCCGGGATCACCTCCGCCGCCGTAACGAGCGCCGACTCGATCGCGCTCGCGTTCCCTGACGGGGGCGAAGCCGACGAGCTCGACATCTACTGCAAAGCCGGTAGCGGCTCTTACGGTCTCATTGCGCAGATTTCGCCTTCCTTGACCGCCTACACGGTGACGGGGCGCTCGCCCGGAGTGACTTACACCTGCAAGGTGATCGCCGTCTCCTCGCTTCTGGGCGCGGATTCGAACTCGGCGACTTCTTCGGCGACGGTTCCTGAACTGGCGTTCGCCGGCGCCGAAAGCGCGGTTTCGCTGAGCAACACGAGCGTCCTCCTGAGCTGGCAAGCGGGCGCAGGCGCCGACATCTCTCGGTACCGTGTCTACCGAGTCGACTTCGACGACAGCCTGACTCAGCTTTACGTCACGCCCAACAACGCGAGCACCTCGTACCAGAAGGACGGCCTCGAGCCTGGTACGATGATCACCTTCGTCGTCAGAGCCTTCGACTCTCACGGCATCAATGACGGAAACACAGTAAAAGTCTCGGTCATCCCGTACGCTGGTATCGCCTCCGCGGCCGCGTCGAGCGCGACGACGGCCAACGTGGGGTTCGCGGCCGCTTCGGGGGCGGCTTCGATCAAGGTCTACTGCCGAGTCGGGTCCGGCTCCTACGTGCTCAAGACCACCGTCACGCCCGCGACGCTGACCTCCGCTTCCATCTCAGGCCTCACGACGCTGACCAGTTATACTTGCAAAGCAGTCGCCGTGACTCAGTCGGGCGAAGAAGATGCCAATACCGCGACCGTTTCTTTTACGACTCCGTGATCAAATCGAATACCAATCCAGGCAAAGCACAGCGAGCTCTTTGGCAGGATAGTCCCCTGATCCTGAAGTGGGCCGCGAGGAGTAGTCAGACGTCAGATATAGAGAACGTAGTGGAGGCGTCCCTTAGTCCTGGGATGGAAGTCTTTGAGCGACGCCTTCACGCAATCAACGAAGTGGCCGCTGAAGGTGTGCCAGGTCTCCGATTGCCTCGCCTCGACCAGATTGGCTTTGTCGTAATCGACCGCAAACTCGAGGTTGCCTAGCCAAAGAGCGTTTATGTCGTCTTCGCCGCGGTAACAGGAATGAAACGACGGCCAGTCCCGCTCGTCCTTCTTGATCTTCTTTCCGGCCGGGTCAGTGACTTCCCAATGCTTCCAACGGGCGGGAGACTCGATCGCAGTCGCTGAGATGGGTTGACCCGTATAGGCCGAAACCAAGTTCGCTTTGCTTTCGGTCGGGATGCGGCCCAGGAGCTTCAATGCTTCGTCTCGGCATTTCTCTCTATTACTCAAGTTCGTGCTCATACTTCCCGTCTCGTTCAGGTAGATCGAGACGCCCCCGAGCACGGCGATCTTGCCTTCAAAGGCTTGAAAGCGCGGCCACCCTTTATGGGTCAGGTCCCAATGGCGCCCGCCGCAGTAGATCTCCTTGTATCCATAAACGCCGGCCGGAATTTCCGAAACGATGACGTCTTTGCCGGGATTGAATGCGATCTCATAAGTCTTCAGCTCACCGCTCCGGCTGACGAAGAGTGAGCAGCCTTGTTCGCCGAAGGGCGAGGTTGATTCGAGCTGAATGGGGAGCGCCACTCCCGTCGTCGAAGTCGTCATTTTCGGAAGGTCCGAAAGCCCCGTGACTTTCGTGGTGGTTGAGCAGGATGAGGACAATGCAAGGCTGGCAATCAAAGCAAAGCAGAGAATTTTCTTCATGGGATAAGAGAAGTAAATCCTTGGTTTGTTGGGGTTGTCAAGAATGGGGGTGAGGATTGATTTGCCAACCGTACAGCGCTTAGGCATCCGATGATGATGGAATAGTTCCCGGAGCCTAGAACCCCTCAAATTGATTGGCCATTAGCGTCTTCCAACGGATGGGTTTCGAGGCCTCGTTGGTATGCTTATTTCATAGAGAGCGCCGCAGACTTCGGTTGCATCTGCAGGAAAGAGGCATCGGTTTGAGTATTTGCCGCTTCAGTTTCGCAGCGATTCGCGGGTTTCTGGCATTCGGATTCGTGTTCATGCTTGCGTCGACTGCCTCGTCGAGTACCGATCTCCATTCTTTTGCCCTGGCTGGTCTGGAGCCCTACACTCAAGAAGAAATCACAGATCTGCATTCGTTCGGCAGCGCTATGACCCGTGGCATGCTTCTTAGACCGAAGCAGGCGGATTTGTTTGAGATTTACCGCAGAGTATTCTTTGGAGACCCCGGTACCGGATTGAACGGCAAAACGCTTAGTTCGGTTCTTGATGTTTTGGGCAGGCATCCGGAGCTAAAAAAGCCCCACTTCAGGGAATATAATCTGAGCTGGATGAGTCGAGTTTATGAAACTCCCGGGGAAGTGGATAAGTTTCTAAGGAATCAAATGGACGCGGCGGGTCGTGTTCGCTCCACTCTGTTTCAAATCCAGGCTAACATCGGCGCTTGGAAGAAAATTCTTGATTACCAAGAGCCGGAAATGCCTGCTGAGCTTTCGCGGCCGCCGGCCTTCCTCGCCGGTCTCAAGGGCAAGGAACGGCAAAACCTGAGCGACGAGCAGAAGTCGGTCCTACGTGAACAGAGAGAAAGGCAAAGCGCCTTTCAGCAGCGCGCCCAAGCGCGTTTCGAGCGCTATGTTGAAAGGATTATCTCGAAAGCCAATCCAGACCTGGATTATCTTGAGAAGACCAGAGGCCTGTATAAAACGCTGGATCGGATACGCCTCTGGCTCACGAGAAAAAACCGATCCACTTCGGCGATTCGGCAGGCCATGGTCGATCTGGTGCATACGGTGGGGTACGGCAACCAAGCGACCCAATCGCTGTTGAAGAGCAAAGACGGCCTCGAACGAATCGAGGGGTTCATCAAGATTTTGGATGAGCGCGACGTGCTTGCCATGGATCTTGGATTTTCAGGGCATTTTAAGGAACTCCAATCCAATCTAGAAGTCGCCGCGCCAACTGGCATGGATATAAGCCAGGACTATGCAAAGCTCTTGGTCGATTTTGAGGCTAAGATCAAATCCGGCCGATTTACCCTGCTCCCGGCAGAGACGATTCGTGTGCGAAGCCTTTCGATCCAGGAAGCCCCTTTTCGTTCCTGTCTGGGGGGATCGGACTGCTCATCGCGGACCTATTTTTCGAGGGCACTTGACCCCAACTATATCTACTTCACGATGACGGATGCAAAGCACCACTCCAGCGGCCATGTCACGGTGGTCTTAGGAACGGCTCAGACTTCGGCGGGTCAGACCGTCAAGGTAGCGTTCGTCGACAAACTCCAGAACGTGTCCAATCAATTGATCCTGCCGTTTTTGGAGTCTGTCCGCCAATCTCTCGCCGAGAAAGGCTATCTGCTGGGGCTCCCTGCCGATGTCGGCAATGAGAACGGGTTATCTAATATCGATGTCACGCGCCACTTTGTCGCTAAAGAGCTCCTTCCTGGCCTTGAAGAAAGCTTGAAGGGCTTTACCCCTCATCCTCACCCCGTATCTTATCATTTCGACAGCGCCTACTCTCGCGCCCATCACAGCCCCGATCTCAAGATTTTCGTTCAGCCTCGTTTCGACGGCTTGGTGGAGATCAAGGCAGGACAGGACTATCATCCGACGCTTGCCCCTGCAGCTCTCAATAAAGAGACTTTGGTCAGGGACTTTTTGAAATTACGCGACTCTCAGAACGATGGCGATGTGATCCGCTATATCTCCAGCGGTCCCATGATCGCGGCGATGGAGAAGATTGGCCTCTACTCATCTCGGCAATTCGAAGCCGACCTCAGCGCGATCGCGCAGGATCGATCTAGGAACTTTCCAGTCAGGAAGCGCGCGGTAATCGAGATTTTACTTCGCGATGGATCTTCCGGCGCTAGCGCCGCCATGAACTTGGATCGAGTTGAGCTTGCTCAGTTGACTTCTGAAATCAAGCAATGGGTTTGGTCCGTAGATCAGAGAAAGCGGCGTTTGGTGGAGTCGCTGGCTTCCGCCTTTCAAGAAGCGATAAAATCGGACAACGCGTTTTCAGCTCAGTTCTTGATCGAGTTTCTGGATCCCAATGAGGAGCTGGGGAATACCGGCAACACTCCCCTGAATTATTCGATTTATGCGCAGAAGACGGAGGTCCTCAAGGCTTTGCTCAAGAACAGGCGAGTGAACGTAAATAAAACCTCTGCTTACGGTACCTCGCCGCTCCTGTACGCGACGAGTGCCGGTGAGCTGAATCAGGGAAGGGCGGATTACGTTCAGCTTTTGCTTCAACGCCCCGATATTGACTTGAATCAAGCGGACAAAGCCGGGGACACGCCCCTGATGTCGGCGGCTTCGCGGCTGAATGTCGAAGCTGTCAGGGCGCTTTTGTCCGATCCGCGGATCGACGTGAACCGCGCTGGTTATCACGCTGAAACGGCCTTGCACCGAGTGCTGATGCGTTCGAATATAAATCATGAGCAGATGGAAAGAGCCAGGCAAGTGCTCCTGGCAATGCTTGAAGCTCCCGGGATCAATGTCAACGTGCAGGACCAATTTCAACAGTCACCCCTCGCCACCGGGTTGCTTGATGGAAATACCGAAGTGATCAAGCTCCTGATTCAAGATCGACGGATCGATCTCAATCATGGTTGTCGCGGCGGCTCAGCCTTAGCGGCGGCGATTGAAAAGAAGAATAACGAAATCATCCAGATCCTTCTGAAAGACCCACGCCTCGACTTCGGCGCCAAGAACGAGGCAGGAGAATCCATCCTCATGACGGCGCTTCGATCGAAAGCCGAATTGGAGCTCATCAAAACTCTTCTCCGGGACCCGCGAACCGACATCAACGCGCAATACAGTCATGGTGGAACGGCTCTGAGTATCGTGCTGGCGGGGGAAGACGGAAATGGACATCCCGGACCCAATGACCTGGAAAAAATCAACCTGCTCATCGAACGGCCTGACATTAATGTCAACTTGAGCGGCGGCACCTACACAGGTGCGCCTCTGATTCAGGCGGTCCGGGCCCGGAACTTTGAAGCCGCGACCCTTCTCCTTCGAGTCAAGGGTATCGATGTGAACGTCCAGGATGATAGGGGCAGCTCCGCGCTGGCTGAAGCTTTGAGGTACCTCCACAACGAGACCTCGTGGGCGGGGGACATAGATGAACATATCTACGCTGCCCATGCGTTCGCTCAGGCTCTTTTAGCTCACCCAGAAGTCGATGTGAACCGTTTAGACCAGTTCGGGCATTCCCCGTTGGTCAGCGCTCTTTCGATCAACGACTCTCAGATCAAGCTGGATGTGGTGTCCAGACTTCTCAAACACCCTAAGATCAATTCGAAAGTCGTGCACTCAGACGGTAAAACCGCCCTGTCGCTCGGCCGGTGGCAACATTCTATCGGGCTCCGCAACCACAGTAACATCCTTCCCCTTCTTGGCCGGGCGGTACGATGAGTTTCGGGATGCTTCATGCGAAAAAAATAAAAAGGGTCGAGGCTACCGAAGAAGCTTCGACCCATTCCCACTCAGGGTTGCAATTGAATTGAGATTTCAGTCCGGGCGGCGCTCGCGAATCTCGCAAACGCTTTTGAGGTTAGCGGAGTTTCCTGCCCGGTCTCCCAGGAGGAGGATCGCTTCACGCCTTCTGTCGTCGTTATCACGACCTTTGGAGAAGCGCTCGATATCGAGCGTGGCGATCATCTGGCGTTGTTTAGCGTTAATGAAAAGCTCGTCGCCGCTGAGCTTCACGGCCGGGTCATCGTCGCGAATCTCGAAATCGCCGTTGCAGCGGACTCTGAATTGCTCGTCACGACCCTTTTCATTGTCGGTGACGCCTGCTACTAGGTGCTCGATCTTTACTCGAGCCTCGACCTCGCACTCGAGGCCTGATCTGGCGTTCCAAATGGCCATTGATGGGCCATCGAACCGACAGAAGATTTCGACCTGCTTGTCGTCATTGGCAGGGGTTTCCGCGAACGCGTACGAACTAAAGAGAGCGACAGCAATAACTAAGATCCATTTCCGGTTGAGCATTAGGTGTAACCTCCGAGCTCGGAAGTAACTGCAGATTGACTTCAAGATCGAGCGAGAATTGATGGTGCCGGGCGTGCGCGCATCGCGCAGGCGCGCGCCGGCAAATGGGGACATTAAGTGTCATCGGATCGCCGTGATTCGGTCGAGATCAGTGACTGGAGCAGGTCTTGGGCAGGTTGATACCTGCGTGCTGGCGCGGTTGAAATTCGCAATCAACCGGGTGTTAAAGATTTCCTTACGCTGGAGGATCGGGGCGTCAACGCTGATCGTCTGAAGTGCTTAGGCTTGCGACGCAGCTCATTGATCGGCTGTTGTTGAGAATGTCGATCTCGTTTTCTCCGTCAGGGATTGGGATCACGCCCTTGGCGAAAACAAGGATCGATGCCTGTACCACCAATAAACCCGACTAACCCGAAGCCGAGTTTCAGGCTATGGCTTCGCGCATTGACGTCCACCCGTAGTTCGGGCTAACGTTCAAGGTCTCTCCTGTATCTGATTCCCGTTTGCCAGCAGAAATCCATACATCTGAAGAAGGGAAACCCGCATGAAAGCTCAGATCGTATCGTTCCACTGCATCCTGCGAGACCGCCTCGGTCATATCATCAGCTCCTCGTTCAACCAGGACATCCTCAACCAACTTGACGCATCAGCGACCGCGGCTGACGGCAACTCGCAGCTTCGCGGGATGGTGGCCCGAATCCAGGACGTCCGCCCCGGCGAAAGGCGCTCGTTCACGGTTCCCGCCAACGAAGCTTACGGAGCCTACCGCCTTGACCTAGTCCTGAGCGCCCGGCGTTCCGAGCTCAGCACGAGCGGCCGCCTGGGAACCGGAAGCGAAGTCAGGCTCAAGTCGAATCCGACGCGCACTTACCGCGTCATTCAGCTCTCAGGCGATGTCGTTACGCTGGACGGCAATCACCCGCTCGCCGGCCAGGATCTGTCGTTTGATATCGAGTTTGTCTCAGCGCGCGACGCAAGCCGCGAAGACCTCGAGGATCCGTCAAATCCAGCGGCAGGACCGACATTTCACTGAACTATCTTTCCAGTTCGCCCGTGAGCGAGATGGCGCGAGTCCATTCGTAGGCTCTCGCGCTTAAACGTGCTATGTTTACACCAGTAGTTCCATTTCGCTTCTTCTGAGTCTGCGGACATAGTGTCCATATCCTCTCGAGCGGCTCCCAGCCTTTAGGAGGTTTCATGGGCAAAAAGTTATACGTAGGCAATCTTCCTTTCTCCGCAACCGATCAGATCCTGAGCGACACGTTCGCGCAGTGCGGATCGGTCACGTCGGCCAAGATCATCATGGATCGCGAAAGCGGCCGCAGCAAAGGTTTCGGCTTCGTCGAGATGTCGACCGAAGCGGAAGCGACGGACGCGATCTCCAAGTTCAACGGCGCCGATTACGACGGCCGCGCGATGACCGTCAACGAAGCCAAGCCGATGGTCCCCCGCGATCACGGCGGCGGCCGAGGCCGTTACTGATCTTTTTTCGATCTCACATTTGAAAGAGGCGCGGCCCAACCCCCCCGCCTCTTTTTTCTTTTCCAACGTCCATCATCGCCCCCTCAAGGAGTCCAAATGAACTACGGAAGAACCCGGCCCGCGTCCAAAGGCCACCTCAAGTGCTTTACCTGCCGGACCCTGACCAAAGCCCGCGAAGGACAATGGCATCTGAGTTCCAATCATCAGATTTTTCTCTGCCGCACCTGCGGTCGGCCGCCGGCAGCCGCTCAGGCGGCACAGCCAGTCCAGCAAACGGCCCTTTAGGTTCCGCGGATAGGGCGTTTAAAGCAGATATCCGGACGGAGTGTCACCGAGTGGATCACAACCCGTTGTGGATTCTAGCTATTTGAGCTTACTGCCCTGCTCAGTCTCCGGCACTTCTGACGGTCTCGCGTTGAGATTGAGCAGGCAGTTTTTGTACTCGTTTCTTCGTTCGACCAAGGCCTCGAGTTCGCGCGCGCAGAAAGAGGCGGATGCGACATTATTGGGATCCTCGAAAGGCGGTCTGCTTCCCCTCACCAGACAGCGGTGGAGATTGATCAGCGCATCGTCGGTCGTATCGCGCTTTTCGTAGCAGGGCGGAGTATAAAAGGCGGCCGAAAAGGCATGGGTGCCTGATAAGCCAGACAGGGTTACGAAGAAGACAAGCGGCAATGCTGATTTGCGCGCAATCCGCATAGAGAAATTCACTGCAATCGCCGCGCTATGTTCTTGCGGGCACGACTATCAGTCACATTAGCCCCTTTCCGATCGGATGGCTTTGCCTCTGATCATCGGGGCTTTCAACTCTGACCGAACCGGCTTGTTGGGTTAATCCGATTTGAACGTTTTCTGACTTAGACTCCGTTCTGCCTTTTGAGTTTTTGGACTCAATCTTCAACAGAGCGGTGAGCGGCCCATTGGATTGGACTTGTCTGATCTTCTGCACTTCTTGTGGGGAGAGCTTGATTTCCCAGCTTCTGTTTCCGATGGACTCGAGTGGAAGGCTTAAGGAGGCACTTGGAATCTCTAAAGTCACTTTCGTTACATCCGAAAGCGGTCCATAAACTTGTTCAAATATGAGCGTAGGTTGAAACGGTCTAGGCTCTGTCTCAAGAACGGCACGGACTATCGATGGCTCGGATGCGAGTGCCTGCGTTTGAAGCGATAGACCTAATACAATATATGCAAAAGTCAGTTTCAGATTCGTTTTCATTGGGATCTCCTTGGTAATATGGATCGGCTTCACTCAGGCAGCAGTGGCTACCAGTCGTAGAATTCTGTTCGCGACTCCCGGGTCCGCTGAGAGGTCCGAGTTCATGGCTTCGCGAACGACGGATGATACTTTGGATGCGCGGACGAGGACCGAGCGTGTTTGCTGCGAGAGATTTCTCAGGACCGCCGAAAGCATATCGCTGTCCCCGAAGAGTGCGAATGTCGCGTTGGTTCCCGTTCCGCAAGCGACGTCCATTTCATCGGCGAGGTATTGCGCAAACGATTCCTGACGGCTGTCATTACCCGTGATTGTTTTCGTCAAGTAGGGCGACTTTATTTTCCTGGAAAATTGAAGGCGTTGATTGATCGAATCATAAAGATAGACCGTCGCACCTGTTGCCGCTGCTACTAGAATCCATGTTTTCATATAATTCACCTTCTTGTGGATCACTAAGAGCAAGGTCGAGGCCGAGGGAAAGATCGAGGCACTCATTGATTTCACGGAGAAATTTTTGAGCGTCTTTTGTCGCTTCCTTAAAAGTAGAATGAGCTTCACTTCAAAAATTAATGGTTCCGACGCGAATGGATAGGTGCCCACCCCCGAAGAACGACAGAGAGTCGATGGACTAGAGAAGTCCAAGGGCAAAGTGAGAGTTCGCACTCGCGAACGAGAACCATTCAAAGATTAATAATTTGTTACAAATTTTAATCCTGAGCTTATGAATTGCCGCACTGAGTTACAAACTTATCGGATAACCATATGAAATTAAATACATATTTTTGCAGTCGGCTTTCGTTCGTTTGGCCTTCCTCTTGCTCATAAGCAGGGGGCAAGAGACGAAGCATCACCTACGGACGAGCCTGGTTTCGGCTCAGTGGAGAACCCTATGACTGACTTAATGAACTTCGGATTCCTGCTGCTCACATTCGGTCTCGGCATCGGATTTGTCTGGGCCTGCGAGCGCATGAAGTGAAGGAAGCAAAACTATGACTGCAATCGACGCTGCACTGCTGGCCGTTTCTTCGTTGGTTTTCGTCTACCTGATGTACGCGCTGATCAACCCCGAGAAATTCTAAAATGACATTACGAGATTATCTGCAACTGGCACTTTTCCTGGGTGTGCTTCTGTTGATCACGAAGCCGCTGGGGATCTATATGGACAAGGTCTTCGATGGTTCGAAGACCTTGCTTTCTCCTGTTCTCGGGCCGATCGAAAGGCTCATCTATAGGATTCTCCGAGTCAACCCGGACGAGGACCAGCACTGGACCAAGTACGCGATCCACCTGCTGGTTTTCAGCGCGGTGGGGCTCGCGTTCACTTACGCGATCCTGAGACTCCAGCATGTCCTGCCGCTCAATCCGGCAGGGATGGGCGTCGTGAGCCCGCATCTGGCTTTCAACACGGCGATGAGCTTCACGACCAACACCAACTGGCAGTCCTACGGCGGCGAAAGCACCCTGAGCTACCTTTCGCAGATGGTCGGGCTGACCTTTCATAACTTCACCTCCGCAGCCGTTGGCATCGCAGTGGCGGTCGCGCTCGTGCGAGGTATCGCCCGCAAGGAGTCCAAAGGGATCGGCAACTTCTGGACGGACCTCATTCGCTGCCATCTTTATATCCTGCTCCCATTTTGCGTCGCTTACGCCGTGTTCCTGATCTCGCAGGGCATGATCCAGAACTTCAGCGGCTATTTGGACGTCACGACGCTCGAGGGTGCCAAGCAGACCATCGCCCAAGGCCCTGTAGCGTCGCAGGTGGCGATCAAGATGCTCGGGACCAACGGAGGCGGCTTTTTCAATGCTAATGCGGCCCATCCTTACGAGAACCCGACGCCGCTTTCGAACTTCGTCCAGATGCTTTCGATTTTCTCCATCGGGAGTGCGTTGGTCTATCTGCTCGGCCGCAAGGTCAAGAACTTGAAACATGGTTGGGCAGTCTGGACCGCGATGGCCATCCTCTTCGTGACGGGTGTTCTGGTCGCCGCGCATTTCGAGTATCAGGGCAACCCAGCGCTGACTCAACTGGGCTGTTCATCTCCCATCAATATGGAAGGAAAGGAGGCTCGATTCGGGATTTTCAATTCGTCCCTTTTCGCTACGATCACGACCGATGCCTCCTGCGGCGCGGTCAATGCCATGCATGACAGCTTCACTCCGATGGGCGGTTTCGTCCCGTTAGTCAACATGCTTCTGAGCGAGGTGATCTTCGGCGGCGTGGGGGCGGGGCTGTACGGGATGCTCAGCTATGTCATTCTCGCGGTCTTCATCGCGGGCCTCATGGTTGGACGTACCCCCGAATACATTGGCAAAAAGATCGAAGGGCGTGAGGTCAAGTACGTGATGTTCTCGATGATCGTCTTTGCTCTGTCTGTTTTGGGTTTTGCGGCTTGGGGCTCGCTGGATCCGCTGGGAGTCGCCACCCTGAACAATCCGGCTCATCACGGGTTTTCGGAGATTTTCTACGCGTACACGTCGGGCACCGCCAACAACGGCAGCGCATTCGCCGGCCTCGGCGCGAACAACCCTTTCTGGGACCTCACTCTTTCGTTCGCCATGTTCTTCGGCCGATTCTTCATGATGATCCCGATGCTCGCAGTCGCCGGGTCGCTCGCCAAGAAGCGGATTCACCCGGGCGGCGAGGGGACGTTTCCGGTGGACGGCGGGCTGTTCGTGGCGCTTCTGATCGGGGTCGTCGTTTTGGTGGGTGCGTTGACGTTCTTTCCCGCGCTTTCGCTCGGGCCTATCGCGGAACATTTCGAGATGCTTCAAGGGCATCTGTTTAAGTAAGGAGATCGATCATGAGCCAGTCATCCATTTGGAACCCGGCGCTCATTCAACCCGCGATCCGCGAGTCTTTCAAGAAGCTCGACCCAAGGATCATCGCCAGGAATCCCGTGATGTTCGTCGTAGAGATCGGGAGCGTGCTGACCACGGTCTCGTTCGCTTACGATCTCCTGCATGGCAAGGGACAGGAGGCGTTGTTCAGCGGCCAGATCAGCCTGTGGCTCTGGTTCACCGTTCTTTTCGCCAACTTCGCCGAGGCCATGGCCGAGGGGCGGGGCAAGGCCCAGGCCGAGAACCTCAGAAAGGCCAGGCAGGAAACACAAGCCCGTTTGCGGACTCCGGACGGAAAGACGATCACGGTTCCCTCTTCGCGCCTAAAGAAAGGCGATATCGTCGTCGTTTCGGCAGGAGAGATGATCCCGGCAGATGGAACCGTAATCGATGGCGTGGCCTCGGTCGATGAGAGCGCGATAACGGGCGAGTCCGCCCCGGTCATTCGCGAGGCGGGCGGCGATCGTAGCGCCGTCACCGGTGGAACGACGGTGCTTTCGGATCAGATTGTCGTCCAGATCACGACCAACCCAGGCGAATCCTTCTTGGACCGCATGATTGCCTTGGTCGAGGGCGCGGTCCGGCAGAAGACTCCCAATGAGATTGCGCTCAACATCCTGCTCGCTGGTTTGACGATCGTATTCTTGCTCGCGACTGTGACTCTTCGGCCGTTCGCGCTATATGCGAACACTCAAGTTTCCTTAGTCATCCTCGTTGCGCTGTTGGTCTGCCTGATTCCAACTACGATCGGTGGTCTGCTGTCGGCGATCGGAATCGCCGGCATGGACCGCCTTGTTCAACGCAACGTCCTCGCGATGTCCGGTCGAGCCGTCGAGGCTGCGGGCGACGTGGACGTGCTCCTGCTCGACAAGACGGGCACGATCACAGTCGGCAACCGTATGGCGACCCAGTTCATCCCGAGTAAAGGGGTGACTGAGCGCGAACTCGCCGAAGTGGCGGCTCTGGCTTCGAGCGCGGACCTCACTCCGGAGGGGCGTTCGATCGTGACGCTGGCAGAAAAACTCACGGGAACCAAGCAAAAGCTTCCACCGGGAGCGACGCCTGTGCCCTTTACGGCGGAAACTCGGATGAGCGGCGTGGACCTGAAAGATTCGTCGATCCGTAAAGGTGCCATGGATGCGATCCGCGGATGGTTGCGGACCAGCGCTAAGGCGGAGCTGCCTAAAGATGTCGAGGAGGCGGTTCAGTCGATCGCCTCGCAAGGCGCGACGCCTTTGGTGGTCGCTCGTGACGGGAAGGCGCTCGGTGTCGTGCATCTCAAGGATGTGGTCAAGCCGGGGATCCGGGATCGTTTCGAGCGCATCCGGGCCATGGGCATGAAGACCATCATGATCACCGGCGATAACCACCTGACCGCCGCGGCCATCGCGGCTGAGGCAGGGGTTGATGATTTTCTGGCGGAGGCCAAGCCCGAGGACAAGCTTAAGCTGATCAAGCACTATCAAGCCGAAGGTCGCATGGTGGCAATGTCGGGAGACGGCACGAACGATGCTCCCGCCCTCGCGCAATCGGATGTGGGACTCGTCATGAACACGGGCACCCAGGCCGCGCGCGAGGCCGGCAACATGATTGATCTTGACTCGGATCCGACCAAAGTCATCGAGATCGTCGAGATCGGTAAACAGCTCTTGATCACCCGTGGCTCGCTTACGACCTTCAGTATCGCCAACGACGTGGCTAAGTACTTCGCGATCATTCCAGCGATCTTCGCCTCTACGCTTCCGGCGCTCGGGGTGTTGAATATCATGGGCCTCAAGAGCCCTCAGAGCGCGGTCCTGTCGGCCGTGATCTTCAACGCGTTGATCATCGTATTTCTTATCCCGCTTGCGCTCAGAGGCGTGGAGTACCGCCCGCAAGCGGCTTCCAAGATCCTGATGAGAAATGTCCTGATCTACGGGCTAGGCGGGGTCTTGGTCCCGTTCGTCGGGATCAAGTTGATTGATGTCATCATTACGACTTTGGGGATGATCCAATGAAAACGCTCTACCGTTCTATCATGGCGACCTTGATCTTAGCCGTCCTTTGTTGTGGGGTCTACCCACTGGTCGTGACCTGGATCGGACAGGCACTCTTCTCCGACGAAGCGAGCGGAGGCATTGTCCAGAGGGACGGCAAGCCAGTGGGTGCCAAGCTCATCGGTCAGTCCTTTGCCAAGCCCGAGTACTTTCATGGCAGGCCGTCGGCTGCGGGTACCGGATATGACGCCGCGAACTCGTCGGGATCCAATTTTGGGCCCACCAATCAAAAGCAATACGATGCCGTCAAGGCGAACGTCGAGGCGTTCTTGAAGGATAATCCGTCCATCAAGAAGGGCGAAATCCCCGCAGATATCGTCACTGCGTCGGGCAGCGGTCTTGATCCTCATATCAGCCCGGAGGCCGCTCTGGCTCAGGCTGAACGCGTGGCGGGCGCTCGGCACTTGGGTGTCGATCGGGTCAAACAGCTCATTGTTCAGTACACCGAGGGGCCTCAGTGGGGGATCTTCGGCGAGTCCAGAGTGAACGTACTTGGACTAAATCTGGCGCTCGATGGCGTGAAATAGGAGTCGATCGAGCTTGTAGCAACCACAGCGGCATCGAATGTCAGGGCCACCTGGACGGTAGGCTCGATGGCGATGCTTTACGTATAAAAGGGGAGAGAGAGTGAAAAAGACAGCATTGGCGATTCTAGCAGGAACCTTATCGGGACTTTTAGGGGGCCCAGGTATGGCGTACGCGGAGGATGCTCCAGCTCAAGCGTCCTCAGAACCAGCAGCTCCGTTCGCATTCGCGGACTTTTCATGGATCCCCGGCAACTACGCTCCTGCCGAGACGCCGCTGGCGACCAAGTACTTCGTTCCGGAGCTTCGGCTGGATACGGCCTATCACTATTCGTTCAACAATCCGCAGGATGATACGATCACGGGCTCAAGCGAGGTGTTCCGGCATCGTGAATTTCAGATCACTCAGATCGGGGTCGGCGGCGACGTCAATTACAACAACGTGGGCTTTAGGCTCATGACCCAGTTTGGGATGTATTCGACGACTACGCCCCGCAACGACGCTAGCCCTTCGCGCGGTCAGTGGCAGCTGGACAACGCCTATCGATACATTTCCGAAGCTTACGGGACTTATCATCTGAACGTAATGAACGGAATCAACCTCCAGGCCGGTATCTTCATGTCGTACGTGGGCCTTTGGAGCTACTATAACTTCGACAACTGGACGTACCAGCCCTCCTACGTCTCCTCTAACACTCCTTGGTTCTTCAATGGCGCGCGCGTCCAGATCTTCCCAAGCGACAAACTCAAGATTGAGCCGTGGATCGTCAATGGCTGGCAGTCCTACGGGGCCTTCGCCCATCAGCCTGGCTTGGGTCTGCAAGTGCTCTATCGCCCGACTGGAAGCCTCTCAATCCTGGGCAACCAGTATTACGGCTCGGATGACAACGGCTATCCGGATCGCCGTCGTTTCCACACCGACGACAGCGTCATGGTGAAGTATTATGAGAAGGATGCCGGCGGCCTCAGTCAAGCGGCGGCTTCTTTTACATTCGATGCGGGTTGCGACTGGGGGAGCAGCGGCCCGAACGTCAACGGCCTGGGCACCGGGACCAACGATGCTACCTGCGGGAACAACTATTTCCTCGGTTTCATGGCTTACAACCGGCTCTGGTTCGATCATAACCACTATGGACTCACCTTTGGGGGTGGGGCGATCAACAACCCGGGCAAATACCTAGTCCTGGTGCCGCCCGTCAACGGTGCAACGGCAACTTCGGGAGCGGCTCCTTCTTTCACTGCCAACCCCGGAGAACCCTTCTGGGCTTGGGATACGCAGGTCACAGCCGATTACATGCCCACGCGTAACATTACCTTTCGCCTCGAGTTCAACCATCGTTGGGCGAGCGTTCCGTACTTCGCGGGGGCAGGAGGCGTGACGCCTCCTGCCGGGAACGCTGCAGGCTGGTCGCCGGATCTCGTCCAGTCTGAGGACCGCCTGACGGGAGCATTTATGGTGCGCCTCTGATCGGTCTTTTCCCTCCTTAAAGGTATCGCTAGGGCTCCGTGTGGGCATCGCGAGATTGGACGGACTGCCCTCGATTCGTCGTTTATGGCATAACAATCAGGAAGAGATTCTGAATTGGAGCTGGCCATGGCCAAAAAATTCGAAGAGCTGATCGCCAAGAAAACCCAAGGCTCCCTGAAGGTCTATCTCGGGTACGCCGCGGGTGTCGGCAAGACCTACGAGATGCTTCAGGAGGGGCATAGGCTTGCAAGGAGCGGCCTCGACGTCGTTATCGGCTACGTGGAGCCCCATGCACGGCCAGATACGATCGCGCTGGTCCACGGCCTAGAGCAAGTACCGGTCCGACAGTATTCTGCCGGAGGACGTACGTTTCCAGAGATGGACGTGGCGGCGATTCTGAAGCGGGCCCCTAAGGTCGCTTTGATTGACGAGCTTGCGCATACTAATATCGTGGGAGCCAAGAATGAGAAGCGTTATCAGGATGTGCTGGAGCTCCTAGAGAGCGGAATCAACGTCATCTCAACTCTTAATGTGCAGCACATCGAGAGCGTGGCCGAAAGGGTGACAGAGGCGACTCAAGCGCCGGTACAGGAGAGAGTTCCCGACGTGATCCTGGGTCGCGCCGATCAAGTCGTTTTGGTCGATGTGACAATGGAAGAGCTGAGGGAGCGGCTGCGCACGGGTAAGATCTACGACAAGGTCAAAGCTGAGCAAGCGATGATGCGGTTCTTTACCTACGAGAATCTGTCGTTCCTGCGCGAGATCGCGCTCCGGGAAGTCGCCGGAGATCAGGTTCGCAAGATCGAGAGCCAAGGCCTCCTGAAGCAGAAGGCTGCCGATCTGGCGGAGGAAGCGGTCATGGTCGCGCTGAGCTCGGATCCTACCCATGCGGAGATCCTGCTACGCAAGGCGACGCGTATCGCTTCGCAACTTTCGACTCGTTGCTATGCGATTTACGTCCAGAGGAAAGCCGAGTCGGCGACCCAGATCGACTCCACTTTGCAGCGCAAGCTTCAGAATAACCTCAAGCTGGCTAAGAGCTTGGGAGCGGAGGTCATTACGATCCAGTCCGAGAACGTTGTCGAGGCGCTTGTGACTTTCGCCACCACCCACCGGGTTAAGCACGCGATCTTCGGGAAATCCAGGAGGTCGCCGTTTATGGACCTGTTGAAGGGATCGGTCATCCTGAATTTCACCCACGACTCGGTCGGTGTGGACGTCCACATCGTCACTGTCACCGGCGAAGAGGATCGAAAATGATCACGGCGCTTCCTTCTCTAAGGAAAAAGATCCTCAAATCTTTTTTGGCGATCGTGTTCTTGTACGGCGTGCTGGGCTTGTTCCTGGTTGTCAGCGTACAAATCGCAAGTCGAACCAGCCCGCGCATTATCCATGTGAACTATGATTCCATCGCTGCAGCCGACAGAATGGATGACGCGCTCATCGCGCTGAAGGACCCGCACTCCCATCCTGAACTTGATCCTGCACGGGCCCAAGATCTGTTCGAGAAGGCACTTGCTTTCGAAGAAGGCAACGTCACTGAACCAGGCGAACTCGAGATCGCGCAAAAGTTGAGGAGCGCCTGGGAAAGATTTAAAGCCGAAAAGGCGCCTATTTCTTTGGAATCCTATCAAGCCATGCGAAACCTCTTGAAGGCATCGGTTGCCGTCAATGAGAAGGGGATGTTCCAGCTTGCAGAGGGAAACGAAGAGCTGAGTCGAAAGGTTTTGATCGGAACGATCATTTTCTTTTTGGTTTCCCTCATTGCTGCGCTCTTCGTCGCTGACGGGTTGGCCCGCCGGATTTCGTCCCCCTTGAAGAGCATCGCCGAGGCTTTGCACCGACGGCCCGGGATTGGGAAAAAACTCAGGCTGGTGGAGCCCAATACGCTTGAGCTCTTGATTTTGACCACTGAATTGAATCGACTCTGGGAGAGAGTCTCGGAGTCCGATAAAGTCAACGTGCGGGAGATCGTCCAGCAGAAGAGCAAGCTTGAGAGCGTGCTCGAGTCGGTGGATGATGCTCTCCTAGTCATCGACATGGAAGGGATCGTTTCTCATGCGAACCAAACGATGCTCGAGCTTTTGGATCTCGCCGCCGCCCAGGTCATCGGAAAGCGTTGGACCGATTTGACGTCGGTTGGCGAAAACTATCTGAAGCTGAGGACTCTTTTCGGTCCGGAGATGTCAGATAGCATCGAAACCGATCTCTTCCTCAAGTCGGCTAAGCATCAGTATGCGGCGCGCTCCAGGAAAATCAGCTCTCCCGCGGAGGGCCCGATGGCGATTCTTTTCCTTCTCCACGACATTACGGAGAAGCGTCAGCGGGATCGGTTTCGATCCGAGTTCATCGATCTGCTCTCTCATGAGATCAAGACTCCTTTGCAGTCGCTAGGAACGGCGACGGAGCTGTTGAGCTCGCAGAAGCAGACCCTTCCCGAGTTGGTACAACCATTGGTCGAAACGATCACGGAAGATGTCGACCGGATCCGCGCGGTTGCCAATGAGTTCGTCCAAATCACCCAAAGCCACTCGAAAGTCATGAAGATTAAGCTGGAGATGACGCCTATTAATCAGTCGCTTCAGGAGTGGATCAAGCCGTTTCACGTTGTCGCGAAGGATCGAGGGGTTAAAGTCGTGTTCAAGCAGGAAGGCTCCGAGATTGTCTGGGCAAACCTGGACCGAGTGAAGTTTCCTTGGGTCATCTCGAATCTGCTATCGAACGCCATCCGATTTTCTCCACAAGGCGCGGAGGTGGAAGTGCTTTTAACGGATCGAAACGGCGCGGTTGAGATCCAGGTGCTAGATGACGGTCCGGGAATATCGTCCGAGGATCAGCAGCGGATTTTTGAGCCTTTCTTCCAGAGTACCCAGGCCACGACTTTGGGTGCGCGTGGCCTATTCGGGATCGGACTGACCATCGCGAAAGAAGTGGTCGAAGCGCACGACGGCCGAATCGAGTACTATCCCCGGCAGCCGCATGGTTCCCAATTCAGGATAATCTTGCCGTTTCCACCGGCTTAACGAGGTGATCCCATGAGTGAACGTATTCCATTGAAAATTCTTCTGGTCGATGATGAGCGTAATATCCGCCAAACGCTCAACGTGACGCTGAAGTCGTGGGGGCATGACGTGACTATCGCCGACAGCGCGGAAGAGGCGATCAAAGCCCTGAAGGCAGATCGATTTGAGTTCCTGCTCACGGATTTCAAAATGGGCGGAAAATCGGGAATTGATCTGGTTAGAGCGGCTAAAGAATACGATCCGGGGTTGATATCGGTCGTCATGACGGCGTTTGCCTCGTTTGATAATGCAGTGCAGGCGATCAAGGAGGGGGCATACGATTATCTGCCCAAACCTTTCTCGAACGGGCAGCTCGAGCATGTGCTGTCTAAGGTCGCTACGTTAGTTTCACTCAGGCGTGAAAACCAGAAGCTCAGGGATGTTTCGCATCGCCGAGACTATTTTTCCGGTATGACCTCGCCAGCGATGCAGCGCTTGGAGGAGTTCGTTAGGAAGATAGGTCCCACGGAAGCCAGCGTGTTGCTCATGGGTGAGAGTGGAACTGGTAAGACCGAGCTTGCCAGGGTCATCCATGCCCGGTCATCGCGTGCAGCCCGACCCTTTGTTGTGGTCAATTGCACTACTTTGACCGAGTCATTGCTCGAAGCGGAATTGTTCGGCCACGTGAAGGGCGCATTTACGGGCGCGATCTCCGATCATGTCGGTAAACTCGAGGTCGCCAATCATGGCACGGTCCTGATTGATGAGGTAGGCGACTTGTCCCTGAGTGGCCAGGCCAAGCTGTTGCGCTTTCTTCAGGAAAAGATCATCGAACGGGTGGGAAGCAACAAGTCTATATCGCTCGATGCGAGAGTGATCGCGGCGACCAACCGAAATCTGGAAGAAGCGGTCAAGGACGGTAAATTCCGAGAGGACTTATATTTTCGGCTCAATATTTTCGAGTGCCAGATCGTTCCATTGCGTTATCGCAAGGAGGATTTGCTGGTTCTCATCGATCGATTCTTGAGGGAGGCATCCATAGGTTCCGGTCAGGAAGAACTTAAACCCATTCCTCCGGCTGTCTTGAAGAGGCTATCCGAGTACCCTTGGCCAGGGAACATCCGAGAACTTAAAAACGTGCTTGAGAGACTGGTTGTTCTCTCCAAAGGGAGAGAAATGACCACAAATGACTTGCCCGACCCGGTTAGGCATCCTGAACACCGGATCAAAGGAACGGGTCATGTCGATATCCGGACTCTCGAGGAACTAGAGCGTGATCAGATCGAACGAGTGTTGGCTGTCGAACCGAATCAAGAGCGCGCAGCAAAAATGTTGGGTATCACGACGGTCACACTCTGGAGAAAGCGAAAACAATTCGGCCTGCCTTAGTTTAGTTATGCTTAGTTTAAGACCTGGCACGTTCTGCAGAACCGCTTTCCAACGAGAATTCACGTAGTGCTCTTACAAGTCACAGGCCATTGGCTTTTCTGAAGAAAGTTGATCGGCTCAGGACGAGTCCGAGCGAGCTCTGAATTTTGTGGTGATCGCCGGTGCCATGAGCGCTCGAATTGTCCCAAACGAAAGTGCCTCGTGAGGCACTAATGGCCGAAAAACCTGGGAAGCCGGCTCATGGAAATCCAGCTGGCAGTACACAGTGGTGGAGCGATGAAAGCTCTTTCAAGCTACACCCAACGCCTTTGGAC
>OUNM010112597.1_pt1 | contig 28943 bp, 26 predicted proteins | sample 1769961 | NCBI WGS metagenome assembly OUNM01 (sample SAMEA3914820, study PRJEB12502) | metagenome | biome: forest; material: soil | place: USA | collected 2012-03-12 | depth 0.3 m | reverse complement strand
ATTTCGAGCAGTTGAGCGTGTCATCCGATCGGGTGACACGTCCTCTCGCGGCCACGGTGTTTGCGTCTCGAGCCCCACGCGCAGGTGGCACGAGAGCGACGCGGAGGCTTGTTTCCAGGCACTTCGTGCGTTCGGAGACAGGGCACATGCGCTGCAATTCCTCGGTGCATGTCGCTGTCGCTGTTCCGGGCTCTTCGTCGCGTCGTGCTCGTGTGCGTCGTGGCCACCGTTCTCCTCGCGGGCGCGTTCGCGAGCCGCGCGGACGCCGGCACCAAGCCTTCGGCGAGCGAGCGCGCGACGCGCACGCTCGACTCGGGCGCGAGCGCGCGGCGCGGCGACGGCGATGCGCGTGGGCACTATCCGTCGGAGCCGCTCACGCTCCATGTCGACGGCGTCGACGTGATGGCGTTCCCGCCGGCGATCAAGAGCGAGAGCAAGCCGCTGAGCGTCGTCTACTTGCACGGCATGCGCGGTCGCGCGGGCAACGGCTGTCCGTGGTTCCGCGGTGGCGCGAGCGAGCTCGGTTGGCTCGTCTGTCCGGAGGCGATCGAGCCGCAGCCCGACGGCTCGTGGTCGTGGGGTGCGGACGTCTTCAAGCAGGCGCCGATCGTCGAAGGCGCGCTCCGTGCGGCGCGCGCGAACGGCGCGTCGAGCGAGCCCGGCATCGCGGTCGGCTTTTCGCAGGGCAGCTACGTCGCGCTCGATCTCGTGAAGGCGCGCCTCGTGAGCTTCCGCGGGCTCGTGCTCCTCGGCGCCGAGCTCCACCCCAACGCGCAGCGCCTCAAGGACGCGGGCATCGTTCGCATCGCGCTCGGCGCGGGGCAGATGGATCATCTCGCGTACGCATCGCTTCGCGACGAAGCGATCCGCCTCTCGAGCGAAGGCATCGAGACGCGCTTCTTCGATCTCGGTCGCGTCGGCCACACCTACGCGGTCGAGGACACGACCGTCCTCGAGAACGCGATCGCGTTCGCGGCGGGTAACTGAGGCACTACTACGGCGTCGGGCCGAGCGGCGTCGAGTCGGGGACCTCGGTGACGGTCACGAGCGACTTGTCCTGGTAGCCCTGGTCGGCGCCGAAGAGCTGGCGATCGACACGGCCGCTCGCATCGAGCACGCCCTTCTTCACCTTGTCCTCGACGGCGGTGCACGAAGGTCCGAAGTCGAGCGCGATGGCGACGACCGACTTGCCGTTCGCGGGATTCGTCACCTTGAGCTTGGTGAGGCAACCGAAGCGCGCAGCGTCTGCGGTGAACCAGGTCACGCGCTCTTCGCACTGCTTGCCGGTCTCGCCGGGCAGGCACACGCCCGCCGCCTTCGCCTGCGCGAAGCACGAGGGGATGCAGTTGTCGCCGGTGTCTCCGTGCGCGACGCCGGCCGCATCCTTCCAGCAGCCGAACGCGGTCAGGTAGTACTCGCCGTCCGAGGCCTTGGTCGTGCCGTATGCGCCGGTGCAGCTCCAGGGGATGGACGGCATCGTCGCGTCCGGTCCCTTCGACCCCGCATCGGGCGTCGAGCCCGTCGGGCCCGGGTCGGTCACGGAGGCGTCGGCTCCGAACGTCGTCGAAGGCCTGGGCGCGGGATCGCTCGGCGCGGTCTCGGTGTAGTCGTTCGAGGCGGAGGCGGCCCCGGCCGCGTCGTCCGGCTGCGACGAGCCGCATCCCGTCCCGGCGGCGACGAGCAGGGAAGCCACGACGACCAGCGATGCGCGAAGCACAGCGCAATTCGAGCATTTCACGTGCCAGCTGCGATCCCCGAGCGATCGTCGTGGTTCGATAAACACCTACAGAGGCGCCCTCGCGAGGGCTCGCGAGGCCTCGCGAACGACATCGCGAGCTGACGCGGCGGCCGATGTACGTCGATCTCAGACCAGTGCGGCGACGATCGCGTCCACCGTGCGGAGCCGATCGCACGTGGCGCGAAGCTCGTCGCGATCGAGGATGCGCGAGACGTATGCCTCGACCATCACCGGCGCTGCCAGCGGACGCCATGTCGACGCGACCTCGACGGCGACGTTCGTCTTCGTGAGCACCTCGACCCGCGGCGGCGTCGCGAACGAGACTTCGAGCGTGCTGCTCGACCAGCCGAGGATCATCCACGCCTTCGTCTTCCCGCGCTCGACGTCGTAGAACACCGGCACCATCGCGCGGATGTCGGCATCGACGTCGGGGTCGGCGTGGCCGCCGTTCCAGCGCTCGAACGTCGTCGTGTCCCAGGTGGTGGGCATGCCGAGCTCGCGCATCGCCGTCGCGGCGGCGCCGTCGAAGAGATGGATCATCCACCGGAGCTCGTCCCCCAGCGACAGCTCGACGGGCGCGCGCGCGCCGGCGCGCAGGCCGCGCATCTCCGCGAGGCCGTCCTCGCCGAACGTCTCCACGAGAACCGCGCGCGCGAAGCGATAGCTGTCGGCACGCCGCTGGTAGAACGTGACGAGCGGCTCGACGGTGAGCTGGGGCCGCACGTAGAGCTTCTTCACCGGTCGCGGCGCCATGCCGCCCGCAGCGGGCAGCTCGAGCTGCTTGATGTGCGTCTCACGCGTCGCGGCGAGGATGCTCCGGAACAGCTCCTCGAGATGTTGCGCGTAGCTCGGATCGAGCACGAGGCGCTCCGCTTCGAGCGCGCGCTCCGGCGCGGCGAGCGTCTCGAGCGCCCACGTCTGCACGTCGTAGAGGCCGGACGTCTCGCGCGGCGTGAGGTCGATCGCGCCCGAGCGCACCGCCTCCACGAGCGTCTTGGAGAGATCGAAGCCGTCCGGGATCGGCCGATCTCCGAAGAGCCGCTTCACGAGCTGGGTCTCGTGCGCGATCGAAGGAGGGAAGAACGCCGTCGTGCCGCGCGGGATCGGACGACCCGCGTCGAGCGCCGACATGGCGGCGCGTAGATCGCCGTACGCGAGCATGTTCGTGAGGCGCTCGGGCAGGCGGAGGCACGCCTCGTACGATGCGCGTAGCAGCGGATCGCCACGCAGCGTCTCGGCGACCTGCGTGAGATCGCCGGCGCGACCGATGTCGCTCTGCAGCAGGCGATCCTCGCGGAAGATGCGCGAGAGCTCGTCGCTCCACGTGTAGAAGCCGATCGGCTTGCTACGGAGCTCGTCGGCGAGGAACTCTTCGCGGATCGCCGCTGCGCGGCCTGGTCTGCTCGGTTGGTCGGTTCCGATGCTCGCGGCGGCATCGAGCGTCGCGCGCGCGTCGCCGTCGAAGTCGGCGGCGTCGGTGGTCAGGCGCGCAACGAGGGCGTCGATGAACGCGCGCTTGCCGGGAAAAAGACCGACCCCGCTCTGCGTCGCGAGCTCGACGGCGGCGAACATGCCGTCGTCGACCTGCTTCGCCTTGAGCGCGAGCACCGCGGCCCCGACGAAGCTCGGGGAGTGGCCGGCGTCGCGAGCGCGCGGCGCGAGGCGCGGAGAATGCGCGGGCTCCGTCGCGAGCCGGAGCACCTGCCCGTCGCGATCGAAGCGATACCGAACGCCGTCTTCTTCCCCCTCGAAGAACATGGGCGCCTCAGGGCAACGTCATGAGGCCGTTCCAGAAGACGCCGCGGACCGCGTTCTGGCCGATCGAGTTCGGGTGGATGCAGTCCTCGTGGAACCAGTTCGTCGGGTCCGGCGTGCTCACCTGATGTGCGACGAACGGCGCGGCGAGCTCGAGGAGCTTCACGTCCGGGTACTTCGCGGCCTCGTTCGCCATGGCCGTGTTCCACGGAGCGAGCGCGCTCGTGGTCTCCTTCTTGTCCGGCCAGAAGCCGAGCGCGCCAGGGCACGTCGCCATCTTCGGCTGATAGTAGAAGTGCCCCGTGCCGCCGCTCGGGTCGTAGACGTTGGTCATCAGCACGGTGACCTTCACGCCGGCGCCGAACCGATCCGGCTTCGTGAGCTCGGCCATCGCCGCGCCGAAGCCGGCGGCGAATGCGTCGATCTGCGTCTGCACTTGCGCGGGCGTGCCGGTGAGCACGGTGACGAGCCCGCGCTGCACGTCGTTGCCGCCGATGGTGCCGACGACGAGCACCGGGCCGGTGAGCGTCTTGGGCAGACCGGTTGCCTGGTTGAGCAGGACCGACTTGTCCGTCGGATCGTTCGTCTTCGGCACCGTCGCGACCGCGCCGCCGAGCGACGCCTTGACGACGCCGGCGGTGGGATCGAGCTGCATGCACGTCGCGAGATCGAAGCCCTTGTAGTCGGGGTACTTCACGTCGTCGTTCTTCACGAGGAGCGTGCGATAGAACGGCTCCTCGTCTGCGCCGCTGCCCGCGCCGACGTCGGAGATCGAATCGCCGAGCACGACGAGCGTCTTGAACTTCGCCGTCGGACACGCCGTCGGCTCGGGGATGGTCGCTCCGCCGATCGTGCCGCCCTCCGGCGTGACGGTCGGCCCGCCCTCGCCGCCGCCGTCCGTCGTTCCGCCTTCGCTGTCGGTCCCGCCGCCGTCGTCACCGGACGCGGCCGGAGCAACGTTGTTCGTCGTGCTGCTGCACGCGGTGAAGCCAAGGGAGGCGGAGAGGGAGGCGGAGACCACGAGCGCAAGGCCGGAGGCGGACGCGAGAACACCGAGAAAGCGGGGCTTCATGGGCCGCAACCCTAGCGCACCTCAAGCATTGTGGCAGCCGGGCTTGTGCAGATACGCTCGGTCCTTCCATGGGGCCCGTCGAAGCGCTCGATGCTGCGCTCGCGCAGCACCTCTCGGCCATCCAGCACGCGGCGATCACCGCGCCGCCGGGTGGCGGCGGCGGCTGGGACGCGCTCATGCGGCACTATGGCCATGCCACGTTCGATCCGCAGGAGCGGGCGATGATCGTGTCGTGCATGCATCTTTCACGGGGTGCCGTCCCCGCCGAGCTGCGCGTCGTGCTGATCGGCCTGCAAGGATGGGCGCAGCGCGAGCTCGATCGGATCCGCACCGCAGGCGGCGCGAACGGCAGCCCCAACGTCGACGCGTTGCAGCATCGCATCGCGATGCTCGTCGACGGAGAGGTCTCCGCGTACGAGCGCGCGCTCGGCATTCCGCCTTCCGTCCCGGTCGCGGCGCCGGCGCCGCCCCCCGCTGCGCCTGCCGCCCCGAGCCTCGCGTCGATCTTCGCGAATGCGAACCAGACGGCGAAGGAGGTTCCGTGGGCCGGTCAGACCTACAAATCGGTCGTGAACCTCAACTGCGTGCACTGCGGCGGACCGCAGGAGCAACCGCAGGACTTCATGTGCAAGTATTGCCGGCGACCGATCGCCGGTTCGATGAAACCAACGGCCTGAGAGAAGAAGACAAACGATGAACCCCGCGCAGCAGCAGATCGTGGCGCAGTGGAACCAGTTCCTCCAGCAATCCTCTGGGCAGCTCCAAGGGCTGCTCCAGCAGGCGGGAGGCGGATGCGAGCAGCTCATCGCACAGAACCAGGTCGATCCGATCCCGCTCAACAACGCGCTCGTCGCCGTCGAGCACCAGTTCAAGGACCTCAACAAGAACGTCAACGACTCGTTCTCGAGGTACTACGACCAGCTCTGCAACGCCGGCCCCGGCGAGCCCGGACACGCGCACATGAAGCGCGCGCTGCGCGGCTACGTGCGATGGGCGGACGAGACGTGGGCGCGCTTCGATGCGCACGTGCACGTGAAGCAGTACACCGCGATGTGGCCGCACGTGCAGCAGGCGATGCAGAAGCCCGCCGCGTGCAACCGATGCGGAGGTCCGCTCCGCCGTTCGACGCCGCACAAGAGCGAGTCGATCACCTGCACGGCGTGCAACACGGTCAATCAGGTGATGCCCGAGGCCGTCGTCGCGCAGTACTTCGGAGGAATGCCGCACTACTACGCGCAGAGCGGCGTCATCGACAGGCAGTTCGCCCTCGAGAAGTTCAAGGACGACTGGGAGGACTATCGCGACTCGGAATATGCGGCCGATCGTGAGCGTCCGGACGAGCCCATCGAGCGCCTCAAGCAGCGCGAGCAGCTCGAGAAGGACTACTGGACGGCGTACGCCGAGGCGCGCGTGAAGAACGAGGGCGGCACGCCCGAGGACGTGAAGACGCTCGTCGACGCGCGCATGAAGCAGTCGTTCTACGAGCAAATGAACATGAACGACGTGTGGCGGAACGCGCACGGCATGAAGGGCGTCGCCGAGCAGGCGAGCGTGCCCGCGCATCTCCAGAACGTCGACGAGTGGGGCCCGCTCAACCCGCACCAGAACCCGAACGCGCTCGAGGACAACTGGGTCCACGAGCAGCTCCTCAACGAGGCGGTGCGCGAGCCGGAGCGGCACGCTTCGCTCCTCCAGGCGCTCGGCTATCGCGACGCCACGCAGCGCGCGATGGTGCACGGTACCTTCCGTCGCCACTACGAGAGCTACTTGATGGGCCCGGAAGGCCAGGCGCTCGTCACGAGGGCGGCGATGCGCGCGATGAACGAGCGCATGAAGTACATGACCGCCGCCGCCGGCTCGAGCGGTCTGCTCGATCCCGTCGAGGGCGTCTCGATCGCCGTCTACGGCAACCTCCAGGTGAAGCAGGCGCAGGTCAGCCCGGCCGAGTGGACCGCGCTCCTCGCGCAGCACTCGATGGATCAACCCAAGTGGGAGCGCGTCGCGAAGGGCTGGCTCGACAAGATGACGCGCGACACGACGGGCGTCGTCGCGACCGAGTACGCGAAGGCGTTCGCGACCGGCGGTCAGGGTCAGTACGGCGGAATGGCGGCGGCCGCGGCCGACAACATGGCGTCGGGGCAGATGGGCCTGCAAGGACCGCAGATGGCGGCCGAGCCCATGAGCTTCGAGAAGTACTGCGAGATCGGCGGCGCCATGCAGGCATGGACCAAGCAGGGCAAGGACGTCAGCGCCGGCCTCCACAAGTACTTCCAGATGACGGCGATCGACTATTCGAACGTCAGCATGTACTGGTCGCAGAAGATGATGGCGGATCTGTCGATGTTCGAGCGGCAGACGCAGATCGCGAATCACTTCGAGCAGCAGTACGCCAACATGGCGTGACCTTCCGTCGACGCGGTCAGGCGCGCTCGAAGCGCGCCGGATCGAAGAGACCGAGGTCGAACGGCGTGACGCCGGTGGTGGTGAGGTCGGCGGCGATCTCACCGATCACCGACGCCATCTTGTAGCCGTGGCCCGAAAAGCCGCCGAGCACCACGACCTGCGGGTGCTCGCGGAGCGCGCCGATGACGAAGTGACCGTCGGGGGTCGTCGTGTACATGCAGACGCGCGATCGGAGGAGCTCGCCGTTGCCCGCGGGCAGCTGATCGCGCATCCACGCGCGGACCTGCTCGACGTCGTCGTCGCGAAGGACGCGATCGAGGCCGTCGGCGGTCGTCGATTCGCCGCCGCCGTGGCGACATACCTTGAGCGCCGGCTCCTCGCCGCGCTCGCCGTGGAGCGGGATGCCGTAGAAGATGCGGTCCGCGCTGCCCGCCGCGCCGTCGCGCGAGTGCGTACCGAAATGGATGAACGCGGGCAGCTGACCGGGCCGCGTGACATGCGCGTCGAGCGGCCGGAACCAGAGCTGCACCTGGCGCTGCACGACGAGCGGGAGCCGCGCGGCGATCGGCCGGAAGGCCGGCGCGCTCGCGAGCCAGGCGCCCGCCGAGACGACCGCGCGGTCCGCCTCGACGACCGTGCCGTCCTCGAGCGTGACACGAACGGGCGCGCCGCCTTTGCCACCGCCGGCGCCGCCGTCGAGGGAGAGCGCGGTCACTCGCGTTCGCGTTCGTAACGTCGCGCCGCGCTCCACGGCGCGACGGGCATGAGCGCGCGTGCACGCCTCGACGCGCAAGAAGCCGCCCTCCGCTTCGAAGACGCCGACGTCGTTCGCGTTCGGTACGAACGCAGGAAACCGCGCTTTTACCGCGGCGGCGTCGAGCACCTCGTGCGCCAGGTGATGGTGCTTCGCGCTCTCTCGCACGCCGACGATCGCGGGATGGTCGGCGGGCCCGAGGTTGATGCAGCCCGTCGTCTCGAGCAGCGGCTCGCGAGCATGTGCCTCGAGCTCGCGCCATGCGACGTATGCGCGCTCGAGCAGCGGCACGTAGCGCGAGTCCTCGAAGTACGCCTTCCGGATCACGCGCGTGTCGCCCGCCGAGCTCCCGCGCTCGCTCGGCACGTCGTCCTGTTCGATGCCGATGACCTTTGCGCCGCGACCGGCGAGATGATCGAGCGCGGCCGCGCCCATTCCGCCGACACCGAGCACCACCACGTCGTAGCGATCGGTCGTCATGGCTTCCAGGTTACGACGAACGCCGATCGCACGAGGGGAATGCCTTGCACCTCGCGCTCCGGCTCGCTCGGCTTGATGACGACCGCGACGTCACGCGCGCCCGCGCTCTCGAGCACCACCGGGATGAAGCCGTATGCGACGTTCATGAGCCACACCACGAGCGGCTGCGGGATCCCGGTCGCCGTCGCCTCGTACGCGCGCTCCGACGTGAAGCGCCCCTCGATCTTCCCGAAGTCGAAGTACTGAATGAGGATGCGCGGCAGCCGCTGGACGACGGCGCTCGGGGACGCGAGCTTCAGGAGAACCTTGTAGATTCCACGCATGTCGCGCTTGGCCGTGAACGCGGCGCCGCCGCGCACGAACTCGGGGTACGCGACGCCGGCGATCTTCGCGCCGAGCATTCCGAACGGAACGAGGGGCAGGACGTCGTAGGTGGACGCGGCGAGGAACGGCTGCGCGAAGAATTTCGCGAGCGCGGGGTCGTCGATGCGCGCGAGCACCGCGTCACGCCCGCCCGGTACGCGTGCGTCGGCCGACTCGAGCAGCGCGCGATACACGTTGCCTTTCGTTCGGAAGGGGCTCTCTCCCGGCGCGATCGAGGACTCCGTCGGCACGACCGCAGGTTACCGCGGCCGTGCGTCAGTGCTAGGGAGGAGCCGTGTCGATCCAGTGGTACCCCGGCCATATGACCAAGGCCCGGAAGCACATCGCAGACGCGATGCCGGCGCAGGACGTAGTCATCGAGGTGCTCGACGCACGCATGCCGCGCGCCAGCGAGAACCCCGTCGTCACCGAGCTCCGCGGTCACAAGCCGTGCGTGAAGGTCCTCAGCAAGAGCGATCTCGCCGATCCGGAGGTCACGCGCCTGTGGCTCCAGCACTTCGAGGCGCTCGACGCGGCGCGTGGCCCGAATGCCGGAAAAATAGCGGCCATCGCGATCACGACCGAGCGCGCGGCGGAGACGCGGAAGCGTATTGCCGAGGTCTGCGGCGCGATCGCGGTGCCCACGCGCGGCCGCAAGACGGCGCGCGCGATGATCGTCGGCATCCCCAACGTCGGGAAGTCGACGCTGGTCAACACGCTCGCGAAGCGGAAGATCGCGAACGTCGGAGACGAGCCCGCGGTCACGAAGGCCGAGCAGGTCGTCATCCTCGAGAACGGCATGACGCTCTCCGACAACCCCGGCATCATGTGGCCGAAGATCGAGGACCCGAAGGGCGGTCTTCGTCTGGCATTCGGCGGCGCGATCCCGGACGCGGCGCTCGACTACGAGAACGTAGCGGTGTTCGGCGCCGGCCTCTTGCTCGAGCGTTATCCGGACCTCGTGTCGAAGCGCTACAAGCTGAGCGCGTTGCCTCCGGACGGCAACGCGCTCATCGACGAGGTCGGGCGCAAGCGCGGCTGCTTGCAGCGTGGCGGCAAGATCGATCGGCACAAGGCGGCCGACATCCTCATCCACGACTTCCGCTCCGGCGCCATCGGGAGGATCAGCCTCGAGCGACCCGACGATCGGTGACGCGACGGCGCCGATGAGGCACGCGCGATGCACCGCTCGGCGTCGTGAGCCCTCGTGTGCGGATGAAGCGTTCGGTCGCTCGAGCGGCTGTCCTCACGACGACGTTGGTGGCGGCCGGGGCGTGCTCGTCCTCGCCCGCCGCGGATGACCTCCGCGGCTCGAGCTCTGTGACCGGCTCGGAATCGGCGCCGGCACCGCCGTCGTCAGCGTCGTCGCCGTCCTCGCCTTGCACGACGCCGCCTCAGGCGCCGCCGACCGGTGCGCGCGCGCACGTCGTCACCGTGCACGCCGATCGCGGACCGCACGGCGCGAGCACGCCTGTGGTCGTCGACCGCCGCGTCTACGGGATGAACATCGCCGACTGGCGGCCCGAGGACTACTCGCCGGTGCCCGCGCCCGAGGTCGTGACGTGGCTCGGCGCGCTTCGCCCCGGTGTCCTCCGCTGGCCCGCCGGTCACACGTCCCAAGAGTACGACTGGGCGCGCGGGGGCGGCACGCAGACCGGCAGCATGGTGATGACACCGGCGAACCTCGACGCCTTCGTCACCTTCGCGGCGGCGGTCGGCGCGGAGCCGCTGATCGGCATCAACGTGAAGCGCAGCAATCCGGGCGCCGCGGCGGATCTCGTCCGCTACATCAACATCGAACAGCACCGTGGCGTTCACTGGTTCTACGTCGGCAACGAGCCGGACCTCGGCGACGGATTCGCGGGCTCGCCGGCGGCGTACGGCGATCAGCTCGTCACGTTCATCGACGCGATGAAAGCGGTCGATCCCTCGATCGCCATCGTCGGACCCGAGCTCATGAGCGGAAGCAACGTCGCCGGCTTCCAGGGCGTCGACTGGCTCACGCCGATCGCGACGCGCGCGGGCTCGCGCCTCGCCGCGATCTCCTGGCACTTCTATCCGCTAGATTCCGGACAGAGGTTTCCGAGCAGCAGCGCCATCCCGTCGATCCCGCATCTCTTCCAAGAGAGCGCGGCGGACTGGCACGAGGCCGGGATCTCCTTCGTCGATCAGATCATGCCGGCGCTTGCGGCCATCCGTGATGCGCATGCGCCCGGCGCATCGATCTGGATCACGGAGATGGCGGAGGACCCGGGGCCGAGCGCCGGTGCCGGCGTCTCCGACACGCAGGCGGCCGCGCTCTGGTCGGCGGACGCGTTCGGTCGCTACGCGGAGTACGGTCCGGGCGCCATCCTGCGCTTCCTCTTCAAGAGCCAGGGGCTGGCGTACGCGCTCGTCGACGGAGACGGCCACCCGCACCCCACCTATGGCGCGTACTGGCTGCATGCGCGCTACTTCGGCGACCGGTTCGTGGACAGCGCGAGCGATGCGCTCACCGACGTTGCCGTGCACGCGGCGCTTCGCAGCGACGGAGCTCTCACGGTCGCGATCGTCAACAAGACGACCAGCCCGCAGGCGGTGCGGCTCGACGCCCTTGGCTTCTGCGCCGCGAGCGCGTCTTCGCTGACGCTCGCCGGCGACGGAAGCCTCGAGTCGAAGAGCTTCACGATCGAAGGTCAGTCGCTGACGTCCGCGAACGTCTCCACCGGCATCGAGCCGACGTCGCTGCCGGCGTCGCAGCTGTTCGAGACGCTCATGCCTCCTGCGTCTCTGCGGATCCTGGTTTATCGATGAGCGGTGTGTCCGTCCGCGACGTAAGATGGGCGCCATCATGACGACGGCCTGGCTGGCGGGTGGAAGCGGTCTCGTCGGCGGCGAGCTGCTGCGAATGCTCCTCGCCGATCCTTCGGTCGAGAAGGTGGTGTCGGTGGGGCGCCGCACGCTGCCGCTCGAGGATCCGAAGCTCGTGCAGGTGAAGATCGACTTCGCCGACGTCAGCGCGGCGAAGGCCGCCTTCGATGCGCTCCCGGCACCGGATTGCGCGTTCTCGTGCCTTGGCACCACCATCAAGAAGGCGGGCTCGCAGGAGGCATTTCGCGCGGTCGATCACGATGCGGTGGTCGCGTTCGCCAAGGCCGCGCGATCGAAGGGCGCAAAGGTGTTCGAGCACGTCTCTTCGCTCGGCGCGGATGCGAAAGCGCGCTCGTTCTACATGCTCGTGAAGGGGCAGACGGAGGAGGCGGTCGCGGCGCTCGGGTTCGAGAGCGTCTACGCGCTGCGTCCTTCGATCCTGGACGGCGACCGCGCGGAGAGTCGGCCGTTCGAGAGAGTGGGGCTCGCATTCGCGCGCACGCTCGCTCCCGTGCTCGGGAAGTATCGGCCCACGCAGGCGTCGTCGGTCGCGAAGACGATGCTCGCGAAGGCTGCGAAGCCCGAGCCCGGGGCGCACGTCATCGAGGCGGGCGCGATCACGGCGTGATCGGGGCGCGCGGCGAGCGCGGCGAGCGCGGTCAGAGGTTGTGCTTACGAATGAGGCGATAGACGTACGCTCGGTCGAGACCGGCCGCCTCGGCCGCCGCCGACACGTTTCCGCCCGTGCGCGCGAGGACGCCGCGCATGTATTCGCGCTCGAGATGCACGACCCAGCGATCGCGTACGACCTTGAACGGCTCGTCGTACGTCACGCGTGGCAGGCCATTTCGTGACTCCGAGGCACCGGCGGTCGCGCCGGTCGCGTCCGAGGCCGGGAGCAGATCGAGCGCCTCTTCCGTGCCGAAGGCGAGCGCGCGCTCGATGAAGTTCCGCAGCTCGCGCACGTTGCCTCGCCAGGAACGCGCGCGCAGGCTCTCGAGCAGCGCCGGAGTGACGGCGGCGGCCTCCTCGGGCGGAAGGAGCGCAAGCGCGAGGAGCGGCAGGTCGTCGAGCCGATCGCGAAGCGGCGGCACGTTGACCGGGAGCACGGCGATGCGGAAATACAGGTCTTCGCGGAAGGCGCCCTCGCTGACGAGGCGCGGAAGATCGCGCTGCGTAGCGGCGACGAAGCGGACGTCGATGCTCGGGCTCGCGTTCGCGTTCGGGTTCGCGGTCGCGGCCGCGCTCGACTGCTCGAGGATGCGGAGCAGGCTCGGCTGCGCCGCGAGCGGGAGATCGCCGATCTCGTCGAGGAACACCGTGCCGCCGCGCGCCTCTTCGAGCGCGTCGCGCGCGGCGGTCCCGAACGGCGCGTCGGCGGTCGCGCAGTCGACCGCGACGAACGGCGCGTCGGCCCGCGGCGAGCGCTCGTGAATGGTGCGCGCGACGAGCTCCTTCCCCGAGCCGGTCTCGCCGACGAGAAGCACCGGCGTGGCGGTGGCGGCGACGCGCTCGATGCGCGCGAAGAGCTCGCGCATCGGCTGGCTACGGCCCACGAGCTTGCCGAGCTGCTTGGTCGGCCACAGCTCGGGAGGCGCGGCGTCCCAGCTCTCGGCGATCTGCAGCACGGTGCTGCCGATCCGGATGCGACCACCGGTGGGCACCTGCGCCTCGACCACGCGCACGTTCTCGATGAACGTTCCGTTCTTGCTCGAGAGATCACGCAGCCAGACACCGTTCGGCTGCACGGTGAGCTCGGCGTGGAGGCGCGAGACCATCGGATCCTCGATGCGGAGCGGCACCGACGGCGACGATCCGAGGATCGCGCTCTTGTCGACACGCACCTCGTGCTTGCCGGCCGCATCCGTCCACGCGACGTGCACGCGGGGAAGGAGAGCCCTGGGTCCCTTCGGGATCCGTGACGCGTGAGGCAGCGTCTCCGCGTCGAAGCCCTTGGGTTCGAGGCCCATTCAGTCCTCCTTCCAGCGGAGAACGCGGCCGTCTCCGTTGCATGCGGTATACACGTATCCGCCGCCGCGCGCGATGCCCATGGGCGATGCCAGGTTCGTGGCGACGTCGGTGACGGCGCCGCCGCCGCGCGGAACCTTCGAGACGGTGCCGGCCGCGCTGCGCGTCATCCACACCGACGTGCCGGTCGCGACGAGGCGCGTGACGACGCCGAGGTTCTTGGCGACCGTGCGTGGCGAGGGAGCACCGCCGGCGATGGCGAGACGGGAGACGGCGCGGATCGAGCCGCCGTCGAGCGCGGTCGCGTAGTAAACGGAGTCGGCGTCGATGGCGAGAGCGTTCGGCGAGACCGGGTCGGCGGAGAGCGCGACGCGGTTCTTGGAGTCGGCGTCACACGATGCGATCGGGCATCCGGCGAGGCCCATCTCGCCGAGCCAGAAAGCGTCGGTGCCGTCGAAGCGGATCTCGCTGACTTTCCCGTCGGCGAACGTATCGAGAACGATGTTCGTGCAGTCGATGCCGGGGCGGCACGAGCGGACGTCGGCGGTGGCGACCGGTGAGTCGAGCGCGTCGACCGCCCAGTAGAGTCGCGCCGACGTGACGGCGACGGCGACGAGGCCGTCGTTGTCGTTGACCTCCTGCGCGGGACCGGGCGTGGAACGTGAGGAGCGACGGACGACGTGATCGCCGCGCGCCGCCCACGCGACGTAGTCGTCGCCGATGGCGAGCGCGCGGATGTCTTTCTGCATCGAAGCGATGCTGCGCATCGATGTCGAACAGTCGTGGTGATCGCACGAGAACACGCTGCCGCCGGTGGTCGCGACGACGATGCCGTCGGCGTCGGCCTCGATGAAGAGAGGCTTGTCGGGGACGTTGGCGAAGAGGCCGTCTCCGGGGGCGGAGCCTCCTTCGCTGCCGGGGATGGGCGCGGCGTCGCTGCTTCCCTCGGGCACGCTGGGCGCCGCATCGGTCCCGGGCACGTCGCTGCTGACCGATTCGTAGGTGGCCCAGTCGTGCGGGCACCCGGCGAGCGCGAGCGACGATGCGACGACGGTCGCGCCCGGCAGGATGCGGGTCAGAAGGCGAGAGGCCATGTCGTTCCTGCTGGCCTTGCGCTCGCTCTCGCGCTCGCGCTGGGGTTCGCGCTGGTCGACGGCGCGCGGAGCAACGAATAGACCGTGATCGCGCCAGCGACGACGGCGACGCCGAGCGCCGCATAGCCGGCGATCTCCTCGGTCTTGCCGGTCGTGCGAGCGTCGTCGCAGCTCGACGTGCGGACGTGCGCGCAGTTGTCCTCGAGGTATCCGAAGCGACTTCCCGAGAGCCCGTAGAGGATTGCGAACGACGCTGCGCCGGCGACCGCGACGCCGCCCGCCACCCACGTGAGCGTCGACGGCCCGCGATGCGAAGCACCATCGGCGGCGTTCGACTCCGTCGCGTTCGCGTTCGGGTTCGCGTTCGGGTTCGCGGCCGCGTTCGCGCTCGCGTTCGCGCCCGCATTCGCATTCCCGCCCGCGTTCGCGTTCCCGTTCGCGCCCGCGTTCGTATTCGCGCCCGCGCCCGCGCCGTCGTTCGCGCTCGCGTTCGCGCGCTCGAGGCGAACCTTGACGTCGGCGAGCTCGACGGTCGCGGCGTCGCGCGTCGCGGTGTAGCGGCCGCCGCGTTGTTCGGCCTCCTTGACGGTGGCCGCGTACTGCTCGTTCGCCTCGGCCCAGCGACCGAGCTCACGGAGCGATCGCGCGATGTAGAGCCGTGTATTCGGTGACGGTGCGAGGGCGAGCGACCGCTCGAACTCCTCGAGCGCGCGCCCGTAGAGCCCGAGTCGGTAGCTCTCACGTCCGGCGGTGTAGTGATCCTGGGCGGCGGTCTGTGCCGATGCGCCTTGCGCGGGCGCAGGCGCGTCATCCGCGCGCGCGACGCCCGGAACGCCCACGCAGAACGTCGACGTGACGACGAGCGCCGCAACGATCCCGGCGAGGGTGCTCGCACGATGGGCGCGCTTCGTCATGCCTCAGAGCTCCGCCGGATCGAAGACCGTCGCGGCGGGCCGAGGTGCGCTACCCGTGTTCGTCGGCCGCGCGGCGGGAGCGCGAGGCTTCACGGGCGCGCGCGCCGGCGCGCCGCGCCGAGTCGCCGGCCCCGCGTCGCTCGCAGACGGTTCGCTCGCCGACGGCGTGGTCCCGGCCGCGGCAGGCCGACGATCAAGAACCGAATCGTAGCTCGCGCCAACGATCCCGTGGTCTTGCGGACGATCAGGAACTTGATCGACGAGACCGGTGGCGCCGCCCCTGCTTCCCGCTGCGCCTGCCGCCGGCCCCACCGAGCCTGCCGACCCTGCCGAGCGCAACGTCGCGACGCTCCCCGCGAGCGCCGCGAGGGCGAGACACGCGGTCGCGACGGCCACGGTCCTCACGCGCGCGCGCACCTTCGCCTGCACCGGCGTGACGAGCTCGTTCGGCGTACGCAGCTCGTCGTCCGCCGCCGCCGACGTCGGCGCGAGCGACGATCCGGATCCCGCCCCCGCGCTCGCGCTCGCACTCGCTCCCGCACTCGCGCTCGCACTCGGTCCCGCGCTCGCCCCCGCGCCCCCGCGCGCCATCGCGTCCCGCACGTGCTGCGCGACCTGCCGCGTCGACGCGGCCGCCACCGGCAACGCCTCGAGCGCGCGCGAAAAATCCTCCGCCGTCGCGAACCGCTCCGCGGGATCGACCGCGAGCGCGCGCGCGAGCACGCCGTCGAGCTCGAACGGAAGATCCGCGCGCAACGACGACAGCGCCGGCACCGCGCCGGCGAGCACGCGAGCCATGGTCGCCGCATCCGTCGCCTCGTCGAACAACCGTCGTCCCGCGCACAGCTCCCACAACACGACGCCGAGCGCGTACACGTCCGATCGCCGCGTGGCCGGCTGGCCCTGGTACACCTCGGGCGCGACGTAACCGAGCTTGCCCTTCACCTCGCCGGTGGCCGTGACGCGCGCGGTCCGCGTGTCGCCCTTGAACACACCGAAGTCGGCGAGCTTCGCGAACCCGTCCACGCCGACGATCACGTTCTGCGGCGACACGTCACGATGCACGATCTCGAGCAGCCGCCCGTCGTCGCCGCGCAGCTCGTGCGCGGCGTGCAGCCCGGCGAGCGCGTCCTCCGCGATGCGAAGGGCGATCGACGCGGGCACCACGCGATCGTCACGCGCCGCGGCCTTCACGAGGCCTGCGACCGTGAGGCCCTCGACGTACTCCATGACGATCATCACGGCGCCGTCGGTCAGCGTGACGTCGAGCGTCGCCACCACGTTCGGGTGGCGAATGAGCGCAGCGACACGCGCCTCGTCGAGCACCGACTGCGCGCGGTCGCCCGGCTCGTCCCCGAGGAGGTGCGGATGACACGCCTTGATCGCGACCGGTCGCTCGAAGCCGAGCGCGCCGACGCCGCGACCGAGGTAGACGGTCGCCATGCCGCCGGCGGCGATCTTCCGAACGATTTCGTAGCGCTGCTCGGACGAGCCCGCAAAACCGGCGAGCGCTTTCATCGCCTGGTCCTTACCAAATGCAGGGACCGCGACAAGCGCGGATCGGCCTTATTTCAGGCCGATCGCTACAAACTGAGGTGATCTCCCCCCGCCTCTTTCACGCCTCAATTCGACTTCGAGCGCGCGCGGCAGGGGAAAAGCTCACATTCCAGGCATTCCGCCGCACTGCGTCGGGACGCAGCCCGAGCCCGCGGTGTCGTGCATGCAGTACGCGCCCATCCCGCACTCGGAGTCCTTCGAGCACGGCGCCGTGCAGAACAGGTGGGTGTTCGTCGGATCGTGACCGTAGGTGCAGACGAGGAACGGATCGGTCTGGAACGGACAGCTCACGTCCTTGTCGCAATACGCGCCGACCTTCTTGTCGTTGCCGGCGTAGCCCATCGCTACGCAGTTGCCCGCGTCGACCGCGCCTGCGTCCGGCGTGCCGCCGCTCGTGCCGCTCGTTCCGCTGGTGCCGCTGGTGCCGCTGGTGCCGCTGGTCCCGCTCGTTCCGCTGGTGCCGCCGCTCGTCATCGTCCCGGACGACGACGGCGTTCCCGACGTGCCGCCGGACGCCGACGGCGCCGTCGGCGACGTGTCGCCCTTCTTCGGGTCCGTGGAATCGGAGCCGGAGCACGCGACCGCGCCGGTGGCGAGCACGAGCGACGTCGCGAGCGAGCAGAGCAGGATGGTTCGATTCTTCACGGAGTCACCGCCTTCGTATCGCACTGGAGGAAGCCGTTGTCCGGCACGTAGTACGAGAACATCACGCACATCTCGCGCGGGAACGCCTTCTCCTGATCCTCGGTGTTCTTCCACGAGCAGGTCTGCTTGATGAACGTCCCCTTCGGGAGGTGCAGCGGCTTCGCGGGGTCGAAGTTCTTCACCGGCGGGTGCGCCATGTAGAGCGGCTCCCAGTCGGTCTCGTAGAGCGTCTCGAGCGGCTTGCCGTTCGCGTCGGTCCGCTCCAGCTTGTAGTGCGAGCCCCACTCGTGCTCGTGGCCGAGCAGGATGAGGATGTCGAAATCCTGCGGCGTCGTGCAGAGCGTCGAGCTCGTCGCCTCCGCGCGCGCGGGGATCTTGAAGTCGCCGTCGACCATCACGAAGCTGTTCGCGAACTGGCGAACATCCTTGTCGTCGAGCGTCTTCAACTTGACGGTGTCGTTGGTCTGCACCGGACCGCTCGCCGTGCTGACGTAGTGCGCCTGCACGACGATCTGCTTGCCGGCGGGCACCTTCGTCGCGTAGCCGGGCGGCAGCTCGACGATGCCCTCGCTGCCGTTCGCGGCGGCGGCGATCTGGTGGAGACCGATCATCTCGACGTCGGTGCAAGGATGGTGACCGACCGGGACCTTCTGGTCGGTGTAGTAGACGGTCACGTGGTGGCCGCCGGGGCCCTGCGTGGCCGTCGCGTTCTGCACGTTGATCACGTGATCCGTGATCGTGCTCGTGTAGAAGCACTCGAAGTTGTCACCGGGCTGGATGGTGAACGCGCCGGTCTCGAAGCTGAAGGCATTCGGATCGTTCGCGGTCGTGTCCACACCAGGGGCGGTGCCGCTGTCGCTCTTGCTGCTGCTGCAAGCGACGAGCGCGAGAAAGCCTGCTGCGATGGCGAAGCCGCTCTTGCTGCGCGTGTGGGTGGTCATGTTCGTCCGTCCTCCGGTCCCGTGATTGTGTGCACTATGCATTCGTCTATCCGCGCTCACTTCGCGCCCTGCGAGATCCAGCGGCGAACGGTGTCGCGCTGCTCCTGCGGGAGCAGATCGTTGCCCTGCGGCATGCTCGCTCCGCACGATTTTCCGACGCACTGCGCGTCGAGCCCGCACGTGCTTCCGTCGAGCTTTCGCATCACGAAGCTGTTCTCCGGATCGCCGGGCGTCACGAAGCTCATCGACGGCAGCTCCTGCGAAGGAGCGAGCAGCGACTTCTTCACGGCGGCGATGCCGTCCGTGCCGTTCGCGCCGAGGAACACGCCCTGGTTGCCGACGCCATGCGAGCCGTGACACGAGCTGAACGCACACGACTTGGCGAAGATCGGCGCGACGTCGACCTCGAAGGAGACGACCGGCGTTGCGAGCGCCGACGCCGGCGTCGTGTCGGGCGCGCAGGTCTTGGCGCTCTCGGTCGTGTTTCCGGTGCCATCACCGCTGCTGCCACACGCGAGACAGGCGAGCGTCGCCGCGGTGACCGCGAGCGTGCCGAACGCTGCGCGCGCGGATTCGTGGAAAGAGATCATTCGCGCGCCCCGTAGGCACGCTGCATGCCTATCGGCGACGTCGTCGCACGCGCACCGCGTTTGTGGACTGGCGTCGACACGAGGTCTCGACGCGGACGCGTCGCGTGTGGACTCGAGTCGACTGTGTAGACCGCAGTCGACGCGCGTCCCGCGGGTGGATCCGGGGCTATCCCGCAGCTGAGGGCTGGAGGCGTCTACTTCGACGCGGGCGCGTTCGTCGCGGGCGAGTCCGGAACGATGCGCCCCGCGAGGAACCCGATCGCCGCGGCCGCCACGAGGAACAACGCGACGACGAGGCCGGCGAGGAATGCGTTGCGCGGCGTGATCTGCAGACGCTCCAGGCTCCAGATCGGGGCGGGAGCGCCTCGCTCCTCGACCGGCTCGTCGGACGCGTCGGACGCGTCAGGCGCATCGAGCACGCGGATCTCGACGGGCGCCATGATCGGGCTCATCGGAGTCGGCATCAGCGGCTTCGGCGCGACGCTCTCGGTCGTGGTGTCCTCGTCGTCCCGAGGGCCCGGGAGCGAGTCACGTTCGCGCCGCGGATCGGCGTCGTTCGGCGGCAGCTCGTGCTCGGAGCGCACCGCGCGACGGGTTCCGCTCTTCGTTCGTCGCAGCGCCTCTTCGAGGGCCTCGCGCGAGATCTTCTGCGTCGCTGCGCGATCGGGCCCCGCGATCGCGTCCGGCTCCGCCGAGCGCGGATCGGGCCGCGACGGCGGCACCTCGATGATGTCCAGGGGCCGCGAGCGGCCCGGTCCTCGCTTCACGATCGCGATCATAGCAGCCCGAGCTCCGCCGATCGCCGTACGGCCGGTCGATCGGGGTCACCTCGGCCCACGCGACGGCACGCTCGCCTACGTTTGACGCTGCGGCGAGTGAGCTCAGCGAGACCTGCGATCGACGAAGACACGGGGTGGCCGCTTGGAGCATCCTAGGGCCGTCGATGTCCTGGTTCGGAGGTCTCACGCTCGCGGGGTGGCTTGCCGTCGTGATCGCGGCGCGCACCATTCGCGGCCGCCAGTTCGCGGTGTTCGTCGGCGTGCTCGTGGGCATCTACTCTCTCGTCGCGGCCGCCATGGCGCCGTCCTTCGCCGCGTTCATGCCTGTTTTTGCGGCGTTTCATGCGACCGTCTACGTGAACTTCCTGGCGCTCGCGCGTCCTCGCATGCGGCCGCTCGTGTACCGCTTGCTCGTGAGCTGGCCCGCTTCGTTCTTCACGGCCGGAACGCTGCTCGCGATCCCCTGGGCGGTGCTCACGGCCGTCGGTCTGCATCCGTGGGCGCCGTGGCTGCCCTACGCCCTCGCTGCGGTGGGCATGCTGCAATCGCTGACCACGAAGCGCGAGGAGATCGACATCGTCGTGAGCGGGCCGGCCGGTCCCACCGCCGAGCGGCTCGCTCCGCACCCCCACGGCAAGTCGCGCGAGGAGCGGCCGCTCCGCATCGTGCAGCTCACCGATCCGCATCTCGGGCCGTTCATGTCGGTTGCGCGGCTGCGTCGCATCGCAGAGCGCGCGGTCGCCGCCAAGCCCGATCTCGTGTTCCTCACCGGCGACTTCCTCACGATGGAGTCGCACAGCGATCCCGACCTGCTGCTGAACGCGCTCGAGCCGTTGCGCGCGCTGCCCGGCAAGGTGTTCGCCTGCCATGGAAACCACGATCACGAGGCGCCGGCGGTCGTCGCTCGGGCGCTCTCCGAGAACGGGATCATCCTCCTCGTCGACGACGAGCGCGACGTCGAGACGGCCGCCGGTCCGGTGCAGATCGTCGGCATGGATTTCACGTTCCGCGATCGGGCCGCGCACCTCGCACGCGTGTGTGCTGCCCATCCGCGAAAGCCGGGCATGCTCCGCATCGTGCTGCTGCACGATCCGGGAGCATTCCGGCATCTTCCGCCGGGCGAGGGAGACCTCGTGCTGTCCGGGCACACGCACGGCGGGCAAGTCGGGCTCCTGAGCCTCGGGTTGCCGTGGACGTTCCTGCGTCTGTTCGGCGACAAGATCCCCGATCACGGCTTCTGGGCGCGCGGGACCGACCGCATGTACATCCATCGCGGCACCGGCCACTACGGCTTCCCGCTGCGTCTCGGCGTTCCGGCGGAAGAGAGCCTCGTGCGCGTGCACCGCGCAACGTCGTGAGATCCCGAGATCAGCGCGCGCCGCGTGCGCCTACCACGAGCGGCAGCGGCAGAATCGCGGCGCTCTCGTTGCCCAGCACCGCCACGACCGTGAGCGCACGGCCGCGGACGATCGCGTGCAGCACGGAATTCCGATGCTGCTCCTTGCCGCCGTAGAACGGAGACGGCTCGAAGCAGACGGTGACGATGCGATCGACGCCGAGCTCCTGCACGATGCGCGAGGGTTGCTCGACGGGCTTGCAGGTCTCGCCGTCGGTGGTGAGGTTCGCGGCGGCGGACGTCGCGATCTCCGGAACGTGCGCGAACGAAGCGTCGTCGAGCTTGTCGATGAAGAACGAGTAGAGGACCTCGCGCTCGCCGCCTGCCTTGTCGTGGGCGCGGCCCGACCAATCGAAGCGCGTGACGTTGCGGCGGAGCACCTTCCACGTGAAGCCCTCGGACTGCATCGTCAGGCCGAACTGACCGGCGACGAAGGCGAGCGTCTCGGGAACGGGAGCGACGGGTGCAGGGGAGGGCGAGCTCGCCGACGGCGACGCCGCGACCGCGTGTGGAGAGGGCGGAGAGGCCGCGCCACCGGCGGCGGGCGTCGAAGCGTTCGTGCACGCGCTCGTCGCGATGAGCGCGTGCACGACGACGACGCGCGCGATCCGCTCGTCGATCACGGTGATGCCAGCGCTTCGGCGAGCGCCGCGAGCGTCGCGCCCGTGCTCGCCTCGATCTTCAGTGCGGCTCGCTCCTCACCACGCACGGGGCCGCGGTTGACGATCACGATCGGCGTCCCGCGCTCGGCGGCGCGCAGCAAGAAGCGATATCCCGAGAAGACCGCGAGCGACGTCCCGGCGACGAGCAGCGCATCGGCAGCGTCGATCCGCGCATACGCGTCGTCGACGATCGGACGCGCCACGTTGTGCCCGAAGAACACGACGTTCGGCTTGAGCGTGCCGCCGCATCCGTTCGCGATGCACGAAGGCGGAACGAAGCGCGCGACGACGTCGTCGGGGAGATCGGCGTCGCCGTCCGGCGCCATCGGCGTCTCGCGTGCGCGCTCTTCGAGCCAGGTCGGATTCTCGTCGCGCATGCGCGCCTGCACGGCGTCGCGCGGCTCGAGCACGCCGCAGGCGAGGCACACCACCTCCGCGAGCGCGCCATGGAGCTCGATCACGTTCGCGCTGCCAGCCTGCTGGTGCAGTCGATCGACGTTCTGCGTGATCAAGCTCGTGACGACCCCGCGCTGCTCCAGGGCCGCGAGCGCCACGTGCGACGCGCTCGGCCGCGCCAGTCGGAACCGCTCCCACCCCGCCATGGCGCGCGCCCAGTAGCGGCGCCGTAGCGAGGCGGAGCGCACGAACTCGGGACCGTGGATCGGCCGGCGCACCCGCGCGAGCGCCTCCGGGCTGCGATAGTCGGGGATGCCCGACTCGGTGCTGACGCCCGCGCCGGTGAGCGCCACCACGCGGAGACCGCGGAGGCAGGCGATGGCCTCCGATGCGACCAACGCGACACGGTCGGGCTCGGCGGAGGAGGTGAGCACCCGAGCACTTTAGCAGGCTGCAGAAGGGCCGCGGGCCGGTGTCGCCCGTCCGGGTGACTGGCAGCTCGAGCGTCGCGACGCAGAATGCGGGGATGCCCGTCGCCACCCCGAAACCGCGAGCGCAAGAGGAGATGCCCGAGTCCCAGCGAGTCACCATCCCCTCGCCGCCGCCGTTTCCGCGGAACGCGCGTCGCGCGCGCTCGCCGGGCGAGTACCACTTCGTCGGCGGCCAGCCGAGCGACGAGCCGCAGAGCTGCCGCTGAGTCGCGTCCCCGCGCTATACCTCGCGCGGTGAAGGGCATCGACGGGTGGTTCTCCGAGGACGAGGGCCGGTGGTATGCGCGGTTCGCGCGCGCGCTGCGTGGCGGCGTCTTCGTCGAGGTCGGCTCGTGGAAGGGAAGGAGCACCTCGTTCGTGGGCCCCGTGTGCAACGCGAACGGCACGCGGCTCGTGTGCGTCGATCACTGGGGCGGCTCGCATGACGTGCTCGCGGATCGCTACGCGGCGGCGCTCGCCGTGGAGGACGTCGAGGCCACGTTCCGCGCGAACATGCAGGCGCTCGGCATCGTCGTGGAGGTCATCGCGGCGCCGTCGGCGATTGCGGCGCACCAGTTCGCGCCGGAGTCGATCGATCGCGTGTTCCTCGACGCGAGTCACGATCGCGCGAGCGTCGAGGAGGATCTTCGCGTGTGGAGCGCGCGCCTCGCGCCGCGCGGAATCCTCGCCGGCCACGATTACGCGGAGAAACACCCCGAGGTGCGCGCCGCTGTGGACGAGCTTGCCAAAGAGCGCGAGCTCGTCGTCCGCCGCGGACCGCGCTCGATCTACTGGCTGGAGCCTCGCGCTGCCGTGAGCGCGCGCTAGTCTCCAGGCGTTGCTGCGCGAGCTCGACGTCCTCGTCCTCGATTGTCAGGCCAGCGGCGCCACGCCGTCGCATGGCGATCTCCTCGAGATCGGTTGGGCGGTGAGCGGCGCGCGCGGCCTCGTGATCCCTCCGCGCGCGCGATGGATCGTGCCGCGCACCGATCGCGCCGTCTCTCGCATCGTTCGCAAGCTGACGGGCTGGGAGGACGCGTGCCTCGACGAAGCGGTCGAACCTCGCGATGCATGGGCGGAGCTCCGCGCGGACGCACCGGGGTCGGCGAGCTCGCCGACGGTGATTCACTTCGCTCGCTTCGAGCTGCCGTTCTTGCGCGAGCTGCACGCACGGGAGCAGTCCGATGCCGTCGAGGCCGCGCCGTTTCCGTTCGACACGGTGTGCCTCCACGCGATCGCGCAGCGCCTCTTTCCGGAGCTGCCGCGGCGGAACCTCCGCGCGCTGGCCGGCTATCTCGGTCACTCGCCGGAGCAGATCAGGCGATCGGCCGGTCATGTCGAGGCCACGGCCTTCATCTGGCGCGCGCTCGTGCCGAAGCTCGAAGCGCTCGACGTGCGGACCTGGGACGATCTCAAGGTGTGGCTCGAAGCGCCTTCACCCCCGTCGCGATCGCGCGGCGCGGGCCGCGTCTATCCGCTCGCCGCCGAGCGACGACGCGGGCTGCCGGATGCGCCGGGCGTGTATCGATTCTTGCGGTCGAACGGCGACGTGCTCTACGTCGGCAAGGCGGCGAGCCTCAAGAAGCGGGTCGCGAGCCACTTCAAGAGCGCGGCGCGATCGACCGAGCGCGCGCTCGAGATGCTGACGCAAGCGCACGACGTCGACGTGACCGAAGCGGCGACCGCGCTCGAAGCGGCGCTGCTCGAGACCGACGAGATCAAGCGCCTCGATCCTCCTTACAACGTTCACCTTCGGGGCGGCGATAGGCAGGCGTGGTTCGCGTCGCATGACTGGTCGAGCGCGGTCGCGGTCAGCGATGTCGACCATCGCGTGGGTCCGCTGCCGTCGTGCGCATCGGTGGCCGGGATTGGCGCGATGCGTGCGCTCCTCGAAGGCGAGCCTCCGACGGAAGCGCTGCGGGCGGTGGCGCTCGGCGTATCGCCGCGGTTCGCGCCCGAGGCCGCGATGTTCGACGAGGCGTGGATGGCATTCGCACGCGAGCATCTGTCGGGCGCGACGCCGGCGCGCGCGCGGATCCTGCGTGCGGCAGCGTGCATCGTGCTCGACGACGATGCTGCGGACGAAGCGCCCGACGCGGAGCCAGATGCAGATGCTGATGCTGACGCGGCCCCCGGTCCCGAAGGGTGGGACCGCGAGGCTGTGACGCGCGCCCTCCAGCGCACCGTCGTACATCAAGGCCTTCTCGTGCGGCGCGCGCGGGCCCTGACGCTGCTCTCGAATGCGTCGGTTGCCTTTCGCGAGCCGCGCTCGACGCGGACGAGGCTGCTGGTCGTCGTCCGCGGCGAGATCGCGGAGCGCTTCGACATTGACAGCGTCTCGCACGTCGCGTTTCGGGATCCCGTAGCGCCGCCTCCGCGCGACGCTCGTCTCGCGGCATTCGATGCGGCTCTCTATGATCGGCTTCGCGTGCTCGCGACCGAGCTGCGCCGCGTCGTGGACCACGGTGGCGCTGTCGCGATTCGCATCGGCCGGCATCTCGGTGCACGGACCGCGCCGCCGGCCGATCGTCGCGCGTGATCGTGATATCGTCTGGCGCCGGATGGATCGCGCCGAAGAGCTCGCCCTGGTGGCGGACCACCTTCCCGTCGCAATCTGGATGGGGCGCGTCCCGAGCGGCGAGGTCGTCTACACCAACGCCGCCTTTCGCGAGGTCCTCGGCATCGAGCCGCCGGAGGGCGCTGCACGAGGCGCGTTCGTCGAGCCTTATGGCGTGCACACGACGAGCGGCGCGCCGTATCCCGAGGAGCGCATGCCGTTCGAGCGCTGCATCGCGGCGCGAACCACCGTCGTCATCGACGACCTCGTCATCCACCGTCGCGACGGTCGCAAGGTGCCCTTGCGCGTCTTTGCGAAGCCGCTGTTCGACGAAAACGGCGTGATGACCCACGTGCTCGAGGCCTTCACCGACATCACTCGCGAGGCCGATGCCGAGCACGCCCGTGCCGACGGCGAGCGTCGACTGTCTCGCGCACAACGGCTCGAGGCCATCGGCCAGCTCGTCGCCGGCATCGCGCACGACTTCAACAACCTGCTGACCGTGACGAAGCTCTCCGCGGCCACGTTGCGGAGCCGCGAGGAGCAACCCGACAAGCTGGAGATCATCGCGCAGATCGACGCCGTCGCCGACAGCGCCATCGAGCTGATCAAGCGCCTCATTCGCTTCGCCCGCCGCGAGCGACAGATCGCTGCGCCGGTGTCACCGGAAGAGGCGGTCGAGACCGTGCTCGAGATGGCGCGAAGGACGTTCGATCCCGCGGTCACGCTGCGCGCCGAGCTCGGCGCGGGCGACGCCGCCGTCCTCGGAGATTCGTCGCAGCTCGAGCAGATGATCATGAACCTCGTCATCAACGCGCGCGACGCGGTCGACAACGCGGGCGAGGTGGTCGTAAAGACCTCGACCCACGACGTCGCGGCTGGCGAGCTGACGGGGGTGAATCCAGGGCGCTACGTCGTGATCGAGGTCTGCGACACGGGGCCGGGCGTCGACTCCTCGATCCGCGACCGCATCTTCGAGCCCTATTTCACGACGAAGACGCAGGGCGCGGTCAAGGGCACGGGCCTCGGCCTGTCGACGGTTCACGCCATCGTCGAGACGCACGGGGGGATCATCGACGTCGATGACAACTCACCGCGCGGCGCCGTCATGCGCGTGCTCCTACCGTGCGTCGCAGACGTCGCGGATGCGTCGCACGACCTCGATGTCTCCGCGCGACCCGATCGCGGCGACGCGGCGCTCGAGGGCAAGGGAAGGCTCGTGCTCGTCGTCGACGACGAGGCGCTGGTCCGTCGGTCGACGAAGCATGTGCTCGAGCGTCTCGGTTTTCGCGTGGTCGAGGCGAGCGATGGGCCGAGCGCGCTGAAGCTCTTTCGGGAACGGAACAGCGAGATCGCGGTGGTCATCCTGGACATGATCATGCCCGGCGCTCGTGGTCGAGACGTCTATCTCGCGCTCCGTGAAGTGCAGCCCGACGTTCGCGTCCTGCTCGTGTCCGGAAGCGGGCTCGATGCCGAGGCGAAGTCGATGCTCGCCCTCGGCGTGAGCGGCTTCCTCGGGAAGCCGTACGCCGATCGCGAGCTCGCGGCCGGCCTGGAGGCGATCGGCCTGCGGTAGGGGAGATTTTGCGGCGTTTCGGCGTAGGATGCGCGCATGTACCGGTCTTTTTTCGGGTTCACGATCGTGAGCGTGCTCGTCGGCACGAGTGGCGTGCTCGTCGCCGCGTGCGGCGGCGCGATGCCCAACGTCCCGGCCATGAAGGAGTCTCGCGCGTCCGGCCAGAGCTCGTTGATGGACCAGACCGTGGCCGGGCAGAACAAGTGCAACCCGAAGAGCGCGGACCGACCGTTCATCATCGAGTGGGACGCGACCGACCTCTCGCAGTTCGAGTCCGTGACGAGCAACGACATCGTCTTCGTCCGATACGAGGGCTGCGAGCTGCGAGTCATCGACTCGTGTCGTAACGACTCGGTGAAGGGCGCGCTCGGTGCGTACAAGAGCGTCGACTGGACGAGCGGCTCCGTCGAGAAGATGGATATCGCGAACGAGGGCGAGCTCTACGCGAAGCTGCCCCTCGGCGCCGCCACGCTCGGCGGACGCGTCTCTGCCGGCGAGCAGTTCCACATGGAGTACTTCGTCAGCGGCGTTCGTACCGCGACGCGGCCCGTGGTCTATCGCGCCGATCTCGACGCGGTCCCGGGCTGCAAGGGCGCCACGCACTTCGTCTACGCGTATCAGCTCGGGGCCTTCGCGCTCGGTAGCAAGAAGAACATCAACGCCGAGGCGAACGCGACGGTGTGGGGCTTTGGCGGTGGCGGCGCCTCGAAGCAGTCGAACGCGGCCGAGAAGCGCGCCGGCGTGCTCGAGTCGTGCCGCGGCGAGAGCGCGAAGGAGACGCAGACGTGCAAGGCTCCGATCCGCCTCACGCTGCGCGAGATCGACGCCGGAAGCGATCCCGACGCGAAGGCGGCGGTGGCTCCGGAGACGCCCGACGCGCTCAACCTTGCGGGCAAGGTCGACGCGAAGATGAAGCGCAACGAGAAGGCGCAGGCGCACGTCGAGGCCGCGACGTCGAAGAGCAACGCTCGCGACGGCAAGGGCTGCATCGCCGAGCTGAACGCGGCGGACAAGCTGGATCCGCGGCCGGGCATCGTGTCGACGAACCCGGGGTCGTACTGGTCGAGCGTGCGAGGGACCTGTCTGATGATGGCCGGCCAGTGCCCTGCCGGCCGGCAGATGTGGCGGAAGTACCTCGAGAATCATCTCAGCGGGCAGATGGGCCCGGAGGCGATCGACACGCACGTCGACTCGCTCGCGGGGATGTACTGCCAGGGCGGCGCGCTGTCGCCGCGCGATCAGCTGCTGCAGGCGAACGATGCGTTGCGCGTCGGCGGTCAGACGAAGAAGGACCCGGCGTACTGCAACCAGAGCTACGAGCGCGTGAAGAAGGCGTCCGCGGGCGTCACGTCGAACGGTCCCGATGACACGATGGTCAACTACGCGCTCCAGAACGATCAGGAGCTGGCGGCGGCGCACTGCCTGTCGCGTGCGGGCGATTGTTCCGCGGCGTGGACGATGTTCACGAAGTCGAAGCTCGGCGGCGCTTCGTCGAGCGCGGGCATGTACAAGGGCTTTTTCCCGCACTGCAAGGACTTCACTCCGCCCACGTCCGGCCCGACCGCCGATCCCACGGCCGCTCGCGCGGCCGCGACGGCGGCGATGAGCTCGGCGACGACGAAGATGTACAAGAAGGACGGCACCTGCCTCGCCGACCTCGACACGTACGACAAGTCGCTGACCGACGCGGCGCAGAAGTCGACGAGCCCGAGCTCGTCGCTCTCGCAGATCCGCTCGATCTGCCTGATGCTCTCGTCGCGCTGCGGCGAAGGCGAGCGCCTGCAGCGCGCAGCGCTGGCGCAGAAGAACGTCGCCTCGAACATCATCGACCTGAACATCAAGTCGCTCCGCAGCGACTGGTGCAAGTAGCGGGGCTCGCGCGGTGCGCGGTGCGCGGTGCGCGGCTCTCGCGGCTCTCGCGGCTCTCGCGGCTCTCGCGGCTCTCGCGGCTCTCGCGGCTCGCGCTTGCGACTCGCGCGGTGT
>OUNM010733839.1_pt1 | contig 28990 bp, 18 predicted proteins | sample 1769961 | NCBI WGS metagenome assembly OUNM01 (sample SAMEA3914820, study PRJEB12502) | metagenome | biome: forest; material: soil | place: USA | collected 2012-03-12 | depth 0.3 m | reverse complement strand
TGCTGTGCCTGGCTCGACTCAGGGTACGCTCTGCTCTCTTGTTCTGCCTATCGTGCTTCCTCCGTTGTCCCGTGCGGACCGATGACCAGCGCCGCATAATGTCGGTCACTGGAGAGGCAGGCAACGTGCCAACTCAACCGCAATGAGCTTCTACTTCGGGCTCTGTTCGTTGGCGGACGCCGCCGCTCACGATGCATAATTATCGTGACTTCAACCGGCGACAGGGCTTCGTTGGTTCCTTCGTTGGTTCCCAAATGGGCACCGCCCCAATGCATATATTGGCTTGATCTAGTGTGTCAACGTTCGGTACGTCCAGAGCTTGGCCAGGCGGTGAAAAGGGCCACGGCCATGCATAGATTAGCTTCATCCGTTGGTCAGCCTCAACATCATCAGAAAAGGCAACCAGGGGGGTGGACACGGCCGTTCGGATGACTCGGAACGATGGAAAGAGAACGAGGCCGGCGGCCGTGACGTGGTGAAATGCTATTTCGGCCCTGCCTGGGGGGAATATTTTACCAACATGACATGAACATAAATAGGTCCGACCTACCTGACGTCCGAGTCTGGTGTTCCGGCCAACTCAGCAAGCCTTCAGTGCGAAAACGACCCGAGATCGAACACTCTGTCCTCAAACTTGTCCGTCATGCGATTCTCATCTGTCATCCTCGGTGCGCTCCTGGGCTCTGCCTTCGGTGCACCGGCGCCCTCGGCACCCGCAGCAGCCCATGGTCTCGAAGAAAGAGTGAGTGTGTCCTATGTTAGGTATTTAATTGTCGGTATGGGCAATCACTAATATCGCAACCATCACTAGACCATTGCATTTGTGTGTTTCCCGGAGCCATGACTGTCACGATGTATTCAAGGAACTATTAACACGTTTCATTACAGCCTGAGTGTGAGGCCGCCTGCGTCCTCTGGTGCATGAGCATGAGCCTTTTGCCTCCCGTTATGGCCACCTGCATTGCCACTTGTACGGCGCTCTGTGCGGGTACTGTTGAGCCTGGGACCCCTATTCAGAGCATTGAGCCAGGAAATGGCACAGGGGCTTCACTCACCTTCCACCTGGATGGAAAGGACGTGGTGGGCAGTGCCTGGTAATGGGTGCTACGTCGCAGGTTGTCTGTAACGAAGCATGAATGAGATTTTGAGGTAGCTTGCAGCGGAAAGGTGGCACTCGCGGGAGGACGTCGTCGATACGAATCACAATCCTGTCTGGATGCCGCATGACCCCAGCGTGCCCGGAACTTGTCTGTGTGCATCTTGCCATGTCTTTCCTGCGGACCCTTGGGTCACACCGAGCACAGGGGCAGACATCCTTGCGCTTCAAAGGCGGGTTGGGGGCCGAAAGAGAGAAACTTGGATATATATATGATGGGCACCCGTCATGAGAGGCCCAGTAACCGAAGCCGCATGGACAATCTCGGCTTCTGTTGCTCAGCATGTATTGGATACTCGGCTTTTCACTCCTCTCCATTGCTCGTTGCGCGAGCTCCTTCGGAGCGCATGTGTTGCATGAGGAACGGACCGGAAGGCTACCGTCCCACTGGGCCAGACTCCCTTTGCGGCCGCATCCTGGAACAAAGTTCACCCTGGGCATTGCGCTTGCACAGCACAATGTTGAGTTGGCTGAGAGAGATCTGCTGCGTGTCTCCGACCCGTCTTCTCCTCAGTTTGCACAGTACTGGGATCAGGACCAAGTCACAGCTCGGTTTGCACCCCGGCGCGACGCCTTCGATGCCGTGCACGGCTGGCTTCGCGAGGCCGGCGTGGACCGCCAACTCATCATGCGATCTGCGGACCAGGGATGGTTGTTTTTCAACACAACCGTCCTCGAGGCGGAAACCCTCCTCATGACCGAGTTCAGCGCCTACAACAACACCCGGACTAGCGAGAAGCACCTCGCCTGCGAGCGCTACAGTCTCCCCCACCTGCTCCGTCAGCATATCGACTTTGCCATGCCGACCATCCACCTCGGACTGGAATCCCTCGTCAGAAAAAGACATCAAACCCATATTCCGCTTCCATCAGATGCTCGACCTTGGCCACGGCCCCGCTCCGCCAGCGTCCGGTCTCAGGCGAATGCTCCTTTTTCTCGAGAGCTCTGCAGCACATACACAACCCCTGATTGTCTCCGCGCGTTGTACAACATCAGCTCGGGCGACGCCATCCATCCCAACAACACTTTCGGGGTCTTTGAAGTTTCCTGGAATTCCTGGCTGCCACAAGACTTGGACATGTTTTTCGGTCTCTTCTCTCCGGCCCAACTGGGGAGCCGGCCCACGATGGAGCAGATCAACGGCGGATACTGGCGAAACGACACTATCGTCCCAAACTTCAACATGGAGGCGGACCTCGACTTCGAATACAGCATGGCGCTCACATACCCCCAACCAATCATCAATTACCAGGTCGGCGAGATGTGGCAGGTTGGCACCCTCAACGGCCTCCTTGCCGCCGTCGACCCCTTGTACTGTGCGGCATGGAACAGCTCCATCGACGGCACTTATCCCAGCCCTCTCGAGGGCGGATACTCAAAACCCGTCGACTGTGGCACGGCCAAGCCCGCCTCGGTGGTGTCTGTCTCGTACGCTTGGAACGAGGTGGCATATCCTGCGGCGTATCTGCGACGCCAATGCCTCGAGTTCCTCAAGCTCGGCCTCCAGGGCGTCAGCGTCGTCGTCTCGTCGGGGGACTGCGGCCCTGCCGGTGCGGGGTGTCGCTGCATCGACCCGAGCACGGGCGGCGTCACCGCGGGGCCGGCCGATTCGGGCCTCTTCAGCCCCGTCGCGCCGGCATCTTGCCCGTACGTCCTGTCGGTCGGCGGCACCCAGCTCCGTGTCAACAGCACCGTCGATGACCGCGAAGTAGCGTTTCGTGTCGAGTCTCCTTCACACATCAGCTCGTCCGGAGGCGGTTTCAGCAACCTCTTCGCGGCCCCGTGGTACCAGCACAGGGCCGTGCGTGGCTACTTGGACAGCCCTACCGAACAAGACCGCCTGAGGAGCCTCGCCGGAAAGGCAAACTTCACAGGCCGTGGCTTTCCGGACGTGTCTGCCAATGCCGCCAACTACGTTGTCGTCGTCGCCGGCCAGCTGATGACGGTGCAGGGAACCTCGGCCTCGGCCCCCGTGGTGGCATCGATGTTGAGCAAGCTGAACAATGCCCGTCTACACGCCGGCAAGAGGCCCGTTGGCTTTGTCAACCCGGTTCTCTATGCCAACCCGCACTTGATGAACGACATTCTCGGGGGTCTGAACCACGGCTGCGGGTCGGACGCTTTTGAGGCGGTCGGTGGCTGGGATCCGGTCACCGGTCTGGGAACACCCGATTACCAACGCCTCTTGGAGCTGTATTTATCACTTCCTTGATTAAGGCCCAAGTTCCGCCGTCAGCGGTCGACCGGTGCCATGAAACGCAAGCGCTGTGTGGGGTGTTTTCGCCCCTCTGTATCCGCTCTAGACTATCTTAGCCCAAATTACCAGCAAGAAAACCGTCAGCCCTCTGCGACAGGTCTGGAGAGTCCTTCAGCAGTTCGCCCAGCCTCTTGCGCGCCGTATCCTTCCGTTGTCTCATTGATTCCTCCAGCTCGTCACTGGGGACTCCGTCCCAAGGAGCATTGAGTTCCCGCACAATTTGGAGGAAAGAGAGATATTTCTCGGACTCGGCATCCCCGAAGTGGCTCTAGAGTATTTATTGTAAGCTACAATTATACGTAGTAAGGTGATATGGAAAGAACCGACTCGCACGTCCCGGACAAACGTATGGGCTTTGTTAAGCCCAGCCTGGTCCGACATCATCAGCTCAGCGAAGTCAGGCTGGGCCACAGCTTCTTCGACGTCTGTCTTTGGCGGGTTGGTCGTCATTGCTGATCTCTGGTTCGCGAGATAGATATGCTGCTACAGGGAGTCAACTTGAAAAGGAAGTGAAGAGGGTATGTGCGCGAGGGAAGCGGGCTTTCTGTATTTGAGCGGCGTTGGTTGCCTGTGCTAGGAGCGAAGCGGCAGGAAATTGCGTCAAGGGGCCTGTGGCCTGTCGTATCCGACTATCCGTACCAAAGGTCCTATTAGATGCAGGGAATATGGGGGCCAAAGCCGACAGGATTTCGGGGTCTGGGACAATCCCCGCCGTGACACAGCCGGACACCAATAAATCACCACTCTCCTGCTCCCTGATAATTATGCCTGACGCACTGCAACCCTGCTGTTGAACGAGCACGTGGCGGTTGCTTTCCAACAGCCCGGCATGCTTGATCTGGTCAGCTGGAAAAAGCGCCCAGCCTACACAGAGTGTCCTCATATGATAAGCAGCTACCCGTTTGGCACTCTACTAAGCAGGCAAAGAACTTTTATACGCAAAATTAGAGTCCCAGAGAAGCCGGGCAAACGCCAAGTCATACCACTTTTCTTTAGGCGTGGTTAAATCAACGCCAACTCTTCCTCTCCCCCTCAACACGACCAGACGCAGAGGACGACATTTTTGAAAGCTTCCTTGGCTGGTACCGTAGGTATTAAGGATTGTGGGTAGTTGGCGGGTTCTGGTTTGGATGTTCGTGCTCGGGATAGCTAAGACTCAAGCGAATGATGACGAGTAAGAGGCTGAAACGGAACCTATCTAATCAGGGTTTATATAGGGTTCTTGGTTGGCATTCTAAACCTCCACGTCTTGACGTTCGGTGTGTCGCCTCGTGGCCCGGACTGGGACTGGCCTCGTGGCTTGTACTCAAAGAGTACAGATCAAGCCAACACGCACTTGTCGGGCAAGCCATGCCCACAACAAGGGATCTAGACAGCGCACGCTTTTCACTTATCTCAGCCCATGCTTGAAGCTGTTTGCTCCGACCGGGAGGACGCCAACACGTTCAAGGTGACGGTGTGCGACCCGGGCTACAGCGTCACGTATTCCGGGCACGACTTCCTCCGGAGCCGGCCGCTGAGGCATGTTGATATTGTGATTGGGCCGCCGCAGGATTAATTGACTAGTTAGGGGGTTGGTTGCTAAGGCTTTTTTTGGAGGGGGATGGATGAGTAGGGAGAATGGAAATGGGCTGAGCGTGCCCGAGCTCGAGAGGTAGTTCAACGAATTGTGTGAGAATGTGGGGGTCAAGATAATGAATTTATCCAGGGAGTTGGAAGCTCCTCTAAAACACCATCAGTACCTCCTGGTAGTGTTGTAATATTGAGCCTTGTTGGCTACTACGCCGCTTACGATGTAGCTAAAAAGAATCGCCTCGCCGCTCTCTTGGCCGGCATTGATGCGGCGGCGCCGGGGGCGGCGGGCCGGCGGCCAGCAAGGCGGCCAGGGCTCGCGCTGGTATCCTCTGCAGGATTCAACAGGTTAGCGCTAGCCATCCTTTTGACTGAGATGGAGCAATCCTCGACGCCTTAGCTCTGAGCCATTTTGTTTTCACTGGCCGCAAGATTAGACACTTGACTCCATGCTAGAGGCGACTGCTGCTTGGAAATAGATGAAACAAGGCCAACAGGTATTCATGGCTAAAGGAAAGGGTGCGAAGAACACTAAGGCGAGGCACAGAATCCGTGGGGAGGACTTCGGGTTTGAGACTTGGCTTCGGATCGACGACCGCCGATTCCAAAGTCCGTCCACATCGTCACAGACGTGTTCGAGTACTGACAGAAATATCTATATAGAGTGTGTTGGAAAGCTCCCAGGTGCCTCATGAGACAGAACATCACAACACCAGTCCAGCAGTTCCAACCATCTTCCGAGCTTATAGAGACATCACCAATTCCTCTATCCTTCTCACCTCTATCCTCACTTCTATCCTTCTCAAACTTCGTCACATTCCCGCGCTTCACCCCTCTTCACAGCAAGACATGGTTCAGTGCACGAACTGCGGTCACCCTCTCGGGACCGGCACCGTGACATATCCTTGCGACAACCGTGAGTGCGATAGGGGCAACCTCAACCGCCCTTGCCCTGCTTCGGGCTGCACCAGGGGCCAATACTGGGCGCCTAAACTGCACAAGTGGCTACCTTGCACGAGATGCCATGCCACAGGGGTAGTCAGGACCCTAGAGACATGCCACACATGCAATGGAACCGGCACTCTTGTCAGACCTTGCGGCATTTGCGTGCTCAACAGGGTGAGTTTCGGATACTCTGTTGCTTTTCTTTGCCTTCTATCTTGCTGATATGTCCGAGCAGAATAGTGCTGGCAGGTAAGCGTCGGGTTGTCTCTTGACTTGGCTGCTGGGTGGCCAGGGACTCGGGCCGATGTTAGGATTTGGTTAGGATTTGGTAGCTGGTCTCCAAGTAAACAAAAGAATAACTGTGCTAGCACAGCTTCTTCCATCCGTTAAATTTGCTAGTGCTATGGGACGACGATGACAATGGCGTCTATGTCTACTCGGAGCACGAAGCCGGCAGTGGGATGGGGAACCAGACAATCGCGGAAATCTGTAGAGGCGAGTGGAAGCCTGAAGCTATAATCGGCCTCTCCATTGATACTACGGTGATCCAGCCAGAGTCCAAAAGACGGCGGTGGACTGAACCGGGAAATTTTGCTCCGGGGCCTTTCCATGGATCGTTTCGTTAGGTATGTTTGGTTGGTTGTGCGGCCATGGCCCACCCTCCCAGGACCGAAAAGCCTGCTGTTTGATACTAGCCACTAGGGCGCTGACCAAAGCGCCTTGCCCCCTCGTAGCTATGCCAGGCCTCGCCTCGCGCCTTGACGCTATGAATATGCCGAGGCCAATCCTCAGGCCTCGATGCCACGACCATGTCGGTGCCAGGCCTGGCACCTCGACGCCATGCCTACGCGGCCCATTCTGGTGTTCATCTTGCATACTCCCAACCAAGTAGAGTCTGTGTCCGCCGGAGGCTAACCAAACATCACAACCCGAATTACCGGGCCGGTCTAGGACATTGATAACCCACTCCTTCCTCGCCCGGAGAACTGTTGCCAGGAGCTGATCCCAATACGGCGGCGACGGTAGCCCTCCTTAGAGTCGGCCGCTGGAGGTCCGGCGCCCGCTGTCCCTGAGTTTGATATCCAAAGCAGAACCACCATCTGAGAAGATCCTGGCAAAACGGCGGCCAAGTCTTAAACACTCGCCTCCGTGCTAAGTAAAGAATCTAGCCTGGGGAGTTAGTTCAAGAGAGGTTTCATCCCACCAGCCTGACGAAAATAGCCTCCAACGCATTGTCGGGCTCTGAACTTGACCCCACCGAGCTTCCTTGACAGACATAAAGACGAATGAGGTTTCCTTCCATGTCTCTCTTCGCTTCTCATCAATCAGCTCACCATCCACCCAGTTCTCTCATTTTAATAGCTTCAAAGCGACGAGACAACTTCCCACCCAGCCTACCTATCAATCAAACCAACCACCTTCTCAACCCAGCAAACAAAAGCGAGCAACCCATCTCAGGTCATGCTCGAGGCAGGTAGAAGAATCAGAAGTATAAGCTCGGGCATCTCGGGGTCATGCCCAGGTCTTTGGCTCATCTCTTTTCCCTCCACTACTCGTGGCCAAAACAAGCCCTGCTTAATAACTGTTCTCGGGTTTCTCCCGAGATCGAGATATGCGCCTGTTAAAGCAGGCAAGACAGGTACAACACGAGGGGCCTCAGATACAAGTTCCACATTCAACCTAGCTAAGGACCTATGTCCAGCCCACAATCATTATACACACACATGACAAACAAAACCATAACACATCCCTCTCCCTCCCTCGCCATCACTCCAAGTCCTCCTGTATGTACTCACCAGGTAAACATCAAAGCAAAAACTCCCTCCCCAACGCCTATCCCAAAAAAGAGCAATGGATATAACCTCCTCCCCACTTCATCCTCATCCCTTCCCTCTGGACGATAAGCCCACTCCCTCAGGTAGATACACGTAACTAGATGGTATGTGATATGTATAGCTAGATAGACAGGACAGCGACAGACAGCAAGCAAGCCAAGACATGCCATTTTTAAAATGCCGATCCAATGACGATGACGATGACGATGACGATGAACGACAGATGACGAAGGCGTTTCACGCATACCCAAAACCCAAGCAACCCCAAACCAAAACAAACCCAAACTCCCAACCCAAGCCAATTCCACCCCGACCTTACGTCAAATACCACATACACCCACAAGGACTAACATCAGGCACCGCCTCCCCCCCCCTTCTCCCAACCGCCGCGCTCGTCGCCGCCGCGGCACTCGAGTCAGTCGACGTCGACGGCAGGTTATAATCCGTCTCCTCAATCTCAATCACCACCGGCCGGCCCTGGCCGTCCAGCACGGGCTTGGCCTCCTGCCGGGGGCCTTGGATCTCAACCTGCGTGCACACGGCGCGCGGGGCGCTGGCCGTCGAGATGCGGCGCTCCTCGAGCTTGATGACGCGCGGGTAGGGCATCATGATGGAGGCCCAGTTGTCGCCCGTGTCGATGGGGTTATAGGGGCTGGACGAGGTCGTGGAGGAGGCGGTGGTGGTGGTGCCTGAGGAGGAGGAGGAGGGGATGTCGCCGCCGCCGCCGCCGGGGGAGGGGGCGGAGGTGGATTGGGGGGTCGAGGTGGACGAGGTTTGTGGTGGCGGAGGGGGTGGAGGTGTGGATGTGGTTTGTGGCGGCGGGGGGGGAGTGGTCGTGGTAGTGGTGGAAGAAGAAGACGTGGAATCAGGCGAGTGGGCGAGATTCTGGGGCCCGTAGTTGCCGTACTTCGGTTTTGACGAGCTGGTGCTTTCGGATTTGGGGGTTGCGGCTTGTGGGTTGGCGAAGGTTTCGGTGGCGTGGAACACGTCTGCGCCCACGGGGGTTCGCCGAGAATTTTGAGATGATGCCGCCGACGATGTTGAGGCATCTGTTGAAGATGAGGACGATAAGGACGCTGGCTTGCCCCAGTTCGAGTAGCTCGAGTTTTGCTGAGCGTAGATGAAGATCTCAAGATATGTGCCAGGCCAGGTGCAGACCCACGGTTTCTCACCCCGCTGCGCGACATCCTTGCGTTTAAAGTTGGAACTTTCCGAGTTGACGGGATCGGCGTATCGAGCTACTTGTTGAGAGTTTGTCGAGGAGCTCCCCGACGGGTCGAGCACATTCTCTGGCAAGATGACTGTCTTGTTGTACGACAACATCTTGAACCAGGCAGGGCCGCGGCTGGGTTCGTACTTGTCTCCTACTAGATCGAGGGAGACGGGCTCCATGATCAATGGCGGTTGCTCTCCGTAGGCGTACACGTGGTTCATCAAGGTGTACGAGTGGTTGCAGTCCACGGAGGCGCGGTAGTTGTTCCCGTCCTTGAGGACGGTCAAGTACAAGCCCGTCATGACGAGGTTGCAACGCCATGTTTGCGACAGGGTGGGGTTCTGGAAGCAGGTGCTGGAAATCCTGCTCGGCGGGGGGAGCGGCATCGCAAACGTGCCGGTGGGTAAGGGCTGGAGGTCGGTTGGTGTTGAGACCGGTGTGATATCAAACGACGGGTTCCTGTTGACATCAGCAAGCCGGCCGGGCCAGTTGATGGTTAAAAGCATATCATAACTCACCAGTCCGCCTCCTTTCGCGCAGGTGGCCGCCTTTGCTTGGCCATGAAAGTGCCAACCACGGCCCCCAATATCGCAATAATGACCAGCAAAACGAGGCCAGTAAGGCATATCGCCCAGTATGGGACAACGCCCCAAGCCTTTCGCCTCATCCAGGTCTGCCATTTTTTCGGCGGCGGCTGCTTCTCTGTAAGTCCCTCATCGTCCGATCGAATCCGCCGCCCACTGTCATCCGACACGAAGCTGCGGGTCGAGTATCGTGACCGTGGGGAGCCCGGGTCGTCCTCTACCGACTCGAATTCGGGGTTTCTCGTCGCCAACCCAAGACCTCCCGCACCAGAGATGGCCGGAATGGCGGAAGCAGATGTCGCGAGAGCAGATGGGCCGACGGCGGCTCCTTCTCGTTCTGTATCGGGGGGGCTGTCCATTGCCGTGGCTTTCCGGGCGTAAGCGTCGTCTGGATACCGGGTGTAGGGAGGGAGCTGCTCCGTATGGCCATCGGGACCGATCATGTCTGCAACCTCTTCGCCCTCCGGACCCACCCGCCGCTGGTACTGATCCGGGAGACCGCTGAAGCCGAGGGGAATCGCGGGGGCTTGAACTCCATCTGGCTCGACGGCACCACTCTGGGGGTAGAGTCCGTAAGGGTGACTGGGCCCTCGCGGCCCACGATACGGTGAGTCTGCCACAGGTACTGTCGACGCTGTCGCCGTACTTGCTGTCCTCGCTGATCTTACATTTTGGGGGTACATCTGATACGGATGTGCCGGACCTGAGGGTCCTTGATATGGGCTGTCGGCGGGTAAGTATGCTGTAGCGTCGGTCGAGTTTGTCGTCTGTTGTGTCAAGGCGTTCGGCTCGGGACGGACGGACAAGACATATTGTGGATTTGGGGGCTTGGCTGTGCTGGAGGGGCGCGGGGGCCTCGGATTTGAGCGTGGCGATGGGCTTTCCTCGGCCAAGAGGGTTGCCGTCGAGGCGGAAGTGAGGGAGGGCGTCGACGGCCCTCCCGAATCGGCGGAGTGGTGTGCCGGGCGGAATCCATCCGCAACCATTCCCGCCATGGCATATTCGTAGTCGTCATCGCCATTATCGACCGATATCCTCACCGACGTCCTGGTCGACATCCTCCTGTCCAGGTCGCCGGCTTTGTTGCCCGTCGGGTCCATGGTCGGCGGGTTCGGATTGACGGGTCCAGAGAGATGGCTGTCGGGCGCCGTCGACTCTTCAGTGACGGGCGAAGGGTCGCGCCGGAGTCATTGATGGCCGCAGTCGCCGTCCGCTGTCCCCGGAGATCAATGGTACGTCGACAGATTCGTGCCGGGGTGCGCTGTCGTGGGGTCGTCGCCGTTTCGCTAGCCGCGCGTGGTCGTCGGCGATGCTGGCGCGCTGTCTGGTGGGTGTTGTGATGGTTACAGGGGGTGATTTCGCAGCGACGGACAGGTTCCCCCCCTCAGGCTGAAATCTGAAATGGGCGGGCAACGGGCCTGGCGAGTGTCGGGAGTGGATCTCCACGTTCCGGTCCAGGCTTTCTTTGCATTCGGCAGGTTCCAACAGTCGCAGCAGGGCCAGAGAACAGCCAGATGAGTTGCATAGAGTCTCGTTTGAGAGAGGGCCCGGACAATTCAGGGACGGCAGTCTCGATTGGTTTCGGACTGGACTGGGGGCTCCAGCCAAATGCTCGTGCTGCCCACTTGGCAACATCTCGAGCCCCCGCCGTGATTGGCGGGCAATCGACGGGTGTGGCCCCGGCCCACCCTCCAGAACGGCCGTCGGGGGTGGGTTGCCGTGCTGCAATGCGGCAGGATGTGCGGTTGAGACGCCACCCACCCACAACCAAGGGCCAAGTCCCAAGCCAAGGTCGCCAGGGTTCCAGGTTTGTGAGGTTTGTGATGGTCCTGGCAAGGAGAGAAGGGCGGCGGCGATCGTTTAGGTCGTCTTGGCTCAACTTGGCTACAGCGTTTCCCACCCGGCGCGCAGTAGGTTCTCGAGCTATTGACCGCTTCGCTGCCATGGTCAAGCCCAGCTGCCTCCTGAAGGGCCGCTGCTCCGCACGCCCAGCGCAGCTCGAATCTTGGCTGCAGTGGTCACCGCAGAGAGCACCATCCGCCCTGGACGATGGCTGATTAAGTGCCAGTTTGGCAGTCTCTGTGCGAGGAGCCACTCGGACTGGCGAGCACATTTTTCTGGGCCCGGCAGTGAGAAAACAACGCTGGGCAGCTTGGCTTCGGCGGCATCTGCACTCGGTGCAATCTATGGCCCGCAGGGCGGCCAATCTCTCCCTGTCTTGGTTTTGCCGGCGATTAAGCCTATGGCGACCAGCAAGGGCAAGGTGGTACGGTGGTATTAACAAAGCCGGAAGATGGGAGGGTATTATTCTGGCGGCCAGCCGAGATGCCTTCCCAGCTGTCTCCTGTGTGGAGAAAGAAATGTATGAGAAGGCGTTTCAACAGAGGAAGGGAAGCAGGGGAAAAAGGTGGGGAGAGGGGCGAGAAGGGGGTGGGTGCGGTGTGCGACCTTGAGGCGACGTACGGAACACGAAGAACTGTGGATGCTCCCCAGTTTGCCTCTTGTTGGTCGCTCTCCACAATCCTTCGGCGGCATGAAGCAGAGACGGCCAGTCCGGGCCATCCAGTGCCAGTGCCATCGCGTTGGGGTTGTGGACGGGAGAGGTGCCGATCGGGACGAGCTGGGACGAACCCAACCTGATTCAAGCACTCGCTAAAATCCTCGATGGTCAAGCCCACCGCAGCCAGGCGGCGGCTAACGAGCTGGTTAACGTTAACGTAACTGGGCTCGGGGGCTAGCCAGGGGATTGCGTCCAAGCGAGATGTCGTCCGATCGTGGTGAGTGAGGATGAGATCGTGGGGTGCATTTTGCAGGCCAACTTGATCGGATCAACCTGATGATGCTTGCTGAACGGACTGCAGGGACGCGGGAGAATGCAACTCGTCTGTGGGTTAAAATGCGCGGGTTGCCCGATGCAGCAGCAGGAAACGCTGCCAAATTAATTATAGAAAGAAATCTGGAAGTTCTGGAACCTTTTGCACTCCAAGGCAGGGAGGAAGAGGAGCAGCGCGCAAGAATGGCTGCTGCTGTCGATCAAAGGGACTGGCCGATGCCGTGTCTGTGTCTGTGTCTGTGTCTGTGTCTGTCTGGAGTCTGGGTTGGCTCTTGCCGTGTGGGATCACAAGATTTGCGCTCATCTCATCTCGTCAAAGTGTGAGCTGCACCGTTGTGGGGAGGTGCCTTCTGTGCTCTTTCCTCGGATCGACATCCACCGCACTGTGCGCGGGGACCAACACACCAAAACTGGAAACAACTGCATCTCTCCAACTGCCCATTCCATCCAGGCACCCGATTTGCGATCGTTCTGCCTGTTTTTGGGCAGCACGAGCTCTTCGCAAAAGATGGCAGACACGGCTTGGAGGATATGGAGGACATGCAAGACAGGCCCCAAAATGTCAGCACCAGACCACGGCGTACATCGGGAGGACCTGGCCCGCCCAAATTCTCTCGAGATTGATGATGCCGTCGCAATCGAGCAACGATAATGGCGTGCCGTCGATGTACCCTTCACCGAGGGTCCCGTCGCTGCGTTGCACAGCGTCGCCCTCGAGGACACCCCGCCAAGCGCCCCTCGAAGGCGTCAAAAATAACTGGATACCGGCCATCCTCAACCAGCCTCGGTGGCTCGTCGCTCCCCACCATCACGACCGCTGGAAATTGTCCTGTCCAGGTCCGACTTGGCACTTCGGGCGTTCTGGCAGCCTCACTCTCCGAGTCGTCGCCAGCATCGCGGCGGACCGCGGCCCTTGCAGACCGACCCAAGGCGACAGCATGGCTTGCCCAATCCAGCACCGTCCACGAGGCTGCCAGGTCGATGCCGCAGGGTGCTTGCCCCGCTTCATCGAGCACAACCCCTCGATATGATGTATTCTGTATGACGGAGGTAAAGGTCACAACAGAACACCCCGCGCTGTGTTCCGGGGTGCTCAGGACAGGAAAAGAGGCCCTTCTTAACTCGAGTGGTGCGGCGTGAGACCAGCCATCGAGCTTCACACAAACACTCGCTAGCACACCCGCAAGTTGTGCTCGCTGTGTTGGCCTCAATCCATACAGAAGTCGCCTTTTTCAGAACTAGCGAGAACTGACCGGGCGCAGGCGGGCGCACGCGGGCGCCCGCATCTTGACCGCCAAGCATCTGACCTGAGTTGATGCAGTGAGCGAGCCAACTGCAGGCGCTGGCCTGTCACAGCCCTCCCCTCCAAAGCAGGGCGTGTGGCTGACTGGCCAGCGGATGTGCGCGATGCGGGCGGGAGGGGCCCTGAGCTATGGAACACCAATCGATCGTTGCCCGACTTCTGTGCAAAGGGCCCTCCCCGATCTGCCCGGCCTGTGAGCTTTCTCCAACATGCGGCTCTGTACCACTGGGACGAATCAATGCGGCCGGATCGCCCATTTTCCACCGTGTCCGTGATTCTGTGATGTTCGGGCCTCGCGCAGCTGGTGTCAGACAAACTGCTGGCCGCGTCGAGGATGGTGTTGGATGAAACCGAGACCCTGCAGCCTCGGACGCGCCCGCTTCGCCCGGCTCAAGTAGACACTCGGCGCGTGTGTGCCACACTCGCATGGTGAGCTCTTGGAGCGCTACAGAAGTACTCGGATTCACGCTGCCATATTTCAAGGGCAACGCCCGGTTTGTTTCTTTCTTTTCGTTCTGTCCCTGCTCCCTCCCCAAACTTCTCAGCCACCTTTCCTCGCCCAGCATTGCTGTCCCTATCCCACTCTGCCTTCTTGAGACATCGCCTCTCCTCGGTGTATCATTGCCCGGCATTCAGCGCCCCAGTTCTTACATTCTCTCACCATCCCACCATGTCCCGCTCAGGAAGCTCGGGCTCGCGGGGCGAATTCAGGGAGATCCGTCTCCCCAACACTCTGCCCGTCAACGCCCTGATCTACTTCTGCGGCCGCGACCCGCGCAAGGCCAAGAGCGTCCGTCGCTACTACGACGATGCCTCGGACGCCCGGAGCACCCGCTCCAGCAACTCCTCCATGTGGTCCTGGTCCAGCGGAGGAGGTCAGACCTACCTGGTCGAGTCGACCTCCCCGTACTGGTACTGGGACGAGCAGACCGAGTACTCGACCTCCCGCAGCAGCAGGAGGCCGAAGTCGCCCAGGAGCGGCCGGAACTCCCGCACATCCCAGCAACCCCACCAGCCCACGGGCACCTGGGCGAGGCACGCGACCGTCGAGGACGACGACGACGACGACAGCAGCGACGACGGGAGCGTGGCCTACGGCGACCAGGGCGCCGGGCCCTACCATCCTGGCATGATGCCGGGCATGCCCCAGCCGGGCCCTCCCCCGGGCGCCTTCCAGCCCGTCTACGCCGTGCCGGGCATGCCACAGCAGTTCCCGCAACACGGCGGCACAACGTATGTGCCCGCACCGAACGGCGTCCCCATGCCGCCTCCGCCGCGGAACATCCCAATGCCTCGTCCGCCGAGTGCCATGCCGCGACCGCCTTCCGGTGACGGCTTTGTCAGGGATACGAACGGCATCCAAGTGTTTATGGGCTAGTTCACGCCACTATTTTGTATTTTGGGACACTCGGTTCGGGCTCATGCAGCGGTTTTCTGGCGTTTTCGGGGTGCGGAAGGGAGGCCTCTCTTGTAACATCACTTTATGGTCGACACCGGCCATCCGGCACAACAGGACGGATGCTTATTGTTTGTTTTCGGTTTTTGGATTTCGAGCTTCGGTCCTCGAGTTTTCGGTACCCGACCTGGGTCTCATATTTCCTCAACGACAGGAGATGCTCTAGCATAATGAGACATGACTTTGCTTCGGTCACGCATGGATGCCTATCCTCAGCGCTGTTGGCTTGCCATTGACTTCTCATGGCACCGCGAGTGTGACGCCGTCACAACCTCACTTACACCAAACGCCAACGGAGAGACGTAAGTAACCCTAACCCTTTTCTTCCCGCCCCGCGCCGCACCCATGCCGTGCCGCCGGGCGGCACCGTTGGATCAGTCGGCGCGATCACGGCGCTTCCGACGTCTCCACCCCTCCATCCCTCCCTCCGGAGAGGGGAGGTGGCTATCGGTTTGGCGCTGTGACTCACCATCACCCGGATGTGAATAGAACATGGCCCTCCTCACGGCGGCAAAGCCCCTGCTTCTCGCGGGAGAGATGGGATCGGGGATCGGGGATCTGGACGCGCACCAAGCCAGGCGTCGCCAGGTCGCACAAGACCGTCGGCACTGGCGGGGTAGTGTTTGAGTTGTTCCGTCTGGTGTCGGTCAAGGCGGGGTATCTGCATGCCGTGAGAGAGGCGTTGCGGCGAAGCATCTGGTGCGCGCACAACACACAGTTCGAATGAGGCAGCCCTGGGAAATCAAGGCGTCCGTCCCCAATCGGATTGCGGCAAACTGCGGGGTGCCGCCCGGGTCTGGCGGCCGAGCCGGGCAAGGCCCCCACAAGGCGGACTGTTTCAATTTGGGTCTTGAATTTCAATTCTCTGCTCTCTCGACACGAATTAGGATCGATTGTAGTTGAAAAGAAGTGAGAGAGACGATTTGAGCGAGAAGAATGGCAAAAACTAAACTCTAGACAGGCATTTAGCAGTAAAACAACATCCGAAAACAAACGGTGGGGGTTTTGAGTTGTCTCGGCTGTCAGCGGGCAGCTGCTGTGGGTTTGAGCAACTGCGGATGCTGTTGGCCGCTTCGAGATGCCCGGCTCGATCCATGCGCTTGCTTCCTGAGGTGGCTTGTTGCAACCACCTGCGTGCACCTGCTCTGCTGGCAACAACGGAACCGATGAACACTGACGGAGAAGGCGAAAACCCTGCCGGGCCTGCCTGCTGCCTGGTCGGTAGTTGCCTTGGAGCCTGGGACAGACACGGCACCCTGCATTCAGTTCCTGCGCCGCCATTTACTGCCTGGCCCACCTTCCTCGGTCTGGGACCTATCCGCGCTCGCTGGACCTCACGCATGAAGGGTCTCGATTGGACCCGTCCAGACTCAAGATCCTTCTGACGCACCGCACAGTCACCGAGCACTATCCGCATTCAGCTCCATGTAGCCCGCGACCTGACACGACACAACAGTGCTGGTGATGCCTAGCACCCGACAACGCTAGCGCGGTGATCGCTTTAGCGGGCGAAGAGTGCGTGGGAGCGGTCTCACCTAGCGTTCCACTGCCGTTGAAGCATTCAACTAGGCCTGCCGATTCGGCCAGGCGCGCAGATCCGGCGAGCAACAAAGGGTAACGGTTCTGTCCTCACAGTTCTCACACGACCAGGGCGCTGTCGGTCCTGGCCGTGGAGTTGTGGGCAGGCGGCAGCCAATGACACATCCGCCAAGTTTGTGGGGGAGGCTGAGGGCCATCTTCAGGAGTCCTCCCGGCGAGTCCTCAGGCGCCTCACTGACGTCAAGCTGCAGCGGGCCCCGTAGTCTCGACAGCCTTACCGGAGGAAATGTGCCTCGCCTCACTCGCTTGTTGGGGTATGGTGCCGAGTGGACTGTCTTCCCAAGTCGGCCGTTGAGTTTCGCAGTTTGGGATGGCCACAGGCCGCCGAGAACCCCGGCCGCAGGCGTGACTCTGCATGCTCCGTACAAGGTGCATGCGGCCAATGCCGGCCTGCAGAACAGCGGGCTGTGTCCGTTGACAACCACCACCTGAGCCACAGAACCAACCACTGTCCTGGGATGCCTCCTCCAAACCTGTTCGGCGTGCTGCTGCCTTCGATGTGGAGTCGGAAACGATAAATGGACGCGGGAGGACCATTCGACCAACCATGGAGATCAAGCGCCCCCTTGCATGTGGTCCTCGACGCAGTCAGCAGAATCCATCATCAGACGGCCAACCCAGTGCTTCTATTGCCTTTGGCTTGCGCGGCCATAAATACCCAACGTCCCCTCATCCAATCCCGAATAATCCTTCAAGCTGTATCCCTTCTCAACCTCGATCTACGCTGCCCCCCTTCCTTCGATCTTGGCCCCGCGGTATCACCACTCCCTAACCCAACTGCTTGAGGCCCTCACCATGGACGCCGCGGCCCCCCTTGCCTCTGAAGGGGCGGGGCTTGGCGCGGGCACCGCTCAAACCCAGATCTTGGACTTTTTCTTCCCTGGCTTTTCGGGTACGTCAAAGTTTGAGGTCTCTCTGTGGTCCCTCTTAGAACGTCCCGTAACTCGCGAGGTGAAAGAAATGGCTGATATGGGTGGCCAGTTTTCTCAACCGCGGTCAGCAAGTATCTCCATGTCGATCTGAACCTGTATATACCGCTTGTGCTTTTGTTCGGCGGCTTGACTGTCACATGGCGCTATTTCAGCGAGTACTTCTCGGGTTTGGCGGAATCGCATCTCATGTCAACTGTGTAAGTGGGATTCCGCACGTTTCGCTCCTTATCGCCAGAGACAGTCACTTCTTCCCAACTATTCCCGCTACCCTCTTTCTCTCTCTTAAAGCCGACGAAATCGGCTGACATTATTTTGCCAGTGATGTGAGGCCGGATGATGAGATCTATAATATGCTCATGGCCTGGGTGGCCGCCCAGCGCTTCTCCCAGAGCGCCCGGAGATTTGTTGTAAACACAAACCTCAATAGCGTAAGTGACAAAGGGCTCCAGAATGATTTGGAGATGAATGGTGTGGCTGACTTACTCGGCAGCGTTCGTGGTACCTCTGGCGGAGTTTTGACGACGATGACGAGGACTCGGACGATGGTGACCGCTCGGCCCGCGGGAAGAAGAAGGCGTTGGCCTACACACCTACCTTTGGCAGCCACTGGTTCATCTACAAGGGCCGCCTCCTCATCTTCCGCCGAACCCAGAACTCTCAGCAGTCGGCGTTCTTGATCGCCAGCGAGCGCGAGGAGATCTCCATCTCGTGCTTTGGACGGAATCCGTGGGTTCTCAAGGAGCTTTTGCACGAGGCGAAGGATGAGTTCATGAAGAGGGATGAGGCCAAGACCCTCATCTACCGCGGAACGACCAAGGCTGGGAGCAGCGAGCCCCAGTGGCAGCGGTGCATGGCCCGGACGTCGCGCCCGTTCTCGACCGTCATTCTTAATGAGAAAGTCAAGCAGGACCTGATCGACGATGTAACCGACTACCTCAACCCGGCGACTCGCCGGTGGTATGCCAACCGCGGCATCCCCTACCGGCGTGGATACCTCCTCTACGGGCCCCCCGGTACCGGCAAGTCCTCGCTGAGCCTGGCGCTGGCGGGTTTCTTCAAGATGCGCATCTACATTGTCAGCCTCAGTTCAGTCACGGCGAACGAAGAGAACCTGGCCTCGCTCTTTGCCGAACTGCCCCGGCGCTGCGTCGTCCTGCTCGAGGACATTGACACAGCCGGACTCACCCACACCCGCGATGACGGAAACGCAACCGACGCCGCCAACGCCAACCCCGACGACGCCGCCACCACGACCCCGAAGCGCCGCGGCGCGCCAGGAGCCGTCCCCGCAGCCAACACCACCACCGGCCGGCTCTCCCTCTCGGGCCTGCTCAACATCCTCGACGGCGTCGCCTCCCAGGAAGGCCGCGTCCTCATCATGACCACCAACCACCTCGAGAAGCTGGACAAGGCCCTGATCCGCCCCGGACGCGTCGACATGACCGTCAAGTTCGACCGCGCGGACTCAGGCATGATCAGCGCCATCTACCGCGCCATCTTTGCGCCGATCGAGGGCGACGACTCGCCCTCCGCCACCTCCAAAACCGCCGCCGCACCCCCCTCCCCCACCTCGCGCGCCCTCTTCCAACTGGAAAGCAAGCTCAAGGCCGCGGTGCTCACGCCCGAGGAGGAGGCCAAGAAGGCGGCCGCGGCGGCCGAGGCGGCGCGCCAGCGCGCGGAGACGGTGGCCAAGGTAGAGGCGCTGGCGGCGCGGTTCGCGGAGAAGATCCCCAGCCATGAGTTCTCGCCCGCCGAGATCCAGGGGTGGTTGCTCAAGAACAAGCGGGACCCGGAGAACGCGGTGGAGGGCGCCGACCAGTGGGTGGTGACGTCGCGGCAGGAGAAGAAGGAGAAGGAGCTGAAGGAGGCCGAGGAGAAGCGTGAGGCGGAGAAGAAGGAGAAGGAGGAGAAGGAGAAGGAAGAGAAGGAGAAAGAGAAGGAGAAAGAGAAGGAGGAGAAGGAGAAGAAGAAGGCGGGCAAGAAGGGGCGGAAGGAGAAGAAGAAGGCCAAGAAGGCGAAGAGGAAGAGCGCCGAGGACTCGGACGCATCTGGGTCGTCATCGTCGTCGGACGAGACGGAGAGCGAGTCCGAGTCGGAGAAGGAGAAGGAAAAGGCCAAGAAGAAGACCAAGGCCGCTGCCGCAGCGCCTGCGCCCGCGCCTTCTCCAACCCCCACCGCCGATGTCACCGCCGACGCCGCTGCTACCATCACCACCGCCCCTGTCGAGCTGAAGGACGACGCGTCCGAGGTCAAGGTGGAGCCCGTCGTCGTTGTCGTCCCGACGATCACGATCAACACGGACAAGCCCAAGGGGGCCGACCTGGAGGCGGAGGTCACTCCGGGAGCGGATTCGGGCTACGGGACGCCGGCGTGAGCCGAGGGTTCAGCCGGGCCGGGGGTCGGGTGTGGCGGAGCTTTCGTGTGCCCCTGGTTTATCAGGCCATGGGTACGTCATTCGGAGGGATGGCGTTACAACCTACATAGAGGATTTGGAGCCATGTTACCGTGCTTTTTTGATATGGTCCGTGTTTAGTTGGATTTGTCGGAATGGTTGCATCAAGCGGTGTTGGGGGCGGTTTTGTTTCTACTCTTGAGCGTTGATTTTGAAAGCAACAATGAAACATAACGTGATGATTTACGTTACCAAAATACCAATATGATTGAAGATTTGCATCACGCTGCCACTAAAACCACTGCGGGCACACTTTGCATCCCGAGTTCTCACTCGGCGTCTTTGATGCGAGTCTTCTGTTCCGAGTGCCTCGCATGTCTTCAGCATGCACAGTGCCGCGCAGGTCGTCGATGACCTCAGCATGCCGGTTGATGATCGCAGACCGGCCGGCCTGCATTGGGAACCCGCTGACGCAGCGGCAGGCAGCCGCAGCAGATCGAGTGACCCAAGAGCTCAACAAACTTGACTGCCCTGCTCAGCCACAGATGCCGCGACAACTCGGGAGTGGTGGGAAGGGGACCGGTTCCTGCAGCGCTGGGACGCGCTAACGAATGGCGTTGCAGAACCCCTTCTGGTGGGTGGGGGCCTGTTGGACCCTGGACCCCGGGAGAGTCAGGCTGGCCAGAAGGGTTCCCGTTGCCGCTTGTCCCATTTCCCCTTTTTTTTCTCCGACGGTTGAGAAGCACCGATGTCAAATCTGGGGAGCAGATTTACTGCAGTTCTTGGGGGTGTTTTGCCAGGTGTGGCCCAAAATTGGCTGAAGAATCGCTGAGGGGCTAAACTTACTTCCCTGTGCCGCTGCGCGCGCTAGAGAGAAGGATAGAGAGCAGCACCTGGTAGACACCGCAACTGTTACCACACCGCACCCCAACGTCAACCGACATCCACCACAAACAAGTCAACCGCCTGCCTGCCTGCTGTCTCGTGCACCACCACCCCATCACGCCAACTTGGCAGCGGGTTGCCTGTGGATATTCGTTTATCAATCTTGCATACAGCCTCCACGGTAGAGATTAGATCCGCGCGGTTTATTGCACGACGGCGAGAAAAGCCCACAGAACAGCGGGGACGCACCACTCGAGGCGAGCGACGTGGGTGCCTTCGATCCCGGAATCCTCCTGGGAAGAAAGGCTTGGAACCCACGAGGACTCTTGCGTGCGTGCGTCTCGGGCCCTGCCGCCTGACGTGACCTGCCTCTCTGCCTCTGCCTCTGCCTCTGCCTCGCCTCCGACATCGTCCTCTCGCATTTCCCTGTGTAGTATCCGTCTGGCCCCGGAGCAGTCCACGTAATACTGGAGGTGTTGGTATTGTCTAGCCCGTCTCGAGCGATTGTTCCCTGCCCGCTGGGTGGCCCTTCGAATTTTCCTATTTGAACCTCCCGCTCCCTCCCCTTTGCCCGCCATCGGCCTCCTCGTCTTCTTCTTCTGGACAAAGAAACCGCCTGTGCTCAAATCTCGGTGTGCTGACAGCACATTTACCCAACCTAGGTGCGTATGCTCACCCCCCTCAATCGCTCACCTGCCCCCCCTTCTCCATTCCCGATGGCTTCAAGTCGCATCCATGCTGGGAAAAACTGGGGCGCCAGCGGCTTGTTGATCCACCACGGACTCGAAAACGGCGGTGAATGGCTGCTCAAATATTCCCTAACATGGGCCGGTCCGCTAACTTATCTACCCCTCCAAAAGCCAGCAACTCTTCGGCTCCTTTTCCCTCGACCGTTTCTTTCTCACGACTCACCGCATTCTTTTCGCCCTTGAACCTCGAATTCCCACGCGCGAAAAGCCAATTGCTTGCCCACCATGTCTGCCCGTCCCCAGAACATCGGCATCAAGGCCATCGAGATCTACACTCCCAGCCAGGTACGTCCCGGCGGTGCGGTGGTGCCTCTTGGCGCTCAAGCACATGCTGCAGTCCCTCTGCTCTCCCGTGCCGACATCGCTGACCAGCGCCCAATGTCGAACTACAGTATGTCGAGCAGTCCGAGCTTGAGAAGTTCGACGGTGTCAGCACCGGCAAATACACCATCGGCCTGGGGCAGACAAAGATGAGCTTCTGCGACGACCGGGAAGGTCAGTAATTTCCCCCTTTTGCTGTTTGTGATTTTTTGGACCGGTCCGAGTCGCACGCCGCACGCCGCACGCTGCCGATCCTGGGCGCCCCTGCAGTGGTCCCCTGGTGGCGGCGGGCGGCGGGTCCACGGCAACCAGTCGTGTGCTCAATTGCTCAGGGGCTGACCTGGACGCGGGGTGACCCCGCCATTCTAGACATCTACTCGATGAGCTTGACCGTGCTCTCTCAGCTGCTCCAGAAGTACAAGATCGACACCAACTCGATTGGCCGCCTCGAGGTCGGCACCGAGACGCTCCTCGACAAGTCCAAGTCGGTCAAGTCGGTGTTGATGCAGCTTTTTGGCGACAACACCAACATCGAGGGCGTGGACACCGTCAACGCCTGCTACGGCGGCACCAACGCCGTGTTCAACACCATCAACTGGGTCGAGTCCTCGGCTTGGGACGGCCGTGATGGCATCGTCGTTACTGGCGACATTGCTCTCTACGCCAAGGGCAACGCCCGCCCCACGGGCGGCGCCGGCTGCGTCGCCCTCCTGATCGGCCCTGATGCTCCCCTCGTGTTCGAGCCCGGTCTCCGCGGCAGCTACATGGAGCACGCCTACGACTTCTACAAGCCCGACCTCACGAGCGAGTACCCCTATGTCGACGGCCACTTCTCGCTCACCTGCTACACCAAGGCCCTGGATGCCGCCTACCGCGCCTACTGCAAGCGCGAGGCGCAGGTTGTCAACGGCACCAACGGCGTCAACGGCCACGCCAACGGCGACGCGGCCGCCGTTCCCAAGACGGCCCTGGACCGCTTCGACTACCTGGCCTTCCACACTCCCACCTGCAAGCTCGTGACCAAGTCGTATGCTCGCCTTCTGTACCACGACTACCTTGCCGACCCCGACCACAAGGCTTTCGCCGAGGTTACCCCCGAGATTCGCGGACTGGAGTACGAGAAGTCCCTGACCGACAGGGTGGTCGAGAAGGCCTTCATGACCCTCACCAAGAAGCGCTTCCAGGAGCGCGTCAACCCCGGCCTGCAGGTGGCCACCAACGTCGGAAACATGTACTGCGCTAGCGTCTGGGGCGGCCTGGCCGGCCTGATCACGCACGTCGACTCCGCCGCCCTCGAGGGCAAGAGGATAGGCCTGTTCAGCTACGGCTCTGGCCTCGCCGCCAGCTTCTTCTCCCTCCGCGTCAAGGGCAACACCCAGCAGATTGCGGATAAGCTGGACATCCCGAGCAGGCTGGCCGCCCGCCGGCAGGTGCCCCCGGAGACGTACGATGCTGTAGGTGGAACCAACAACAACCCATGTCTTCTTTCAGAGCTCTGCTAACCTCCTCCAGATGTGCGAGCTCCGCCACCAGGCCCATCTCAAGAAGGACTACGCCCCCAAGGGCGAGGTCTCGACCATCGCCTCGGGCGCCTACTACCTGACCAAAGTGGACGACATGTTCAAGCGCGAATACGCCATCAAGGAGTAAGCCAGCGTTGGAATAAAGATAAACGAGGCCGCGGCAGACGACCGGACCTGGCGCGGCTTGTCCTCCTGTCCCTTTTTCGGTTTCGAGGTTTAATAGATCCGGGTGCATGCATTTTCCGGCAACTGCAAAAATGGCAACAATCTGCTTCGGTCGGCGCACACGAGATTCATGTGTTGGAGTTGCAATGGCATTTCAATAGCCTGTCTTGGGTGGCTCGCCCTGCGCTGCCCTGCTTTGCGGCTTGGGAGGCGTGGGGGCGGGAAGGAACACGTTCTTCGGTTAGACGATGGCTGTAATGTTTCGGTCCATACGATCTGTTCCCGGGCATTCACCTTGAGTAGACGTACATAGGTGTTGGGATCTGAGGATGCTAGCCTGCCCTTTGTATGGCAGGCCTGGGGGCTCGCCGGCTGTGGTTGCATCGGCATAGAGTAGACAGCAATAATCTTTGGTTTGATCGGACACTGCCTGCCCTGATGCCGTGGTTTTTGAGCCTAGCCAGACTTCGAGTAAACCCGGTTCACGACTAGAATTTAACAGCCATGAAATAGTAGAAGAGCCTTCGATTTTGTTCATGACTTTCGGTCCAACACGAGAGCTTCGAGCACCTACGTTCTTCCTCACCCCACGTCCCCACGTCTCCAAAACACATGCCACACTTACCCTACGGTACTTCTCTTCCGAGGCATCTTCATCCCTCCCTTCAGCCAACCACTCGCTTCTCCAAACTTCCCCGCAACGTCACCTTGCCATTCTTGCGTCTCACCACCAACCCCGCCGGTTCAGGTTCCAGCTCGCCCGGCCGGACCCCCGGCAAACTCCCGCTTGCGCACACCACCTTCCTGGCCTCAACTGCAACTCCACTACTAGCACCACCCATCTCCACCACCTAGTTCCCCATTCCGAAGCCGGACAACAACAACCTCTGATTGGTCGAATGGTGTAGTTGGTTATCACGTCAGTCTAACACACTGAAGGTCTCCAGTTCGAGCCTGGATTTGATCAAACAAGCCTGTAACTTTTGGGTCGAGCGTCACATTTTTGCGGGATTTAACAGCGACGTTGGCCGGACAGGACTCGTACGAGTCCACTGCCGCTGGCTGGTTTGAGTCACTGATCGGGCTGCTTCGTGCCACTTCCCTTTTTCCCAGACGGGATGGCGGGGTGGTGGTGCCGTGAGGTTGTGAGTCAAGCCCAGCTGCAGTCAAACGCGACATGGCACACCGTTCATGTATCAAGCCGTGGGGTAATACGCCATTTCAGGGCCGTTCGTGGGCTGGGATTGAGTCAACCCACACGACCCAAGCTTTTGCAAGACACGGCGCAGAATGAGGGAGTCAGGAACAGCAATTGGCAAATCACAGCTCGGAATCCCCACAGCTTGGTTCATCCCATTCTTTGACTCAATTTGGGCCCCTGTTGCTTTGGCCAGCCTTGCCCCACACCGTGGCCAGGTTAAATGGCCGGTCATGTGAGACGCGGCTGCCTCGCGTCTGGCAGCCACGCTCCCCACCCTTTTTTGAGGCGCGTTCCAAGGCACAACACCTGCCTGCACTCACCTGCCAGCAGGCTGCAATTTCCGATACTCGAGTTTTCTTCTTGAAAGAAACCGGCAACCCCTGATTTCATCAACTCCTTGCTGAGGTGCCCTCCGGTGATCTGCATTTCTCTTGGAGTCCTATTTCCCTGATGCAAACGCGTCTCGCAAGCTCGCGTCGCGGTCCCGTTTTGTGCTCAGAATGGCGGACCAACAAGAGAAGCCGGGTTTGCTCGACTCGTGCTTGATTGCTTTCGTCCAGAGCAAGTCATTGTCGAGTACATTGATTGCACAGGTATGCTCCCGTGTGACAATGGACCCTCGTACCGTCTCTAACGAGCACCCAGCTCTCCCAGGTTGTCAGGGACCATGGCGCTGAGGTCCTGGAGCCCGACCGCAAGGGCAAGATGCGCATCCCGCAGGCCACACACATCATCTCCAACACCATCGATTTCGACCAGTATTCCGAGGCCCAGGCCATGATGATCCCCGTCATTAGGTCTGAGTGGATCAAAGCGACCATCTCCCGCAACAAGGTCGCCCAGGTGCGCCCCTTCTCGCCGGACCCCAGGATGATATTCTCCAATGTCGTCCTCACCTGCGCCGATATTCCGCCCGGAGACAAGGAGGCTATTACCGGCGCTATCATGGCTCTCGGTGGGACCGAGTCCAAGGACCTGACACGTCTGACAACACACATCTGCGCCCTGTCGCTGGACCACCCCAAGTGTGTTGACGCCAAGAAGAAGAGCCCAAAGTGCAAGATCGTCCTCCCTCACTGGTAAGAAAACACTGTTCATTCCTGTTTCGTGGGCTGTGACATTGATACAGTATGCCAGGTTCGACGACTGCTTCCGGCTAGGCAAGCGTATCGATGAGGGCCCTTACCTACTTCCCGAGCCTGAGATCCTTCTCAAAGCACCGGAAGATGAGGTGAAGGTGCCCGCAAGCCAGCAACTCGGAGGCGCCAGCTCGACAATTCCGTCCGGCCCATACGAAACTGCAGGGAGTGAGAAGCTGGTCGTATTCGCACAGAAGAAGATTGTTCTCTCATGGGACCTTCCTATCAACCAGATGCTGCGCAAAACGATTACGGACAAGATTACAAAGGGCGATGGGCAAATCATCGACGATATCGAGGACTGTGACATGTTTGTCTGCCAGTTCAGGGAGGGCGAGCAGTACATCCGCGCTTCGCAGCAAGGGACGGACGTGGGCAACCTAGCGTGGCTGTATCACATGATGGTTTACAACGAGTGGACGTCCCCCCTCCGCAGGCTACTCCACTACCCGGTGCCGAGGAATGGCATTCCTGGGTTCAAGGACATGAAAATCACACTCTCCAACTACGGCGGCGAAGCACGGATCTACCTCGAGAACCTGATCACGGCAGCAGGCGCGACCTTCACTCGGACGATGAAGGCCGAAAACACACACCTCATCACAGCGCGCATGCACAGCGAGAAGTGCGAGGCAGCAAAGGACTGGAACATCGAGATCGTCAACCACTTCTGGATCGAGGAGAGCTACGCTGCCTGCCAAGCTTTGCCCCTCAACAAGCCGAGGTTCCGTCATTTCCCACCGCGGACGAATCTAGGCGAGGTTATTGGCCAAACCTTCCTCGACGAGCCCACGCTTCGGGCGATGTACTATCCCGGTGGAGAGCAGAACATGAGCTCGGCAGCCAAAAAGAAGAGGAAGATCAGCGAACAGGCTGGTTGGAACGTCCTCAGCGTGGGACTTGACCGGGATTTTAGCGTGATGCAGGACTCCAGCCCAGCGCCGGCCAGGACGACGAGGAAAGGACAGGCCACGCCGGCAATCGGGACATTCGCTACTCCGGCAAAGACGCGCCACGTGCGGTCCGGCAAGGAGAACGACACCCCGTCTGTCATGTCGAGCGTGAGCCGCAGTGCGAAGGCGCAGGCGCTGTCTAAACTCCAGGACATGGCGCCAGATATTGCCTTGTACGAGAAGGAAAAGAAGCGGTCGGCAAAAGACGGCCACGGCGTTTGGGGCGGCAAGCGCGCGGCGGACCAGCTTGACAAGGAGCGGGCTGAGAGGAGCTCCAGTCCAGCTGACGGAGAGGCTGACGATGTCGAGGAGGACGAGGAAGAACCCAAGCGGCCGGCCAAGAGGGCGAAGGTGTCGCTGCCAGAGGTGGATATGCGTATCTGTCTGACGGGGTACAAGCGGTGGGTGGAGAACAAGGCGGCAGAGGAAGCCGACCGGGTAAGCATCTTCCACTCATTGATTCTGCTCGGGCATCGCTAATCTATCAACAGAGGAAACTCCGCGCTCTCGGCATCCAAATCGTCCAAGAAGGCGCGCCGTGCAACTACCTCGCGGCGCCCGGCATGGTCCGGACGATGAAGTTCCTCCGGTGCCTTGCCAAAGGCCCCGATGTGATCAACTCGTCCTTTATCACGGCCTGCATCGAGTCGGGCAAGCGCGCCCCTATCAAAGACCACCTGCTGGTCGACAAGGCCAACGAGGCGCGGTTCGGTGTCAGCATCGTCAAGGCGGTAAGCCGGGCGCGCGCCAACCGCGGCCGGCTGCTCTGGGGCGTGCCCATCTACTGCACGGCCGACATTCCCAACGGCGTGGACGCGTTCAAGAACATCGCCGAGGCCAACGGCGCCATCTTCAAGGTCTACCGCGCGCGGGGCGGTTCCACCATCAAGCCGACGACAGCGGAGGAAGACGGCGGCGCCCCGCCGGAACCCGTGTACTTGATGAGCGGTGTGTCGCCTGCCGAGAGGCTGCTGTGGCCGCGGTTCCAGGAGATGGCGCGCAAGGGGAACATGGAGCCGCGGATCGTCGTGGCGGATTGGTTGTTGGATGTGGCGATGCGGCAAGAGCTGACGTTTGATCCGAAGTATGCGATCAACACGGCGAAGTGAGTCGAAGTGTAGCCTAGCGTTGGCGTTGAAGAGGGTGTAGCCTTGGCGTTGGAGTTTTGTTTTTTGTCCGCGTCTTGTCTGATCACACCGCGAGGAGTCGTAGCTAGTAGCTAGTAGCCGGACGGACCCATCTCCCAGCCAACAACCCGTTGCTGTTTCATCATGATCAAAAGAACTTGACACCCTGTGAATCCTCCTGCCCAAACACCTGCGCCTTGCCCCGCTTCACCAGCACATTCAACGCCTTGAGCAACAGCTCCTGATCCAAGCCGTGGAATTCTATTCCCCTGTCAGCACCGCCTTCCGAAACAAAACAAGACAGACAGAGAAGGATAAAGGGGAAGACAAAAACCAAACTCACCAGCCCCCCTCGCCCCATCCCCCTCCACCAACTCATACACAGTCAACACACTCCCCCGCTGGCCCGTGGCGTCCACCCACCCCTCCACCAGCGCCGCCCACTCCTCGGGCGTGCGCCAGTAGATCCACACTATGTCGCTTGCCCCGTCACCACCACCTCCATCCCCGCCCGCGCCGCCTGATGATGAAGAGGTGCCGACGTACTCTGCCCGACCGTCCTTGCGGAGAAAGTCGATGACTGCGCGGATGTCGGGCAGCGCGAGGCGGCGGTTTAGGCGGCGGTTGTGGAAGAGCTCGGTTGTGTCGAGGGTGGAGGGGGTTGGTGCTGCTGTGGTGATGGAGGGGGAGGGGGGGTCTGGAGGGGAGGAGGAGGAGTTGGTGGTGGTGGTGGGGTTGCCCGAGAGGGAGAGCTTGACGAGGCGGTGGTGGCGGCAGTAGGCCAGGACCAGGGTGGACCACTTTGTTAGTTGGGCGTGGTGGGTTGTGAGGTTGGTTTGGCGGGTGAAGA
>OUNM011100500.1_pt1 | contig 29019 bp, 27 predicted proteins | sample 1769961 | NCBI WGS metagenome assembly OUNM01 (sample SAMEA3914820, study PRJEB12502) | metagenome | biome: forest; material: soil | place: USA | collected 2012-03-12 | depth 0.3 m | reverse complement strand
TTCTTGAGGCCGAATTCCTCGACGCGCGCCTCGTCCGGGGTGATCGTCGCGCATTTTACGCCAACGCCGTATTTCTGGATCGCCTTGGCACTGTCGACGGTGACCTTGTCGTCGGTCGCGTCGCGATGCTCGATGCCGAGGTCATAATAGTCGAGGTCGATGTCGAGATATGGCTTGATCAGGCGTTCGCGAATCCATTCCCAGATGATCCGCGTCATTTCGTCGCCGTCGATCTCCACGACGGGCGTCTTCACCTTGATCTTCGCCATATCCGCTTTCCTGTTGGGAGAGGTTTTCGCGGGCGCTCTAGGAGAGAGCGGGGAGGGGGGTCAAGCGATCTCCCGTCGGGCCCGGACCACCCGAGCCCGACGGAACGCATCGCGATGTCGCCGACAACCTATTGCGGTGGCGCCAGCCGGGCCGTTCGCACCCGGCCATCGGGTGTGGTGATTACCGTTTCGGTCGCGCCTGGCGGTGTCAGATAGGCAACGACGAGCGTGAAAACGGCAGTGACCACGGTGGTAATGGCGGTCTGGACCGTATCCGGCAGGCTGTTGCCGCCGAGATAATAGAGCAGGATCGTCGACAATGCTGCGCCAACCGCGGACGCGCCGGTCGCGGCGACCGTCTTGTTGGTCGGCGCGTTCGAGGGAAGGGCAGGCGGGTTAGGAGCAGGAGGAGGAGAGGCGGGTGGATTGGTGGCCATTGGAATTCCCTTTCGTTGCGATCCTCGGGAAACGCCACGGCGAGGCACGGCCAGCCTAGGCAGCGCGTGCGTATGGTCGAGCCAAGAAGCGTCGAGAATGGCCCGGTCGCCGGTGCATCGCACGTTGTCGTGGTGCGCGGCCGCGGCTACACCGTGCCAATGCCGTCAATCGATCCGCCGGAAATCGGCACGACCACCGTCAAGTGGCGCTTTCCCGCAATGCATCCCGAAGGGCGACGCTACGTCGTCATCGCCACGATCGCGACGCTGTTGTCGCTGCTGATCTGGAAAGTGCTGTTCTGGCCGCTCGCCTTCCTGACATTGGGTGTCGCGGCGTTCTTCCGCGATCCTGTCCGGGTAACCCCGAAAGGCGATGGGCTGGTGATCGCTCCCGCCGACGGGCTGGTGACGATGATCCAGCCGGTCGTGCCGCCGGCCGAGCTCGACATCCTTGGCACTGCGCCTCTGGTCCGCGTGTCGATCTTCATGAGTGTGTTCGACGTCCATGTGAACCGCACGCCGATTCCCGGCGTCATCCGCCGCGTCGTCTATATTTCGGGCAAGTTCCTCAACGCCGATCTCGACAAGGCGAGCGAGGAGAATGAGCGACAGCACCTGGTCGTCGAGGGCAAGCCAAATCCTGACGGAAGCCCCCGGCTGATCGGCTTCACCCAGATCGCCGGGCTGGTGGCGCGACGGATTGTCGCGTTCGTCAAGGAAGGCGACATGATCGCGGCCGGACAGCGCGTCGGGCTGATCCGTTTCGGCAGCCGCGTCGACGTGTTCCTGCCGCCCGACACCGCGTGCCAGGTGATCCTGGGCCAGCGGACGATCGCGGGCGAGACGATCATCGGCCGCGTCGGCGGCGAGGTCATGAGCGGGGTCACTCAGTGAGCAACCAGCTCCTCTCGGGAAAGCGATAGTGCGGCGTCCCGCCCGCCGCCTTCCCACTGGACTGCCGCTCCGCGCGATCGCGCCCAACGCGCTGACCGCGCTGGCGCTCTGCTCGGGGCTGACCGGCGTGCGGTTCGCCATCGCGCAAGACTGGCACTCGGCAGTGGTGATGATCCTCGTCGCGAGCGCACTCGACGGGGTCGATGGGCAGGTGGCCCGGATGTTGCGCGGCACCAGCCGGTTCGGTGCCGAACTCGACTCGCTCAGCGACGCGATCTCGTTCGGGGTTGCACCCGCCCTGATCCTCTATCTCTGGTCGCTGACCAACGCCCCGCGCTTCGGCTGGATCTGTGCATTGCTGTTCGCCGTGTTCTGCGCCATGCGGCTCGCCCGCTTCAATGCCCAGATCGACGCGACCGAGCAGCCGCGCAAAATGGCCGGGTTCATGACCGGCGTACCTGCGCCGGCCGGAGCGATCGGTGCGATGCTGCCGCTTTATTTATGGTTCATCGCCGACGACGGCTTGCTGCCCGCCGAATGGAAGCCATGGCTGCGTGAATGGTGGCTGGTGGCGCCGTGGATGGCGTTCATCGCGGTGCTGATGATCTCGAGCATCGCGACCTTCAGCTGGGCGTCGCTCAGGTTGCGGCGGAACATCCGCTTCGAAGCCCTGGCGGTGATCGTCGCCATTGGCGTATTGCTGATCTCGGCGATGTGGCCCACGCTGGTGGGTATATGCGTCATCTATCTCGCGCTGATCCCGTTCAGCGCGCGAAGCTATGCGCGGATCAGGCGGCAGCGCGCCAATATGTCGGCTGCGAAAGCACCGGCCGGACGGTAACGCGCATCGTCGTGCGACGCGGCGGCAGCGGCGGCAGGACCGAGGCTGCGCCCTGGCCGGCGAGCGCCGACTGGATCTTGGGCAATGCCGGCATGACCGTCGCATAGATAGCGGTGGCAGCAGCGCCCAGCGCGCCGGCGAACATCAGGATGGCAACCAGAGTGAACATTTGCGACTTCCCCTTTGGCCGGATCGGAACCCGACACTGAATCAACGGCTCGTCGATTCACTTGGTTCCTGTCCTGTTGATGATCGCTGTATGTTCTATTGATGTTCCGTTCGTCAAGCGAAAAATGAGAACATAGGGAGAATATTATCTCTCCACGGAGCCGAACAAGTTCATTTTGGATAGAAATGTCACGTTCCTGTAACGATAGGCCGTTCAGTCGACCGGGTGAGCTGCGCAACTTTTGACCGCAGCGGCCGCCGAAGGGGGCGATCACGCGCTTTTCCGCCAGATCGCACCGAACCCGCAACCGACTCTCCTCACGGCTTGCTTTCCTCACGACCTTCGACTAAGTGGCGCGCCTCAAACCCGCATGGGAAGCATCATAACCCGGTGTCCGGGCCACTCCCGCCATGTTTGGCGTGGGACGAAATGGCTCCCGGATGTCCGCTTCCCAGAGGCTTAACCGGAAGGAGTTATCCCTATGGCGGCACCTGTCGTCACCATGCAGCAATTGCTCGAAACGGGCGCGCATTTCGGCCACCAGACGCATCGCTGGAACCCGAAGATGAAGCCCTACATTTTCGGCGACCGCAACGGCGTCCACATCATCGACCTCTCGCAGACTGTGCCGCTGTTCGCACGCGCGCTCGAGTTCGTCTCGTCGTCGGTCGCGTCGGGCGGCAAGGTGCTGTTCGTCGGTACCAAGCGCCAGGCGCAGGAGCCGATTGCCGACGCCGCGCGCAAGTCGGGCCAGCATTTCGTCAACCACCGCTGGCTGGGCGGCATGCTCACCAACTGGAAAACGATCTCCAACTCGATCAAGCGCCTCAAGAGCCTCGAAGAGCAGCTCGCCGGCGACACGCACGGCCTGACCAAGAAGGAAGTGCTCCAGCTCACCCGTGAGCGCGACAAGCTCGAGCTCTCGCTCGGCGGCATCCGCGACATGGGCGGGATTCCGGACGTCATGTTCGTGATCGACGCCAACAAGGAAGAGCTGGCGATCAAGGAAGCCAACACGCTCGGCATCCCGGTCGTCGCGATCCTCGATTCGAACGTCTCGCCCGACGGCATCGCGTTCCCGGTTCCGGCGAACGATGACGCAGCGCGTGCCATCCGCCTGTATTGCGAAGCGATCGCGATCGCCGCGACGCGCGGCGGCCAGCAGCGCCAGGCCGATGCCGGCGTCGACCTGGGTGCCCAGGTCGAGGCACCCGTCGAGGAAGCGCTGAACGCGGAGCCGGTCGTCGGCGACGAGGCCCAGCAGGCCGATATGGCCGCCGAGGCCGAGCGCCAGATCGACGCGTAACTGTCACAGGTGCGGGGTAGCGGCCTGACCGGGCCGCTGCCCCACATCCGTTAGCCCTGAGCTTGTCGAAGGGCGGCTGTGATGCGGAGACCCGTGCTTCGACAAGCTCAGCACTAGCGGATTTGAGTTTGAACGGTTCGAGCCCCACCCAGCGGGCTCCTTGATAAGGAACATGACGATGGCCGAGATCACGGCAGCGATGGTCAAGGACCTGCGCGAGAAGAGCGGCGCGGGCATGATGGATTGCAAGAAGGCGCTCAACGAGGCCAATGGCGACATGGATGCCGCCATGGACTGGCTGCGCACCAAGGGCCTCGCGGCCGCCGCCAAGAAGTCGAGCCGCACCGCGGCGGAGGGCCTGGTCGGCGTCGAGGTGTCGGGCACCCGGGGTGCCGCGGTCGAGGTCAATTCGGAAACCGATTTCGTCGCCAAGAACGACCAGTTCCAGACCTTCGTCCGCGACGTGACGTCGGTCGCGCTCGAGCTGGGTGACGATCTGACGACGATCAAGGCGGCCTCGCTCGGTGCCAAGACCGTCGAGGAAGTGCTGACCAACAATATCGCGACGATCGGCGAGAACCAGACGCTGCGTCGCGCCAAGCGCCTCGAAGTCTCGCAGGGCGCGGTCGTGCCCTACGTCCACAACGCGCAGGTGCCGGGTCTCGGCAAGATCGGCGTGCTGGTCGCGCTCGAGAGCGAGGCGGCGACCGACAAGCTCGAGGCGCTCGGCAAGCAGTTGGCGATGCACATCGCCGCGGCGTTCCCGCTTGCGCTCAACGAGGAAGACCTCGACGCCGGCGTGATCGAGCGTGAGCGCGCGATCGCGCAGGAGAAGGCGTCGGAGAGCGGCAAGCCTGCCGACATCGTCGCCAAGATGGTCGATGGCGCGATCGCCAAGTACCGCAAGGAGAATGCCCTGGTCAGCCAGCTGTTCGTGATGGACGGCAAGACCAAGATTTCCGACGTGGTCGCCGCGGCGGCCAAGGAAGCAGGCTCGCCGATCAAGCTGGTCGACTATGTCCGCTTCCAGCTCGGCGAAGGCATCGAGAAGGAAGAATCGGACTTCGCGGCGGAAGTCGCGGCTGCTTCGGGCGTCCCGCAGCCGGCCTGATCCGGACCGGATACGACAAGGGGCTGCGTCGCGAGACGCGGCCCCTTTTTCGTATCCGCTAAAGCTTGGCTTCGCGCGCGCTTGCCCCTAGGGTCCGCGCCACTCTCCGACCCGCAGGTATTCATGTCGATCCCGCCGTACAAACGCATCCTCCTCAAACTGTCGGGCGAGGTCCTGATGGGCGAGGGCGGGCTGGCAATCGATCCGGCCGTCACTGCACGCGTCGCCGGTGAGATCAAGGATGCCAAGGATGCCGGGCACGAATTGTGCGTGGTGGTGGGCGGCGGCAACATTTTCCGCGGGCTGTCGGCGGCGGCCAAGGGCATCGAGCGCGCGACCGCCGACTATATGGGCATGCTCGCGACCGTGATGAACGCGCTGGCGGTGCAGAACGCGCTCGAGCAAGTCGGCGTCGATACGCGCGTCCAGTCGGCCATCCCGATGCAATCGGTGTGCGAGCCCTTCATTCGCCGTCGCGCGGTGCGCCACTTGGAGAAGGGGCGCGTGGTGATTTTCGCGGCCGGGGTGGGCTCGCCTTTCTTCACTACAGACAGCGGTGCCGCCTTGCGCGCGGCCGAAATGAATTGCGACGCCTTGTTCAAGGGCACGTCGGTCGATGGCGTCTATAATGCCGACCCGAAGAAAGATCCGAGCGCAAAGCGTTACGATACCGTGAGTTACGACACAGTGCTCGCAGACAATCTCAAGGTGATGGATGCAAGCGCCATCGCCTTGTGCCGCGACAACGACATTCCGATCGTCGTCTTCAACATCCGCGAGCCGGGCAATCTTGCCTCGGTGCTGCGCGGCGAGGGCGTCTCGACGGTGGTACAAAAGGAAGGATGACCCATGGCCGCTTATGACAAGGCCGATCTCGAGCGCCGCATGGCCGGCGCTGTCGAAGCGCTGAAGCACGATCTCGGCGGTTTGCGCACTGGTCGCGCCTCGACCGCGCTGCTCGATCCGGTGACGGTCGAGGTCTATGGCTCGCACATGCCGCTCAACCAGGTGGCGACGGTGTCGGCCCCCGAGCCGCGCATGCTGTCGGTCCAGGTGTGGGACAAGTCGAACATCGGTCCTGTCGAAAAGGCGATCCGTTCCGCCGGTCTCGGTCTCAATCCGATCAACGACGGCAATACCTTGCGCCTGCCGATCCCCGATCTGACCGAGGAGCGCCGCAAGGAGCTCGCCAAGCTCGCCGGCCAATATGCCGAGAAGGCGCGTATCGCCGCGCGCAACGTGCGCCGCGACGGCATGGACAGCCTGAAGACCGACGAGAAGAAGGGCGTCTATTCGGAAGACGAGCGCAAGCGCCACGAGACCGAGGTGCAGAAGCTGACCGACAGCACGATCGCCGACATCGATGCCGCTGCGAGCGCCAAGGAAAAGGAAATCCTGGGCCAGTGAAGCCCATGGCCGCCACCGACATGGCGCCGGACGCTTCTGAAGGCGTGTTGCCGCGCCACGTCGCGATCATCATGGACGGCAACGGCCGCTGGGCGAAGAAGCGGCACTTGCCGCGCCTTGCCGGGCACAAGATGGGCGTCGAGGCGGTCCGCAAGGTCACGCGGGCCGGCCGCGCGATGGGAATCGAGGCGATGACGCTCTATGCGTTCTCGTCCGAGAACTGGCGGCGGCCCGAGGAAGAAGTCGGCGATTTGATGGGGTTGCTGCGGCACTTCATCAAAAGCGACCTCGACGAACTGGTCCGCGAGAATGTCCGGCTCAAGGTGATCGGCGATTATCGCCGTTTCGCCGGCGACCTCGTCGCGCTGATCGACGATGCGATGGCACGGACCGCGGGCAATAACGGCCCGCTGCTCGCGATCGCGCTCAATTACGGGTCGCAAGCCGAACTGGCCGGTGCGGCAAAGGAACTCGCGCGGCGCGTGCGCGATGGCGAGATGGCGATCGACGCGGTCACGCCGGAAGCGGTCGAGAGCCTGCTCCAGACGCACGATTTGCCGCCGCTCGACCTGCTCATCCGCACCTCGGGCGAGCAGCGCCTGTCCAATTTCCTGTTGTGGCAGGCGGCTTATGCCGAATTGCTGTTCGTCGACACCTTGTGGCCCGATTTCGATGCCGAAACGTTGAGCGAGGCGATTGCCGCTTTCGGGCGGCGCCAACGTCGGTTCGGAGGCTTGTGAGCGACCGTCCTGCGCCCGGATCGGGGCGCCGCCCGCCCGAATTGCTGGTCCGTGTCGCCGTCGGCCTCGGCCTGATGGCGCTGGCGCTCGCTGCGATCATCCTGGGCAATGGCGTCTTCTGGCTGGTCGTCGCCGCGATGGCACTGATCATGATCGCCGAATGGGCAGATCTGGTCGGCGCGAGCGCGCGCGACAAGCGTGCGGCGATGTTGACCCTGGTCGTGCCGTTGAGCGTGATGTCGCCCTGGGCCTGGGGCCCCGGCTGGTTCGCGCTCGGCATCGTCGGCGGCTCGGCGTTGTTCGTCGGGGCGTTATTTCGACCAAAGGCGCTGGCGCTCGGCATGATCTATGTCGGCCTGCCGGTGCTCGCCCTGCTGGCGATCCGCGAGCGGCCCGAATTCGGGTTGACCTACACGCTGTGGACGCTGGCACTGGTCTGGGCATGCGACAGCGGCGCCTATTTCGCAGGCAAGTTCATCGGCGGCCCCAAGCTTGCGCCGGTGGTCAGCCCCAACAAGACCTGGGCCGGCCTGATCGGGGGGCTCGCCATGGCGAGCCTGCTCGGCTGGTTCATGCATTGGCAATTCGGGCTGGCCTTGCGCCTCACCTTGGCGACGCCGGTGCTCGCGTTGCTCGCGCAGGGTGGCGACCTGTTTGAGAGCTGGCTCAAGCGCCGCGCCGGGATGAAGGATAGCGGGACCCTGTTCCCGGGCCATGGCGGCGTGCTCGATCGGCTCGACGGACTGGTACCGGTGGCGCCGGTTGCGGCGTTTCTGGTTGTAATCGTTCCCTGGCTCTACGTCCTACGCCCGTGAAGACCGTCACTATCCTCGGTGCGACCGGATCGGTCGGCACGTCCACGCTCGACCTGATCGAGCGCGAGCCCGGCATGTTCCGGGTCAAGGCGCTGACCGCCAATTGCGACGTCGCGCGCCTCGCCGAGGCGGCGAAGCGGACCAATGCCGAACTGGCGGTGGTCGCCGACGAGAGCTGCCTGCCGGCGCTTCGTGACGCGCTTCGCGGTACCAATATCGGGACGGCGGGCGGCGCGCAGGCGGTGTGCGAGGCGGCCCGATCCGGCGCGGATCTGACGATGGCGGCGATCGTCGGCTGCGCGGGGCTCCGCCCGGTGATGGCGGCGGTCGAGCAGGGCGGCACGGTCGTTCTCGCCAACAAGGAGCCGCTGGTGTCGGCCGGCGAGGTGATTTTCGCGGCGGCCGCGCGCCACGATGCGACCTTGCTGCCCGCCGATTCCGAGCACAATGCGATCTTCCAATGCTTCGACGCCGCGCAGGCGAAGCATGTCCGCCGCATCATCCTGACCGCCAGCGGTGGTCCGTTCCGGGACTGGAGCCTCGACCGGATGCGCGAGGTCACGCCCGAGCAGGCGGTGGCGCATCCCAATTGGTCGATGGGTGCCAAGATATCGGTCGATTCGGCGACGATGATGAACAAGGGCCTCGAGCTGATCGAGGCGGCGCGGCTGTTCCCGGTCGATCCGGCGCGGATCGAGATCATCGTGCATCGCCAGTCGTTGATCCATTCGCTGGTAGAATATGCCGACGGGTCGATATTGGCGCAGCTCGGCCCCGCCGACATGCGCACGCCGATCGCGCATTGCCTGGCTTGGCCCGAGCGGATGGCGACCCCGATGGCACCGCTTGACCTCGTGGCGATCGGCCGCCTCGATTTCGAGGCACCCGACGAAACGCGCTTTCCGGCACTGGCCCTGGCGCGGCGCGCGCTCGACGCCGGCGGCGCACGTCCGGCGATCCTCAACGCGGCCAACGAAGTCGCCGTGGCCGCCTTTCTGGCGCGCCGGATCGGGTTCCTCGAAATTGCCGCAATCGTCGCCGATACGCTCGATCGCTACGACCCGCCGGCGCCCGAAACGCTGGACGAAGTACTGGCTATCGACGCCGAAGCGCGTACCATGGCGGGTGAGCGAGTTGAGGATGGCGTGACCTGATGCAGAGCCCGAGTTTCCTTCTGACGATCGGTGCCTTCCTCCTGATGTTGGGGCCGCTCGTGTTCATCCACGAGCTCGGCCATTACCTCGCGGCGCGGTTGTTCGGGATCAAGGCGGACGTCTTCTCGATCGGTTTCGGCCGCGAGATCACCGGATGGACCGACAAGCAGGGCACGCGCTGGAAGCTCAGCTGGCTGCCGCTCGGCGGCTATGTCCGCTTCGCCGGCGACATGAATCCGGCGAGCCAGCCCGATCCCGAATGGCTGGCTTTGCCGGCCGAGGAACGTGCGCGGACGTTCCAGGCCAAGCCGCTGTGGCAGCGCGCGATCGTCGTGCTGGCCGGGCCGATCGCCAATTTCGTTCTCGCTTTCCTGATCCTGCTGGGTTTTGTGTTGGCGTTCGGCGCCAACCAGACGCGCACGACGGTGGGTGCTGTCGAGAAGGGAAGTGCCGCTGCGGCGGCCGGATTGCGGCCTGGTGATCGCATTGTCGCCATGGGCGGCCGGGCGATGGGGACGTTCGAGGACCTCTCGATGTACGTCCAGATTCGCGCCGGCGAACGCGTCCATATCGATTTCGAGCGCGGCGGCGTGGCGATGGCCAGCGATACGGTGATCGGAACCGATCACCGCAAGGACAAGTTCGGCAACGAGGCCGATATCGGATTGCTCGGCGTCCACGCCGCCAACCCGGTGCTCGCGCGGGTCGGCGTGCTGGAGGCACCGGGCGTCGCGTTTCATCAGGTCATCGCGATCGTCCGCCAGACCGGCGAGGGGCTCGGCCAGCTGATCACGGGGCGCCGACCGATCAAGGATATGTCGGGCGTTGTCGGCATGGCCAAGATCTCGGGCGAGCAGCTTTCGCTCGGCTGGGTCGACTTCGTCTATCTGGTCGCGCTCATCTCGATTAATTTGGGGTTCATCAACCTCTTGCCAGTTCCCATGCTCGACGGAGGACATTTGCTGTTCTACGCGATCGAGACGGTGCGTCGGCGTCCGGTGACGCCGGCAATCCAGGAGTGGGCTTATCGCGGCGGGCTGGCCGCGATCCTGCTTCTGTTCCTGGTCGTGACGTTCAACGATCTGGGCAAGGTGGGCCTTTGGGACCGCCTGACCGGGTTGATCGGCTGAACAGGTTAGGGCAGGGCGGGCGCGCCCGTTTGTACGCGACGGCAATGTCTCCTGCTGGGGTGGAATAGTGCACGGTATCAAGGTTTCCAATTTCGGCACGCGTACGGCGGCTGTCCTGCTGGCCGGGACGATGTTGTCGGGTGTTCCCCTGGCGCAAGCCCAGACCGCTCCCGCGGCGCCGGCTGCTGCGGCACCACAAGCGGCACCTGCGGCGCCCGCGGTGGCGCCACAACGCGTGATCCGCTCGCTCAGGGTCGAAGGGTCGCAGCGTATCGAGCCCGAGACGGTGCTGTCCTACACCAAGCTGCGGGTCGGCCAGGTCTATAACAACGAGGTCCTCGACCAGGCGCTCAAGGATCTGCTCGGCAGCGACCTGTTCGCCGACGTGTCGATCGCCGGTGCCGAAACCGGCGAGATCGCGATCCGCGTCCGCGAGAACCCGATCATCAACCGCGTTATCCTCGAGGGCAATTCGACTCTCAAGTCGGACAAGATCACCAAGGAGATCAAGCTCGCGCCGCGGCAGATCTTCACCCGCACCGCGGTGCGCCAGGACGTTGCCCGGATCATCGAGCTCTATCGCCGCCAGGGCCGCTTCGCCGCGCGCGTCGAGCCCAAGATGGTCAATCTCGACCAGAATCGCGTCGATATCGTGTTCGAGATGGACGAGGGCCCCAAGTCCAAGGTCCGCGCCATCAACATCATCGGCAACAACGTCTTCTCCGACGACAAATTGCGCGAGCAGATGGTGACGAAGCAGGCACGCCTGTTCCGGTTCATGTCGTCGAACACGTCGTACGACCAGGATCGCCTGGCTTATGACCAGCAGAAGCTCCGTCAGTTCTACCTGACCCAGGGCTATGCCGATTTCCGCGTCACCTCGGCGGTTGCCGAACTGACGCCGGACAAGAAGGACTTCATCATCACCTATGTGGTGGAGGAAGGGCCGCGCTACAAATTCGGCAACGTCAGCGTCGACAGCGACATCCGCGATTTCGACAACAACAAGCTGGCGGCCAATTTGCCGGTCAAGAAGGGCGAGTGGTACAACGCCAAGTCGGTCGAGGATGCGATCGATCGCCTGAACGAGACCGCGGGCCTGTTCGGCTATGCGTTCACCGACGTCAGTCCCGAATACAATCGCGACGCCGACAATCTCACCATGTCGATCAACTTCCACATCGCCGAGGCGAAGCGGACGTATGTCGAGCGGATCGAGATCACCGGCAACCGCAACACCCAGGACGAAGTGATCCGCCGCGAAATTCGTCTGGCCGAAGGCGACGCGTTCAACAGCTTCCAGGTCAAGCGCTCGCAGGACCGCATCAACTCGCTGGGCTATTTCCAGGACAAGTTCGAGATCAAGCAGGAGCAGGGCTCGGCGCCCGACCGCGTGGTCCTGAATGCCAATGTCGAGGAAAAGGCGACCGGTGAATTGTCGCTGTCGGCCGGTTATTCGAGCCTCGAGCGCTTCATCATCCAGGCCGGCATCACGCAGCGCAATTTCCGCGGCAAGGGCCAGGAATTGCGCGCAAACGTCGATTATTCGGTCTATTCGAAGTCGATCCAGCTCGGTTTCACCGAGCCCTATCTGTTCGACAAGAACGTCGCCCTGGGCGTCGACGTGTTCCGTCGCGACTATAATTCGTTCAACACGCTCGGCGACGACCGCCAGACCACCTATTCGCAGGTTTCGACCGGCTTCCAGGTCCGCACCGGTGTCCCGATCACCGAATATTGGTCGCTGTCGGCGCGCTACGGCCTGACCTTCGACGATGTCGGGCTCGACCAGGCGACCTATTACACCAACGGTGCCTGCGACCCGCTCAAGGCCGGCCGCTATCTCTGCGAGGCGATCGGCAAGCGCACCTCGTCGCTGGTCGGCTATTCCTTGGTCTATGACAGCCTCAACAGCCGCCTGCGTCCGACCGCGGGCCGCCGCCTCGTGCTCAGCCAGGACTTTGCCGGTCTCGGGGGCGACGTGCGCTATATCCGCACGCGCCTCGAAGGTTCGCAATATTGGAACCTCGGCAAGAACTGGATCTTCTCGATCAACGGTGAAGGCGGCTATATCGCCAGCCTCGAGAAGAGCCGCGGCGCGGGTATCGACAAGGTCCGCATCACCGACCGCTTCTATCTCGGCGAACCGCAGATTCGCGGCTTCGACATCCGCGGCGTTGGCCCGCGCGTGCAGCGCATCAACTACACGACCGATTCCAGCGGCAATCAGATCCTCGACCCCGACAAGAAGAACATCATCGACGACGCGCTGGGCGGCCGGGCCTATTATCTGGTGCGCTTCGAGCTCGAGCCGCCGCTTTCGGGCGGGGCGCGCGAACTGGGCCTGCGTCCGTCGTTCTTCCTCGACGTCGGCGCGGTCTGGGGCGTGACCAAGCCGCTGCCGACCGCGACCTTCCCGACGCATGTCGACCCGACCACCGGCAAGACGATCGTCGACCCGCTGGTCAGCCCGATCCTCGATACCAACGGCAAGCCGCTCTACAGCTATACGCTGGCGGACGGCACCGCGGTCTCGACGATCTGCCCGGCGGGCATTCCCGACGGTGCGGGCAATTGTAACGGCCTGACCGCCAATACGGCGCTGACGAGCACGGTCTCCCCGTTCCTCGAACGGTTCGTCGGCAACACGCCGCGGCCGCGCGTCTCGATCGGCTTCGGGGTCAACTGGAATTCGCCATTCGGGCCGCTGCGCATCGATATTGCGAAGGCGTTGCTCCATTCGAAGGGCGACGACACCAAACTCATTACCTTCAACGTAGGAACCCAATTCTGATGACCACCAAGATCAAGTTTCTCGGGCTCGGCGCCGTCGCGCTGACCGGAATGCTGGCGCTGGCACCGCACGCGTCGGCCCAGGCGATCGCGACCGCGGACCCGGACGCGGCGCTGGCCAAGTCGACGCCGTTCGTCAACGCGATGAACAGCATCGCCGCGACCAACAAGGCGCAGCTCGACCAGGCCGATGCGCTGACCAAGGAAGTCCAGCCGCTCGAGCAGCAGTTCGACGCGAACAAGGACGGCCGCATCGACGATTCCGAGCTGGCCAAGATGCGCACCAGCCCGAACTGGGCGACGATCCAGGCCAAGGAGACGCAGATCCAGACGCTGCAGCGTCCGGCGCTGATTGCCCGCGCCTATGTCGTCGAGCAGTTGGGCCCGAAGCTCAACCAGGCCTATAAGAACGTCGTCGCGGCGAACAAGGTGAGCCTGGTCGTTCGTCCGGAAGCGGTGCTGACGGCCGACACCAATGCCGACCTCACCGACGAGATCACGGCCGAGCTCAACAAGCTGGTGACGACTCCGGTCAACACCGTGCCGCCGGCGGGCTGGCAGCCGGGCGGCGCCGCGGCGCCGGCAGCGGGCGCGCCCAAGGGGCCGCCGCCGTCGGGCGTGCCGGGCGGCGCGACCGTTCCGACCGCGCCGGCACCGACGCCGGGCAAGAAGCCCAGCGGCCGGTGAGCGACGACGCGCTGGCGGCGACGTCCATCGGCCCGCTTGATATCAAGCGGGTGATGGCGGCGCTGCCGCACCGTTATCCGATGCTGCTGGTCGACCGTGTCGAGGAGTTGATCCCCGACCGGTCGATCGCGGCCATCAAGGCGGTGACGATCAACGAGGGCTTCTTCCAGGGTCATTTCCCCGGTCGCCCGATCATGCCCGGCGTCCTGATCGTCGAGGCGCTGGCGCAGGCCGCGGGCGTCCTCGCGGTCGAGAGCCTTGGTCTCGCCGGGTCGGGCAAGCTCGTCTATTTCATGGCGATCGACGAGGCGAAGTTCCGCAAGCCGGTCGAGCCCGGCGTGCTGCTGCGGCTCGAAGTCGAGTTCGTCCAGAAGCGCGCGAGCGTGTGCAAGTTCGCCGGCCGCGCGCTGATCGACGGTCAGGTTGCGGCACAAGCCAACTTCACCGCGATGATCGCGGATCCGCCGGCCGCCTGATCGTTTCCCGCCAAGGTTGATAAAAGCATGCGGCACTGCTAGGGGCCGCGCCTTCGCTGCCGGTCGGAAACCGGCGGCCCTCAGAAGGAATTCGTGACGTGAAGAAAGACACTCATCCCGACTACCACATGATCAAGGTCCAGATGACCGACGGCACCGTGTACGAGACCCGCTCCACCTGGGGCAAGGAAGGCGACACGATGACGCTCGAAATCGACCCGCTGTCGCACCCGGCATGGACCGGCGGCCGTGGCCAGATGCTCGACGCCGGTGGTCAGGTGGCGCGCTTCAACAAGCGCTTCGGCGGGCTGTCGCTCTCGAAGAAGTAAGCAGCGCCGCTTCGGGCGGCTGCGCTATATCGACGCCGCGTTCTCCCTCGGGAGAGCGCGGCGTTCGTTGTTAGATGCACCGTTCAAACCGCGTTGTTTAACGCGACATTAGGTATCGGGCGCCTAGGTTTGCCGCCATGGAAGCCAGGCAGACCAACATTTCCGCGGAATTCGAACCGGCGCTGCTCAATCGTCGCAGCTCGCCGCGTTCACCCGTATCGCTCGACGCCAGATTGGGCCGGGGCGGGCTGGACCGTACCTTGTGCCGTATCACCGATCTCTCGCGCGACGGTGCCCGGCTGGCGAGCTATTCGGCGCTCAAGAAGGACAGCGTGATCTGGCTGACCCTGCCCGGCGCGGGCCAGGTCGCGGCGACGATCCGCTGGGCCGACGATTTCCAGGCCGGCTGCCAGTTCCACAAGCCATTGCCCGAGCATCTGTTCGAGGCGCTGGTCGAATTCGGGTCCGCCTGAAGATCGGCGATCCCGCCTGACGCGTCAGGCTTCACGGACGCGCCGCTCATCGCGACCCCGGCGCTCCGGCCAGTGAAACACCGTCGCGCTGATACCGGCCATGATCCACACGCCGATCCAGCCATAGGTCGTTACCCATGCAAAGCCGTTGGCCAGTGCGCCGCGCGCTACGGTGTCGGATATTTCCGTGACTGCCGTCATGTTCCCCGCCGCGATCCGTTCGGCAAGCGAGCGCAGGGGCAGGCCGCCGGATCCCGATTGCGCGCGCATCAGGTGCGCAAACACGCCGTTCAGCAGGATCAGGCCCATCACCGCGATATTGATGGCGAGCGAGATCATCCGGGCGCTCATGTCGATCCCCGACGCCATCCCCGCGCGATCGCTGGGCACCGATCCCGTCGTCGTGTTGGTGACCGGCGTATTGGTCATGCCAAGCCCGACCCCGGCGACCAGGCAACCCGGTAACATTGTCCGCCAGTCCGGATGCGCGACGCCGACGCCAAGCCTCATCAGCAGGAACCCGGTGCCGATCGCGGCCAGACCTGCAGGGATGACGATGCCGGGCCGATAGCGCAGCGACAGGCGCTCGGCGAAGGGCGGCATCACCAGCGTCGGCAAGGTGTAGGCCAGCAAGGCCAGCCCCGCCGTGACGCTGTCATATCCCAGCCCCGCGTGGAACCAGATCGGCAGGTAGATCATGAATGGCCAGTAACTGAGGTTCATGGCTGCTGAGCCGACGATGGCCCCGGAGAATGCGCGGTTTCGGAACACCGAGAAATCGAACATCGGCCGCTCACTGACCCGCTCGACGATGAGGAAAAGCACGAAGCAGGCGACCGTCGCCGCCAGGATCGCCAGTTCCGCAATGCTGGCAAAACCGAGCTCCGGTCCCTGGGTAATGAAAAAGGCCAGCCCGAACACGGCCAGCGACAGCGTAACGATACCGGCAAGGTCGAGCTTGCCGGCGGCGGGATCCCGCGATTCGTCGACGCCGCCGAGAATGAGGGCAAGCGTGGCGATTGCCAGCACCGCGTGGATCAGGAAGACCCATTGCCAGCCGAGGATTGCGGCGATGGCACCGCCGACAATTGGCCCGAAACCCAGTCCGATACCGAAGATGACGCCCCACCAGCCGAATGCCGCCGCCCGTGCCCGCCCGTCCTGGAAGGCGTGCGACAGGATCGCGACCTGGCAGATCAGCATCGCGCCGCCGCTGAGTCCCTGGAGGAATCGCGCGACGATCAGCGTCGTGACGTCTGCCGCGATCCCGCAGGCCAGCGACGTCAGGCCGAAGGCCATCACGGCGGCGAGGAATATCCGCTTGCGCCCGTAGCGGTCCGCAAGGGTTCCGACTGCCATCAGCACCGCCGTCACTGCAATCGTATAGCCGTTCATGATCCATTGCAGCTGGCCGAAATCCGCGCGCAATGCGTGTTCGAGCGTCGGCAGGATCGCCGGAATGCTCGATATCTCGAGCCCGAACATCAGACACGACAGGCAGACGGCGGCCAGGGCGATGACGTTCCGGCGAGGCAGTGCGGGCATGATGGGCGATCCCCTCGCGATTGGTCAGCATCGGAACCGGCCGGGATCGTGGAAACATGCAGCCCGGCCAGGCGTCGTCGGCTAGCTAATCGGGATCGCATCATAATATAATCGGATGTATGGCTATTTCAGAGATATGGATTCTGGATAGCTGATATGACCATCGCGCTCGATGTCGACGCCGTGAAAGCGTTCGTGACCATCGCCGAACTCCAGAGCTTCACCCGCGCGGCCGAAGCGCTCGCCACTACGCAGGGGGCGATCAGCGTGAAATTGAGGCGATTGGAGGACAGGATCGGCCAGCGACTGATCGAGCGGACGCCGCGGCGTGTCCGCTTGTCGGCGCAGGGAGCCGTGTTCCTCAATGCCGCGCGCGATTTCCTGGCCGCGCATGATCGCGCCGTGGCGGGCCTGTCGTCGACGCGCCGTCGCTTTTCATTGGGCATCGCAACGCATGTCGGCAGCCGCGAGGTTCCATCGCTTCTGGCCCGGCTGAATGCGCACGATCCGGCACTCACGATCGAGATGCGGCTCGACGAATCGTGCGACCTGCTCGACGCGTTCGATCGCGGCGACATCGACGCAGCGATCATCCGCCGCGAGGATGACCGGCGCGACGGCGAGGTGCTTGCGCCCGAGCATTTCGGCTGGTTCGCGACGCCGGGTTTCGAACATCGCTCGGGAGAGCCGCTGCGGCTGGCCTCGACCTCCTCGTCCTGCGCGATCCGCAACCTCGCCAACCGGGCGCTCGACGCGGCGGGTATCGAGTGGATCGAGGTGTTCCTGGGCTGCGGGTCGTTCGCGGTATGCGACGCCGTCGCGGCCGGCCTTGCCACGGCGGTCTTTTCCCACCGCCTCGCGCCTGCTGGAACCGTGGAAGTCAGCCGCCGTTTCGGACTGCCGGCGATCCCACCGTCCGAGATCGTGCTGCTCTCGACCTTGTCCGATGTCCGCTCGCGCGAGGCGCTCCGGACGATCGCCACCGCCTTCCGCGAACATCGTCCACCCGACATTGCGCCAGGTTGACCGGGGCCGCGGTGTCTCGAGAAGATCGATCGAGCGCCAGGGCAGGCTGCCCGGCGACAATACCGGGCAGCCTGCCTGGTCAGCTGTCGATCAGAGCCCGACCGAGAAGGTCAGGAACCACTGCCGTGGCGGGATCGGATAGGCCGAATAGCTGTTCGTCGCCGACCCGATCGAGATCGTCGACCAGCCCGTGATGTCGGTGAGGTTGGTGACGTTCAGGCTGATTTCCGCCTTGCGCACCGGCAACACCTTGTCCGGCAAGGTAAAGGCGAGACGCAGCGAGGTCAGGAAATAGGACTTCACGCTCGTGTCGTTGGTGAAGGTCGCATAACGCCGGCCGACATAATCGCCGGCGAGCTGCGCCTCGAACGGCCCGACCGACAGCGTCGCGACGGTCTTGTTCATCCACTTGGGCGATCCCGGGACCTGCTTGCCGCAGGTCGGCACGATCCCGGCATTGGGCTGGCCCGCCGCGGCGACGGTGAAGCCGCCGATGCACGTGCCGGTCGCCGCGCCGATGCCGAGCGCGGTCGAGGTATAGTCGCTCTTGTAGGTCGAGGTGTTGTACGAGGTCGCGTTGTAGAGCGAGAAGGTCTTGCCGAAGCGCAACGTGAACGCCGCGTCGACGCCGTCGGTGTGGACGTTGCCGACATTGACCAGGATCGCGGTACCGCCGGTGATGGCGCCGCCGGCAATGCCGCCCGGGTTGGTCGCGATCGCCAGTTGCCGGTTCACGAACACGACGTGATAGTAATTCAGCTGCGCCTCGAACCCGGTGAGGAAGGTGCCCGAGAAGCTGCGCTTCGAGCGCAGGCCGGCCTCATAGGTCCAGCTGGTTTCGGGCTTGCCCTGGTCCTTGAAGGCATTGAATGCAGCCTGGCTGCCGGTGAACCAGGGCGAGAGCGAGCCGCCGCCCAGATAGGTCATGAACTGGTGCAGGTTCTTCTGCACGTTGAAATAGAGCGTCTCCGAATTGGTGACGTCATAGGTCGCGCCAATGGCGGGCAGGAACCAGTTGAGCGTGTTGATCCGTCCGCTCGGCAGGCCGCCGCTCAGCCCCGACAGCGACCCCGTCTTGGGCTGCACCGGGAAATAGCCATTGGCCCATTGTGCGCTGGTCTTGAACCCGGCTTCGACCTGCAGGCGGTCCATGACCTTCCAGCTATCCTGGAGGTGGAGCTGGAGCGTGTTGACGCGTGCTTCGCCCTGATATTGCGTGAACAGCGGCTGCATCACGCTGAGCGGACGGATGTACGGCGTGCTCAGTTGCGGGTTGTTGATGTCGAGCCCGTACCAGCGGCGCCATTGCGTCGCGCTGTTGCGTTCGAACCAGCCGCCCATCTCGATGTGATGAGTGCCTAGGTCGAGGTCGAGGTTGGAGATCGCGCCGACCCGGTCGATCCGATATTCGGTGGTGCGCGTCAGCAGGCCCGAGCCGCCGGTCGCGGCAACCAGAGCTGCGGAATTGTTGTTGTTGGTCGTCAGCTTCGGATTGGTCGCGTAGTTCGGGTCGAGATAGGCCTGGACCACGGTGATCGACTGGCCGAGCGGCCCGGCGACGACGCCGACGCCGTCGTCGTGATGGTAATAGCCGGTGGTCGACCAGGTGATGTTCGAGGCGAGCTTCGCATCGAACCGGGCATAACCGAGATAGTCGGCACGCTGCGCGTCCGAATAATAATTGCGATAATTGCTGCCGACGCTCGCCGGGGTGTTGCCGAACGCGTCCATATAGGAGCGGATGCCGGCGAGATTCCCGTAGAAGAACGGGCGGGTATAGGGAGTGTAGGCCTGCACCGCGTTGGTTGCCGGGATGCGGAAGACGGTGGCGTCCTCGTTGGGCTCCTTCTTGTCCGAATAGTCGAAGAACAGCGTCAGCTTGCCGACCTTGCTGTCGTTGACGAACTTGGCGTTGACCTGCCAGCCGCCTTGCTTGCCGTTGAAATCCCAAGCCCGCGAACGCTGGCGCGCGGCGGCGATATAGGCCGAGCTGTCGCCGAACTGGCCGCTGTCGAGGCGCAGATAGGTGCGCGAGGTGCCGTAGCTGCCGACCGTCTGGTTGAAGAGGAGTCCGAGGCGCGGCAGCGGATTGGACGAGAAGGTCTCGACCGTGCCGCCGAGATTGCTGGTCGACGGCGTGGCGAGGTCGCCGGCGCCGGTGGTCACGATCACGCGGCCGACATTTTCCGAGATTACCGCACGTTGCGGCGACAAGCCGTTGTAATTGCCGTAATTCTGATCGCCCAGCGGGATCCCGTCCATCGTGTAGCCGAGCTGCTGGAAATTGAAGCCATGGATGAAGATCTGCGCGTTCTGTTCGTTGTTCCCCCAGGGATCGGCGGTGATGTACAGCACGCCGGGCAGGGTCTCGATCGCCTTCAGGGGAGAGACGCCGGGCAGGATCTTCTGCATTTCGGAACCCGGGATGGTCGTGGCCGATCGCGTCCCCGTCGCGGTGACCACGATATCGCCTGCTGCGTCACTCGCGCCGGTCGATGCGGGTGCGTCCGTCGAGTCGCTGGCAGGAACAGGGACAGGCGCTTCCTGCGCCCAGGCGGGTGCGGCGAGGGCAACGAAAGCCAGCGCGCCCACCGAAACGGTGGCGCGGATCATGTCACGAACCAAGATTGTTCTCCCTTACGCCCGGTGATTTTTTGTGCGGGCGCGAAGGCCGGTAGGCGGGCGATGTTTCGGGAGCGTGATGGATCGAAGACGCTTTGGTGAAGCGCGACGAACCGAGGGGATAGGGCGTTGAAGGCGGCCAGTGTCAGCGGAAACTTTTTCGGGCGTTTTCGATACAAATAGCGCCGTATCCGTGCTTCTGTCCCCCGGCATATGCGCCGCTCTTTGACATGGTCGATCGGAACACCCCGGGAGTCTGGAAAAGGCAGAAAAGGGGCCGAACGTTAGAAATCAAAAAATAAGCGGAACTTTTGCCGACGCCGGACAGGAATCACGGGCAAAATGCGCGGCTCAAAACACTGCGCCGAGGACCGGGGACTAGAGCGAAAAGCGCAAGGCCGTTCCATCCCCGCGCTCGTCGGTGACGATCCAGCAATCGGCATCGGTCAACGAGCGCAGCATGTGCGAGCGCTGTCCCGGCAGGATATCGATGCCGTCCGGACCGCTGCGCGCCTTCAACACGAGCGTGGTGCCCGGCCGGCCCTGACCGGTCCCGACTGATTCCCCCTGTTCGAGCGGCAGGCCCTGCGCGGCGCGAATGGCCTGGACCATCAGGAAGCGGCCGGCGATCAAGGCGGCCAGCGGATTGCCGGGAAGGCACAGGATGATGCGGCCATCGGGCATGCGGGCGAACACCGCCGGTTTGCCGGGCCGCATGCGGATGCCATGAAAGAGGATCTCCGCCTGCATCGACCCGAGCACGCGCATCAGGAAATCGCGCGGGCCGACGGAAATGCCGCCTGTCGTCACGACGATGTCCGCTTCCCTCGCCAATTCCTCGAGCCGGCGGCGAATCGCGACCTCGTCATCGGGCAACGTGCCGAGGAATCTGGCGTCGGCGCCGGCGTCGATGGCCAGTGCATGGAGCATCGGTCCGTTCGCATCCGGAATCCGCGAGTCGCTGTCGTCGAGCTCGGCGCCGCTCGACAGAATCGCGATGCGTGGCCGGCGGCGCACATCGATCGCGGTGACGCCGAAGCAGGCGAGCGCACCGATAATGGCGGGCGTGACGATCCGCCCGGCCGACAGGACGCAGTCGCCGGCGGCAACATCCTCGCCTCGTCGGCGAATATTCCGTCCCGGAAACGACTCCTGCGCACGATGCAGTTCGCCGTCGATCACTTCGCCGGCGATTTCATTCTGGATCACCGCGCCGCAATCGTCCGGCACTGGGGCGCCCGTCGCGATCGGCAGCGCAACGCCGGGCAGGAGCCGCGGCGCGCGATCGCCCGCATAGATCGGCTGTCCGACGGCAAGGCGCTGCGTCGCCAGGTCGTCCCGGTGGAGCGCATAGCCGTCCATTGCCGAACAATCGAACGGCGGATGGGGGATGGCGGCGAACACCGGGGAAGCGGTGACACGGCCCAGGCTGTCGCCCAACGGACAAGGCTCGATGGTGGTCGGGGCGATCGCTTGATGGACGCACGCCATGGCGTGGGGAAATCCGATCCGCTCAGCCATTGTCGAGCTGCTCGAGGTCGCCCGGCGCGTTGATGTTGGCGATCGATGGCGCGGTGATCAACCGCGCGCCGGCGGCGATCGCCCAGCCGCGCATCGAGCGCCTGGCGTCGGTCTCGATGAAGCGGTCCAGGTCCGGGGCGAGCGAGGCCGGCCACCCGCCGATGATCGGGAGATCGTCGACGATCACCGCGTCGCGCGCTTTCGCCAGATCGCGCAGCAATGGGCGCGGGATCAGCGGCGTGTCGCAACCGATGCAAACCACCCGGTCGAAGCCGTGGTTCGCGGCGTGGTGAAGCGCCGCGCCGAGCCCGCCGAGCGGACCCAGCCCGGGTGCCGGCCGGTCGGCCAGCCAGGGCCAGTGTCGATGGCGGCGGCCGCAAATCACCACGGCATCGGCGACAAGCGCAAGCGCGTCCCGGCAATGGTCGATGAGCGGGCGGCCCTGCCAGAGCGCGGCGGCCTTGTCCGAACCGAAACGCGACGACTGCCCGCCCGCCAGCAACGCGCCGAGAACCTTCATTCGGAAACCATCAATATCGCGTCCCGGCGTGCGAGTACGGCCAACCGCAATCGCGCTTCCCTGGCACGTTCCACCGCGAGCGCGGTCGGGGCGGAGATCGCGACGAGCATCGGACAATCGGCAAGCGCGGCCTTTTCGACCAGCTCGAACGAGCAGCGCGACGTGACCAGCAGGAACCCTCCGTCCCAGCGCAGCTTTTTCGCGAGCATCGCGCCGATCAATTTGTCGACGGCGTTGTGGCGTCCGACGTCTTCGCGGACAAGCCGGATCGAGCCATGGCTATCGCACAGCGCCGCAGCGTGGACCGCGCCGGTGGTGCGGTTGAGCGGCTGCGCGTCGTCGAGCGCTGCCAGCGCCCGAAAGATCGCCGCTTCGTCGGCCTGGGTCTGCGCAGTGACGCGCGGAAGCGGACGCAGCGCCTGGTCGAGATTCTCGATTCCGCAAATCCCGCAAGAGGATTCGGATGTGCGATGGCGCACCCGATCGTGAACCCGCGCTGCCGCCGACGCGGCCAGCGTGACGCGCAGCACGACGCCCTTGTCGGTAGGGTGCGGGTCGATGGCGAGGACCGTCTCGGCGCGATCGATCAGGCGTTCGGCATGGACGAAGCCGACAGCGAGATCGTCGAGGTCGGCGGCGCTCGCCATCAGCACCGCATAGCCGATACCGTTGATCTCGATCGCGATCGGCGTTTCGTCCGCGAGCTGGCGAACGATCTCCTCGCTGTTGCCGGCCGCGTCGACCCGCCGGAACCGTTCAGCCGGCATCGGACGCGACGCGGGATCGCAGCATCTCGACCGCTCGCGCCGCGATCGGCTCGAGCGCCGGGGCGGGCATCGCCAATATATGCGCGCGCATCCGCGGGTCCCAATAGGCTGTGATGTGGTCGGCGGTCTGGGCAGCGGCGATATCCACGCCATGCGCGGCGAGGTTCCGTGCGATCTGGTTGGCCATATAGACCAGGCGTTCGTCGGGGCTCATCATTCCGCCGGCGTCGCCTCGATGCGGCGCGATCGTTCGGCCTGGGCGCGATAGGCTTCCTGCCAGTCGGACGGACCGTTGGATGCCGACACCTGCACCGCGGTGACCTTGTATTCGGGGCAATTGGTCGCCCAGTCCGAATAGTCGGTGGTGATCACATTGGCCTGCGTGGTCGGGTGGTGGAAGGTCGTGTAGACCACGCCGGGCGCGACGCGCTCGGTGACCAGGGCGCGCAGCGTCGTTTCACCCGCGCGGCTCCTGAGCGTCACCCAGTCGCCATCGCGCAGGCCGCGATTCTCGGCATCGACCGGATGGATTTCGAGCCGGTCCTCATGATGCCAGGCGACATTCTCGGTCCGCCGCGTCTGCGCCCCGACATTATACTGGCTGAGGATACGCCCGGTGGTGAGCAGCAGCGGGAAGCGCGGGCCGGTCTTCTCGTCGGTCGGGACATAATCGGTGACGACGAAATGCCCCTTGCCGCGCACGAAAGTGTCGATGTGCATGGTCGGCGTGCCGAGCGGGGCTGCATCGGTCACGGGCCATTGCAGCGACCCCTGCTCATCGAGCGCGGCGTAGCTCGCGCGGGCGAAGGTCGGGGTCAGGGCCGCGATCTCGTCCATGATCTCCGACGGATGGCCGTAATCCCAATCGAGTCCGATTGCTTGGGCGACGAGCTGGACGATCTCCCAATCGGCATGGCCGTTCTTCGGGCGCATCACTTGCCGGATGCGCTGGATGCGGCGCTCGGCATTGGTGAAGGTCCCGTCCTTTTCCAGAAAGGTCGATCCCGGCAGGAAGACGTGCGCGTAATTCGCGGTCTCGTTGAGGAACAGGTCCTGCACCACCACGCATTCCATCGCGGCGAGCCCGGCGGCGACGTGCTGCGTATTGGGATCGGATTGCAGGATATCCTCGCCCTGGATGAACAGCGCCTTGAACGCGCCCTCGGTTGCCGCGTCGAGCATGTTGGGGATGCGCAGGCCCGGCTCCGGGTCGAGCGCGACGCCCCAGGCTTGTTCGAACTGCAGCCGCGTCGCGGCGTCGGCGACATGGCGATAGCCGGTATATTCGTGCGGGAAGCTGCCCATGTCGCAGGCGCCCTGCACGTTGTTCTGGCCGCGCAGCGGGTTCACGCCGGTACCCTCGAACCCGACATTGCCGGTCGCCATGGCGAGATTGGCGATGGCGATGACGGTCGACGAGCCCTGGCTGTGCTCGGTCACGCCCAATCCGTAATAGATCGCCGCCTTGCCGCCCGTGGCATAGAGACGGGCAGCCGCACGCAGGTCGGCCGCAGGTACGCCGGTCAATGGCTCGACGGCCTCTGGCGAGCGTTGGGGCTCGGCGACGAAGGCAGCCCATTCGCTGAACTCGTCCCAGTCGCACCGCGCTCGGACATAGGCTTCGTCGATCAACCCCTCGGTTACCACGACATGCGCCATCGCGGTCAGCACCGCGACATTGGTGCCCGGGCGGAGCGGCAGATGATGCGCCGCCTCGACATGCGGCGAACGAACGAGATCGATGCGGCGCGGGTCGACCACGATCAACTTGGCGCCTTGCCGCAGCCGTCTTTTCATCCGGCTGGCGAAGACCGGATGGCCATCGGTCGGGTTGGCGCCGATCACCATGATGACATCGGCCTGCATCACGCTGTCGAAATCCTGCGTGCCGGCAGAGGTGCCGAAGGTGGTCCTCAGGCCGTAGCCGGTCGGCGAGTGGCAGACCCGCGCGCAGGTATCGACATTGTTGTTGCCGAAGCCCTGGCGGACCAGCTTCTGGACCAGATAGGTCTCTTCGTTAGTGCAGCGGCTCGAGGTGATGCCGCCGACCGCGCGGGTGCCATAGGCCGCCTGGATCCGCCGGAACTCGCTGGCGACGCGGCCGATCGCTTCGTCCCAGCTGACTTCGCGCCACGGCTGGTCGACGCTGTCGCGGACCATCGGGTGAAGGATGCGCTCCTTGTGATTGGCATAGCCCCAGGCGAAGCGGCCCTTGACGCAGCTATGCCCGCGATTGGCCTTGCCGTCCTTCCACGGCACCATGCGGACCAATTGTTCGCCACGCATCTCGGCGCGGAAAGTGCAGCCGACGCCGCAATAGGCGCAGGTGGTGATGACTGCCTTGTCCGGCGTGCCGATCTTCTCGACCTCTTTCTCGATCAGCGCCGATGTCGGGCAGGCCTGGACGCAGGCGCCGCACGACACGCATTCGGAGGACAGGAAGTCCTGCGCCTGGCTGGCGGCGATCTTGCTGTCGAAGCCGCGACCATCGACGGTCAGCGCGAACGTGCCCTGGACCTCGTCGCAGGCGCGCACGCAGCGCGAGCAGACGATGCACTTGGCGGGGTCGAAGGCGAAATAGGGATTGCTCTCGTCCCTGGCGCTGTCGAGATGCCCGGCGCCGTCATATCCGTACCGCACGTCGCGCAGGCCGACCGCGCCGGCGACGTCCTGCAGCTCGCAATCGCCATTTGCCGAGCAGGTCAGGCAATCGAGCGGATGGTCCGAAATATAGAGTTCGAGCACGCCGCGGCGCAGCTCGGACAGCCGGTCGCTCTGCGTGCGGACCTTCATGCCATCGGCGACCGGGGTGGTGCACGATGCCGGGAAGCCGGCGCGGCCCTCGATTTCCACCAGGCACACGCGGCACGAGCCGAATGCCTCCAGGCTGTCGGTCGCGCAGAGCTTGGGAACGGCAGTACCCGCCAGCGCCGCGGCGCGCATGATCGACGTGCCGGCGGGAACGGTCACGCTCTGGCCGTCGATCCGCACCGTGACGACGGGCGCGTCGCTGGCTGGCGGTTTCGTTCCGAGATCGGCTTCGGGCATCCATGCCATGGTCTCTACTCCGCCGCAGCCTGCCGGGGCGCGGGCTCGAAATCCTCGGGGAAATGGTCGAGCGCGCTCAGCACCGGATAGGGCGTGAACCCGCCGAGCGCACACAGGGATCCGTATTTCATCGTATCGCACAGGCTGCGCAGCAAGCCGATCTCTTCCCCGACGCTGCGTTGTCCGGCACGCACGTTGCGCATCTGGGGCAGGGTCTCGACCACGTCCGGGCCGCGGCCGGTTCCCGCGATGATCCGGTCGATCAATTCGACACCCCGTGTCGATCCGATCCGGCACGGCGTGCATTTGCCGCAACTCTCGACCGCACAGAAATGCATCGCGAAGCGCGCCATCTCGGCCATATCGACCGAGTCGTCGAACACGGTGATGCCGGCATGGCCGATCAGCCCGCCTGCGGCGGCGAACGCCTCATAGTCGAACGGCAGGTCGAACATCGACGGCGGGAAATAGGCGCCGAGCGGCCCGCCGACCTGCACGGCCCGAACCGGACGGCCCGACGCGGTCCCGCCGCCGATATCCTCGACCAATTCACGCAAGGTGATGCCGAAGCCGATTTCGAACAGTCCGCCATTGCGGACATTGCCGGCGAGCTGGACCGGGATCGTTCCGCGCGACCGCCCGAAACCGATTGCGGCATAGGCATCGGCGCCCTCGCTCAGAATGAACGGGACGGCGGCAAGGCTGAGCACGTTGTTGATCACGGTCGGCTGGCCGAACAGCCCCGCAATTGCGGGGAGCGGGGGCTTGGCGCGGACTTCCCCACGCTTGCCCTCGATCGAGTCGAGCAGGGCGGTTTCCTCGCCGCAGACATAGGCGCCGGCGCCCTCTCGCACCTCGAGCGTGAACGGTGCGATTCGCCCGGCGGCGCGCTCGATGGCTGCGCGCATGACACGGATCGCGAAGGGATATTCGGAGCGGATATAGATGTAGCCATGCTGCGCGCCGACCGCATGGCCCGCGATCGCCATGCCTTCGATCAGGCAATAGGGATCGCCTTCCATCAGCATGCGATCGGCAAAGGTGCCGCTGTCGCCCTCATCGGCATTGCAGACGATGAACTTCTCGTCCCCGGCAGCGTCGAGGACGGTCTGCCACTTGATCCCGGTCGGGAACCCCGCGCCGCCGCGGCCGCGCAGTCCCGATGCCTTGACCATCTCCACGACAGTTTGCGGAGACTGTGTGCGGGCGGCCTCTAGCCCTTTCCAGCCGCCATGCGCGGCATAGTCGGCCAGGCTCAGCGGGTCGATGATCCCGCATCGCGCGAAAGTGAAGCGCTGCTGGAGTCCGAAGAAGGGCAGCGACTCGATCGTGCCGATTCGATTGGGATGGCTGCCGTCGATCACTGCGCCAATGTCGGCGGCTGCGACGGGGCCATAAGCGATCCGGCCATCGGTCGTTTCGATCTCGACCAGCGGCTCGATGGCGAACAGCCCGCGGCTGCCGGTGCGGATGACGGTTGCGCCGGCTGCTTCGAGGGCAGCCGTCACGCGATCCGCGCCCAGCGCGACCGATGCCATGTCGCCCGAGACATAAGCGACCGGCCCGTCATTCTGTCTCGCAACCCCGGCCAGGCTCACCGGCTCGAGCTGCGCTGCGTCGTGCACCGGCGCGACGGGAATGCCGTCAACCAGTGCCGATGGCCCGATCGCGCAGAGCCCGAGACAATAGACCGGCTCGTGCGCGACACCCGCCGCATCGAGCGCGGCCGCCGCTTGCTTGCCGCCGCGCGCCTGGCAAGCCTCGGCACGGCATAATTTGACGGTGCGGCCCTGAGCGGGCGCGGCGCGAAAGTCGTGATAGAAGCTGATCACGCCATGAACCTCGGCGCGGCTGAGGTTCAGCGCATGCGCGATGATCGGCACCGCACTCGCAGGGACGTGCCCCAGGCTGTGCTGGATCGCATGGAGCAACGGCAGCAGCGCGCCGCGCGCGCCGGCATGAGCTGCCGCGATCCTCTCTATTTCCTGCCGCGTTGCCGCCGGCAGCTCGTGGTCGGTCGTATCCAATCTGGTCCTCGTGCCGGATCATCGGCTCGGCAGCGGGTCAGGTCAAATCGACAATCCGCGCGGGCGATACAAATTGTCGATCGGTGCGACCTCGCGGGCACGGCCGAATAGCCGCCAATAGGTCATATCCGGCGGCGTTCCTCAGGTGACAAACGTTCCGCAGCGCGGCAATCGTTCGCGAAAGGAGGAACGATGAGGATCACCTTTGCAACGATCGGACTGGCCGCCTTGTTCTGGGCCGGCCAGGTCCATGCCCAGGCGCTTACCTTTCGCGGCCTGGGAGCAAGCTCGATCAGCGCCGATGTCCGCAAGGAATTTCCGCAAGCCCGCGTGCAGAATTATTGCAACGAAGGCGAAACACTCAAACGCAGCGGCGAGGGCGAGACGCTTTGCGCCGAACTCGCGGTGGAAAACTATGTCCTGGACAATGTCTCGTTCGACCTGACCTTCATGTTCAATCCGGACGGCACGCTCCGCTATGTCCTGCTGACGAAGACCTACGGCAATTTCAGGAGCGAAGAGGGCGGCGCCACCGTCGCCACGATCAACGCCACTTTCACCTCGCTCGCCGATCTGCTGTCGTCGAAATACGGACCGCCGGTTGCCGATGCCCCGAGGCCGACGTTCGGCGGTCCGGTCGAGGACGCGCGCGAATGGCAGCCGGGAGGAGGGCCGAGATTTCGAGCGGCCGGGGACCATATTTCGCTTACGTCCAGGGGAATCGAGAGCAGGACGAAGCCGGGCACGTTTCGCGGCAGCATCCAGATCTTCTATCGTCTCGCGAAGCGGGCCGAATTCGACAAGTTCTGACCGGCGCTGGCGGAGAGGGTGGGATTCGAACCCACGGTGGGCTTCCACCCACGGCGGTTTTCAAGACCGCTGCCTTAAACCACTCGGCCACCTCTCCGCGCG
>OUNM010737906.1_pt1 | contig 29047 bp, 10 predicted proteins | sample 1769961 | NCBI WGS metagenome assembly OUNM01 (sample SAMEA3914820, study PRJEB12502) | metagenome | biome: forest; material: soil | place: USA | collected 2012-03-12 | depth 0.3 m | reverse complement strand
TTCAACGCACGAACACCGGATTGGCGGACCTTGGCGGAACTCCCTTTAACAATACCGCCACGGGCACATTCGATCTCACCGTCGGAGCCCTCGACTTCAACGCCGGCGGCACGTGGCAGGGAGGAAACTTTACGGTCGCCTCCGGCTCCGTCGCCTATTTCAACGGCACGAGCGCCACCTTCTCCGGCTCGCTCACTGGCAGTGGCGCGGGCACGGTGCGCTTGGGCAGCGGTACGATGAATATCGATACGGCCGGGCTCACGCTGAATTTTCCCGCCGGCCTTTTCGAATTCGGCGGCGGCAGCGCCAACTTCACTGGGGGAACGGTAACGAACGCCAGCACGGGCTACGTTCACATCACCGACTCCAATCCTCACATCAATAACGCGACCTTTCTCAATGCCGGCCACGTGTTGCAATCCAACGCCCGGCTCGATCTCAATGGAACCGGCCATGTCGCAAATCAATTTGGAGCCTTTTGGGATGTCGATCAATCCGGCGACGGCGCGTGGCTCGGGAATTTCGGCGACTCGTTTACGAATTCCGGGCTGATTCAACGCACGAACACCGGATTGGCGGACCTTGGCGGAACTCCCTTTAACAATACCGCCACGGGCACATTCGATCTCACCGCCGGAGCCCTCGAATTCAACGCTGGGGGGACGTGGCAGGGAGGAAACTTTAAGGTCGCCTCCGGCTCCGTCGCCTATTTCAACGGCACGAGCGCCATCTTTTCCGGCACGCTCACCGGCAACGGTGCGGGCACGGTGCGCCTGGGCAGCGGCACGATGAATATCGACACGGCCGGCCTCACTCTGAATTTCCCCTCGGGCCTTTTTGAGTTTGGCGGCAGCGCCACCTTCGCCGGAGGCAAAGTCACCAATATTGGTTTTGTCCACATCACGGATTCCAATCCGCACCTGAGCGGAACGGCCTTCCACAATGCTGGAACGGTGCTCGAATCCAATGCGCGGCTCGATCTGAACGTCGATGGCAATAACATCGCGGGCGCAGTCATCAATGAAGCGAACGGCATCTGGGACGTCGATCAAAACGGCGACGGCGCATGGCTGGGAAATTTTGGCGGCAGCTTCACGAACCTGGGCCTCGTCAAACGCACCAACATCGGTACGGCAGATATCGGCGGAACCCCGTTCAATAACACCGGCGGCTCCTTCAATGTCACGACGGGCAATCTCCAAATCAATGGCTCGGGCGCGTGGACGGGCGTGGCCACGATCTCCGCGGCTTCCGGCACGACGGCCTATCTGGATGGAACCAGCGCAACATTTTCCGGCACATTGACCGGCGGCGGAGACGGCCTCGTGCGCTTTGGCACTGGGACGATCAATCTCGCGCCCGCCGGCTTGACCCTGAACTTCCCGGCCGGCTACTTCCAATTTGGCGGCGGCGGCGCCACCATCGCGGGCGGAACGGTGACCAATCTCGGCGCGATCACGATCACCGATAACAATCCACACATCTCGGGCGCCGTCTTTGATAACAAAGGAACGGTCGACCAACAAAACGCCCGGCTCGATCTCAATGGCGCCTCATCGGTGATCAACGAAGCCAGCGGCGTTTGGACCCTCTCGCAAACCTCCGACGGCGCCTGGCTCGGAAGTTTCGGCGGCGGCTTCACGAATGCCGGGCTCATCAAACGCGCCGGCAGCGGTGTCGCCAGCCTCAGCGGCACGCCCTTCGACAATCACGCCACGGGCGCCTTTCAACTCCTGACCGGCAGTCTGCAGCTTAATGGCCCCGGGACCTGGACCGGCGGCTTCTTCGCGGTCAATGCCGGTTCCATCGCCTATTTCGACGGCACGAGCGCCACCTTCTCCGGAACTCTGAGCGGCAGCGGCGCCGGCACGGTGAGGCTGGGCAGCGGCACGATGAATCTCGCCGGCGCGGGACTCACGCTGAATTTTCCCGCAGGCCTCTTCGAATTCGGCGGCGGCGGCGCCAACTTCGCCGGCGGAACGGTGACGAACGCCAGCACGGGCTACGTCCACATCACCGACTCCAATCCTCACATCAATAGCGCGACCTTTCTCAATGCCGGCCACGTCTTACAGTCGAACGCCCGGCTCGATTTGAATGGAACCGGCAGCGTGACCAACCAATTCGGCGCCGTCTGGGACGTAGATCAAGCCGGCGACGGTTCGTGGCTGGGAAATTTCGGCAGCTCTTTCACGAATTCCGGGCTCATTCAGCGCACAAATACCGGGAGCGCAGATATCGGCGGGACTCCCTTTAACAATACCGCCACGGGCACATTCGCGCTGACCAAAGGCGCCCTCTACTTTAATGCCGGCGGCACATGGCAGGGCGGCGGCTTCACCGTCGCCTCCGGCGCCACAGCTTACTTCGACGGCACGAGCGCCACCTTCTCCGGCACGCTCACCGGCAGCGGCGCCGGTACGGTTCGTTTCGGCAATGGGACGATGACTGCCGGGTCCTCAGGGCTCACGCTGAATTTTCCGGCAGGCCTGTTCGAATTCGGCGGCAGCGGCGCCGCGTTTGCCGGCGGCACGGTGACCAATGCGGCCACCGGCTACGTCCACATCACCGATTCGAACCCCCACATTGCCTCCGGGACCTTTGTCAATGCGGGACACGTGCGGCAATCGAATGCCCGGCTCGATCTCAATGTCACCAATGGCGTGAGCGGCAATGTCGTCAACCAGGCCACCGGGACTTGGGACGTTGAAGGCAATGGAGATGGAGCTTGGCTCGGAAACTTCGGCGGCGTCTTTGCCAATGCCGGTCTTGTAAGGCGAAACGGCTCCGGCGAAGCGCAGCTCGGCGGCACGCCTTTCAGCAATCCGGGAACGGTGGAGGTGGTGTCAGGATCGTTGCGATTCGACGGTCCCTTGGCGGAATTGTCGTCCGGCGCGCTCACCGGCGGAGTTTGGAAAGTCGACGCCGGCGCCACTCTCTTGCTCCCGGCAAATGTTACGGACAATCAGGCGACAGTCGTGATCAACGGCTCGGCGCCGCAGTTCCAGAATACGCTCGTTTCCAACAGCGGCTCCTTCACGACCGGCCCCGGCGTATCCCTCAGCACCCCGGGCAATCTCGCCAACAGCGGGCTCCTTTCAATCGGTGGCACGCTCACTGTAAACGGCAATTTTTCGCAAACGGCCGGCGCCACACTGACCGCAAATGTCGGCCAGGCCGCGGGCAATTCCGGCGGCGCCGGCATTGTCATCACGGGCTCGGCCGCGCTTGCTGGAACGCTGGATATCGCCGTTCTCGGGGGTTTTGGTCCGGTCACCGGCCAGGTCTTTGGCGTGATGACCTACGCCAGCCACACCGGCGATTTCTCCGCGGTGAACGGCCTCGCCATCGGCGGCGTCACCTTTTTCCAGGAAAACACCACGGCCGCCGCCGTGACCGTGACCGCGCTGCATGACGCCGCCGATCTCGCGCCCCAATCAGTGACCATCCCTTCCTCGGCGTTGGTCGGTCTGCCAGTGACCATTGGCTTCACCGTAAAGAACACGCAGGATGTGCCCACCTTTACGGCCGCGTGGACGGACTCGATCTATCTCTCGACGGATAACATTTTCGACTCGTCGGATGTGCTCATCGGCACGGTGGCGCACAATGGAATTCTGGCTGGAGGCGCAAGTTACTCCGCCTCGCTCACCGCGACGCTGCCGGCCGTCCTGCCGGGCAACTACCATATCCTGGTGGTCGCGGATTCGAACAACAGCGTGCCCGATTCCAACCGGCTGGACACCATTTTGTCTTCCAAGTCCACAGTCAGCGCCGACCTCCAGGCGCTCACGCGCAATGTCACCCAGACCGGCTCCATCAGCAGCGGGCAGAGTCTCTATTATCGACTCGATGAACCGAGTGGAAATGACGCGCTTCTGACTGGCAGTCTTCAGGTCGCCGGCGAGGCCGCTTTCTATGCGCGGATCGGAGCCATCCCGGATTCCACGCATTACGATTACTCCGCCACGAGTCTTTCCGCGCTGGAAGAAAAGCTCGCGCTGCTCAATGCGCCCACTTCGCCCTACTTCATCCTCGTGCAGGGACTTTCCGCCGCCGGAAGCGGCGCCTCCTTCAGCCTCAGCACGCGGGATCTCGGCTTTGAAATCGTGGGAACTTCCCCGGTTGCGGCCGGCAATGGAGGCCCAACCACGATCACGATCACCGGCTCGCATTTCACGGCCGCCACACTGGCTCAACTCATCGCCCCGGACGGGTCCGCGCTCCAGCCGACGAATCTGCAAGTGCAGAATGGCGATATCATCGTCGCGACCTTCGACCTCACGAATAAAACGCCCGGGCAGTACGACATCAAGGTGACCGACTCCGGCGCCGTCATTCTCGACCAGCACGCCTTGCTGGTCGGACCCGCCACCCTCACGCACTCGGGCACGATCAGCAGCAATCAGGAATGGCTCAGCGGTTTCGTCCACGAAATCACCGGCTCGCTCACCGTCAATCCGGGCGTGACCTTGACGATTGATCCGGGGGCCATCGTCAAGCTTTCGGGATATGCTGACTTTACCATCAACGGCTCGCTGGTTGCCGACGGCACGCTGACCCAGCCGATCATCTTCACCTCCCTGCTCGACGACACCCATGGCGGGGACACCAATGGCGACGGCGCCGCCACGGCTCCTTCCGCCGGCGATTGGGGCCGAATCGTCGTTTCCGGCTCCGCGGATTTCAATCACGCACAAGTCCTCTATGGCGGCGGCACCGCGAGCGGCTTCTGGGAGCAAACGGGAGCGATCCGCACCACTGGCAACGCCACGCTCAACTTCGCCAACAGCGTCATCCAGGACGCTTTCTTCGACGGCATCCTCGCCTGGGGCGGCACGGCCACGATCTCAAATAGCGTCTTCGTCCGCATCGATCGCGCCGTCTGCGCGCATCCCGGCTCGCCGGTTACAGTCACGAATAGCACCTTCTACGACGATCGCGTCGCCCTGCTCATCCACGGCGGCACGCTCACGGTCGCGAATAGCATCGTCGATAATAGTCTCGACTTCGGCTTCGAGTACGACTTCGGCACGTTTGCCGGCGCGAGTCACACCGATGTTTATTCCACGGTTCCCGGCTCGGTAAATTACAACTTCACCAGTCTTACCGGAACGAACGGCAACATCTCCGCCGATCCCAAGTTCAAGAACCCGACGGCTGGCGATTTCCGTCTCAACTATCTTTCGCCCGCGATCGATTCTGCTGCCGGAGCCGTAGCGGGCGTGCCCGCCATTCCGGTCACGGATTTTTACGGGCTTACCCGTTACGACGACCCGCGCACCGCGAATACGGGAACGGCGCTTCCGTCCGGTGGATCTTTTCCGGATATGGGCGCTTTCGAATTCGTCGAAAGCGAACCCTCCTCGATCGATCTGGTCGTCACGAATGTTCACGGCGACCCGGTGATCACGGCAGGTCAGACGGCGCACGTGACCTGGACCGTGGCCAACAACGGCTCGTCCGCCTTCACAGGGTCCTGGCACGACGAGCTGCTGCTCGTCAGTCTCGACGGCCAGACCATCCTCGACGCCGGCTCCGTGCTCAGCGCCGCAACGCTGGGCGCGGGCCAATCCACGACCTTCAGCGCGAATGTTAACGTCCCCTTTGGCACGGAAGGCCAATACCATTGGGAGATTCACACCAATTCTGCGGGAGAGATTTTCGAGGGCCTGAAGTCGGGAAACAACGTCGGCCTGGCAGCCGCCGCTTCGCAATTGAATGACCCAATACTGACGGTGGGCGTGCAGGCCACCGGCACGTTTTCCACCGTGAACGGCGGATTGCTCTACAAGATCCATCCCACGCCGGGAAGTGACATTGTCATCAATGCCGGCCGCAACGATTCGGGACTTACAGAACTGTTTCTCGGCGTCGGCCAGGCTCCGACGATTACGACATTTTTCGAGCATTCCGCAGCCGGCGCCGGAGCCCCGGCCAGCCTCGAAATCTCGCACTCGCTGGACACGGACTACTACGTGCTCGTTGTCCCCCGCTCGCTCCCCACCGGCCCGGCCACGTTTACCCTCGGGGCCAGCCCGGCCTTGTTTAATCTCGGCGGTCTGGAAATCACCCAGGGCGGCAACACCGGCACGGTGACCGTGCCCTTTGACGGCGCGCAATTTGCCCCGGGCCTTACTTTCACGCTCAACTCCACACACGGCACGGTGAAAGCGCAGTCCGTCCAGCTCGACAGCTCGACGCACGGCTACGCGACCTTCAATCTCACCGGGCTGGCCACCGGCGCCTACGATGTCTCGGTCACGGAGAATGGCCAGACCAAGACCCTGCCGGGCGGCTTCTCGGTCGTCGCCGGCGCCAACGGCCCGCAGGTGGAGGCGCATCTCGTGCTGCCCGATCACGTCCGCGCCAACCGCGTCTTCACCGCCTACATCGAGTACACCAATGCCGGGACGGACGACGCCTACGCGCCGCTCCTGCAAGTCACGAGTTCCACGGGAAATCAAATGCGGCTCGACAGCAGCCACGCGCTGTCGTCCTCGATCTCGCTAGTTGGAGTCAGCCCCGATGGCCCCGCCGGCATTCTCCGGCCGGGCGAAACCCTGCGGGTGCCTATCCAGGTGCTTTCCACCGAGGGCGATAACACTCTGCAGGTCGGCGTGGCGCAACCCACCAAAGATCTCTTCGATTTTGCTGCGCTGAAAACAAACCTCACTCCGGATGAACCGGAGCCCGACTACAGCTCGGTCTTCGACTCTCTCGTTCATGGCCGCAGCACGTCTGCCGATTACGAGCAACTGGTCTCGCAAGCCTCGACGCTTTACGCGAAACGCACCGGCGCTCCCACCTTCGACATCGGCCAGGCGCTCGCCTTCTACATCAGCGATGCCATCATCGATTTGCATACCAAGATTTCCGGCTTCGTCTTTGTCGGAGACTCGCTGCATCCGGCAAACAATGTGCTCGTCACCGCGACGAACAAAGCGGGCGACGTCTTCACTGCGCTCTCGTTTGCCGACGGCTCCGTGCGCTTTATCGATCTGGCCGGAACTGCTCTGCCCGCCGGCACACTACCCAGCGGCTATTCCCAGAAAGCGCTCCCGGCGGGAACTTATACGATCGGCTTCGAAGATTATCTTGCGCCGACAAATCTCGCTCCGGTGGTCGTCAGCGCCACGGGCGCGACTGCGGGCAACTCGTGGGTCCTCCAGCCCGGCGGCGAATTCACCGGCCACATCGTCGTGCCCACAGGCGTAGACCTTACCGGCCAACCGGAACCCGCCATCGTCGCGAAAAACGCCGCCGGACAGGTCTTCCAGACTTCCATCGCCGACAACGGAACTTATGCCCTGCAAGGATTGCCCGACGGTGTCTACACGGTCTCCGTCGCCAGTCATGGCTTGTTTGTCAGCCCGGCGCCGATTCCCAATCTCCAGATCAAAAATGGTCAGGTCGTTCAACTCGCCGAACTGACAGGAACGCCCGGCGGCACGGTCACCGGCACGATTACGGATGCCTCCACACACCAGGTGCTCGCCGGAGTGACGGTCACCCTCTACGACGACGCGCAGCCGTATACGACTTTGACCGATGCCAGTGGTCACTATGAATTGGATCATATTCGCTCCGGTCCACATCAAATCACTGCGATCCTCGGGAACTACGGCAAATCCACGCTGACGGCTGTGCCCGTAGCTGAAAGTCAAACGACGCCCAACGAAAACTTCGCCCTATCTGCAATAGGATCCGTCTCCGGAATCGTCACCGATGCCGGCGCCCCCTTGAAAAACCTGGCGGTCGAAATCGAGGATGCCAGCGGCAACATCATCGGCGCCACGCTCACCGACTCCGCCGGCCACTACAGCCTGCACAACCTCGTCGCGGGCAGCTACACCCTGGTCATCGATACTCCGCAAGCGGCGCTGGAGCACGACGCGATTACGCTCGGCGCGGCCGAGAACCAGACGCACAATGTTGCGTTAACCACGGTGGCGGCGATCCAGGGAGCCGTGCGCCAGGCCGGAACCGGTCGGGGCATCACTGGCGCCGTGGTCGATCTGCTCGACTCGGAAAATAACCTTTACTCGACGATCACCGATCAGGATGGGTCCTGGAGTTTCGGCCGTCTGCCGGCCGGCGACTACACGATCATGCTTGGGGATGGCTCGAATCGTTCGACGGTCCATATCGCGGCCGGCAGCACGGCGGTTCAAACCGTGAACATCGATCTCAGCTACGGCGCGATCATTGGCCAGATCCTGCTGCCCGACGGCTCCACGCCGAATCCTTCGGCCACCGTAGCCCTCATGAAGGATGGCCAGTTTCTGTTGCAAACACCGGTAGCGTCCAACGGCTATTACGTTTTTACCACCCTGGTTGCCGGCGCCTACGACATCGTAGTTTCTGACCCGGCGTATAGTTATGCACCGGCGCTCGGCGTCAGCGTCGCCACCGGGAAAGACACGATCCTCCCAGGCGAAACGCCCGGCTCTGCAACTCTCCATCTCGTCACGACGGACGGATCTGGCCATCCCATCGGCCTCAATGGCTCGGTCACGCTGCAGCCGCTCCTGGTTCCCGATGCGCTGAAATTCGCCTTCCCGCTTTCCGTGCCTCCCTCGGGCATCCTCGACGTCTCCCATTTGGCGCCCGGCGAGTATCTCCTGGAAACGTCGTTCCCAGGCCATGCCAACGTGAAACAAATTGTCACGATCGCAGACGGAGCTAATTCGGTAAATCTGAGCGACGGCGGGATCGCCACGCTCTCCGGACAGATCACAAGTGACGGCGCGCATGGCGTGGCCGGGCTCGACATCACCGTTTATGACCCCAACCAGCCGCGAGTTGCCTGGAAGACAACTACCGACGCTTCGGGCAACTATTCCCTCCCCTACCTTCCCGCCGGCCACTATAGCGTAGTGGTCTCCGATAACCGCGCCGATTTCGCGGGATCTCCGTATGCCGTAATGGCGTTTGGCGGCCTCAACCTAACAAGCGGCAATGCGTCGGTGCAAAATGCCACGCTGAGCCTCGGCAACATCACCTTGGCCGGCCACGTGGCCGATGGTGTTTCGCATCTGCCGTCTTCAGGGTCAGCGCTGGCCTACAATGCCGACGGCGTGCTCGTGGCTACCACTCCGCTTGACGTCAACGGCAACTTCACCTTTAAGACTCTCGCGCCGGGAAGTTATACCGTCACGGCATCCGCGGAAGGCTTCGATGTGCACGGAAAGACGACTACCGTTCATGCAAACCAAAGCGTCGCGGGCTTGCTCATCGCCGCCACGTGGTCCATCGATCCTCCAGGCCTCCATACCAATGGCATCCTGAGCAGCATTTCCACGAGCATCTCCAATCTCGTCGGCCAAACCGCCAATGCCGTGGCGGATGCTTTGGGGCAACCACATCCGGCGCCGCAGATCGGCCATCCGCTATTTGATATCCTGCCCGCTGATTGTCCCTGTCCGAAAGCGCAGGGCTGGTGGGCCCGGGCGAAGCAACTCGACGGCTTTGCCCTCGATACTTTCAGCTCGCTCGAAATGCTTTGGGAGGCGGACGTCCAGATCAATGGCGCCAATCTCGGCACTTTCCTGGCCAAGCTGGATATCCTCCTCGGCCAGCTCTATGTATCTGCCGGCAAACTGACCGGCACAGGAGCAAATTCCACGGCGAATGCGCTCTCGGGCGAACTTTCTTCACTGGAATCGCTCAATGCGCAGGGAGCTCTCACGGCTGGCCAGTACGCAGTTTATAGCGAGCGCATCGGAACGGCCTACAATGCGGCGGCGAAATTCCTCGGCCTCGTGCCAAAGGCCGCCGATCAAGTCAGCAACGCCGCGCAAGCCGCCGGCGGAGTGGAAGGGAATTTGATCCAGGGGCAGGCGCCGGGGACTTTCGACAGCTTCGTCGGCGCGATTCAAAACGTTATCTCGTCTCACGATGTTCCAAGTCTTCTGGCTCTGGGAGACGCCACCAATACGCTTGTGAGTCAGGCGAACGGCGTGATCCAGGCGTTTCAGGCCTTGAACGGGATCGCCACGGGCGCGCTCTCGTCCGCGATCGGCAATATCACAAATGCCCTGGGACCGATTTTGGATGCCGCCCGCGGAATCAACGAATACCTCAATAGCGTCCAGGACTACCTCGTTCGGGTCGATCAATATAACAAAATCATCAGCCAACGCGACGTCGCCGTCCGCAACACGAATGACGCGATCATCGAGTGTCTGCTCTCCTGTCACCACAAGGACCCGCCGCCAAATCCCGTGCCCGATCCGCCGCCGATCGTCTATCATCGGCCGCCGCCGACCACGACGCCGAGCATCACCTCGCACGACCCGAATGATAAGATCACCACGGGCTTCGGCGCGTCGCACTTCATCGCGCCGACGACCACGATTCCATACACCATCGACTTCGAGAATCAGTCGAATGCGAGCGCGGCCGCGCAGCGCGTGGTCGTGACGGATCAGCTCAGTTCCCTGCTCGATTGGTCCAGCGTGCAGCTCGGCGATATCGGCTTCAACGGCGTGACCATCGCTGTGCCGGCCGGACTTACCCATTACGAGACGACAGTCACGGTCTCCACCGACCCCAATCCCGTGCACGTCGTCGGCGACTTCAATCGCACGACCGGCTTGCTCACCTGGACGATAGAATCCGTCGACCCGGTCACCGGCCAGCTTCCGGATGACCCGTTCGCCGGCTTCCTGCCGCCAAACAATTCCGGCAACCAGGGCGAGGGCTTCGTCTCGCTCACCGTCCATCCGTTGACGTCGGTGAATTCCGGTGACGTCATCCACAATCAGGCTCATGTGGTCTTCGACGAGAATGCGCCGATCGACACGCCCGACGCCGTGAATACGATCGACAAGACAGGGCCCGCGAGCAGCGTGAACACCCTGTCCGCGGTGACTTCCGGAAATACCGTGCAACTCAATTGGGCCGGGACCGATAACAACGGCGGCTCCGGCATCGCGAGTTACAACATCTTCGTTTCGGATAACAACGGAGCCTTCACCCCCTACCTGCTCGACACCGCGCTCACCTCGGCCACCTTCACCGGGCATCTCGGCCACACCTATCGTTTCGTGTCCCAGGCCGTGGACAACGTCGGCAACGCCGAGCCGCTGCACAACCTTGCCGACGCCTCGACGACGCTCGCCACCTTCACGACCCTCCAAGGCGCCACAACCTTCACCGATGCGGACGGCGACACCTACACCGTCACCCTCAAAGGCCCCGGAACCGCGCAACTCGCGCAAGACTCGCCGGCCGGCGACGGGAAAGGCGCCATCGCTTTGTTGCAGCTCAATGGCACCACCGCCGCCAGCGCGCTCTCCATCACCGTGAAGAAGGGGCCCGGAGGCGATGGAAAGGTCAATCTCGAGGGCTTGGTCGATACTGGCGCGCTCGGGTCCTTCGCCGCGGGCAACGTTATCCTGAGCGACGCCGGCGCCATCTTCACCGGCAATGTCGGAGCCGTTCAGTTGGGCAATGTTATTGGAGGAGCGAGCATTCAGATCGGCGGAGCGACCACCGACAAGACCTCCATCTCTCTCGGAACGGTCGGTGACGGAACGAATCTCACGGTGGCCGGACAGATCACTTCGCTGACTGCTGCCAGCATTGGCCGTGACCATGTCACCGCTTCTGCAATCGGCGCCTTGAAGGTTTCCGCCGGCGGCTTTGCCGCCGACCTCGATGTGACTGGCGCGATTGGCGCGATCACTGTGGTCGGGGGCGTTTTCGGCGACTGGACTGCGGCGAACTTCGGCAAGATCAGCGTGACCGGCGGAAACTTCACTGCCGCCATCGCCGCGACTGCCTCCAGCGCCACGCTCGGCAAAACCTTGTCGCTCAGCGCGCTCTCAGTTGGCGGCGGCGACATTGATGGCAGCATCGACGCCCACGGCTCCATCGGCCCTGTCTCTGCGGTCGCTGACAAACAGCATCACGGCGGGATCATAGAAGCCCTGGCCGTCACGGGAGCGCCACAGAATGTTACTTCGATTACCGCCCTCGCTGTCGATAGTCTTACGCTTCAGGCAGGTTCGCTGGGCGCCGTGAAGACCACCGCGGGTGGCTTCAACGCGAGCCTCGAACTTTCCGGCGCCCTCGGCTCTCTCTCCATCAGCGGCGGCGCCCTTGAGGGCAATCTTTCGGCCGCCACCATCGGCTCGGTCAAAGTTACTGGCGGCGACTTGCTGGCCAACCTCAGCGCCACTGGCCAGGCCGGCGCAAAGCCGCTGCTCGTAAGCGTCACGATCACCGGTGGAAATCTCGACGGGGCGCTTCACTCGTCCGGCGGGATCGGAGCAATCAAGGTCTCCCAGGACTCCAAGCATCACGGAGGTGATGTCGTCGGCGCATCTATTGACTTCGGCGGCTCATCTCTCGCCGCCGGCCTCTCGGCGCACAGTGTCGTAAATGCCACGATCTCCGGCGGCGATCTCCATGCGCTGGCCACGACCGGCGGCTCGCTCGCGGCAAACCTCGACCTCGCGGGCGCCGTCGGCGCCATCACGACCGCCGGCGGAGGCGCTTCCGGCGCGTGGACCGCTGCAAGCTTTGGCACAGTAAAAATCAACGGCGGGGATTTTGTCGCCAACCTCGACGCCATTGCCAGCTCAACGGTTCTCGGTAAAAAGGCCGCCTTTGGAGCGGTCACCGTACAAGGCGGGGATCTGAACGCTCATTTCGCCGGCGCCGGCGCCGTCTCATCGATCACCGTGAAATCCGATAAGGCGCATCAGGGCGGCCACATCCTCGGAGCAGCTGTCGATCTTGGAGCCGGCCAACTCGGCGCGGTTTCCGCCCTCGATATCGTCGGCAGCTCGTTCTCCGCCGGATCTGCGAGCGGCTTCAAGACCAGCGCGGGCGGCCTTGGCGCGGACCTCACTATCACCAATGCGATCGGTGCGATCAATATCGCGGGAGGCGCCGCCTCCGGCGCGTGGACTGCTGCGAACTTCGCCGCCATCCAGATCACGGGTGGAGACTTCAGCGTCGCGCTCACGTCCACCGCTCCTTCGGCCGGCGCGAAACCCAAGCCAGCAGTCGCCGGGCTCACCGTCAAAGGCGGCGATTTCACGGGCGCAATCACCGCGCTCGGGTCCGTCTCGAGCGTCGCCATCTCCGCCGATAAGACCAACCACGGCGGCAACATCGTCGATGCCACCATTACCGCACACGGCATCGGATCCGTCGCCGCGACGGGCGATGTTCGCGAATCGTTGATCCTTTCCGGAGCCGATCTCGGGCAGCAAGCGCTTCTGGGCGGAGCCGGAGTTGCAGCCGACACTTTTGCCGCCGGCGCCATCGGTTCCGTGAAAATCGGCGGAAACGTTACCGGCAGCGTGATCGCCGCTGGGCTTTCCACCACGGACGTCCTGCTCAAGAACGGCCACGACAGCGTCGTCGGCGGCGCCGCCAGCAGCATCGGCAGCCTCCAAATCGGCGGCGCGGCCGATGCCTCCAGCTATTTCGTTGCCGGCCAATTCACGACCTCTCCCGTCATCGGCGGCGCGAAGGTTACCGATCCGACTCAGGACGGACGCTTCCTTGTGTAACAGCAATTGGCGGGATGTGCTCGGTAGGAAGCCTGCACGGACAGCGCCTGTGCAGCATCATGCCGAACCTCATGGGTGGCTTTTGAATACCGAATCACATTCCTCTACCGACATGAACTGCTTTTCGTCCGGCCGTAGACCGGAAGTTTCGAGGCCAAAGTATTTGTCGAGGTCGACCGATTTATTTTCAGAAAACCCCACCGTAAAATAGGTCCACTCTCCGTCTTCCGAATTCCATTCCTTCAGCTTGATGAAATAATTCGTCTTGCGCGCTTTCGCGATCTCATAAAAGCCGTGAACGGTAAACATGGGTCCTGCTACCGACGAGCCGGCGGCGACTGCATTGAAATGCACCCGAACCGTCGACGTCCTGGACGCGCGACGCACTTCTTCAAACGTTGCGCTCCACTCCTGGCCGCTGGAGTTTCTCCCGGCAGCCTTATCTTGAAATAGGTTATCGGCAGCGTCGGCAGGATGCGTAAGGCTAAAAATTAAAACGGCTGGAAGCGTTCGTAAAATTTCCAAAGAGCTTCTCATCGAGTAATGTATACGCAGAGCGAGCGTTGTCTGGCTCTCTCTAGAAGCGGCTTCCGCCAGCGGAAGCCGCTTCCGACCCGCGACTCTGTGGCCTGGCGAATCGTTGCGATTCGCCGGACGAGCGCCCTGCTTCACGCCTCTCCCTTACTGCGGGAGCAACATGATGTAATCAAAAGCCAGCCCATATCCCGAACTCGCGGCATTCTTCCCGATGACCGTAAACTTAAACGCCTTATCACTCGTCGTTCCAGGAGTCCAATTACCCAGATCCACTTGGGTAAAGCCCTCGTTGGCCGTGTATTCATCAATCGGCGAACCCAGGTTCGTCGCAGAGCCCTGACTGTCGAGACGAGAGATCGCCAGCTGCCAGATGCCTTTATTATTCCAGCTCTTGATCCCGACGCGCACATCGTAAGTGACCGCCGAGATGCCGGGCACGTCAAAGCTGACGAATTGCGTCGCGGCCGTGGCGTCGAAGTAGTCCGCGGCCCCGCCGCTCAATTGGACTTCGCCTCCGTCGCGATTGGTCACGCCGGAAGTCTGTGCGGCGACGGTCAGCGATTCCGCTTCGAGCAGGGCTCCGGCGACGGTCGCCTGATGATTATTGAGCTGCATGGTATTATCGCTCGCCGGAGCCGCTTCGAAAATGAAGGTTGGAACCAAGCTGTCATAACTATTGGCGCTGATTAAATTCCCGCTGTCGGCGCGCGAGAGGTTCACGCCGTATTTCAGATCACAGAGATGGTTGCCTTCGATGATGGTGTTCGTTGCATCCCCGGTCCCAAGACCATTCGATTGATTCGAGAAACCGTAGGAGATCGCGTAGATCCCGCTATATGGTCCCATTTCCCCGGGATAAAATGACGGGCTCGTCACAGCATCCTTGTCGCCGAAAATAACATTGTTGGAAATCACCGTGCCCAGCGTCTGGACATCCAGATAAGATCCGCCGCTGTTCCAGCGTCCGGTATTCAGTCCGATGCCGGCGAAATTGCCCCAGCGCGAGAGGCCCTGCACGGTGTTTCGCGTGAGCCGGGTAAAATAGCTCGGACTGCTCGTGCCCACACTGCTGATATTCCCGGTGATTGCATGAATGTAAATCCCGGCCGAATCCATGGACATATTATCCGCGACGACGTCGTCGCAGGCGTTGCCGTAGATCCAGATGCCTTTGGCGCAATTGCTGATGATGTTTTTGTAGACCGTGGCATTGCGCATGGGAGCATAGAGCGTCCACCGGCTCGTCGAGTCCGGAGTGACGTCAAACGGCTTGTCATTGGCAATCGTGAAGACTCCGGTGGCGGCGTTGACCGAGACTCTCCGCAGTTGCCCGAGGCCGCGCCCTTCGGTGATCATGATGCTCAGATCTCCAAAATCCAGATTGACCGGCGCCACGAGCGTCACCGCCGGAGCAGTTACCGTGATGGAAGTGGCCGTAGCGGATGCAACCTGCCCATAGTTGAAATTGCCAGAGGGGGGCTCGAGCATGATCGCCTCTCCGTCATTGAAGGTCTTCGGCGGCCCGCCAGCGCCTTGAATGTAGTTATTTGCGATATAGGCGTCGGATCGAGCATCCAAACCGTGCGATTCCATGTTCGACTCCGAGTGGACGATCACGTTGTTATTCTCATAAAAGGAGTACGTCGACTTGCCGGCGACATAACCTGTGGCATACTCGAAGGAATTGTTTCGGAGCGTGAAATATCGCGCCACTCCGGAGGATGGGATCGTGCCGCGCCATCCGGCAAAATTGCAGCCTTGAACGAGCAGCCGTTCGCTGCCGGCCGCGGAAAATCCAATGCCGCGCTGGTTCGAGGCAGCGCCCTCCGTAAGGTAAGTGTAATTCAACTGCACGTTCACGGCGAAGAGGCGGTTGCCAACCCGGGCGTCGCTCGCGACCGAGAAATCTCCCAAGGAAACAAAATTGTCCGGGCGCACCGTTTGATCCGAAAGCTGAAGGCTCAGATTGGCCAGTCCTTGCAGTTCGGGCTTTTCTCCGGCTGGAGCTTCATTGGTTCTTTTGGACCGGATAAAGGCCGAACCGCCTGCTCCGTCGTAAAGGATCTGCGTACTGCTGCCGTCCCCCTTCAGCACGACACCGGCGCCGAGCGTGATGAAATGGAGATAGTAGTTGCCGGCGGGAAGATAGACGACGCCTCCGCCGGCATCGTGCACATCGTTTACCGCCTGCTGGACGGCGGCATTGTCGCCCGGTCCGGTGGTGTCGGCAGGGTTGATATTATAAGGCGCCTGCGTGACATTCTTCACCGTACTCCACTTGAAGTCCTTTGCCCAAACGACACCCATCCCCAGTGGATCGGAACCGGCGGGCGGAACGGCGACGATTTCGAGCAGCTGCCCATTGTCCAAAGTCCCCCAATCGGCGCCGTTGTTGTTGGAAACCTCGACATAGTACTGCGAACCCACCACCGCCGTCGGCACGGTGAAAGTCAGATGATAGGGATTGAGGCTGCCGGCGACGATACTGGCAGAGACAATCGTTCCATTAACGCTCTGCCTTAGACGGACCGACGTGGCCGTCACACCACCAAATTCACTACGGTCGAAGTTTCGTCCCGCCACTTCGATGGGCAAGCCGGCATAGGCTTGACGCTCGGACATAAAGAGAGGCCGCGCGCCGTTCAGCTTGAAGGGCTTTGGACTCCAGCCGCTTCCGTTGTTGACCCAGACATTGTATACTCCAGCGGCGACCGATGGCATGGTGGCGACCACATAGTGATTTTTTCCGGTTTGGTCCCTTTGGACAATCGCCGCCGCAGTGGCTCCAACCGGAGGCGTCGTCGGCGAGGCGCCATTAGCCGGGGCGATCGTTACGGACGCGCTCGTCGTGATATCTGCGCCGATAACGGAGAAGGATTTTCCCGCGGCGACAGCATCGGAAGTTCGAAGGATCGTGGGAATTTGCGCCTGGGTCGTTTCAGCGAACGCGAGTAAGCCGATCCACGTGGCGACGACGCGCCTCGAGAGACAAAGGGTCGATGGAGTATTCATGCCTGTTCTGTTTGGGGGTTTTGGGGGAACGGAGAACTGACGCGGGAATTCCGAGAAGGGGAGCCACATCGGAACCCCGCGGCAATCGAACGGATTGTGCCTGAACGGCGCGCGGCGTCATCCTAGCGGATTGTTGTGGTTGGCGATTGGACGAGGCCGGCGTATGTCTATGTGGAGCGGCGCTTGCTGCATCGACGCTCCCCCCACATGAATCTCCCCCGCCGCTGGGGCGCCGGTCGCCTCCCCCGAAAAGCCGCGCTCGCCTGGCTGGCGCTTTGCACGACGACTATAATTTTCGACGGGAGGTCAAATTTCACCTTTGCAGCCGATCCCATGGAGCCGGTCACCCGGGTGCGCGCCCTCCATCTTCTTGGAGACGAGGTGTTGAAAGCCAGGCCGGCAGTGCGAATGCAAGGAATCGTGGTGCATCGCTATCCCACGAGATCCTCTTTTATTCTTCAGGACGAGTCCGAGGGCGCCTTCGTCGACTTGCCTCGCTCCGCCGGATCCTTGCCCGCGGGCGTTATCCCTGGCGCCTTGGTGGAGATCGAAGGCGTGGCCGTCGCGGGAGCATTTGCCCCCATGGTTTCACTGGCAGGGGCGGACAAAATTCAGGTCCTGGGCGCGGCGCCTTTGCCCGAGCCGCGGCCCCTGACTTCTGAAGCAGCGCGCGCGGGACTCTTCGATGGCGCCCGCGTCGTCGTGGAAGGTGTGGTGCGGCGGGCGCCCGAAACACCCATTTCCTATGCAACACCGGCGCTCGAGATGGTTTTCGAGAACACCCGGCTCTTCGTTTATCTCAATGCGAGCGAAGAAGGTTGGAACGATCTCGTGGATGCGCGCATTCGAATCACGGGGATCAGCAGCGGGATGTGGAATCGACAGGGCCAGATCAGCGCGCCCTGCATCATGGCTATCGATCGACGCGACCTTGTGGTTATTAGGAAGGCTCCGGCCGATCCCTATGCTTTGCCGGTGACCCGCGCCGCCGATATCTTGCGCTACCGGCCGCAAGACGAGCCCGGTCACCGGATCCGAGTCGATGGAGTGGTCCTTCACGCTTTGCCAGATGGTCGAGTCTTCGTTTTCAACGGTGACCGAACGGTTTGCGTGGAATGTGTCGCCGCGCCACAAGTCGCCGTGGGCGATGCGGTCGATGTCGTTGGCTTTCCGGGCATGCGGGAGCGCAGCCCTTTGCTGGAAGACGCGATTGTTCGCGTACGCCGCCACGAGTCGCCAATGCCGAACGCCGTGCGGCGCCACGAGTCGGTCATCGTTGAACAATGCAAGGACTACGAATTCGTACAAGTGGAAGCCATGCTCCTGGAAACCCAACGAGCCGAGGTTGGCATCGATCTCCTTCTCCAGAGCGACGGACGTCTTTTCAAAGCTACGGTCGATGGCCCCGGCTCCGCCGAACTTCTGCCGAAACTCGCGCCGGGCGCCACCCTGTCGCTCTCCGGCCTGGTGCTCTTCAGTTTCCCGACGCGCACCACTCAGGCCTCTCTCCCCAATGGCTTTTCCCTGCTCGTGCGTTCGCCTGGAGATGTGCGAATCATCCAGCGTCCGCCATGGTGGACTGCTCGACGCCTGCTAGGCATGCTCGGCGCGACGGTTGCGCTCGCCCTCGTCCTCGGCTTGTGGAATCACATCCTGCGAGCGCGCGCCAAGGTGCAGCAGGAGATCATCAGCGCTCAAACCCGGCGCGAAGCCACCTCCGAAGAGCGCGCCCGCCTCGCGCGGGAACTCCACGACACACTGGAACAGGAATTCGTCGGCATGACCCGCCAAACCGAGGCCCTCGAGCATGCCGGCCCTCTGACCCCGCCGGCGCACTCGGCCCTCGATATTCTGCGCCAGATGCTCAAACTCAGCCGCGACAACGCCCGCCGCGCCGTCTGGGATCTCCGCGATCCGGCGCTGCTCGATTGCGGGCTGGAAACGGCGATGCGCAACGCCGTCCAACGCATCGTCGCCGACAAACCAGTGACGGTAAATTTCCATTCCGAAACGGATGCCACGGCAACCCTGGCGCCGAATGTGCAAGTGAACCTATTGCGGCTCATCCAGGAAGCGGTCGCCAATGCTGTGAAACACTCGAATGCAACAACGATCAACATCGTTCTGAAACGCCAAAACCGAATGGTAGAACTCGGAGTCACAGACGATGGCCGTAACGGAGATGCCAACGGCGCGTCGGCTACAGCGCCTGCCGGACATTTCGGCATCATCGGCATGCGCGAGCGCTGCGAAAAACTCGGAGGCCAGTTCGAGTTTCATTCCACGCCCTGCGGCGGTGCGTCCGTGCGCGTGTTAATCCCCGCCTCGAATCACTCCGCCTAAAACATAGACATGCCCCTTGCCCCGCGCACTCGCATCCTGATCGTGGACGATCATTTCATCGCCCGCAAAGGATTGATCGGATCACTCTCCTCCGAGCCGGATCTCGAAATCGTCGCGGAAGCAAACAATGGCCTGCAGGCCGTGGAAATGTTTGCCCGGCACAAACCGGATCTTGTTTTGATGGACGTGCGTCTTCCGCTGCAGGACGGCTTGCACGCCGCGCGGGCCATCCTCTCCGACCATCCCGACGCGCGCATTGCGATGCTCACGGTCAGCGATGCCGACGAGGACATTCTCGGCGCCGTCGACGCGGGCGTTGCCGGCTACCTGTCGAAATCCGTGGAACGTGAGCAACTGCTCCTTGCCATCCGCGAAATTGTCGCCGGCGGCTCCTACTTTTCGCCCGAAATCGAAGCCAAGCTCAGCGCCGCCCATCGCGTGGACCTCACAAAACGCGAAAACGAAGTGCTGAGCCTCATCGTCAAGGGACGCAGCAACAAGGAGATCGGCTACGATCTCGGCATCGCGGAGCCCACCGTGAGACTGCACCTCACGCATTTGTTCAAAAAACTCCACGTCCTTGACCGAACTCAGGCGGCGATGGTGGCTGTGCAACGGGGCCTGATCCGGGTGGATTGAATTGAGCTGAGCTGGAGGGCATAGATGAAAGTTTCCCGACGCATCGAACTAGGGGCCACGGTGCATCACGATCTATCGGCGCAGATACTTTACAACTGCCTCCGTGCGCGATTGTACGTGCAGCTTTTCATAAACAGTATGCAGGTGCGTCCGCACGGTTCCTGTCGAGATGTCCAGCCGGTCTGCGATTTCTTTGTATTGCAAGCCTTGAGCCAGCAGCTCCAGGATTTCGTTCTCACGCGGCGTCAGTTTTTCGAGCTGGCTTGGCGGTGCGTTCTTCGATGGCTGAAAGTAAGCCACCACCTTGCGGGCGATCGGCATCGACATCGGCGCCCCGCCGGCGCGCACTTGCTCGATCGCTTCCTTGATCTCCTTAGCCGGCCGACGCTTGAGCAGATAGCCGCTCGCGCCCGCGCGCAGGGATTCGAAGATGAGATCGTTGTCCTCATACATCGTGAGCATGAGGACCAGGATTTCCGGTTGCGCGCTCTTCAATTCCGCCACGCACTCGATGCCGCTCTTGCCAGGCAGATGGATGTCCATGAGCACCACCTCGGGCCGCGCGGCCAGAATCATCGGGATGGCCGCATCCCCGCGCGGATAACTTCCCGCCAGGCGCAGGTTTGAGGCGCGCGCAACGATCGTCTCGAGGCTTTCACGGGTTTCGTCGTTATCTTCCACGATGCAGACAGAGATGGGATTCATGGCAGGGGGATCTTTTTTAAGTTGGACGCTTTTCAAGGGGCAGGCAAAGCTCCACCTGCGTGCCGCCGCCCGGCCGGCTCTCGATCCGGAAGCTTCCATCGATCGCCGCCATACGCTCGCGCATGTTTCGCAGGCCGTCGGAATAGGCATTCTCTGGCGCCTCGGCAAAACCTACGCCGTCGTCGCTCACGCGAATCACCAGTGCGCCGGCATCTTCCCGCATGGCAATCCGCACCTCCGTGGCGCGGGCGTGTTTGACGACGTTGTGAAGCGCTTCCTTGAAACAGAGAAACAAATGATGCCGCGCATCGGAGGAGAGTCGGCGCTCCCGCGCCGGGGATTGCAAATTCAGCTGAAACCGGGTCTCGGTCGACGACAAGTATTCCGCCGCGTACTTGCCGGCATACTCGACGAAATGCGCGACTGTATCGTTGCGCGGATTCACCGCCCACACGATTTCATCGAGCGAATCGACCGCCCGCCGGGCGCTCGCCGCCATTTTCGTTACGTGCTCTTCCACCATGGCCGGCTCATGCCGATCTTCCTGTGCGAGGTCGCCAAGGAAGGCGATTCGCGTAAGCACCGAGCCCAATTCATCGTGCATATCCTGCGCGATGCGCGCCCGCTCCTTTTCGATCGCCGCGGTCTGCCGAGCCTGGGCCAGGGTATGCTGCAGGCGGCGGAACGAGATATAACGAACCAGGAACACCAGCGCCAAGCTAAAGAGCAGCAGCGACCCGGCGCGCACCGACTTGCGCTGCCAAAAGGTCGGCAGGGTGGCAAAGCGCAGCGTCGCGCCGCTCCGATTCCATACTCCGTCGTTGTTACTCGCGATCACCTGAAATTCATAGGCGCCCGGCGGCAGGCGAAAGTAAGTCGCGCGCCGATCTTTGGTCGGTGCGCTCCACCCGCCGTCCAGGCCCACGATGCGATGCCGAAAGAGCATTTTGTCCGGCGCAGCAAAACTCAGCGCGGCATAGGCGAAATCGTAGCGCGTCGCTCCGGCCGGAGCTTCGAGCGGCAGTCTCCGCGGCGGCGCAGTCATCTCTCGTCCGTCGATCGCCAGACTCTCGATGGAAACCGGCGGTGGGAGCGCATTCGTCCGAATTTCCGCCGGGCTGATCACCGCCAGTCCCTGGAAAGTCGCGAAGAGCAATCGGCCGTCCTGTGTTTTCCAAGCCCGCGGCTCCAATTCGCCAGCGGCGCGGATATTGGGCAGCCCATCAGTACGCCCATAGGGCGTGCATTCCACCTCCGGCCGTTTGTGTTCGAAGAAATCGTTGAGATCCGATTGCCGCACGGAAAAGAAGCCGCGCGGCGAACCGCACCAGAAGCGGCCTTCATCATCCGCCATCAATTGCGTGATCGCGTCGTCCCACAATCCGTCCCTGCTGCGGCAAAGCGAAAACACTCCTTGCCGATAGCGCAGGAGCCCGTCGCCAAAAGTCGTGATCCAGAGATCTCCATCCGGTGTGAAAACCAGTTGCCGCAAGGGCGCGCCCGGCAGTCCGTCGCTTTTTGAAAATTGTCTCCACTCGCGATGATCCCAACAAAACAAAGACCCCGCTCCTCCCCCCACCCAGAGCGCTCCGCGCCCATCGAGGGCCATACACCGCACGCCCTCTTTTCTGAGCTGCGGCTGGACGAGAGGATGAAAGGCCTCCGCCTGAAAGTACGCCACGCCATCCTGGCTTCCCACCCACAGGATGCCCTCCGCATCCTCGAGCAGACAAAAGGCCCACTCGCTTGGCGCCAGATGCCGAGGATCTGTCCGCGTATAGCGCTGCTCGACACCATCCTGAATTCGGACGAGGCCGGCGCCGGCGGTGCCGAACCAGAGGGCGCCATCCCGCGTGGACAGCGCACAAGTTGCCGGTGTTTCGCTATTTGCGGCTCGAAGCAGCGTCATTTTTTCCGCCGGCTTCCAGCCATAGACAGCGCCGCCCGAAGTCGTGAAAACGATGCCCCGCGCGGGGGACTCACTGACAGAAAGAACCACGTCTTCCGCCAATCCCGCGGCGCGATTGACCAACTGGGCGACACGATGCCGCGCCTTGTTCAAGCCCCCGCCCCCGGTGCCGATCCAGACATTGCGTTCGCGATCCTGGCAGAGGCAAACGATCTGGCTATGCGAGGCTTCTACTTTGGCAAATGCGCCATTGTTATATCGCCAGAGCCCCGCATTGGCCGTGCCCACCCACACGCCGCCATCGGCATCTTCCAACATCGCGGTGATCGTGGAGACCAACGGCAGTTCGGCAAAAGTGCCGGACAAATGCCCATCCACATATTGACGCAGCTCGGCGCCCTCCATCACCCAGAGCCCGCCGGCGATTCGCGGCGCAGCGTAGATGGGATTTTCCAGTTCGAGAATCCGCCGCAACTCCCGGCCCTCGGGAGCGATGAGTTCATTGCCGTAGGAATCCCAAATCTTGCCGGAAGCATCGCTGAACAGGTGATTCTTCCACGTCGGCGCGCCCCGGCGCGGCAATTCGTCGACCTTCTCGCGATCGATGCGAAAGAGCAGGTCCGACCAGGGCGAGCCCCAGATATTGCCAGCGCCATCTTGCGCGAGCATGCTCAGCGGATCGAGGGAGATGTTATCGGCGCGCGTTTCCACCGTCGCGGAGCCCGGGCGCAGATAGCCGAGATGCCCCACCCCGGCGGCGATCCACAGCACCCCCGTCTCGTCGACGAGCAGAGAGTGGATCTGCGAATGCGGCAGGCCAGGCAGATTTGCCGGCGTGAAAACCTTGAACTGGACGCCGTCGAATCTCACCAACCCCCTCCGGGTGGCGAGCCAGAGATAACCGTCATTTGCCTGGGCGATGCAACGGATCTCGTTATCCGGCAGGCCATCCTCCGTCTGCCAGGATTGGCAAAACCAATCGGCTTCGTCCTGCGCCACGGCCGACGATGACGCCATCCCGAGAGCCAGCGCCGCCAGAAGGAAACGCAGGGGGTGGAGGGAACTCATGGATGATCCTACCCTACGTATCAACTTGCGCGGGCAACTCGATCGCAAATGTGCTCCCCAGCCCTTCGCAGCTTTGCGCCGTGAGCCGGCCGTCCATCGCTTCCACGAGACTGCGAGCGATGGCGAGACCCAGGCCAAGGCCCGACACACCGCCAGTCTCAGCATCGAGCCGTTCGAAGGGCGTAAATAGAAGCGGCAGGCGATCCGCCGGAATGCCAATGCCAGTGTCGGCGACCGAGATGCGTACGGTCGAAGGCGGAACGAATTCACCCGAGACAACCACTTTCCCAGACGGCCGGTTGTACTTCACGGCGTTTGACAAAAGCACGAGCAGCGCTTCGCAAAGCCGCTCACGATCGGCGACCACCGGAGGGACTTCGAGCGCGTTGAGACGATAGATGATTTCGACATCGCGCAGCGCAGCCGCCGGCTTGATGACGTCGCCGGACCACAGAATCGCTTCGCGCCAATCCACCGCTTCCTTTTCCACGAGCGGCGGAGCGCCCTCGAGACGCGTGAGATTCAGGATGCGATCGGCGATGTGCAGCAAGTGCTCTCCGCCGGCGAGAATCTCCCGCACCTTGTCCTTCCCCTGATGTTCCTGGAACTCAAGCAGCTGGGCAAAGCCGAGGATGGAATTGAGCGGCGCGCGGACTTCGTGTCCGGCTCGGGCCAGCAGCTCGGAGGCGGCCTGGCTGGCGCGCTCCGCCTTTTCCGCCGCAGCCTTCAGCCGATCCGCGTGGGCTGCCGCCTCGTCGTAACTGTCGAGCAGCAGCTCGAGCATCTCCACGCGATCGGAGGAAATGAAATGCCGCTCGCCGCCGAAGCGAATCTCGACGCCGAGCGCCGGATCGGCCTGCGAACGGAGCTCCGCACGACTTAGCGTATAACGAAGACGCGCGAGCAACCGCTTTTCGTCGTACGGCTTGACGAGAAAGTTATCCGCGCCCGCGCGCATCCCCTGGACGATGCTCTGCGGCGCGTCGAGGACGGTGAGGAGGATGACCGGGATGTGCCGGAGCGCGGGGTGACTCTTTATCTGGCTGCAGAGCTCGAAGCCGTCGATGCCCGGCAGCATGACGTCGGAGAGAATCAGATCCGGCGGCTGCGCGAGAATCCGCTCCAGGGCGGATTCTCCGTCGGAAGCCAGCGCGACTTTGTACCCAACTCGTTGCAGCAACTGCTGCAAGAGCACCGCCTGAGTGAGACTGTCCTCGACAATGAAAACCTCGGTTGGGATTGGCATGGGTCCTTCACTGAGAATCCATGCCGTGGGATGGCGCTTCGGGTCTGCGCAGGCCGGAATTCCCGGCCAACTAGATACCCGGGCGCGGTCGACAAATCACGCAAAATCGGGCGCCCGGCGTCGATTGGCGGACGGTTGTTACCGCCCGCCGGCCCAGACTTTCGCCGCGAAGTTGCCGAGGAGGACTTCATGTGCGCGATGCGAGCCAATACCGACGAACCCAGCGAGTGATCGCCGCCCCGACGGCGACGGCGCAGAGAATGAGCAGCGCGGCTTTGAAGCGTGTGACAGCTGTGACCGAAAGGCCGATCCCGGTGGCCATCGCGAGATAGGCGGCGAGACACATCGGGCACTTGGGCGCCAGGGCGAAGAGCCCGCCAAAGCCGACCCACCCGGCAAAATCGCCGAACCAATGCCGCGCAGGCGGCGCGCCAGAGTCGACGCGCTTGCAGAGAGCGCACGCTTTCATGCGGCGGCTCCGTCGTTGCACGCGCAGGGGCTCTTGGCTTCGCCAGCAGCGTCGTAGCGATCGTGGAATCGCACCCAGTCCATGGTGTGCTCCTCGTTTCGGCCCTTGGGAGTGAAGTCGAGATAGTTGTGCGCGCCGATGAGAATGTCTCCACCGCGCGCATAGGTCGAGTAGGTGTGGTAGATCGCGCCGTCTGCATCCTTGAAGAAAACGCTGATGCCGGGCATTTCGCCGGGTTCCTCCGCTTTTTCATAGTTGTAGATGGCCCGGCCAGCGGCAACATCCTCCTCCGTCGCCGTCACATGGTAGTCGATGTTAAAATCGTTGGCACAGGAGGAGACCCAATGAAATTGCCAACCCATGCGCTTTTTGAAAGGCTCGAAGTCGCGCCACGGCGCGCGCGAGACCGCGAGCAGAGTTACATCGTGATGAGCCAGATGGAGATTGGCTCCGTCGATGTGATCGGAAAGAAACGAGCAGCCGGGGCAGCCTTCGGTCGCCCCAGGGCTGAACATGAAGTGATAGACGATGAGCTGACTGCGATGAGCAAAGAGATCGGAGAGCGTCTCCCGCCCGCGCGGTCCGTCAAAAACGTACTCCTTGTCCACTCTCACCCATGGCAGCTCACGACGCCAGGCGGCGATTTCGTCAATTTGTTTCGTGAGTCGTTTCTCCTGCTCGAGCAGTTCCTTGCGCGCTTCCGTCCATTTCTCACGAGAGACAACAGGGTGATTGGCTCCGGCGACGGTTTGTTTCTCCAGTGTGGCTTGTGCACTCATCTTATGTTGGCAGTTTTGATTGTTTGCGACCGAAGCGAAGGGATCACCCGGTTCAATATCCCGACGAACGGACCGGTGCGAAAAGGACAGGGGCGCGTATTTTTTGCCAAGCGCCGACGGATGGCGTCTTGCCTCCCTTCGCGATGGATCTCCGGATGCAGCGCACGCGCCGCGTGCGCAAATCTCCGCTTCGTGACGCGCCGGCGTTTGTGAGCATCCATGCGCATAGATCCACGAACACCAGAGCGCACGAACCGTTTACATAAGCTGCCAATCCTCCAGCACAGATGAAATTCCCCATCTCCACTATACATACAATAAACGCTATCAAATCCCGCAAGACCCTGCCTCAATCTTAGGGGTTATTTTGTAGGAAAACGATTGCACGCTTTTTTGCGAAGCCTATTTTGCCCCAACGGTTCTCCCCAAAACATCCGCATGGTCCTTCAAATCATACTTGCCGTGATCGGCTTTTACGTCCTGGGCCTGGGGATTGTGATGTGGCTGGTGCGCCGCGCTCCAAAGGGCCGCGAAGATGCGGATGGCTTCCATCTAGAAGCGGAGGAGGAAACCGCGGCAAAATCTGCCGCTGCACGGCCGATCCGGGTGTGGCGTCGCGGCTCCCCGGAAACTCCGGTGGCCACAGACGAGGAACTCGCGGCCGCAGCCCGTCGTCGTTCCTGAGAAGTGATTTAAAAATCCGTCAACGCGTCGGATTTGTTTACACTTCTCCACGGCATCGCGGCATTCTAGAAAAAATATCGCATTTTCTTGTCCCCGTCTTACGTCTGAAGACGGGCTCAATCGTGGCGCGAGACACCACGCCCAAAGTTTCAGGCACTGTTCCTGCTAAACCGCTGTGCGCCTCGGCGTGAAATTCACCACGAAAAGCCGACGTAAGTCCATGGCTGTCGTCTTCACGCCGAGGCACATTTCAATATTTTAGCAGCCGGCGTGCCACCGGTAGAAATTCTGAGGCTTCTTATGATTTCTGGAACTCGGCAGAGGGGATCGCCTTGGGTCCCGGGGCCTGAGCCTGCTCAATGAGAAGCGTCGCTAATCTTTGCGTCGCCTCGTCCAGCGCGGCAATCGCTTTCTTGAGCGCCGGCGCGCCGCCGCTTGCGACTGCCGCCTCCACTTCGGCAACCCGGGCGGCGATGAGGTCCCGTTCCTCGCCATCGAGCGCATCCCCTGCTTTCTCCAGGCCGATCCGCACGGCGCGGAGGAGATCTCCAGCCTTGATCTTCGCCTCGGTAAAGATTCGCTCATTCACGTCTTCGAAAGCGTGCTCCAGCGAATCCTCGAGCATTTTCTCGACCGCCTCGTCAGAAACATCCACAGCGCTGCTCATTGGTGTGATTTTTTGTACACCGGTTTTAGTGTCCCGCGCCAGCACATGCAGCAAACCGCTGGCATCGATTTCAAATTGCACCCCGACTCGCGCCTGCCCCTTCGGCGCCGGCTCGAACTCCAGCTCGAATTTTCCGAGCGCCCAATTGTCCCGCGCCATCTCGCGTTCGCCCTGCAGGACATGAATCAGCATCGAGCGCTGTCCCGAAACGGCGTTGGTGAACATTTCACCCGCCTTGCAGGGGATCGTCGAGTTGCGCGGAATGATTACATTCATCAATCCGCCAAAAGTCTCGATGCCCAGAGAGAGCGGCGTGATGTCGAGCAGCACGACGTTCTGCACGGTGCCGGAGAGAATCCCGCCCTGGATGGCGGCGCCGATCGCCACCGCTTCGTCGGGGTTTTGCGAAATGTTGGGCTCCTTTCCAAAGATCTCCGCGACGAGGCGGCGCACGAGCGGCATGCGGGTCTGCCCTCCGACGAGGATAATTTCGCTGAGCTCCGCCGGTTCCAGTCGAGCATCCGCCAACGCTCGCAGACAGTGCCCGCGGGTTTTCTCCACGACGGGCCGGGCCAGCCGCTCCAGATCGGCCCGGGTCAAATTTACCGACACCGATCGATCGCTTCGTAAAAAAGGCAGCGGGATCTCCACCGTCTCCTCTGTGGAGAGCCGGTGCTTGGCCTCGATCGCCCGCTCCCGCAGCCGGGCCAGCGTTTCCGCGGTCGGCGGCTCGCCCGTCTCCCGCTCCACGGCCTCGGCGAGATGCGCCGTTAGCGCTGCATCGATGTCGTCGCCGCCCAGGCGGGTATTGCCATTCGTCGCCAGGACCTGAAAGACCCCCTGCATCAGCTCAAGAATGGAAATATCGAAGGTTCCCCCGCCCAGGTCGAAAACCGCGACCTTTGCTCGCTCCCCCAGCTTATCGAGGCCGTAGGCCAGCGCCGCCGCAGTCGGTTCGTTGACGATGCGCTCTACCGTAAAGCCCGCCAATTGCCCCGCCGCCACCGTTGCCTGCCTTTGCGCGTCATTGAAATAGGCCGGAACCGTGATCACCGCGCGGCTCAACGGCTCCCCCATCGCTCGCTCCGCATCCTCCTTCAGTTTCTTCAGAATCAAGGCCGAGACCTCTTCCGGCGAGTACTCCCGCCCGTATGCCGCGATCCGCACCGGCGCCCCTGCCGCCCCGGTGACCCGATAGCCGACGCCCGCCGCTTCTTCTCCACCGCGGCGCCCCATAAAGCGCTTCACGGAATAAACCGTCGACTCCGGCTCGATCGCCCGCATCCGCGCTGCCGCACGCCCGATCCTCGGGTCGCCCGATTTTGGAAAATGCACCACCGACGGGGTGAGCCGTTCGCCATCCTCGCCGGCGATGAGAATGGGAAAACCCGCCTCCATCACGCCGATGAGCGAATTGGTGGTGCCGAGATCAATGCCGACGATGGATGACATAAGCC
>OUNM010045099.1_pt1 | contig 29048 bp, 17 predicted proteins | sample 1769961 | NCBI WGS metagenome assembly OUNM01 (sample SAMEA3914820, study PRJEB12502) | metagenome | biome: forest; material: soil | place: USA | collected 2012-03-12 | depth 0.3 m | reverse complement strand
GGATGCGCCTCGGTATTCAGCACCCACTCGTCGAGCGAGATGACGTCGGGCGTGGCGAACAGCAGGTAAAAGTACTTGAGCGTCTCGGCCAGCCAGAAGCTCTCCATGCTGTCCTCCATGGTCACGTCGCGGTCGGCGGGGCTCTCGGTGGACGTGACGTCGCGGATGGCGCTGTGGCCGGCCTCGGTCTGCGTCGCGCGGATCACCGCCTCGAACATGCGCCAGCCCTTCTCCTGCCACGACGCGTCGCCCGTGATGCGGTACATGTACCAGACGGACTCGATCGCTTCGGGCCTGATCAAGGGGGGGGGGAGCGGTTAGCTGGGTGGTTGGGAACGAGGGGCAGAGAAGGGGACGAACCTGAGAATGTACCGCCTATCGCTGAGGGAGACAAATCCTGATGGGATGTGCTCCCTCTTGATGCGGTCTGTGACGTATTCGAGGTGGGTGCGTGGTTTGGGGGGCGCAGGAGGAAACGCGATTTCGGTGATGGGCTTTTGGGTCGAAGCGTGACCAAACTCGTCAGAGTCGAGGCTGGGGTTGCTCTGGATGTTCCTGAGCTTCTCCTCCGTGCCCGAGTCGGCGGCGGCTTGCGCAGGGACCTCCTGGCTGTCCACGAGATCCCGCCTTACGACCCCTGGCATTCCCGCTTGGCCCGGGAGCGTGTTATTGACAGGACGCTTTCTCCGCTCTTCTTCCTCGGCAGCCTTCTTCGCGGCCTCGGCCTGGCGCTTCCGCTCGGCCGCCTGCTGCTGCAGTGCTTGCTGCTTCGTTAGATCTTCCGTGTTCTGTTTCCAGGCGGCCAACCTCGTGTGGTATTCTTCCATTTGCTTGTCGCGGTTTTCGGCCTCTGGATCGAGCGACTTATACCACGCCGCCTGGTCGTAGTGGCAGTTATTCGGGTCCTTGCAGGGCAAGACACTTGAATACTCGGGCATGATGCCTGCGGGCATCACATCGTACGCCCAGACGCAGCCATCGGCAAGTTTCTTTCCGATCTCGACATCTTCGGGGCTGTTAAAGATCTTGCCGCCGAGGCCAAACATGCCGCCTAGGAAGCAGGTCAAGTGCGTGACTTCCCAATCGTACGTCATTTTCTCGGCAGTGCCGTCGGAACTGTATGCCTTGGCCGAGAAGAGGATATCCGGGTCGCCTTCGGCCATGGGGCGAAACAGGAGGTACTTCTTCACTCCTTCGACCGTCTTTTCGTGCATGGTTCGGTATTTGGGCACAAGGCCGCCCAGCATGAGGTACTGCTTGGGGAAGTACTCGTACGTCGAGTCCTGGCTGCCGCCCATGCTGTACGAGCCCCCGCCTCCCCAAGTCCCGCTGGTTAGGTTCTGTGGGACACAGTCCCAGTTCGCAGGGAGGCCGTTTGCGTTGAAAGGGCTCGGGGCGCTGTTAGGGGCGCCGCTTCGCTTCTGCGGCCCGCGATGGAATCCCGAGTTGCTCTCAACGCCCGCGTCTGTGGCCCGACCTTCGGAGCCCTCGCTGCTCGACTCTCCGTATCCCTCAGGGTCGCGCTTCAAGTCATCGTCGTCGGCAGCTTGTTCCTGGACGGCATCGCTGCTGTTCTCCAGGGTCGACGGCAGGGGTGCGGTCTTGTTGCAGCCGGAAGCGTCCAGGTTCTGGGGAAAGACGCCAGGGATCGCCGTGCCGTTCTCGCGATTTTGGAGCTCCTCGAAGGCGTCGGTGATACGGGCGATTGCGTCGTAATACTTGTGCTTGCCGGTGAGCTGAGCGAGGCGGGTGAACTCCATGCTCATAGAGCCCATCTCAGCCACGCCAGCGCTGACGGATGCCCTTTTGGGGCTGATGTTGTAGACGGGCTTCCAGTTGTAATACAGAACGGGAAGACGGTTCGGGGTGTCAAAAACGCTCATGAGAATCTCGGCGAGCTCGACGGCCTTGTCCACCAGCACACGGTACTTTTTGTCCTGCCCCGTCACGTCGTAGGCACCAATCAGACCGCCCAGGTACCGGATGATGGTCTCGAACACGGGGATGTCCTCTCGGTAGGGCGTCGTGGTAAAGTCGATCGCCTTGACGGCCTCGACGGCATCGTCGAACTCGCCCTTGAGACCCATGATCCAAAGCGTGTCCAGCGAGTCGACCAGGGTGGCAGCCCAGCCACAGAACGGGTCCTTGGCCTGTTTAGTGACGGGCTTGATCTCGTCGTGAGTCCAGGCGTACTTCTTGTAGCCTGACCAAGCGCGCTGAGCCTCCGCCTTCACCTTGGCCAGGCGCAGCTCGCGCTTCTCCTTGCTAGCCGGCGACTCCTCCCCGAAAGCGAATTGGACCGCCGGAATGGGCTTGGGCTTGCCGGTGGGCAGCATTATGAGCGATTCCTCGGGCACGGGGAACCACTCCCTGGGCTTCCGCCAGTGTACAGTCGTGGTAGTAGCGGCATCCCCCTGGGCGCCGCCGAAGGCAAGACCATGAGCGTGCTGGTCCTTTTGCTTTTCATACTCGTCGTGGGCGCTGGGCAGCTTCACGCCGGGCACAGTGGCAGCTTTGGTGGGCTTGGGCGGCGAGGGAGCCTTGGTGGGTAGGCCGTAGCCCCCCTTGACGCCGTCGGTGGTCTTGAGCTGCGGAATCCTGATCGCTGGCGCCGGATCCGACGCGGGCTGGCCTTGACTCTCATGTTGGGCGGGAGGAGGAGACTGTTGCGGCGGTTTCTGTGATGTTGTGCGGTTCTGGTGCTCCGGCTTGGGCTGGGGTTTGGGCTCGTGCCCGTGCTCGTGGCCATGGTCGTCGGGTTTCGGTGCGGGCGGCGGAGGTTTGGGCTTGGGCTGGGACAATGGTTCTGCCTTGTTCGTGTGACGCCATATCTCGCGTGAGTGATCCCACTGAGAGTTCTTGGAGACGTGGTAGAGCAGCACGGTAATGACAAAGGCGCAGACGAGCAGCACGCGATATCGACGCAGGCGCAGCATGGTGGTGACGGTGGTCGGCTAGACGGCAGGGCGAGGGGGAAAGGAGCCTCGACGGGCCGAGCCACGAGAGGCAAGGAGAGGCAACACCTGGTCGACGGACGGCTTCGCGAGTTGTTGTCGAAGGAGAGGGAGGGAGGGATTCTAGCCGCACACAGCTTCAGAACGGCATGGCATGGCGGGGCCGGGACACCTCGACGCCAGCACCAGCACCCAGATCGAGATTCCGACCGAACCCCGACACGATCTCGAGTCTCTCAAGAGAGGTGACCACGGCAACAACACTGGCGCACGGCACGTCACGAGACCGGAACTGGAAGCAGAATGGATTTTGACGACGGCATAGAGCAAAAGAAGGACGAGAAGAAAGCGAAGAACCTAAAAAGCCAATGTGGTAAAAAGGGAGCACCTTGACCCGGCCAGGCCAGAGCCAAGCCGGGAGGAAATCGCCGTCGGCGGAAAGAGGATGGTCGATTGCGATGCGATCGAGGTGCGCGCGCCAAGACAGTTGTGCCGTCCCACATTCCCTGTTGGTCGCAGCTAGCAGCCACTGGGGCGCTGGCGCAGTTCTCGTTGATAATAATGTCGCCGCGCCTTTCATCTCGAGTGGTCTGGGGCCTTGGCGTTTGCCGGGAGCAGCAATAGTGAAAATAATTAGTGTCCAAACCTGGAACAATACAGAATACAGTGCTCCCTGTGTCGTTTTGCCTGTTCCCGGCCGCGGCTGCGGACTTGAAAGGCGCCTCCCCCATATTCTATACGCGGTACGCAGTTCAGCACACAGAGGACCGACCCGGTAAAATAAAACCTCGCTGCTCGGGGCTACGGACGGAGATTTATGTAGCGATGTCACCCAACCCATCCCAGGGCCGTCTCTGGGACGCACCGAGCCAGGCCAGCCATCCATCCGCCTCCGAATCTGGAACCCCGCGCATGCTCCCAGAGTCGAGGCGATGTGGTACTGCGGGGTACCCATACTACACGGTACAAGTAACTACCTAACTATACTACAGCCCGTGCTTCTTTGCACGACGGCGGCCAGACAGCGAGCACATGTCTGGATTATCCTCCGAAACGACACCCGCGACGGCCCGAGAGGCATTGCTGCTCGTGTTGACGCTATGCAGCTGTGCGGGGCATCAGCCGCAGCGCTCACATCAGAATCCCCCCTTTTCAGTATCTTTTTTTTCACGAAGGAATCTTGATTCTGTGCATGAAAGCCGGCAGAGGAATGGGAAGCTTGAAGTGCATCTCCACAGCGATAAAAGGCCCAGGTCTCGTGCGAGCCAATATGGACAGGGATTCCCAGCTCGGAACAGGCCACCCTGGACCCGACCATTGCAGAGGATTGCATGTAGCCTGAGCAGAGGGCATCTGTGCCGATAGCCGAGAGCTTGGGCCGCGTGGGAACTGCCGCGCTGCCAATTTACACGCCGGAATTGAAAGCACTCTAAATCCAGAGGGGGCTTTGGCTCTCGACAACAAGCAATAGTATCACATCAGGAGTAATATTGACGACAGTAATAATAAAACCCAGAATCATAATCCCGCGCTGGCTTGGCTCATTGCGAAAGAAAGAAACAGTAACAGTAACCCGCTGTCCGTCCATCCGTCGCACTCGGTTTCATCCAATGATTCAAAACAGACGCCTCCCTCAGCCACACACACACACACACACCGCACACAAGTTACTTAAACGTCCCCCTGATCTTGGCATACAGGTTGGTATCCAAGAAGCTGAAGGTGGGGTCCAGCTCGGGGAACGGATGCTGCGAGAGAAGCACGTCGGCAGTCGGCCGGTCCGTTGCGTCGCTGTGTTTGGGAAACGAGTGTCAGCTTCAGTTCTCATGACCATCCAGGGGGGGAAGAGAAGAAAGGGGGAAAACGAAAGAAGAAGGGAAAAGAGACAGAGAGAAGGAAAGTTGAAAGAAAAGAGAGAAAGAAGGAGAAAAGAAAAACACATACACAGTAAAGCAGTCCAGCATAAACGCGAGCGCAATCGGGCTAATGACCACGTCGTCCGGCACCGGCGGCGACTCGCCGTTGGCAATCTTGTACATGGCGCCGACGGCCTCGTCCTTGGCCCACGGCCGGCGCCCGCCAAACATCTCGAGCACCACGCACCCCATGGACCAGATGTCCACCTTGGCGCTGTAGCCCTCGAACTCGGCCCGCACCACCTCGGGCGCCATCCAGAAGACGGACCCCTGCATCGAGTTGCTCTTGTCGTTGCCGTAGATGTTGTCCGTCTTCTTGCTGATGCCAAAGTCGCTGATCTTGCACGTGCCGTCCAGGTCCAGCAGGATGTTGTCCGCCTTGAGGTCCCGGTGCAGGATGCCCTCGCGGTGCAGGTACGCCAGCCCGGACAGCGTCTGCCGAGTGAGCGACGCCACCACGGGCTCCTCGAACCGCCCGTGCTTGCGCAGGCACGACCCGATCGAGCCACCGGAAATGTACTCGAGGAAGATGGAGATGCTCATCTCCTTGCGCTCGCACCCCAGGTACTGCACAATGTTGACGTGGTCGAGGTGCTGCATCGTGTCGATCTCGCGGTCTAGCGCCGCCACCAGCTCCAGCATCTTCTTCTTATCGCCCTGCGCCGCCTTGGGGTTGACCTCGACCTCCTTGACCGCCAGGAACTCGCCCGTCGTGGCATTCATGCCCAGGTACACCCGCCCAAACGTGCCCTTGCCGATTAGCTGGCCCTTGAACCATCGGAACGTCGTCTGCCGCTTGGGCAGGCTGTTCTGTTGCGTCGGCAGGCTGTCCTGTGGGATCGTGCTGAGGCCCATGGCCAGGTGCAGCGACCCGCGCTCCGGCCGGATCTGCACAATGTTGGCGTTGAACATCTTGGTGCTCTTGCGCCGCATCAGGTTGGTGTTCTTGGCCGCGCCCGCGCTCGCCCCCGCACCCATCGTCTGCGACTGCAGCTGCCCCGACGTCTGCGTGAAGCGCTTGTTCGCCTCGTGCGCGCCGCGCGCCACCTCTCGGATCGACTTCATGCGGCCCAGACCGCCCGAACGGCGCATGCTGCGGCGGGCCAGTGTCTGCATCGACACGGGCCGCGAGTCGAGCGCCTTAAGCGTCGACTCGTCAGATCCAAGTGTGTCGTTCTCGTTGTAGATGGAGGAGACTCGGTTGTGGCTGGAGGACAGACCAGCCGGCAGGCGTGGCATCGGCGGCAGACCGTCGCCTTGGCTCTCATCGGCCTCATCAATGGGCGAAGGACCGTCCTCTCCCTCCTCGAGCACCGGCTGATCAACGTCGACATTCGGAAAGAAGTCCTCGAGGTTGTTGATGAGCGCGTCGGTAGGCGGGCGGTTGGCCCAGACGTCCTTCTCGATAAACGACTTGCGTCTCCCAAGCTTGTTCTCGCGCTCCTCCGACTCCCACCCCTCGGAAGCTGGGGTGCTAGGCGTGCGCCGCTGCGACGATTGGCCGCTCGCTCTATCGACCTCACCACCCTCGGCGGGCATCTTGCCGTCAGCGCCCGACTGCGGGGACCTGAAAGCGACCGACAACGTCTTCTTGGAACGATTGGTGTTGACTCGCAGGCTCGGCCGTTTACCACTGCTGTCGGATGCGCCTCCGTCGGTGGATATGGCTGCTTTCTTGGACTTGGGGGTTTGGCGGGACGAGATGGGGACGGCGAACAACCCGTCGTCCGAGTCATCGTCGTCATCGGAATCGTAGTCGGCGTTGGCGTCGTTGCCAACGAGGGTCGAGGTTTGTGAGAACCGCACGCCGTTGTCCTGGAAGTCGGTATCGGGGCCGTGTGATTTGCGCTTCTTTTGGGCTGCCGTCGAGTGGGTGTAGCTCGGCCGGCGGGAGCTGGGACTGACACTTCTCGGCGACGGAGCACGTGCTGGTCGAGAAATCTTAGCTTCTGTTCCAAGATGAGATCGGTCAGGGCTGGGGCCAGCTCCGGCGGGCTCCTGGTGCTCAGGGCTGTGCGTGGGCGAGTAGTCTGGGACAAGAAAAGGCACATTCTTGGAGCTCCAGGTGGTTGAGCCCGGCGACCCTGGAACAGGCCCGGTCTTCGGGCTACCCCCACCGGAGCCGGAACGTGACCGTTGACCAAAGTTGACAGTTGACATGGCTCCCTTACCTCGTTCACCACCGTCGTTGTTCGTCACCGGCATTGAGGACACCCGGTGAGGCGAGAGCCCTCTATGGCCGCTCGCGGCTGGGTGTCCGATACCAGCCATCCGCCCTGCCATTCCCACCAAGAGACCGTGGATGCCTCCCTCTGGGGTCGGTAGGGGCGGCCGTCTCCTTTGGGCCTCTTCGCGCAACTCCGAGGAAGTGCGTTTCGGACGGCTTCCATCCGCACTGCCTTGCGACAGGCGTGCCCCGTGCTTTTTGCTCAGCGAGTTTGCCTTGAGCAGCGTGGCGGATGGGTCCTCGGGCGGTGCGGGCGCTTTGCGCAGAGGGAGCAGGGTGTCAAGCTTCCTGTCTTCGTACGGCGACAGTCTGGGTTGGTCAAAGTCAACGTTCCGGCCCACGATGCCGTATGGGGACTCTGAAGACGGGCTGCCCTCTTTAGCCTCTCCGGCCTGCTTGTTCCGCTTGGCGAGATATTCCTGCTGTTTCCGGAGTTGCTCCGTCCTGTATTGGATGGCTTCCGCCGTCAACATTTTCTCGTCCCGATCCCTGCCCGCGAGGGTGGTCTGTCTCGAGGTGGGTGGCGATGAACTCGACCGCTCACGCTGCCCGTTGAGTTTGGCATAGCTTTCCTCATCCATCGGCACAGACAAGTGCCCAGACGACGAGGGTTGAACGCCTGGGTTCCGCCATTCGCCCGGCCGGACGAAGAATTTGAGAGACCCGACCGCGTCCCCCATGTGTTGTTTGGCCGTGAGCAGTTTCGTGTCATCGAGGGGTTCGTCGTCGTGCTCGAACTTGCCTAGTTCCGTCAGATGGATCTGGGCGCCATCGCTGTCCGGCAGGCCGAGATTGATGCAGACCAGCTGTCGCAACTCGGACGATGACGTGACATCTGTGACTTCCAGCATGCGGTAGTTCCAGCAGTCGGCAGTGGCCAGGATGAAAACCCGCCCACTTCCAGCCCGCTTCGAGCCCGGCCGCTCCAGCGAGGTCTCGCTCCCGTTGCCGTGGCGAAATCCCGCCAAGTGCATCTTGACATGGAGTCCTCCTGGGCTGGTCGGCGAATCGTGGTCGTCGGCGAAGCCGTCGTCCTTCTTCTTCTTGCCCCTGAGGAAGGACAGGAGGCCTTTCGCACTCCCCGGTGGGTCCGTTCCCGCGCTCCTGTCTCCCGAATCCTGCGGCGAGGGCCGGGTGCCGTCTTGGGCGTGCCGCCTATCGGAGCTGCGGGCCGAGTTCACGACGTCGGCGATGTGCATGCCACTCTTCAACATAGCCGCGGCGTCAGGCGGGACACCGGATCCGTATTTTGCCGTGTTGGAGGACATGGAGTCGGTGCTGTTGCGCGAGCGATGACCAAACATGGATGTGTGAGGGGATGCGGATACGTTGCCGGCGGTGGAAGACGGGGGCAGGAGGCCGGACTGAGGAATCGGGCTGCCGCTCGGGCTGTCCCTTCCCAATGATGCGGAACCTCGAAATGAGCCTGCCTCGCCCGACTCGGGGATGTTCGGGCTGTGGCGACGGGCAATCTCGGTATCAATGTTCTTCATGAGGTTCCTGTGGTTGGATTCGGACGTCATGGTGTTGGTCATCATCGGCATGGTGGTCGCTCGCGACTGCGAAAACCTCCTTCCGCCGAAGCCGGGGCCGGGAGCCTTGATGGGAGTGTTTGGAGATTCAGCAGAGTCATTCGCGGTGTTGGGCGGAGCAGCCGCACTCGCGGACTCCTTGCGGGCATGGCCCGCGGATGTCTGGGAAGGCTCGGCTGGCCGCCCGGTGACAATGCTTCGTATCAAACGCCGTATCCTCTTTCCCTCGTCTCTCTCCTTGAGCAGATCCCAAGTTCCCCCGACCTTGCTGCACTCGACGTGCAGCTGCGGATACACCTGCTGGTGCATCATGCCAAAGTTCCCGCGCCCGCCGTGGCTGCTCCCGAGCTCGAGGAACTGGGCACCGTAGAGGTTGAGAAATTTGAAGGTCTCAAGCCAATCTCTGGAGAAGTTGTTGGCTTTGAGCCATGCCAACACCCTGTCTAGTGGCCACTGGGCGGCGAGTTCGGGCGGAACCGATGACACGGTGCTAGCATTGGTAGCCGTAGAAGCCGTGGACAAGCCTCTCTGTCCGATGGCGGCAGCATAGAGCCTGTCGCGGCCCGAATTCTCGTCGAGCGGCGTCGCAGCGGCTGAGTCCAGCCCGACAGCGGGCCAGCCGGGAATGCCAACGCCCTCTCCGTACGAAGGTCCTTGTGGGATGTATGTTGCGCTCATCTGAGCTTCGCTCGGGGGCGGCGGCGGCGGGGGCACTGCGAGGGTTGCGGGACCGGACGCGGCCGCGGCATTGACGGGGGCGTGTAGCTTGGGGTTGTAGGCCTGCAACACAGGTGCGCCGGCGCCACCGGGAGGGGGTGGTGGGATGTTGAAGGTCGCCCGGCTGTCGTAGGCCCGTCCCCAGGCACCATGCCACGGCGCATTGCCCAAGGCGCTTGGCGGTGGCAGGGCGCTCGACGGGAAGGGGCCGTTGGGCGGCGGCCCCGGAGGCGGAGGGAGTAGCCCATTGCCGGCCGTGCCTGAAGCACTTGGATACCGAGGGGGTGGTGGAGGGAGCGGAGGATGGGCCATCATGCTGCCCATTCCCACCGAGGGAGGTGGGGACATTGGCGGTGGGGGAGGCAGCACCTGAAAGGGCCGGGTCGCATCCCGCTGGCCATTTTGATACATGGCGGGCCGCTGCGCTCAAGAGGGAGCGCGCGGGGAGAGCAACGCCGGCCTGGTGTGTCGGCGCCTCGGAGCGAGGTTGCTCGGCCGGAGGAGGGATCGGCGAGGCACGGGGCCAAGGTCGCGGGTGTAACCGCGCGGAGGCGCGGGGAAGCACGGTGCGGTGTCGAGTGGAGCGACGGAGGTATAGAGGGACGGAGCGGTCACGGCGACGGAGGAGCTGCCGTCGATGATTTGATGTAATTCCGAGTCTGGTGCTCGGGCTTGGGGTCGTCGTCGGAGCCGTCAGGCCGCGTAGACTGCTTGTAGGGCTGTCAAAACCTCAGCGGACGACTGTTGCTCGGATCACGCAGCGTTACTTCGCAGCGGCGCTTGAGAGGGGGTGGGGGGGTTTTGGGCCCAAACGCCACTTTTTGGCGGCACAGTCGGCGCTTGTGACAGGCCCAGTCCAGTCCCTGCTCGTCGGTTCGAGCTGCGCCGAGATAAGGTCGGGTCCGTGTCGGTCGACCAGATGTGGTAGGTGTCAAGGTCGCATTTCAACCATTTGGTGTCGACATGAGTGTTGGCAAGTGTCGGTGTCGAGTGTCGGTGTTGAGTGTCGAGGGTCGAGGGTCTGCTCCCCGCCCTTCGTTTGCTCGTGCTGCTCTTAGTCGTCGTCCCGTCGTGTCCAGGGGCGGTAGCGCTTCGGGCTTGCTCCTGCATCGCGGAACGGGACCCATGCCTCCACTGTAACCTGACAGGCTGCCTGCCGTGCACTGTGTGCCGCTGCCTGCAGTTCTGCAATCCTGAGGGAATCTGGCCAATCACACATGGGAATCGCCCAGCCTCGGCGCTGGGCTCAGCTGGTGTGGGGCTTCCTTTGGGATGGTCCGGTGATGCTGCTCCGTATTGTCCAGCGCATCGGCGCCCATGGTGCCATCGCATCGCCCGCAATTCCACCGCACTCAAACGCCGGCCGCACCCATCGATAGACCTCTTTTTGCTTCTTCCGCACCAAAATAACCTCCTGTCCCTGCCCGCTGTGGTCAAACTTGCAAGGCGCTCGCAACTGTTCCTGCAGCTTCTCTTGCTCGGCCCTTTGATGCGGTGGCACATGCGGCCCACGGCCTGCAGCAGGACAGCAGGAAGCCGAGAGGATGCTGGTTGCGAGGAAAACATGATCTGACCAAGTATCAATCGCAGATGCAGACAGGGGGCAGGTTGCGAGACATTCCTCATCGGGAGAAACCCCTTGCAGACTTGACCTCTGTTGTGTGTATTCTGTATTCTGTAGACTATTCTGTATTACTACGTTGATGTCGCAGGTATTGTATACATGTAAAACCTGATAGATGGCGTCCCTCGGACACAAAGCCAAGAACGTGCAAATCGCTGATGAACGAAGCCTCGTGTACGAACTACTATACAACACGCTCCCCTGGCCAGCCCCGTACCCTCAGAACTCCTGCTCCTCGCTATGCCGCACCAGCCACCCAAACCGAGAGAAAGAAAAGAAACCGTCGGACGACGAACCCGTGCATCAACCCCCCCTCACATGGTCGTGCAATTGGCGAAAGCCCCCTGATTGCACTGCTCATAGTATCCAGCATCCTCGGCACCGTCCCCAATATTGTGCTTCTTGACAACACCCGAGACCCTCAGCGTCTGCTGTCCCTCCCCGTGCCACCAGCGCAGCCGCTGTATGAGTACCGTCTCCTCCTCGTCGCTGCTGATCTCCCACTTCCCGGAGCTCACTTCGACCGAGCACGCATCCTTGGGGAAGTGGTACTCGGGGAGGAACACCACCGTCGGCCGGTCCGCATCAGCCACCTTGGGAGCCTTGATCGTCAGGGTAAAGAGGCACTGCTGGAGATCGAACCCGTAATTCGTGATGACTCCACTGGTCACGATCGGCGCAGGCCGCACATACGCTTCCGCCGCTCGGTAACCTGGCGATACCTTGAGCTCCGGCTGGCGTGTGGTGGCCTCTGACGATATAGACGGATTGGTGATGGTGCGTCTGAGATTAGCGGGCGTAACGCTATCGTCGTCGTCCAAGTCTTTCTTCTGCACCGAGGAGCGCCGCGTGGATGAGGCCGCGTCATCGAAGTCCGGGCTCCTTGGGCGCGCACTTAGAGGCAGCAACTTGTCATCGACGGAAACGATGGAGAGATCCTCACCATTCCACTGGTCTCCCCTCTCGTGGTCATTCTTGGCCATGTACAGCCACAAGGTATACCCCTCCAGCCCGGAAGCTTCCACTCCGAAATGATTGGCGTCCATAGCTGCCGATTGACTCGAGTAGTCGCCCGTCTTGTACGCATACTTGTCGTCCATGTCGTATGGAATGCCGAATTCCGTCATGATACACGGGTGGTTCCCCAACCGATCGAGGCCTTCCTGTCTCATGGCCGCGTGTTGGTCCCGGAAACAGTTCCGGATCGCCGTCTCGCCCAGCTTGACGGCCAGGGCCGGATGCCAATACCGCCCTCGCAGCACGCCGAGCACGTCGACGTTCCAGTTCCGGTTCCATTTCTTGGTCATCAGCGTGATGCCGTCGTACCAGTGCGGAGCATATGCCAGGAGCGGATCGTCGCCGTCTGGGGTGCCCTTGATGAGTGGTGGAAGTTCCATCGTAGGACCCTGCAGCAGGATGATGGCGTCCTTGTGATGTGTCCGAACCATGTCGCGGAACTTTCGGAAGAAGCCTAGAAAGTAGTTGTTGGTGAAGTATTCGTAGTCGACCTTGTCGCCCGTCGTCGGGTGCTTCCCAAAGTAGTCTTTCTTGAGGAGGTCATCGGTGGACGGATCCCAGACGCCATGCTGAGCCCACAGGCACCTGCCCAGCTTCCACCCGGGATCCCTCTTGTATCCATATCGCGACTCGTCATAGCCCTCGGGGAGCCATGCGATCTCGCCGTCCGGCTCAACCAGCGTCTTGCCCGTTTTGTAAGGACCAAGCCCGCCCATGTCCCAGGTATCGACTTCGACCGTTCGCCCAGACCCCGTAAGAATGGTTTGGAAAATGGTCGGGCAGGTACCCTTTTTCAGCGCCTGCTCTTTCGGAATGACGGCAATATCCTCGTAGCCAATCATGCCCTTGTTTGGCTCATTCAAGCTCTCCCAGCCGAATACCACGTCGTTCTCGATGTCCCCGGCCTCGTGGATGCGCTTCGCGAGGTGGGAACAGGCGCCGAGAAAGTGGCTCTGCAGGTAATCCTGTATGTTCACCCCGTCCAGTATGCATTTTGGCGCAAAATCCCTGCCGGCAAAGAATAGCGTGAACATGGTGGCGGCAGCAAGGCGGAAATAGTTGGTTGACCAAATCATCTTGGGGAAGCTGTTGGGCTCCGCGTATGTGTTGTGCACGATGGCCGCCTCGGTCGCGGCAAACTTTTCGGGGTTGAGGCCGGCGGCGTAGAGCGTCCACATCGGAGCGCCCGAGCCCCCTGAGAATCGAGACCACTGCCACGCACCACCGAGTCAGCTTGAGTGAAAGAAGACAGGCAAGCCGGAAGAACAAAGGCTCGAGGCACGCACCACATCCTGATGGGGATCCATGAAGACATAAAATCCGTAGTCCTTGGCAGCCCTCAACACCTCGATTGTCTCGTCGATCCACGCCTCGTCGTAGATCCCCGGGCCGGCTGCCTCGATGGCCTCCCAAGTGAAGACGTAGCGAATGGTGTTGTAGCCGCACCGTTTCAGGCGCGAGAAGTGGAGGTGCGCCTCTTCCTTTGGAAAGGGCCGGCCGACAAAGCTGACATGGTCGCCATCGAAGAAATTGTCGGCGACGTGTGACGGCTGGTCGGGATTGCTAGGGTACTTGGCTTCACCGGCGACGTTGATGCCCCGGAGGATCACCTGCCGGCCGTGCCCGTCGTGGAACTTGCCATCTTCGATCGTGAGACGGAGGCTGGTCATTGTCCGTATCCCATACAGGGTTCTTGTGCAATCGAAGAGGTCGACGTGGGACGATGGTTGGTGGGCGACACAAAGTTGCGACGAGTTGGTCAGGAGTTGGGGACGGGGACCGGGGAAGTGGAATGACGACGGTGGATGGTGCAAGTGGCGGCTGTGCCTGGGAACTGACATACCAACAGTGCGAACTTACCTATAATCGAACTGTGCACAATAAACTGAAGACATCAGGCCATCTCGCCATGGAACCGCAAACACATGGAGTACAAAGTGTAGGTACTGTGAATCGAAGCCTAACACGGTCATATCTCATTTATTTGCTTGAGCCCAACATCGGATTTGACTTCCATGGAGTATCAGGTACCAAGGGAGGTCAGGCACCTCGCAGGGGGCACATCTGGAATCGTAAGGGTTAGGGTGGAGCACATGCTCCATCTGATTTACCACTTTACGCGCGACGCGCTGCAGTGGCCCGGCGCGTCTTCCAAATTCGGGACGCAACCCCAAGTCAACATCCCGAACAAACTGAAGGCACCGCCCCGCTCCGCACGTCCTTGAAGTCTCACTGAGTCCGCCATTCTGTTTCAAAATTGGCGTCGTCTGTCCCGAATTCCAAAACACAAGCTACACAACATCATGCCTCACTCGGACCCGCCCGCCGCAGAACCAAGCAGTAACCCCGCTTCGCCCGCCCCGATGGAGGTAGAGCCGACGCTCGCCGCTGCAAGCAGCTCGCCGGCCGATGAGGACTTTGTCATGATCGAGGCCGGGGAAGTGCAAGGCGTTGTGGAAGAGGCCGCACCGGCAGCCGAACCCCCATCAGCCCAAACCGAGGCAGACGAGGATATGAACGTGGAGATTCAACAGGAGAAGAGGCCCGAGACCAAGCTAGAGGATCTATTTGCTGGTATGGACTCGGACGACGACGAGTTTTCCACTCCCGCGAATGCATCAAATGGGGAACCACAAGAGTCTAGGTGATTGCCATTCCCGACCCTCACCCCCTCCTTAGCCGTCGCTGCGTCGCCCAAGCTGACCTCAAACCAGCCAAGCCGGTGCCCGCGACGCAAGCTTCCACCTTTTGCGCACCTACTACCATCGCTTCTTTCCATGGCGGTACATGTTCCAGTGGTTGAATCATAGCCCGATTCCCACAAACGACTTCAAGCATCGCGAGTTCAGCTTTTGGCTGCACAACGACGCCGTGATGCGCTATCAGTCATTCACCACATCTGACCTGTCAGCTTGTCCTCCTCCGTTTCCCCCTAAATATCTCGCTGACTCCCAAATCAGGCTCCGCAAAGACGTACTAAATTTGACGCCCACGCGCTTGGAAATCGGGCCCGTCTACACGGCCGACCCGAGGGACCGCAAGATGTTCCGCAACTCGACCGCATTCCAGCCCATCGCGAAGGAGCTGTGTTTCGATATCGACTTGACAGACTACGACGATGTTCGAACATGCTGTGACAAGGCCAACATTTGCAACAAGTGCTGGAAATTCACCACCATGGCCGTCAAGGTGCTCGACACGGCGTTGCGAGAGGACTTTGGCTACAACCACATCATGTGGGTCTACTCAGGCCGTCGAGGCATCCACGCCTGGGTTTGCGACAAGAAAGCAAGAACCCTGAACGACCAGCAGAGGAAGGCAATCACAGCCTACTTTGAGGTCGTAAGCGGCAAGACAGGCAGCAAGAAGGTTAACATCCGTCGGCCGCTGCACCCTCACCTCGTGTAAGTCCTCCGCCCTCACTCCTCCAATCTACAAACCAGCAGTGGCCCTGACACCTCAAAATCACAGACGAAGCCTGGACATCCTCAAAGACCACTTCCAACACGACGTCCTCGAGGAGCAAGACCCCTGGCAATCCCCCGAAAAAGCCGAGGCCCTCCTCCAGCAGATCCCCAACCTCGAGCTCCGCGAGGCCCTCCGCAAGAAGTGGGACGCCTCCCCGGGCCGCGCCTCGACCTCCAAGTGGGCCGACATCGACGCCCTGGCGCAGACGAGCGCCAGCGCCGCGCTCGACCCCAAGGACCTGCTCGACGCCAAGCAGGACATCGTCCTCGAGCACACCTACCCGCGCCTCGACGTCGCCGTCAGCCAGCGGCTCAACCATCTCCTCAAGAGCCCCTTCGTGATCCACCCGGGCACCGGCCGTGTGTGCGTGCCCATCGACCGGGACCGCCTCGACGAGTTCGACCCGCTCGACGTGCCCACGCTGCAGGGCTTGGTGCTGGAGATGAACGCGTGGGCCGAGACCGAGGGGACTGCCGCGGCGCTGGCCGCCGTGGAGGTGTCTGAGGGGAGTTCTGGTGCTGCTGGTGTGAGTAGCAGTGCTCAGGATGTGAAGCACGTGCAGGACTGGGAGAAGACGAGCTTGAAGCCGTACATTGAGTACTTTAGGTCGTTTGTGACGGCGTTGATGAAGGATGAGCGGGACGCCACTGTCAAGAGGGAGCGGGAGGAGGACGGGGAAGTTCAAGTCAAGGTTGAGTCGTTGGACTTTTAGCGGTAGGGAGTTGTATGCTGGTGTTGAAGAGAATTGTGGGCCGGATGTGATGATTTGAGTTTTATGTTGAATGGCAAGTGAGTCTAGTTGTCCTCGGGTAGTGTTTCATCTTCGGGAGCAGCCTCCTCATCCTTATCCGCCCCCTCCTCCCCGTCCGCCTCTTTTGCGGCCGCCCCCTCCGACGCCTCACCCTTTAAAGTCCCTCCCTTGCGTTTGGGAATCACATCCACGAAGGCTTTGCCCCAATCCCCGCATTCCAGCCACTTTGCCATGATCTCTACCACCTGGTTGGTAGTCAGGACGTAGCGGCTTTGCATTGCCATGTATTCGCCAATCGGCAATTTCGCAGTCCGGACCTTGGCTGCTTGAGCCCGGTTGTAGCACAGCCCCTTTTCCCTGTTCTTGTCCACGATCCCGCCAATGACATAGCTGGTGTTCGCCTCCAGCCTGTCGAGTGTATACGGCGACTCGGAGGTGAGATAGACGACCGTCTGGTCAATGTCTTCTTGTTCTGGCTCGACCTCGGTGGGATTCGTCTGCCCTTGCTCGGAACTGGATGCCTGGCCCGGCTCTCCTGTGCTCGGTTGAATCAGATCGATTACTTCGCCGCCCTGCGGTCCCGTCATCTGTTCTTGGGCTTGCTTCGCAGCCTCACGGAAGTCCCCCTCGTGGAAGCCGACATTCTTCCAGTTATGATGCGCGTTCTTGAGAACCGTCTCAAAGCGCTCCTTGAGCTTGCCCTTCCATGAGCTGAAATGCAAACTCGCCTGGTATTTGGACTTGCGGTTCATGGCGTACGACCGCACAAGCTGGCTCGACAGCGAGACGAGCTCCGGCTCGCGCATGTACTGCTCGAAGTCGCAGTCGATGATGAACGAGACGGGCACCGGGCGGAATTTCCAAGGCTCTTTTTGTTGCAGTACCGTCGCGGGGTCGATACCGGCGGCCTCAGCCTTAGCGATTATGGCTTCCTTTTCGGCACGCTTCTTGGCCTGGCGCTCGTGGCGCTTGTCCTTGCGCTTCGATCGGCGGTCCTCCTTGAATTCCTCCCATTGCTGTTGTCGCCTCAGCTTCTTGAGCTGGTTCTTGGATAGTGGCTTGTTTCCCGTATCCTCTGCGTCGCTGTCCTGCGCCGCGCCGGCCTCGTCGGTGTTTGGTGCTTGGGGCTCGCTTGACGGCGAGTTCTTTTTTGCTGCCCGGTCGAGCTCAGTTTCGGCTTTGCGCTTGCCATTGGCGGCTGATGCTGCGTCAGCCGCAGCAGACCCGGCTTGGCTCGCCGTATCGACATCCATTGCGCCGTGTTGTGTTGCTTCGGTGGTCATGTTTTGAAGACAAGACGCGGCTGGGAGGAAGCTCTCGGGCGGTTCGATGAGTTTGGTGGGGTGTTGGAGTTAACATTTTCTGGGAACCTGCAGGTTGGTGGTGGCAGAATCCCCCACTAACATCACCCTGGCGTTGGCGGTGAGGGGCCTTGGCACGCTGCGACGCGTCCCCCAAACCCAGACTTTAATTGAAGCGCGTCTCCTCTCTTCAGGACCAGGATTCACCGTGTCAACCAACTTTAGGAGGCTTCCGACTTGTGTCCCACTCCGCGTCCTCTGTACTGTACTGCCTTTTCCACCTCGTGCGATGTCACTTTAGGCTGCATATCTCCACATCTTCAAGGCAAGCAGCACTCAAAATGTCCTCTCGACCGGAATTGAAGGTGAGGAGCTGTCATGTCCACCCTTTCGTCGCCCATCTCTCCACCCATCCATCCCTCTGCCGACCCGTCCCTTCTGCCCGCTGACCAACGAAATCCAACCCACCGCCAGGTCGACGATGAGCATGGATTTATCCGTTTTTTCAAGTCCCTTCCCGTGGTGGACGACGACGTAATCCGCATCTTCGATCGAGGTGACTGGTACACGGCACACGGCGAGAATGCCAACTTCATCGCACGAACGGTTTGTCCTGCCTGCATCGCCTGCCTTCGATCTACAACTCTTGGCTGACTCTGGACGACAGGTCTACAAGACGACCTCGGTCGTGAGACAGCTCGGCAAGAATGACCACACCGGCCTGCAGTCCGTCACCATGACCGTGACCGTCTTTCGGCAATTCCTTCGCGAAGCGCTGTACAAACTCGGCAAACGCGTCGAGATCTGGGCGAGCCCCAATGGGCGCATGAACTGGAAGATCGTCAAGCAGGCCTCCCCGGGAAATCTACAAGACGTCGAGGAGGATCTGGGCAGTCTGGCCGACGCAGCACCTGTCATACTGGCCGTCAAGATCTCGGCCAAGGCTTCAGAGGCGAGAGCCGTGGGAGTGTGCTTCGCTGATGCCAGCGTCAGGGAGCTCGGCGTCAGCGAATTCCTCGACAACGATCTCTATTCCAACTTTGAAGCCTTGCTGATTCAGCTTGGCGTCAAGGAGTGCCTCATCCACATGGAGAAGGCAGATAAGGAAAAGGATCCGGAGCTGGCGAAGCTGAGGCAGATCATCGACAATTGCGGCGTCGCCATATCGGAGCGGCCGGTTGGAGATTTCGCGACCAAAGACATCGAGCAGGATCTCGCGAGACTGCTGAAGGACGAGAGGTCGGCCTCGCTGTTGCCACAGACCGATTTGAAACTAGCGATGGGCTCAGCAGCCGCCCTCATCAAATATCTCGGTGTCCTTCACGATCCCTCCAACTTTGGCCACTACCAGCTCTACCAGCATGATCTCGCCCAGTTCATGAAGCTCGACGCAGCGGCGCTCAAGGCGCTGAACCTGATGCCCGGCGCAAGAGATGGCGCCAAGACCATGAGCTTGTTTGGGCTGCTGAACCATTGCAAAACACCAATTGGGAGCAGACTCCTAGCACAGTGGTTGAAGCAGCCCCTGATGGACAAGACCGACATTGAAAAGCGCCAACAGCTCGTCGAGGCGTTTGCCAACGACACAGAGCTGCGCCAGACGATGCAAGAGGAGCACCTGAGGTCGATACCTGATCTCTACCGCCTCGCAAAGCGCTTCCAACGCGGCAAGGCGAACCTAGAGGATGTCGTCAGGGCGTATCAGGTCATCATCCGCCTTCCCGGCTTCCTTGGTACATTTGAAGGGGTCATGGATGAAACCTACCGCGATCCCCTGGATGAGGCCTACACCAACAAGCTCCGCGAGCTGTCTGATAGCTTGGCCAAGCTGCAGGAAATGGTTGAAACGACCGTCGATCTTGACGCGTTGGACAACCACGAGTTCATCATCAAACCAGAGTTCGATGATAGCTTGCGCATCATCCGGAAGAAGCTTGACAGGCTACGCACCGATATGGACAGGGAGTTCGCCGATGCGGCAAATGATCTGGGCCAGGAACGAGACAAGAAGATATTCCTTGAAAATCACAAAGTCCACGGGTGGTGCATGCGCTTGACCCGGACGGAAGCTGGGTGCATCCGGAACAAGTCCCGATATCTCGAGTGCTCAACACAAAAGAACGGCGTCTACTTCACAACCAAGACACTTCAGACCTATCGCCGCGAGTTCGACCAGCTGTCTCAGAACTACAACAGGACCCAAAGCGGCTTGGTCAGCGAGGTCGTCGGCGTGGCTGCCTCATACAGCCCCGTGCTCGAGAGGCTCGCCGGCGTCCTCGCCCACATGGACGTGATTGTGTCCCTCGCACACTGCTCCGTCCATGCTCCCATTTCCTACGTCCGTCCCACCATCCATCCCCGCGGGCAAGGTCAAACGATCCTGAGGGAAGCCCGCCACCCCTGCTTGGAGATGCAGGACGACGTCCAGTTCATCACCAACGACGTGGAGCTCACGCATGACAAATCTTCCTTCCTCATCATCACAGGCCCCAACATGGGCGGCAAGTCGACCTACATCCGCCAGATCGGCGTGATAGCCCTGATGGCGCAGATCGGCTGCTTTGTGCCCTGCAGCTCGGCCGAGCTCACCATCTTCGACAGCATCCTCGCACGCGTAGGCGCCAGCGACAGCCAGCTCAAGGGCGTGTCGACCTTCATGGCCGAGATGCTCGAGACGGCCAACATCCTCAAGTCGGCGACCTCCGAGAGCCTGATCATTATCGATGAGCTGGGCCGCGGCACCTCGACCTACGACGGCTTCGGCCTCGCCTGGGCCATCTCGGAGCACATCGTCAAGGAGATCGACTGCTTCGCGCTCTTCGCCACCCACTTCCACGAGCTGACCGCCCTGGCCGACCAGCACCCGCAGGTGCGCAACCTGCACGTCACGGCCCACATTAGCGGGACGGCCGGCTCCGACAGCAAAAACAAGAACAAGGACGAGAAGCGCGAGGTCACCCTCCTCTACAAGGTCGACCCGGGCGTCTGCGACCAGAGCTTCGGCATCCACGTCGCCGAGCTGGTGCGCTTTCCGGACAAGGTCGTCCGCATGGCCAAGCGCAAGGCCGACGAGCTCGAGGATTTCACCTCGAGCAAGCACGGCGATGATGCTGCTGCTGCTGTTGCCGCCAGCAGCAGTGGTGCGCCGGGTGTCGAGTACAGCAAGCAGGACGTCGAGGAGGGCAGTGCACTGCTGAAGGAGGTGCTCGTCCGCTGGAAGGAAGAGGTTCAAGCCGGGACAATGTCCAAGGAGGAGATGGTTGCGCGGCTCAGGGAGCTGGTTGGCAAGGATGCGAAGTTGCTTGCCAATCCTTTCTTCCAGAGTGTGAAGGCGTTGTAACGGTACTAGCGGCCGAGGGACTTGCTTGACTGTTGAAGACGGTGCGTTCAGGAAGGATGGAGGTACGGCTATTCGGAATGGGATCTTTGCGTGACGTACCTGGCTGTGGGATACCTTGGTTCTGGGATTGGTTGCTGGGCGTTGACCGGTCGGACTGCGAGGGAATACAGTAATACACTTCTTCTCTACCACGAAGAAGCCCCCACCCTGGCGTGATATACGATTAACTGCTTCATGCTAATCCATCAAGCCACTCTGTGTCTACGTTAGACAAAATCTACAATCCGGAACATATCGGATGCCCTTGGCTATTCACGACGGAGCCTCAGTCAGGATCATTTGAAGCGTCCATAGAGTACAATGGATGCATTAATCATTTACCGCTCTAGCTATTCCTCTCACAAGCCATCGCACCAGTGAGTCTCTGGGCGCCCAGTTTTTCGCTTCGACCATCACCCCTCCAGCAATGCTCCAGTGCTCTGAGCTTTGGGAGCATTCTAAGGCGCCGTGTACGGAGGCGGCAACATGTCCACATCCTCCATGTGTTCAACCGTAGTGATCACACCGTCGTTGGCATCAACCATCACCATGTCCTGATCAGGCGCAGGGCGCGGCGGAATGGGCGGAGGCGACTGCGGCCGGCGACGCGGGATGCTGACTAGGTTATGGACTTCGTCGGCCCGGACATAGGCGAGGTAGTATGGCTCGCCTTTGGTGTTGAGCTCCCCGAACACAAACTCGGCTGGATGGACGGAGACGGTGGTATCGTTGTACTTGCGCCAGACGCCGCGCTCGAAGTCGTGGATCCACACCCAGTAGTGACCAGCCGAGGCGGTCGCTCCCGCGTGGCACACGACGGCATGGAGGCGATAAGCCACTTCGTGCGAGTCGCTGAAAATCATATCCCGCTCGGCGGCCAGGCGCTCCCTCTCTTCAGTTTCCTCGGCAACAAACTTCTCCCAAAATCCCTCAATGTCGGCCGGCGGTGGGCCGGTGGGTTCGTCGTCGCTCTTCTGCAGCGACATGGCCGCATCTCCCTGAGGAATCTCGGGCTCGATAGTCTCGTACTTCCTCAGCAGCCTCTTCAACTCCGGGTCGATTGCGGTGTCCTCTTGCCCATTTGTCAAGTTGGCCTCGGGGGATCTCGCGACCTGAACTGGGCGATCAAACCCCCCAACGACGAGAAACCCATCGATTTCCTCGTCGGCAAGACCATTGTCCTCCTCTGGGCTGGAATTTGATGGGTGGCTGGCAGTTTTTGATTCCGCCGTCGTTGTTTCAGGTCGTTTCTTCGCCACGGGGGCTGTCATCTCGTTCAATCTCGTCTTGATGTCCCACTTGCGCTTCCTTCCCCTGAAGAGAGGTGACTGGGTGTCCGCCGTATGCATGAAGCGGTCAAGATAGAGTGTTTCGGGAATGGTGATCGGGTTGGAATTCTTCCTAACGCCATCCGATCGCTGGATACAGACGTGAAAATGCGGCGCGGGTCGTTCGATGGTGGTAAACGACAGCAGATTGCCAGGCAGTGGCTCGAGATCAAACGAGTTGGCCAACGCATCGTACAGATCCCGCGTCCCTGACTGCGCCGGATACGCTGTTACCCAGCGGTCCGATCTGCTGGTTCGATTCCAGTTTGGGTCGCCGATCTTCTTGCGATTGTCAATGAAGGTAGAGAAGAAAGCCTGCTCGATGGGATCCGGTGCGGTGTTGGAACCGCCGGTGCTGGAGACTTTGAAAGCAGCTCGCAGGTGGTCAATGGCGTTCCCCATGACTTCGTCGACATCCATCTGATCAGATCCGACATTGGGCTTATCAAGCTCAACGGCCAGCTCTTCGACAGTGAGCTTAGACATCTTGGCCTCGCCTTCACTTGGGCGCCCAACGGTTGAGCCCGAAGGCGTTTGTTCCGCAGCAGTATCCACGGCCGTCGTGGGGCCCTTCTCAACGCCTTGCTCTTCGACGGAGACGACCGGAACATTGTCCCCGTCGAGGAGATTCACCAAAGTCTGCGAGCTAGCAGAACTCGCGGTTTCGCATTGTTCGGGCTCGGCCATAGTTACGTCTGGGACGCTCGAAACCGAGCTCTCGCCCGCGCGAGGCGGCAAAGGTGGCGCGTCAACGGTGTCTGCATTCGACGTAGGTTGAGAATCCGCCGACCTAGGACGGAGCTTCTCTGGTCTCAGCAAAGCAGCGTTGGCAAGACGTTGCCTAGGTGGGATTGAGCTATCTCCGGTCGCATCTAGCGCGCGAAAGAGGGTGCTCAATTCACGAGTGACTGGGTTTTCGGATCTTAGCAAGGCCTACCAAACCAAGGGGAAGCTGAACAACAAAAGAAAGGTCTCACATTCATGACCAACAAAGGCTCTGCCAGTCTCGAGGTCAGACTGGCTCCGATTCGAGCTGCCACCGCTGTTGCTGCCGTTGCGCAGGACGCTGCTGAGATTCGCTTCCGTCGGCTCCAGTGCGGGCAACTCGGAGCTCACAGCAAGGTTCCTAACCGCGTTGACAGAATAGAAATATTGAAGAATGCTGTTGAGGTAGCAGGTGTTTCGAAGGTTTGCAAGCCCAACAGGCAGATCCAAGTCCACGGCTTCACGAGCGCCTTCGAGGCCAGAGCTCGGGGCGCCGGCGAGGTCGGCACCAGCCGCGATGAACTGCGCGTCGCGGCTGGATCGCAGCTCAGCCAGGACACCTTCAAAAGCGGACCGGTTGGGGTCGTCATTCGGCCGTGCGGATGAAATGGTGTTGAGAGCCATGAGGACAAGCTCGACGCGGTCTAGGTCCAACTCCTGTGCCTGAATTAGTGCCATGTTTATGCTCTGAAACCAGAGTTCAAGTGCTAGACATACCGAGGCCACACTCTGTGCCGTAACCGCAATGCTGTCCATTGGCCAATCCGGCTCTACACGCAGAAACTGGCAGGCTTCTGAAAGTTCCATCGGCCTTCCGAACACCTCCTTCCGGATCTCTTCACTGTCCTTGTCCCTCCCAATCTCGAGCAAGGCAAGCCGATGGTCGGACTTCTGTGCAGGGGACTGGTCTCTGTATGTCTTGTACACGCCAATGAAATAAGCCGGCGCCTCGGGACAAGGCCTCTTGAGACCGAAATGGGCGTATGCTTTCTCGATAGGACCAGCAACCGACGCTCCTTCAACAGCCTCATTTCGTTTAGTAGCAACCAGCTCCTGGTGAGTGAAGACAAACATCTGGAGCTCTTCAGACCGGCGAGTAGAGAGAGTGCCGAGCGCTTCTAAGTAGGCTGGTGTCTGCTCCGGATCCAACTCGACCTGCCTGTTGTAGGCAAACTTGAGCAAGGCATCGTCGGCATCAATCGGAGCGCCCAGGGTCGTAAAATACGGCCCCTCGCTGTCTTCCACGGGGAGGGTGCTCACGGAGCGGTGACTCTTGTCACATCCCAGAGCCTTCTCCAGCTGGTCCCGGGCCGAAATCGGCTTAACGAGGGGTTGCCCGTTGACCGGCGGCTTGTCATCAAGCAGGCTCTGTACCTCGCTCCTTGAGTTCTCGTAGAAAGACCTGAGCGAGCCCACGGGGGTTTTGCCTTCCTGGGGGGGCAGCCGCGGAGGCAACCAGTAAGACTCTCCAGAACTTTGGTCGTGATCCTCCTCGAATCCCAGGTATCGAAACATGGTGTTGCAGTCGGCTCCAAACTGCACCAGGAAGGTCTTATTCCGGCAGGAGATCCTCTTCCGGGCTCCCGTGCCGTCGTCCTCGAGAATGTTCTTCAAATACTGGTTCATCGTGGAGAGAGCTCCCGTCATGTACGCCAACTCCTTCTCCGGGGTGACATCTGCGTAGCGTGTGGGGTCTTGTTCTCTAGCAATCCTCAGGGACTCCTTGATTCTGCTCTCGTCCATGATCATCTGGATCCACGCGGGTTTCAGCCGAGGCAGGGATATCTCGAGGTGGACCGTGACGCCGCACAGGGTGCAGACATATCGGAACCGGCTCTGCAGGGGGTTGTGCTTGGAAGACTGGGAAACGGCGGGTTCGGGCACGCTTTGCCACTCCGCCTCCTCGACGCGGAAGTGGTGTTGCAAATGTGCCGTGCTCTCCTCGTGTCCGGGAGGGTAGATGTAGAAAACGAAATGATAGCGGCAATAACGGCACATGCAGGAGATCAAAGACCTGCCTCTGCCTTCTGGATCATGCGCTTCGTCATAGCTTTGAGACTGGACGATGAGAAGATCGTGATCAAAGGCTGCGCCGGGGCGCGGAGGGAACACGCGTAGTGAAGGACAGTCGGTTGGCGCCTCGCCGGGTCGGTCCACGGGGTGGCCAGCAAGCCAGTCCTGAACGAGGCGGGAGGCCAGCCGCCCGCCTGAGTCTCGGTGAGCTTCTGACTGGCATAGACATCGGGGTGAATGGTTTCTCACCTTGTTCGGCTGCGCGGGGTTCCGTCACTTGCACCACTGGCGAGGGCGAGTCAGTAACCGGCGGCAAATTGTCAAGAATCAGCCTTGCGATCGCGGCTGCAACTTCGTTGACGGTCATGAGTATGGACAGAGAGAATGGGTGGGGAGACGGAGAGATGAAGAAGACGGGAAGGAAGATGAGAGATGGTGTTTCGGTTGATGGAGACGGTGACAGTGGTAGAAGAAGGGAGGTGAGCAAACAGGGTTGCGAGAAAACCGGTTTACTTTTTAAAGCTTCGTTATGAAGATCGCAGTTCAGCGCTTCCTTCCTTTGACTTTGGCCGGCCAGAGGAAAACGCGGTGTGCCTGGGGTTGTCCGTCTGGAGGGAACTGTGAAAGACCAAAAGCGGGGGTGGGATTACTTGTGCGGTGCTCTTGTGGTGCTGGAGCTGGGATATATGAGCAAACCGATGCTGTGTGCAACAGGCGAGATGCTGAAAGCACGAACCGAACCTTGGGAGGGCGGATATATGCTAGACGACGGACTTGGGTGAGCGTGATGGCATCGTTGAGCTGGAAGCGGCGAAACGGAACCAACCGCCGAGTCGAGACGTAATACGGTGCCGATGACGCTCGCCGTCTTGGAATGCGATCGGCAGGCGGCCGAGGAGAGCGGACTTCCCTTCGCTGTTTGCTAGAACCGGAGAGGATAAAGAACCGGTGAATAAGTTTGTCGTTCGGAGTGCAGTGTGAGGCGTGTTGGTGAGTTGGTTGGGCTTGGGAGATGCCCCTGCCGCATACCCAAGGTCGGTACAGATATTCAGCGGTTACGCATCATGTTACGCAGCCCTCCCTGTCAACGGAGCTTGGGTGGAGCTGGGATGAAGCCCCGCCAACGAGTCCCGACAACCAATAGAATCACTTTCAGGGCCGGGAAGCTCCAGGTGTCTGGCCCCATTTCGCGCCGCCAATGCGCCGTTCGACCATCGTCAATCGTCAATCGTCAATCGTCAATCGTCAATTGACCTCACTCTGCTCCCGCCAGCACCACCGCCACCACTGCCCCTCACCAGCCGGCAACCATGGCGCCGACCGAGGACGACCACTACCATCCCAAAGATGCCGTTCATCTCGGCCTCTACCACGGCATGATCTTCGGCGGCGGCGGTCTCCTCTTCGCCGCCGTGAGGAACTCGCTCGCAAAGACCAACGTCGGCCCGTGGACCACCTTCACCAGGCACGGCGGCATCGTCGCCACCTTTGGTATGCCCGGCTCTTTGAATCTGCACTCGATCCGGTTTTTTTGCAGCCCGGTCCCCGTGTGCTGTTCAGTCTCGTGCCATGCTAACCTCCCGTCCCCAGCTGCTGTCGGTGGTGTCTTCGAGTTCACCCGCGCCGCCTCGGCCAACCTGCGCGAAAAGGACGATTTCTGGAACCATGCCGCCGGTGGCTTTCTTGCGGGCGCCGTCCTCGGCGTGAGAAGTAGGGGCATACCCAATCGTGGCACACTCTAGGACACACCGAAGCTGACAACAGCCACCCCCCAACAGGCGGACGCATGCCGCGCATCGTGGGCTACGGCGCCTTCACCGCCGTGGTGCTGGCAGCATACGAGTTTACAGGCGGCGCTCTGAAGGGGTATCTGAACCGCGGCGAGGTCGACGAGTATGAGCGGAAAGAGATGCTGCGTAACAGGAGGAGGGTCCCGATTGAGGAAACTCTGGCCGAAATTGGAGAGGGCAGAGGTGAGTCCCCCGGCACGAGTTTCACCCCCTCCCAACCTTTGTTTTGGCCATGGCTCACCCGCTTCTAGGTATCCGGCCACCGGGGTATGAGGAGCGGAGGCGAGAGAGGCTCAAGGAGAAGTACGGCATTGATATCAATCCCGTTTGCGCCGACCCGGATGCCGCGTAGGATCCCGTCTATGGGGACCCCGAGCCCGGCCTGCCGGCGGGCTGTGTATATACAGCGCAGGACACACTTGGCTTAGTTGCGTTAGAGAATGGAAAAGGGTGTACCATCATGGTGGGTTGAGCGACATTGCTCTGCGGTGAGCCACCCTCCGGCTCCTCGTGCAAGGTACGTGCTGCGCTTTCCCTTTTCTTCACATCCTCCCCTCCGCACAAGATGATACCTCAAGAGGCTGTTTCTGAACAGCTGTAATGATTATACCTAATCACCTACATTGTTCTATTTCTGAGCTTTGCAATTCCTGACGTCTCTCGGCTATCTGCTCTTGGGTCACACTTCAAGACTTGCTGACAACCTCACCAGCATGTGTTCCTTTGGACAAACCTCTTCCTACGGTGCTTCATTTGAGGCCACCATCGGCGGATTCGTTGCTCCCTCGGCACTGACCATAAGCCAACCGTAAAGGTTGACTTCTCCCCTTGCCCCACCGTCTCCGAGATGACATATTTTCCCAGGAGGTTGTTTACAGTGATAATCATACCAAATCACCTACATTGTTCCGTTTCCGAATCGCTCAACCTGGCTGTGTTCCTTGGTACTCTCGAGGCTTCGCTGACATCTGCAGCCGTTTGTGCAGATGAGCGTGTCGTGATATCCACTCTCACTTCCCTCGCTTGCAGGGATCATTTTCCGTCCCGGTCTAGTTTTTCTCCCACACAGCAAGCAGCAGATTTCTTCTTTCTTTCTTTTCTTCACTTCATTCTATCACAAAAGGTACGCTCCCTCCCCCCCTCCCCTTCCCTTTACACAATCCCTACAACATGATGAGTTTCTCGTAAGAGGCTGTTTATGAATCACTTATGATTATAAACCACACCTACATTGTTCTTTCTCTGATACCAAGTACCAACCCGGTTGGCAACTTGCAACGCGCCTATTTCTCGCTGAAAACTCTCTTCAACAACCAACTAATTGTTTGGCGCATCAGGACAAGCATAGTATCAGCTTCCGTCGGCATGAGCCGCCCGCTCAGCACGCCGACGAGCTGCACGTGAAAGTGGGCGAAGCATTGAGCAGCTCAGCAGGGCGCGCGCGCGCCTTCAGGCACATGGTTGCGGGAAGATAGGCAGGGCCCAGGAATAGAAAGGGACGAGAGGTCACGGAATCCATATGCAGTTTGGTGGCCCCATGTGTCAGACCAAAACATGGAATCAATAGGAAACGCAGAAGTATTTGATGAATCAAGTGCGTATATATGTATTTCTCCGCGACGCCGGCCGACTGTCTACCGGCAATGCTATTCCTGTCCCTTGTGTATAACCAAAGACAAGTTAAAATAAGGGGGCGTGGCTCAAAAAAGTATGGCCACCCACTGTCCCTAAACAAAAAAGAAACAGACGAAAAGAAAAGAGAGAGCTCGTTCTCTAAGGTACAAGTACAGTCGCCTAGCCTCCCCTAGCCTCATCAACAGCAGTATGCCACGCGCCCGCTTTTCCCCTTGCCCCTTTCCCACCCAAATATGTGCAAGACACTTTTTTTTGTTTTGTCTTTTTTTCTTGTACTCGCTCCCCAATTTACAGCTTCATGCCCAGCATCTTAGCGACCCTCATGCTCTGCCTGATGCTCAGGTCCAGCATGATCTCCTCGCTACCGCCGGGGATGGCGTAGGCGCGGACATCGCGGTACAGGCGCTCGACCTTGCCTCCCTGCCCGCCGCGCGAGTACGAGAGGCCGCCAAAGATCTGCGAGGCCTCGCGGGCGCAGAACTCAAAGGTGACGGTAGCCTGGGCCTTGAGCGAGGCAATGGGCCCGCCCAGGCGCAGCATGGCCTCGGTCTCGCCCATCTTCTCGCACTGGTAGATGACGTTCTCGAGCCAGTTGTAGCTGGCCTCGATCTGGCGGGCCATGTGGGCCAGC
>OUNM010811733.1_pt1 | contig 29050 bp, 24 predicted proteins | sample 1769961 | NCBI WGS metagenome assembly OUNM01 (sample SAMEA3914820, study PRJEB12502) | metagenome | biome: forest; material: soil | place: USA | collected 2012-03-12 | depth 0.3 m | reverse complement strand
CCGTGGCGGTGGCTGCTCGGTGGTGGAGGAGCTGGGTGGTCGTACTCGGGCTCCTGGGTGGTGTAGATTGGGGGGGAGGAGTCCTTGCGGTGGAGGGAGGGGGGTGGTTGGGAGTCAGTGAAGGAGGTTGCCGTGAAGGCGGAGGCTGGCCGGCGTGGACTAGAGCTAGCACTCGAGATGGGGTTGGAGCTGGAGGCAGACGAGACGCTGGGGTTTGGGGAGACCGGGCGTGTGTTGTGGAAGGGGTTGCCGTTGGGTCCTACGGCATGGGTTCCGTTCAGGATGCCGTCGGCGTTGTGTTCGCCGTTCAAGGCCGGCGTGAGGGGCGGCGAGAGAGGGCCATTGACCTGCAATGACCCTACCGGGGGGTGAGTTGGCTTGTCCATGGTGCTGGCTGGTTGACAGTAGGGCTTAGGGACGTCTCAGTCCACGAGGTGAGGGTTCAAGTCAAGGACCTTGGCCTGAACTCGGGCGGCGCCGGGTCCAGCACGTGAATAGAGTCCCGATATATAGCACAGAATACGACTTCCCAGACCAGTATCGGTGGGTTCAGTCGTGCGATGCGGGAGTGATGTTCGTACACAGTATGTCTCGAGAACTCGGAGAGACTCTGCGCCACGGATCCGGGCTGGGAGGGCATCTTGATAGTTAACTAAATCCTCCGGTCTGTCCGGACGACACCGGCGAGATCCCCCCCACCCTCGTCGCGCATCGTACCCTGACCTTTCTGGGCTAAGCGTTCCCGAACCCATGAGCCAGGGAGCCAGAAAAAGGGTTCGGATCTGTCCACTTGTCTCCACGCCCCGTAGTGTAGGGACGGCAAGAAAGGGTTTAGCAGCCCCGATGCTGCATGCCCCATCTCCGGGCGCAGCCTTCAGCCGCCGCTATCTGGGCTGGGCAAAAATAATCATAGCTGCGAGCAGAGCGGCCATTGGTCAAAATACCGCGGCCAAGTGCCTGTGGTGCGAGGGTGCTATTCCGGAGGGGGGGATCGTGGTGGAGCACCCGTCAGCAAGATGCGACCCAGGCCTCAGTTTTTGGAACCACAGCCACGAGATACCCCTGTTTTTGGTCCAGCACCACCACCCAGTCCCGGCAGCCATGTCTGATGGAGCATCGAAACCGTTGCTGCCTTGGGGGCGGACCTGGGTTTGCGAGGAGCCGTCCCGACGCCTTCAACGTCATTCTCCAAACGTCCCCGATGGGGGCCAGTCCAATTCCTCTCTCGAGCGAGTCCGGCGGCGTCCAGTCGCGAACGAGGCCGCGAGAAGATGGTGTCTCGCAGCTCGGCAGACTGCACGCGCGGCCTCGAGGAAGGCAGGCCGAAGTGGTGGGCTCGTGGGTGCTGATTGCGGAGTCCCGGCCTCCCGGACGAAGTTCCCTTTTCGTCCTGGGCTGGGGATCGGGGTGCGCTGAATGCGCTATTGGGTGGGAAACGAACGGGGGGGTCGGCTCTGATAGGCTCTCCCAAAGCCGACATCTTCCCCAATCCCATGGCATCCAATGGCGTCGATTCCACGCGGGTGCGCGCAGCTCGCGGTTGCATTGCTCGGTAAGACCGTTTCCCCCCTCCTGCCCAGACGATCATGAACTCGGGGTCCGAGGCTTGCGATTGGGCGCCCTACCAGGGGAGGATAAAATGGCAGTGACTCCTTGCAGGTTGTATGTATTTCTGCCTTGTCCGCCCAGGCAGGAGCTGTTACGGACCAGGAGCGAACCCTTGTGGTGGTGGGCCGGCCCGGTCGTGGCTCCGTCACAAGTTCAGCCCTGCCCTGCCCTGCCCCTGTTCTCGACCAGGCCCCCGGCAAGCCAAGCAGCCAGGCAGCCAGGCAGCGCCGCAGCGCCCGATCGAGATGCTGGTTTCGCACGAGGAGGGCACCGCCGCAAGCCACGGCGGCTTGCGCACTGCACAGCGCTCCCACACAGTGTCCGGTCTGATCACGGTGTTCCATGCCGTGGAACTGCAAAACTGGCGGCGCCTTGCCGGCGCCCAACCGAAGGTTAATTCGAACCTCGAGTGCCCGGACGATCCGCGCGCGTGGACAGTACCAAGTCGGGCTATCGCACCGTAGTCCTGGGTTTTTGTTCAGATCCGAGTTCGAGACAAGTGTGCCACAAGAAGCCGGGGAGAATAACCCGCCGGAGCTGATCCCACGTGTGACATGGGATAATTACGGAACACGGCCAAGCAGCGCGGTGCAATGTGTGACTTGCAGTGCGTGTTACAGACGGGCAACCGCCATTGGGTCCCGGGCGTGAGGCGCAAGGACTATTGATGGCCTGATCGCGCGCCAGACCTGTGGCACCGGTTGACCTGGGTTGCTTGGCGACATATGTATGTACATAGTATGTACGACAGCAATAGTCCGTCCGGTGGCTTGGGTTAGAGCTGTTTGACGTTAGCAGCATTGGTTGGACCGCGGTGCGTGGAAGGTTGCCAGCCTCGGCCGAGAACATCGCCACAACACCAACGCCAACCATCCACAACCATCTCGTGATGATAATAAGATTTTCAAATTACAACCCGCAAACCCCAGCCTCGCCGCCGCGATAAGCACCTGCTGCTTTCACGCAGGACCTACTCCCTCCGCTGTCCCGGCCGTGTTTCCCACGGCAGCAACGGCGGCACACAGCACCCGTCATCTGCGGGCTTATCAGCAGCACTGTACCGACTTACCCAGGGTAGCACGAGGATACGGGAAGGGCACGGCATGAATGGGTGGACCTGGCCTTATCTTCGATCCCGGCGTGATTGGGCCAGGGGTATGGTCACCTGGCTCTCATAAACCCGGTCATCGCATCGCGTGCTTCTTACCTCTCTTCACGTCTTGATTCCGGCATCGTTTTTTGTGTTCAAGGGTTTTTTCAAATTGATATTTAAAAGCAGTCGCTCCTCTATGTACCCGGTAAAACTGTTCCTCCCAACTCTCGCCGGCTAACTAACCCAAGGGAATCATGTCGTTAACTCGTGCGACCCTTCCAGAATTCCAACTCCCACGCCCTGACGGCAACACCAAGAACGCCCGCCACCCAACAAACAAGCAAAGGAACCGCTCATCCTCTCATCTCAGCGAGAGGCGCCTGCCCCCCCGAGTTCACCACCAGTCACCGTGCTCGCTCATGGCCTGGGCGACCTTGACGAAGCCGGCAATGTTGCTGCCGGCGACCAGGCTGGGAAGCTCGCCCTCGGCGGACTCGACGTAGTCCTTGGCGGTCTTGATGCCGAGGTCGAAGGCGTTCTTCATGATGTCCTTCAGCTTCTGGTCGACCTCCTCCTTGGTCCAGGCGAGGCGCTGGCTGTTCTGCGACATCTCGAGACCCGAGACGGCGACACCACCGCAGTTGGCGGCCTTGCCGGGCGCGTACCAGATGGCCGAGCCGGCCTTGGCGCGGCGCTCGTTCTCAAACACCTCAATGGCCTCGAGCGTGGAGCCCATGTTGGAGCCCTCGGCGATGAAGCGGGTGCCGTTGGCGACGAGGCCCTCGGCCTCCTCCTGGCTGACCTCGTTCTGGGTCGCGCAGGGCAGGGCGATGTCGACCGCACCGACGTGGAGCCACGGGCGGGCGCCCTCGATGTACTGGAGCTTGCCCTTGGGGGTGTAGTCGGCCAGCGCCTGGCGCTTGACCTTGATGTCCATGATGGCCTCGATGTCCTCGACGGTGACGTGGCCGTCATCGACGGCGACGAGCGCGCCCTTGGAGTCGGAGAGCGAGACGACGGTGGCGCCGAGCTCAATGCACTTGAGGGCGGCGTACTGGGCAACGTTGCCGGAGCCCGAGATGGCGACGCGCTTGCCCGCGTAGGTGCCGGCACCGGCGTACTCGAGCATGTGGCCGACGTAGTAGACGAGGCCGTAGCCGGTGGCCTCGGGGCGGATGAGCGATCCACCCCAGTCGAGGCCCTTGCCGGTGAGGACACCCTCGAACTTGTTGCGCTCACGGCGGTAGGCACCGAAGAGGTAGCCGATCTCGCGGCCACCAACGCCAATGTCGCCAGCGGGAACGTCGGTGTCGGCGCCGATGTGGCGGGACAGCTCGCGCATAAAGGAGACGCAGAAGCGGCGGATCTCGGCATCAGACTTGCCCTTGGGGTCGAAGTCGGCACCACCCTTGCCACCACCCATCATCAGGCCGGTAAGCGCATTCTTGAAGATCTGCTCGAAGCCGAGGAACTTGAGACTGTTTTCTTCTTGTCAGCCTCCGCGGTCTTTTTCTCTTGTTTTTGTCTTTCCTCCTCTCCCAGTCGTTGGGGATTTTCTTACATGGAGAGGTTGACCGAGGGGTGGAGTCTCAGGCCGCCCTTGTAGGGGCCGAGCGCCGAGTTGAACTGGACGCGGTAGCCGCGGTTGACCTGGAGGTTGCCGGCATCGTCCTCCCAGACGACGCGGAACTGGATGACACGCTCGGGGATGGCGGCGACCTTGAGGGCGGTGCGGAGCTCGGGCCTCTTCTGGAAGAGGGAGCTGTTCTCGAGGGTGAGGGCGAGCTCTGCGAAAAAGGCCATGTCAGATCGAGTCGCGCGGGCCCGGGAATGCCAAGCGGGGGATCCTCTTACCCTTGTACGCCTGCTCGAACTCGGGCTCGGGGGCGAGGTGCGAAGCCGACATGGTGATGGTTGGTTGGTGTGGAGTGTCTCGAAAGGTTGGGTCTGGGATCACTTCACTGTCGACTCGAACTTCGCTGCGAGAATGCGAAAAGGAGAGAGAGGTAGAGGCAAGAGGGCAGAGGGAGGCGAGAAAGAAGCCGGAATATATACCAAGCGACCGGGCCGGCTGGGTGGGGGGTGAAGGAGGGGACGAGCCATGTCTCTCGAGATGGGACGAGGAACCGCCTTCCCCTGCTCCGAGAACAGGGAAGGCCGAAAAAGGCGCCTGTTGTTCGAGGCCTTCGCAGCGTGTAGCTCCGTTTCACAACTCGGCCCCGTTCGATTGGACATGGAGACATGGCGGGCATGGACAGGCGGCGAAGACGACTGCATACCCACACGAGGGGCCCCTGTGCGGGACGAGTTGCCACCTCTTGGCAAGGGTTCGCTGCTCGAGCCGCGCCGGTTTTCGCTCGCTCAGGAAGAACGGCACCCGTCATCCCACGCCGGCACCACCGCATCGCACCACTGACTGGACGACTGGACATGTCCACCGAACGCTATTAGTCGTTGCCGGGCGGCCTGGTTGCATTTGCCAATCTGCCTGCTGTGTACGCGGTACTACTACTGTACATGGTGCGTGCAACGGCGATCATGCTCTCATGCTCTTGCCACGGACTGGCCATGGCGGCCCAGCCTCTGCGCGCGCGCGCGGTATTTCTCGCCAACCCACGCACGAACGCACGCACGCACGCACGCACGCACTTATCTGATTGCTCGTGCCCCGCGCGTGGTTTACTGACTTTCGCGCGCTGCTCACGTTGCGCACCCCTCCATCGTTATCGATAGCATGTGCTTCTCCAGCTGCCTTACGTTGGACAGGGCCACGAGAGGGCCAACAAGCCGCCGGATGCCCCGCATGCTCGCGTGCCCGCCCTGCAGGCCGGCGCCGTGAGTGGCCAGCCGGGGGTTGGGGGTCGTGGAAATAACTTATCCGCGGACCTCGATTGGCCGCCTCCAAAGAATTACCATGTCGGGTTTACCCAACCTTTGGCGGGGTCGACGGGAGCCGTCCCGAGCAATGCACCTCGACGTGGTGGGGCCCAGGGCTCGGGGGCCAGAAAAGCGTCAAAATTATGACAACTCACCCGGTCTGTTTTCGCGCTCTCCGACCTCGCTGGGCCCGACAGTGGGCACCCGCTGGGCCCGCCAGTGCTCGCCAGCGCCCGCTGCTGCCCCTCGCCCCCGGGTCATTCCGAATCGGGCAAGTCGGCGCAGGGTACCCCAGCTTCCCCTCCACCCCCGGACGCTGCCGGGCGTGGGTTGTCCCAGCCCACCGATCCCGACTCTCCACCGAGGCCGCAATGCTTATCTCGCAGTTGTAATGTCAACTGGTAATGAATTGCACGCCGCCGGTGATAGGCAGAGAGGCAATTCTCGAGTCGGTCCTTTCGTCCTCCTCGGTCCATACGAATCAAACGCGTCGACCCCTCCTCCGTCCGGCTTGCTCGACGGCGGCCCCCCTCCCCCTCCCCTCGCACACACACGCACCCCGTTCCTTGACTTCTTGGGACACCGACGCCGGTCACGCCGGCCATGAGGCCAGCGAGACCAACGCCAAGCGGTCGGCGTCATGGACAAAGTCGAAATGCCATGTCGCCCGTGGGCCATGCGACAGCCAAGGAGTTGCGGCTCGTGTGTTGCCAATGGTCCGGCGAGGGGTCGATGTAACGTCGACTCCGAAAGCGTGCCGAGTGGGGAACCACCTCAAACACCAAGAACGACGGCGTGAGGTGAGGGACGAGACCCGGGGAGACTTCAGTCTTTAAGTATTCCTACGGCCGCCCTCTCACATGCCCTCGTCCGTCTTATCGGGTCAGATGCCCTCTCGTCGTGCCGGATCGCGACAGATACCCCTACCGAGCGTCCCGTGGTCACTCGTCCACGTGCCGCGCTGCGTAAGAGCCCTCGTCGCGAACCGCGGAGATGCAGGGCCCTTGTCGGAAAGATAACGTTAAGCCTTATCTATGGAGACGGGACTCCAATCAATGTCGAACGCACCCCGATCAAAATGGCCCGGTGGAACTCCCTGCTGGTGTCCGGCTGGGCTGTCTGTGCTTGCCGGACGCCATCCCGGTGTTAAACGTTATCGGGGCCCCTTCCCTTTTCCATGGCAGCTTCCAAAAGTCCGGTTCCGCCGTGGCGGCAGGGATGTGTTGCCCTCGGCTTCGCTGGAAGGTGTCCCGTCAAGAGCGAGAATACACGTGTACTCTCCAGATGGGCGGTGAACGCGGTGAAGCCCTGCCGGGAAGGTCCCTGTCTCGCGTGCTGGATGCATGACATCGGCTGGAGTGGACAGGCTCGCCAGGCTAATTCGATATGGATCGGGCTGGCAGGGATGGTGATGGGCTTTCTGCTGGTTAGTTAAAAAATCGTTAGTGTGGGAGACTTCGGTTCTTCCGGAGGTTGGACAAGAAATCCGGGCGAGTCTGCCGGCCAATCCTCTGTCCGGCCCGAGTCCGGTGGAAGTGGGCTTGGAGAAGGTCGGCAGTCGGGGATAGCCGGTCTGTGAGATGCGTTGGTGCTGTCTCGGCCAACTTCGGGTGACCGGCTCTCACTGGCGTACATAGTAGTGGCAAGTCTTACACGAGGTGTCTTGCTGAAGAAGAAAACCCGTCTTGTAACAGCGTCCACTCAAAGTCGCCCACTTCCCCTTGCCCTCGAGCAGTCCAGACATGCTCCACCGACCCTGACTCTCCACTCGGATGATTCTCTGCAACAAAATGCGCGGCTGCCAATGGAAAGAGGCAAAAACAGAAACATGTCTGACGTCGGAGGAGGGCGAGTGTGTGGGTGGAGGTGGTTTTTGTTTGGGCGAGGGTCCAATTGTGGCTTGCCCACTAACCGTTATGCAAAGCCTCGAAACAATGACGGCCTTGCCCATTTGGCTTATTCTAAGCACGTGGCTGGTCATCTCAAACCCCCACCCTCTCTCTCCCCCTTTCAACAGCAGCTCGAGACTAAACATGACACGAGGGAGAGAACATGAGAGGCAAGGCAAAATACCACACCACAACCCCTTCTTCCAATTCATAATAGTATCTGAACAAGCTCCTGTCTATATACAGGCTATGTACCGCAACAGCGGCAAGTAATGTACTAGTAGCCCCTCCCCAAGAGAATCGAAAATCTGAACGAGAAATATGAAGAATATAAAAATGGACACAACAAAGATCTCTTTTTGGGTATCAGGTCTGGTCTGGTCTGGACTAAGCATTCCCTGAACAAGCCTGACCGTCGGCATTGTGGGCCGAGGCACGGAGCTTCAACCTTTCCAGAAAAGGATGCGAGTCCAGACTCAGTCCAGACCAACCGACAACACCCCCGCACACCCTTTCCTTTCCTGCCCTTTCCTTCCGAACAACAGCTCACGACACCTGCATCACCATGGGCCCAGCCACAATGATGTCATCCGTAAGCTTGCCAGTCAACGGCCCGGCGCTGGCCAGGTTGACGTATGTGACACCCGCCAGGCCCTGGGGCACTTGGCATCCGGCGGCCTGGTCAAAGGTGGTGAAGAGGGTGCCGCCGGGGAGGCCGCCCGTGGTGAAGGCGCAGTGGGTCGCGCCGGTGGCCGCGTCGCTCTGCAGCTGGATGGTCGCGCCGGCAGCGACGGCGGTGGCGCTCGCGCCGGCGGCCATGGCGAGGGTCGGGAACGCCGTGAGGATGAGGTTGGAGCCCTCCGGGCAGCTCTGGATGAAGGGCGCGGCGAGGGAGAAGACCTGCTTGGGGGAGAGGGGCGTGTCGAAAGCCTGGGGCACGGCGACGGCTTTGGAGGCGGTGCGGATGAAGGTCTGGTGGCGGGCCTCAACGGTCAGGATGGAGCCGGCGGTGGTAAGAATGGAGCCGTCCGAGACGAGGGCGGCGGCACCGAGGTAGGCCGACACGCCGACGTTTTCGAGCACGGCGGCAGTGCCAACCATGGAGGCGGCGTCGGTGAAGCCGAAGTTGTAGGTGCACGGCTGGACGGGCTTGACGCCGGCCTGCGCAATGGCGCCCTGCAAGAGGCTGACGTGGTCCTCTTCTGTCTTGCCGATCTTCAGCAGGCTGTCAATTTGCTGCTGCTCGAGGCCGAGCGCCTGGAAGTCGGTTGCTGGGAACTTGGCGAATCCTTGTTGGTAGAAGGTCGCTTCGAGCCACTCGAGTGTCAGGGCGCTGGAAGGGAGTGCAGCGTTAGTGGTACGTCCAGAGGCCAGATGGGATGGGTTCGGTGGTCTTACAATTGCAGGATGTCAATGTCGGTGAGACCAGCCGCTGCGGCAGCGGCGTTCTGGCGCTTCGCGTGCTCGAACATCTTGATCTGGGTTTTGCTCAACTTGGGGAATGCTGGCAGCGCCGACGAGACGGCCGCCAACCCCGCAACGACCACCCCGAGAGTCTTCTTGAAGGAAGGCATGCTGCGCGGTGTGTTGTATCGATTAAGAGTGTAGTTGTTCCTCTTTCGTTTTGTTCCTGTCCCTTGTCCTGGGCTCGTCGTCGACCGGATCAGAGTGAGCGTCGGGTAGGAGAGCAAGACCAGCCTGGCTGAAGAATCGAAAAAGGCCTGCCCGAGGGTGACTATTACAAAAATATTAAGAAGATGGCAGTCGTGTATGAGGAGCGAATGGTGTTGAAAGAAGGACAGGCTGAGCCGCTTGAAGGAGAGTAAAAGCAGACCAGCGCTTTGGGCAAGAAAAGAGCAAACAGGACAAGAGGCGTGGGATGGGGAAGAAGAAGAAGGGATCCCGGCATGTGCAGGTGGGAAACGGGTCTTGAATAAGACGACCTGCCAAGATCGCCATCTCATCACAGCCAGCGGCTGCTGACCTTTCCGGGATCCGCGTCATGTCGGGCTGGCCCCTTTGGCACCCAGACAGGGAGGCGGGATTGAGGAGAAGCAGAAGCTAGAACAATGCTGCCGGGGTAGACACAAGCCGCCCCCCTTCATCGTGGGCGCTCAGGGCGTGCCCAGAACCCCCCGGGCGCCCTGCCGAGTCGGGTTTCCGGTCTGGGCTGCCTCTGGTTGGGCCGAGAGAAGAGCCAAGAGGGACTTCAGATGGCAAGGAGTGAGGGGAGAGACATCGCGATGTTTCGTTTCCTCGTCTCTGCCCTACCGTGGGGCGTGGTCAGCACCTCCTTGCCCCAGGCGCCGTGATAACGAGCCGTGCGACCCCTTCCGCGGTTGTGCGACACGGGCATGAGGCTCGAGGTGGCCAATCAGACTGGAGCGGGTGATGTTTAAGGTTGGGATGAGAAGGGCAACACCCCTGCCCAGCGTCTTGGCTCTGCGGAACGGTTGTGGGGGACACTTCCGAGTCCAGCGCGCGGGCTTGTCGCGCTCGGATTTTCATTGGCCACCGGGGCCCGGAGAGAAGTCCCCTGCCAGGGGGCGCACGGCTGCCACGCTGCAGGGATTTGCGACAGTGGCGTCCACGATGCTCGTCTCAGGCATGTTTCAATCCAACGGACCGCAGCACGACCGAGGCATCGGGAAGGTCTTGGTCGAGCATCTGCGACAAGAGTAATCTGCTTCCGAACAATGCCTGGGGCGCCGCGTAAGTATTCTGCTCGGTGAGATGGCTGGGGATATTCGTCTTCTCTGCGCGGAGCGGACATGAGGGTGGAAGAAGTCGAGTTGGCTTGGGTGGGAACATGTTTTGGTGAGCTGAGCGCTGGGGCGAGGACAACCCCCACCATCGGAAACATCTGATGTCAACCTGTCCGTGATGCAACAACTGACTGACAAGATGCAACATCTTGTCGTGGATATGCTCGCTCGCGGGAGGCGACCTGCCTGGCGCGAGGCCGTTCAGGCTGGGATCCCCATTACCTCAGCGTCGCCATCGTCCCCGGCACGACTCGGGAACACAACTCGCCGCATGATCGGGTTGGCCTCTTTGAATTTTGCCGGTGTGGGTGAGAGAGCTTGTCTCCGGGATCTGCAACCGGCTTTGCAGCTTGTGCGACATGCACGAGCACCGTTTCCGTCGATGAGTCCGGCAGGCTTCTAGATCTCAACCTCCGAGGCTGCAACAGGCTATCGTTATGGGTCGTTTCAAGAGCAAGGTAGTATCGACTTGAAGCTTCTCTGCACGGAGCCGTGGAAACAAGACCAGGGAAGAGGGTGTGTATCCGTCTGGATGAGAGGTCGGGTCTGGTGTTGAACGGGAACAAGCTCATTGTGTGGGCCACCTCGTTCACCATCGGAGCCACATTCCCGGATCGCCGAGTGGCCGCGAAGCTTGTGTTGCTGCCGTTGGTCCTGTGCCTAGAAAAGAAAAAAAGGCATTCATTTCTAGGATTTTTCTAGATTTGGCTTGGGCAACTTCCAGTCCGTCCTGCTTTCTGCCCTGCTCTTTCTCTCCTTGTGCCCTAGGCAACCACACAGCATCGCCCGCCTACAGTCACGCTACAGCGCCAGTTTTGTTCATCTCTGCCCCCCCACCCCCCCGGTCGGCTTCTTCTCTTTCCTTTTGTTGATAATGAAGACAACCTGGAATTTTGGCAGATTGCCTTTGATAAGGTAGGATACCTGATAGGTATGTAACAACACAGACTCCAGGTTCAGCCACCCTCAAAAGATGACAAAACACTGCCTGGGAGCGGAAGGCCAAAGCAGATCTCGCCTGAAGGGCCCAAAGGCAAAGCCTCTCCGACACCCTCTTCCCACGGCTGTTACATAGCAAAGCTCGCAGCAGAGACCGGAGCCATGACTCGGGAGATCTGATGACACCCTCTGCCCGAAGCACTTCCGGTGTTGTTATGCCGACCCAAGGCACCCTCGTTTTTCTCCTGGCTGCATCTCCGGGTCGCACAAAACTCCAGACCATGAAACCGGCTGCACACGTTCAAACAACCGAACCCAGTAAGGGCCAGGACCAACAATAATAACAACGGTACTTCATTCACTATTAGATGGCTGCCTTATGTGCTCTGCCCGCTCTCCACCCCACCTTCAATCTTCTTCCATCTCCCCTTTTAACGCATCCCGCAGCCAGACATTGCAAGAACTACTACCGTCCCCGCAAAGCCCGCCGCCGCAATCCTCCCTCCCTCCAATGAATGCTGCTCATGCCACACAAAAACCATACCATCTTGGTAACACTCTCTCTATAGGGAGCCGCCGTTTATCAATCTTCCACTTCCTCATTGGCAACGATCATCGGGTGATGGTGATGCTTTCTTGGATCCACAAGACATGTATTTGGTGGCCATGTACTCCACCGATTGCAGACCCCTCGCTTCTGTGGAGCCCCTTGTCTACAACGCGAATGGGTTCAGCGACCGGATGGTCAGGCACCTGAGATTCCGTTAGTCGGCTGCGGGCAACAAGAATTCATCGGTGGGAAACCACTTACGGTGGGCTTTTGGTGAGGTCCGTCTTGAGAATGACCGGCACCCGCGTCATCTCGGTCACGTCCTGGATGTAGTCGCCTCCCTCCTCTCTGAGCTTGAACAGCTTCAAATACTTCTCCTTGTTGGTCAGGCGTGTCTCCGGCACGTCGGCCGTGGGCACCTTGGAGTCCGACCGGGTGCGGTGGAGGTTGCCGGCGTCCGCCGAAGCCCGGGTCGGCGATCCAGGAACGCTCTGCGTCGGCCGCTCGGCCAGGGACGCGCCCGCCATCGCCTCCGTGAAATCTTCGTCGTCATCCGACGCGTTGTCTTCGTCGTCATCGAAGAGGGCGTTGACCTCATCCGTCGAGATGGTGCCAGTCTCGGTCTGCTTCCTGGTCGCTTCCTCGCGTTCCTTCTTGGCTCGATCTGCCTCCTCGGCCTGGCGAGCGGCAGCCAGCGCGTTGGAAAACCGCTGGGACATGGCAGCCTTGGGGCGTTCGTCCTCAGGCACGTACGCCGAGCTGGGTACGCCCTTCTCCCAGTAGAGCTCCAGGACCCTCTTCTCCTTCCTGAACTCGGCCTTCTTCAAGGGAAGCTGGTCGCAATGCACACGCTTCTCGAAGCCCCACTCGGGGATGAGGACATCGAATGCCGACTCGTACACGCAAACGACAATGCCCTCGCTGATCAGGTCGCCGTTCACTTCCTGGCGCTTCTTATCCATCACGCGGCACGCCTCGATGTGAACGCTCTGTTCCTGAGCATTTTGAGCCGAATCCTTCTTGGTGTTGCAGGCTTCCACCGTCTTCACGAGATTCTCCAGGTCTTCCGTGTACTCAACCTTGCCCTCGGAGAGGGCCGACTCCAGTTGACGGTGGACCAGGACATCGGCATAGCGTCGGGTCGGGCTGGTGAAGTGGGTGTAGAGCGGTAGGTTGAGTGCGTAGTGAGACCAGATGTGCTGGGCCGTCTTGCCTGCGATGAAATACTTGGCGCGCTGCATCGACTTGAGGAGGAGGGTTTCCATGCCCTTCCTGATGTCAGGATCCTCAACCTTGAAAAGGCTATTCTGGAGCGTGCCGCTGCTCGAGGGATCCATGTCGTAGCCGAGGGCCGTCATGCGTTCCACAAAGGTCTGCAGGCGGCGCGAGTTGGGCGCCGCCTGCCTGCGCAGGAGAGCCTTCTCGGGGAGGGCTCGTGCCAAGTACTGAGCCACATATGCGTTGGCCTTGTGAACTAGCTCCTCAGCTAGCTCCGTCGCCGGGGTCGTGTCGAAAACGTTGTGCTTGACGGGGATATTCTCATCGTCCAGTTGTTGCAGGAGACGGAGAGGGGCGATGGGCTCGCCACCAGCGCCGAGGCGTGCCTCACGGAACTTCTGAGTGAGGACCTATCGCCAAACTGTTAGTACTTTACTGCCGCTAGACAAACTGAAGGCTGGAACTCACGTTGAGGATCTGGATCTCCTTCGCCTCGACGGATTCGTGGGCAAACCCGGTAGCACCCGAGAGCGCCTCATCCATCTGTGTGAGGGAGAGCTTGCCACCGCTCTTGACGATGCCTTTGCCAATCCAGACATCTCCTTCGGCAACAGCGCCAGTGTGAGGATTGACGTTAAAAACGACGCTGACAGTCAGCCGATCCTGGTTCGGGGTGAGCGAACACAGTTCACCCGAAAGCTTGGGGGGGAGCAAGGCACAGAATCGGTTGACGAGCTGAACGGCAGTGCCACGCTTCTTGGCCTCGCGGTCGAGAAGCGAGTTCGGCTTCACGAAATGGGTGACGTCCGGAACATGGACACCAATTTCAATCTTGCCATCAGGCAGGGATTTGACATGGACACCGTTTCCGAGCTCGGCGGTGCTGTCCAAATCGAGTGTGAAGACCTTTTCGTTCCGGAAGTCCCGGCGAGCGGCGATGGCAGCCTCGTCTTCCTTGGCAATCGTCCAGTCCTGGAGACCGACGCTGCGCAACACGGCATCGGCGAACTCGTCTGAGGCGAAGTTGTTGTCTCGAAGAAGGGCATCCGTCTCGACCTTGAGATCGCCCATCCTGCCGAGCTTTTCGACCAACGTACCGAATGGGTGCAGCGAGGTGATAGGCCAGCGCTTGATGCATGCCACAAAGATTTGGTCTGCGTAGTCCTGATGCTTTTCAACAAAGTCGCGAGGGGCCTGCTCCGTGGGGATGGCGATCAGCGGAACACGCTTATCCGTCGGCTTGAACCACACAATCTTGGGCTTCTCGTGGGCCCGCGAGTCTTGATGGCGCGACATGCTCCCGTCCCGCGCAGCGCGTTCGGCTTCTTGCTTTTCCTTGGTCGCCTGGCTGCTGGGTCGAAGCAGACCAAGCGTGCCGGAGAACATTTGACCCGCCACGCGCTCGATGACGGCGACAATGTGGCCGGCGTAAAGGGGTTTCTGCTCGTCGCTGATCTCCTCCTCTTCCACCAGGAGCAAGCTCTGCCCCTCAACTTCCACGTCATCGTTCTTCTTCTGAGTGGGACGCTGCCTCAGACTGCCACGACGGCGGATCCCGCCTTCACCAGCGTCGTTGCCGTCACCATTGCCGCCGCCTTGGCTGGTACCAGCGGTAGACCCGGAACGTGTGTCGGTAATATCCTTGCGTTTCTTCTTCTCCTCTTTCTCGCGCTTCTGACCCCAAACCTCGTCAACATCCAGGAGCTCGACCGCGACCAAGTCTCCCTCGAGGGCGCGGTTGCGGTCCTTGCTACCGCAGATGAAGATGTCGGCATCGAGCAGGCCATCCTGAGTCGAGACATAGGCGTCGCTCCTGTTCTTCTTGTTGACCCTAAGAATGCCAGAGACGAGCTGTCCATCGCCCAAAAGGGCGGGGAGCGTAGCCTGCGGCAGGTATGGAGTGAAGAGAGTCTTGCGTTGCTGCTGCTGCTGCTGCTGCTGCTGTTGGGGCTGTTGAGCAGCCAGCTGAGGGGCGTGCTGGCTCGCCTGAAGCCCGCCCATGTGCTGACCGCCCATAGCCGCAACCTGGAGAGCCTGCAGCTGGTTGACTTGCATGGGGTTCAAAGCCTGGCCGGCATAGATGTTGGGAATCATCATCTGGCCGGGCATCTGCATCAGCTGGGGCTGACCAGGGTACTGGAAGGCGCCGATGTTTGAGATGGATTGGTGGCTGATTGAGCTACGGGCACGGTGGCCCGGCTGGAACCCCTGATTCTGGCCGGCGCCGCCGGTCTGATCGTGGCCCTGGTTCTGGCTTTGAGTGCGCCAGTTGCTGTCAAAGTTCCGAGAGGAAGTGCGGGCGTGGCCCCCGCCGCCACCACGGCGGGCGAAGTCGCCTCCAAGGCCGCCGCGGGCGTTCGCTCCAACAGCCATGCTCTGGCTTCGGCCGTGGCCGCCGCGACCACCACGGAACGCCGGTCCCGGGCCCGGGGCAGGTGCCGGCTGGCTTTCGGGGACGGGGGCAGCGGGGGTCGCACCCTTGGCCTCCTCCTCCGGCCTTTCGGCGGAGGCTGAAGCACCGGGGGCAGGGAATTGGAAGGCAGAGGTCGTACGTTTCTGCTGGGCGATCTCGGCGGCCTTCTTGGCATCGGCAAGGGCCAGCGAGTGACGCCGTTGGTGACCGCCTCCAGGGGGGCCGCCTCGACCACCACGGCCGCCAGCATTCTCTCTGCCCTGCGGCTGCGTGTGTTCAAAGTTGCCAAAGGCGGATCCTGACGCGCCGGAGGAGGGCGCCGGAGGAGGGCCCAGGCCCATGTTCGGGATGGCCGACTGATTACGGCGATGTGACAAGGGCTGGGTCGGCGGCGCGAGGGGGACGTTCTGCTGCGGAAGCTGGGTCGGGAATTGAAACCCGGCTTGGGGTGACATGTTGGCCATGGTTGCCTGTAGCGGGGCATAGCCGCCAGCGCCGATGGGCTGGCCCGGCAGGATGCCCATGTGCTGATACGTAGCTTGGAGCTGCTGTTGCTGTTGCTGCAGCAGCTCGATCTGCTGTTGGATGGCTAGCTGTTCCACTGCGACGAGAGCGCCGGGTCAGCGTCATAGACCCATGCGAAAAAGGGGCGGTGACAAGGCATGAGCACGGTGTTCGTCAACCCGCGGCGGTGTACGGCACGGTGCGAGGCAGCAAGGCCAGGTTCGAGGAGGGAGCGGGGAGCGGCGAAAACATCGACTTACTGCCCGGGTTCGCAAACATGCTCATCAATGGGGTCAGCTCCGAGGGGCTTCTGCGATGGGCGATGTGCAGCCGGCGGCCAGTCGGGCCGGGGACGCCTCCAGGCTGAGGCTGCGGTTGGTGTTGCTGCTGCTGATCCATGGCGGCTATCCGTCGTCGTGGACGGCGTTGAGCTCAAGCGGCGGGGAGGGCAGGCAGGGCAGGCTTGGTTGTAAGAGTGGATGGGCGGATTGATGGATGCACGTCGAGTGCTAAACAGACCGTTGGTCGGATGCGTTGGCAGGCGGCAGTGGACAGGGGCTGGCCGGCGTGTATGTGCGTGCCTCTGCTGTGTACTACTGGTAGACGGACGGGGTGTCTGCTCGGTGTCGTGGTGTGTTTTTGGGGTTTGTGCGGAGGTGTTGCTCGCGGAGAGGGTGCTGCAGGCTTTGGAGCCCAAGGAGGGGTTAATGAAAGATCGAAAAAAGCCACGGGCTTGATGTTCGAAAGCGTAGATGCCGGAAGGCTGAATGGGGGAATGGTTGTTGAAGGAAGGTTGGCTGAGGTGGGTTGGGGGGAGAAGAGAGAGGAACTCGAGCCCTGCGTATGACGACTGAGAGGAGCTGGGTTGCTGTGGGTTGCTGGTTGGGAAAGCAAAGGATGCTTGCTCCGTGCTCAGTGCCCCAAGCAACGCTAGCAGCAGACAGAAAGGGAATAGGAGGTGGGGCGACACCGCAAGGCCCCGCAGTGAGGGGCTGCATTCTGGATCCGTGGCTGCACCCCCAACCCCTGCCTCTTCAGCAGCACCACGCCTGCAAATACGGGTCATTGGATCGTCAACGACAGACGCTTTTATAGTACTTGTAGACGGCGACTTGTACTCCAGCGTTGGCTTGCCAATGTGAGTGTGAAGATGCCAAACACTGGCCGGCGGGTGCTGGGGGCCGCGGCTGGCCTCAGGGACCCTCTCTTCGCCGCCGCTTGGTCTCTCGACAGAGCAGAGCCGCGCGTGTTTCCCAGACAGAATACGAGACACCAAAACGCTGGGGCGCGGGTCCACATGTTGCCTATTTGGGACCATGCTGGAAGACTTCTGTTTGTACTGGTAGACGGCATGAAGGACCTGTGCTCCGTCTGTGAGGCACGACGGGGTGTTGGCTCTCAGCAGGATGACAAGTCTCACCGAGCCGTTGCTGCGGCGCGAGCCGGAGAGGGGGGATATAAATAACGTCTAACCCAAATCAGAGCAGACGTGCCGATGTCAAACTTTGCCGCTTGGTAGCCGCCATCCAACACTCTAGGACTGAGCTTGCATGGGTTTGCCGTGACACCACGGCACTGCCCGAGCAGAGTAGAGCTGCACTCGGACGACGGCTGCGAGTCTGTGACAAGGGGACTCGTCCACGGTTGCACTCTCCAGACCATGGACACTATATTCGGGCGTCGATGATCTTGTACTTCGCTCCAACCGACTCGAAGGGTGACTTTGGCGCGCTCCGTTGTCAATCCTCGGTAGCAGTAGTTACATAGTAGGTATGGGACTGTTGCGGTCGTTGTCCTGGCCATGGCCATTGCCATCCCCATTGCCCTCGACTCTGCCATCAGACTCGTCTATGACATGCTAGAACAATCTAACAACACAATCAACTCTGCCAAACAAGGCACTCTATGTTTCCTTGGATCCGAGTTGGTGCTGCGAGCGGGCGGAATTCTCGGGTTAGGGTTGACTCAAAGTCCTCGCTTGGCACGCTAGACCCGATCCGGCACGCACAGCTGCAAGGGCGGCTAGACCGGCAGCCGCAAACACCTGAGGGTGACCCTAGCCGCCGCGCCCCAGCATTATAAATTGGTTCAACAAACACGCAGGGCAGCACGACTCGTCGCGACGACATCAACAACCGCGCCGCTATAACCGCCTGAGAACATGGCCTTATAGACACCGGCGAAACCACACGGCCCACGAACTCGACCATGGCAGGCCCCTCTCCGTCCCACCGGCAGAGCCACCATTGGGCGTCGGGGAGTCCCCAGCAGCGAACCGTCCTGGAGGAAATCCTCGCCGACGACAGGAACTCGGAGGCACGACATAGGCTCCTTCTCGAGGCCGCGAAGAGAGAACACGAGAGGGTCCGGGAGGACGCCGAAAGAGTGTACCGGGAACAGCTGCAGAAGGAGGAGAGACAACGGCTGCTTGACGAACGGCGGAAAGAGGAGGAACGAATCCGACTCGAAGAGCAACTCGCGGCCGAGCGCGTGCGGTTGAATGCCCTCAAGGCCAAAAAGATTGCGATACCCGCTCCTTTGCCCGACCCCGAACCACCTGTAGCGCCAGCAGTCAATGGCAAGACGCCCGCCCCGCCATCGGCCAACAACAATGCCCCAGCGCAGCCTAATGGGACGACACCACCGCAAGCGGCAGCACCCGCAGCACCTGCAGCGGCGAGTCTGAAGCTTCCTGCTGCGTTCCCGGCAGGGCATCCCCAAAACCAGGCCACGGCGACTCTCCCGAGTAAAGCGCCAGAGCCGGCGCGACCAGCGAGCACCGTGCTGGGCATCAATGGTCTTCTCAACAAAGCGCCGCAGCCAAACGGCGTCACTTCAAACTCGGGGACGTCTCGATCACCCGCTCCACCTCCGGCACAGACGCCACCCGACAGATACTCGGAAATCCACAAGAATCTCAAAGTTCTGCGGAAATCCATGGCCGACCAGGCCAAATCAAATCCAGCCCTGAAAGAAAGAATGGGCGACATGCGGCGAGAAATACGCAAATCCGTCGGGCAGCTCACTGTCACGTCAGGGGTTGCAGGGGTGAATAAGCTCCAGGTATGGACTGCCTCTCGTCCCAACCATGGCTTGTTTTGGGGACTGCATGACTGACTAACCCATCACAGACACAAAAGATTTTCCAGCTGCTGCGCGAGGCGCTTGCAAACCAAGTGCGGTCACAGTCAATGGATCCTAGCAATTTTGTTCGGGCGCCGAGGAACCCAGTCGAAGGGGCCGTACACAACGAGCCATCCCTGCCCTCGATATTTCTCTACCTCATCAACATCTTTGGCAAGGCGGTCATCTCCCAATTTATCAATGAAGCCGGTGCGCGGCCAGAGACGGCGGATCCGGTTGGGATCTGCGTTGCCGCGACCCTCTCGGAGCCGGATTTCCTCTGGCGCGGCGAGTCGCTGATCGACATGCTGCTCGCCAAATTCAGGGTGGTCTGCCCGGTTCTTTTCGGCTACCGGGGCAGCGAGAAGACGGAGCAGGGGAGGCAGAGGCTCGGCTGGTGGAAAGACGGCGGACGGTGGATTCCGGAGCAGCAGCACATGGACCGCATGACGGGTCTCGGGGCCGGGTTCGCGTCCATATCACTCCGCAACTTTGCCCATTCCAAGAAGACGAACCCGTTTCCGCCTCGGGAATACTGGGCGGCCATGTCGCGGATCGTCAACACGCCGCCAGCGGAGATTTCCAACACGCAATGTGTCGTGTTGAAGGCCATGGTGGAGAACTACGAGCTGAAGTTTATCGAGTTTTACGGGACCGCCGGCGTCGCGGCCCTTCGGACGGCCTTGCTTGAGTTTTCGGCCAGGGCACCACAGAAGTCGGCAGCGGTGAATTCACTAGAGGTTCTAGCCCAGCTGCTGAAGCGGGATACGGGCCTGGTTCTTGGATAACGAATCAGGGTACAGCACGGGGACGGCGTGCCGAACGTATTCGTTCACGTTCGGCCGGGATAAGGGGGCGTCACTGGGTCATTTCAGCAACTTTGGTTCATAAATCGGCGGTGAGGTCATGGGCGTGCTATGAGAACAACCTAACATGTATCTCGGCGGCTACGGTGGATGTACCTAGATACCCAATATCTCAAGAGAAGACGGGGGAAAACAACCAAAAAACCAAAACGCCCAGTTGCAGCGACCCTGTCTATCTGCGCTCTCAGGTATTATGCAATGGCCGTGCCCAAAAAACAACAACAATATGACCAGCCCCGAGCCCCTGCACACCCAACCAGCTCACAACAGCAGCAACAAAATCAACAAGATCACCAACACCACTATCAACACCCCGATGCAGCAGCTGCTCAGCCGGTCCTCGTTGCGCCGCATGACGTACTTGAGCTTGTCCATGCCCGTCTGCAGGCGTCCGCCGACCCGGTCCGCCAGCTGGTCCACGACCTCGAGCATCTCGGCCTGCTCCTCCAGCTCCCGGCCCATGTCATCCGCCTGCCGGCGCAGGTTACCCACCGTCTGGAACACCCCGTCCAGCTGCTCGTCCTGCTCGCGCATCATCACCTGCTGCTGGTCGCGCTCGAACTCGGCCGCGTAGTCGTTGTCGTCGTTGGTCGTGTCGCCGTCGGCGATGGCGAAGGAGGAGGGGTCGGGAAGGTCCGTGCCGCCTCGTTTACCTTGGCGGCCCGTCGTGGTGGTGGCTTGCGAGAGCTGCTCGTGCATGTCGTCTACCTCGCCGCCGACCTCCTGCACGAGGCGCTTCCGCCGGGCGACTTCGGCGGTGGTGAGGCCATATTGTGAGGGGTTGGACTCGACTGCGCGGACCGACTCGACGAGATCGGCGAGGTCTTCGGCGAGGGAGGTCAGGGAAGATTCGAGGTCGGCGCGGGCCGAGGCGAGCTCGGGAGAGGTGGCGGAGGTGGTGAGGGAGCGGATGCGCAGGTACGAGGTGAAGAGGGGGCGGGCGGATTGAAGTTGAGTCAGGACGTCCCTGTTTGGTTTTGTTACTGGTCAGCGAGTCCGTCTGCCGGTTGGAGATGCAGTCGGAAGGGAAGGATGCCCACGCACTGCTGGACCTGGAGGAACGGGTCCTCGTCGTTTGTTGAGGACATCATCCCGCACCGTGGCGGCCGGGGATTCACGTTATAAGGCGGGCGCTGGCATTAGCAAGCCAGGATTTGAGCATGTCGCCCGATAGTGTCAGGAGGTCGTAGAGTCGTCGTTTCGAGGCCCAAAGGTTGGTTCCGTCGGAGGATGACGTTGCAGCCAAAGAGGTGCCTGGCCCTGGCCTCGCCTGGGAGATCACTTCGGCTCCGATCCGAGTCTCGGGCGGTTAGATCCACGGTCGGTGTGTTTTCCGGAATTGCAAACAAAGCGCTGCTGCTGTGGTGACACTGTGCCCCGCACACTAACTCGCCTCCTGCAACTCTGGCGTGCCGCATGAACAGCGACCCCTGTCGATAACCCGCTTTACGACTTGGGGGTTGGGAGCTCCTGTCAAGTTGAAACGTAGCTTCAACACTGCACCTCTCGGCGCTGGCCATATCTTTGCCCGCCTTCCCCGTTCTTCCCATCCAATTGATTTGGGTTTTCGTTCTTCGCCTGCTTCTCTGACCCCGAATCTCGCGTGCCAGAAAACCGACAGCAACCATGTTCAACCTCAAGCGCCTCGTCCTCGCCGCCTCGCTGATGGTGGGCGCTGGCTTGATGCTTGCCCAGCCCGCCGAGGCCACCAAGGGTCCCAAGATCACCCACAAGGTCTACTTCGACATCCAGCACGGCGATGAGTCCCTTGGCCGCATCGTCATGGGCCTCTACGGCAAGACCGTCCCCAAGACGGCTGAGAACTTCCGTGCTCTTGCCACCGGCGAGAAGGGCTTCGGCTACGAGGGCTCCACTTTCCACCGCGTCATCAAGCAGTTCATGATCCAAGGCGGTGACTTCACCAGGGGCGACGGCACTGGCGGCAAGTCGAGTACGTATTTCCTGTCTCCTCTGCCGTTATCCTCACAGAATGATCGCTGACAATGGTGGCTGCAGTCTACGGCGACAAGTTCGAGGACGAGAACTTCAAGCTCAAGCACACCAAGAAGGGCATCCTCTCCATGGCCAACGCCGGCAAGGACACCAACGGCTCTCAGTTCTTCATCACCACCGTCGTCACTTCGTAAGTCCCCGCGGCGGGAACCAACAGAAACAAGTGGGACGGCCTTTGCTAACGCAACCGGTATCAGGTGGCTCGATGGCCGTCACGTCGTCTTCGGCGAGGTCCTCGAGGGCTACGACGTCGTGGAGAAGATCGAGAACGCCCAGACTCTGCCGGGCGACAAGCCGGCCGCAACAGTCAAGATTGCCAAGAGCGGCGAGCTGGAAGTCCCTCCTGAAGGTATCCACGTGGAGCTTTGAAGCCCTCTCCCCAATGTGTGCCAATATCCCCCATCTTTCTTTGACACCTCTGTGGATATACAAAGTACAATACACTGGCAAAATGGCTCTACCGTTTATAATTCCAAGCTGCACTTTATCATGGTCGGATCATGGAATGCCTGAGAGACTACGTGCTGATCGTTGATTCTTTGCTCTCACTCGCCTAGGCCTGGATGCGCCTGACGACGAGGTCAAAGCTGTGCCTAGCACAGACAAGCCGGCCCCTGCAGCGGAAGCTGGTGAAGACTGGCCTCTCGAGGTCAAGGTTGCCCTCTTTGGCATCGTCCTGGCGGTTGTCGCCGTTTGGGTGCGGTTCTCGAGGGGCCAGCGCCAGGACGAGGTTGGTTATGAGAAGACGCTGGCGTAAGCTATTGAAATGTAGAGAGTATCTAGGAATATTGTGTGTGAGTGGAAGGCACTTTGTTGAGACCAACTGTTCCTGGGCAGCTCTAGTGTTTCGTGAGATGCACCGTCACCATGCTTGAAGCCCTAGAATTGTTTGTCTCGGATTCGGACGTGCCGTTTCCTCCAACCTGACGTCGCTTGGCTCACAGTGCTTCTCTTCCCTGTCGGCAGTTTCGGTACATCCCAAGGCCTTGCTCTCCCTTCATAGTTGTGATGGTCCCGAAACTGGGCGCGCTAGCAGCCAGTTTTGTGTTCAGTGTTCCGTTTTCATTGTGAAGGAGTAGAAAGCAAGTCTGGGTATGCTGAGCGTTGAAGCGCTTGCCAGATTCCACAGTCGAGTCAGTCGATGTTTGATGAATGGCCATGAGTAAGGTATATTCCGAGTGCGTGTTGAGATACGAAATTTTGTATGATGCTTAGAGAGAACGGAAGAACTTGCTACCTTAGCATCCGGCTTCTAATCGCCTGGACAGCTAATTCCACTTGATTGGTTCTGTATCACTTGGTAGGGAATGATGGCATTAGCCTTGTCAAGAAGGTATTGTCCGGAGACATAGGACCTGGCTCACCGAGATCCTTTTCAGACATATGATCTTCTCCGAATACACCTTGCACTGTGTATGCGTTGATATTGCTAACAAGCTTGAGTCGCTCCACAACTCCAGTTCAACACCCTCGACGTGCTTGGTTGGGGGGTTAGTTACATCTCACGACATCAAGGGCCAAGGGTGAGAAGAGCGGCAACGAAGAACAAACTCGCCTTGTGTCAGCTTTAGCATCATGTCCGTTGTAGACTCTGGCCTGTTTCTTCGTGATTGTTCAAGCGCTGGTTTGCGCAAGATATTGACTCGGCACCCTTGATGTTCATGTCCACTACCTAGAACCAAGTTGTATAAGTCTGTCCATGGATTTTACTCCCTCGCCGTCATATCGCAGAACGGCAACAAGATGGACCTAATTCCTACACCTCGAAATCATTTTCATCCTTGTTGAGTGAAAGAGCATAAAAGAGCAAGTCAAGCAATATCAATGGTGAAGTTGAATTCTTGACCCCCCTCCTATTGGTAGCTTCCACAGCCTCGATGCGCAGCATTGATTCGCAGACCTCCTTTCTGCTGCGCCATCTTCCCCTCTCTTGAGGTGACCCTCTTCTCCTTTTCCATGTGCACCCCAATCTTGCACCCCCAAACCACTCTCAAGCTCGGGGCACCCCAATGTTTCTCCATATCAGGGCCGTCGAGCCCCTCAGAACATCTCTTGTATTCTCCTTGTTAGAGATGTGGAGTAGTACTAACTTATCCAAGTCCTTTTTGACTCCTGAATTTTTGGATCCCTTTCTACTTCAACAGAAGAGCCCAGAAATCCTTCAGACTTGGCCCGGATATCTTTGAGATTATACACACAATGCTTATCAGACTTCTGGCACACGTGCACCGTCAGCTTTTGTATCTCATTTTCTGGTTCCTGCTCTCTTTTCTTGTATCCTTGTCGGAGTTTCTAGGGAACTGCCGGAATCTGTGCATAACGATGCCGTGGATAATCCGGCCAGCGCTGGTAGTACTATGGGGCGTGTGTTGGAAGTTTTATGGGCCGCCGTATGACTACGGAGACTTGTCACATCATCCTTCGTTGGTCCCGTCTCAGGCCTCCCCCTCGTTTCGAGAAAGTGAGTCTTCGAATATCTTCTCAGCACGGTGACCGACGCTGATTTCGTCTAGCTCCCGCCGGCGTTTCAGCATTTTTAATTTCTTCGGAATCTAACACATGGTGGAGCAACTTCACCTCCGAGTACGATGATGCTGGTGGCGAGATCTTGGACGGCGATGGCCTCAGCCCGACAATTTCGCCGAGCCTGCTTCTCATAGACATCGCCAATGATAGCGAACTCACGGCACTCCTCTCCATACCACAGCCAACGCAGGCTACCAACACGAGTGTTCTCGCCAGCGCCGAGGGGTCCTTGACTGCTGCGGAACTGGACCGGCGTCAGCCTCATGTCGACGAACAAGACGGACTAGAAGGGTTAGAATTGACCACTCCGGGACAAGGCCGGACACAACAGATTCAGTCAGAGACGAGTAGGTGAGTACGCATCTGGGTTGGAAAACGTTCCAATCCCTTCCGCCGTATCAGCCTGCCTGACCACCCACAGCAGCTTTTCCAGCAACTCCCGGCTCCCTTGCCCCAATTGCGAAACGACGTTCACCAAAGCCTTCACATTGAATCGGCACCAAGAAACAAACCATCATCCCAGATCAGAGAGATACTTGTGCCCACATGTGCAGTGCACGAGGAAAGGGAGCCGGTCGAGTTTCGAACGGGAAGACGGGTGGCGACGGCATCTCCAGAACTGCAAATACCAACGCCGCGGCGACAGCTCTCCAACCCTGTCTCAGGAGCAGCCCGAACAAACCCGTACTTCTGCAAAACGCGGTCCCTCAGCGGCCGGGGAGTCGGGTGGCAACCGCCAGCGGAAAAGAATGGCAGTGAGTCGAGGGGATGGCCTGTCGGGGGCCAAGGAGCTGCTGGAGGTTCTGAGGGGGGAGTACAAAGCTCGTATTGAGGCCCTGGAGACCAAGGAACGGGAATGCCGGCAGGAGAGGGAGAGCTTGGATATACTTGCCGTTTGCATTCAAGGGTTGGAGGGGAAGCGGGACGCGGAGTAACGCGGTTGTTCTGATATTCGGCGGAAAAGGGGCGGCTCACACACCGAATGCCACTTGATCTTGCTCCGTGGATTGAGCTGTTGCGCACAGGCTACCAGTGATGTGCATAAAAGGAAGTATTTTCAGTCAGCTGGGTATGTATTCAGGGGTATGTTGGGGGTGTTTGTGTTGTTCAGGGGCGTCTCGATTTGGTGGCCCACCCCATCAACCTCGCCGTTCCTTGACTACAGCGTGTGCTGCCGTAGATAGATGGGTTTTAACTTTTAGACAGACAAGAGAGACGGCGATTTTCAGAACTTCGACAAGTATATGCTACGCAGAGGGCCAAGAGGCGCAAGCAGACGTTGTCCTTGGGCCTCAGAACAGGGCGGGTCAGGACTCAGAAGTAAGGCCCAAGATGAGACCCACGCACTGTTCGTTTAACACTAATTTTTTCATGGAGCCTCAAACGCCCTCTCAACCCAGCAAAAGCACCTCCTCGATAGACAACACCAGGCCACCAACATGAAGGTTCTCACATTAAACTTCCTTACTTGCGCGGTCAAGACGTGCAAATCATCGTCCGACTCGTTTCCGCTGCACCCCAAGGACGCAGAACTGGTCAGCGACGATGTCGAGCTCAACCCGCAGTTGTTAGTCAACCTGCTGCCCCGCATCAACTGGAATGCGCTGCGGACGACAACGACAGAGGCAAGTCGTCTATCCGCTCGATACGAGTTCTCTTTGAGAGACACCGCTAACACCGCACAGCTGGGATTTCCTCAACTGCCCGAGCAGGCACCTAGCGCCGAAGAGCTCCAGGCCGATGAGAAGATGCTCAAGGACCTGCACACTCTGCTCATCGAGACCCAAATGAACGAGGGAAAGCTGGTGTGCGGGCACTGCGGGCATGAGTATGCCGTGCGGGAAGGCATCGCCAATTTCTTGTTGCCAAGTCACCTTGTCTGAATGGGATGGGGTCATTGCGGGCGGGGAAGGAAAGGGGAGGTCATCGTCAGTCGGCCATGGGAAGGTATCGACTAGTTGGTTTGGGTCACGGCGTTCATGATCACGAATTTATCAACGATGGTATTTATGCCCCCTCCAAGGTGGGAGGGATTTTGGAATCTTGGCTGTCTGGAAGGCCGGAGGCCGAACTTGGGTCACACCCAAGGACCGACGTAGAAAGAGGTTCAACAAAAGTCTAGATTGATGCTACAATTATGCTCAAGCCTGCCAACTCCAGTCCAAGTAGCCGCGCTACAAACAATCAAGGAAGCCAAATCGAATCTGCCACCACTATACAGCCGACCCCCTACTCTACAACTGCTTCTTCTGGGCCGCCGGGCCCATGTCCTTGTCAAACGCGCCATACGACACCTCGAGACTCGCAAGCGCCTTGAGGCCAACAGTCAGGATGGAAAGCACCACAATGAGGACGATGAGTGACATGAAGATGCCTGACCACGCATTAGCACATAGCACATAACACTCCTTAGACCAAATCAAACTTCGAGCGAAACATACCTGGCGTGAAGAACTGGTACTTCTCAAACAACGGCAGCCCCGAAGTCGAGTTCGACTTCTTCCTCGCCACAGCCACAGCCTCGGGCTCCTCGGCCCAGCGCCGCATGTCCATGTGCACCGGCCCGGAAAACTCGGGCGCGTACGCCTTGAACTCGTTCGGATCCGAAAACACCATGACGGTATAATCCGCACCATCAAACGTCTCCAGCAGCTTGCCCAGCTCATGATCTGTTTCGGCGTGTCAGCACCCAGCAACCGCTTCCCTCAAAAAGCAAGAACGAAATACCATTGTCCCCCAAAACGGCCTCCCTGCCCCCCTCCTCCCTCTCCCCAACAGCAGCCAAATGCCTCAGCTCCACCCTCTCCACGCTCGCCTCAACCCCCTTCCCGGCACACGCCTCGCGCACATGTTCGGCCAGCGGCTTGCCCGAGACCTGGCCGATGACTTCGGCGACGGACCACGCGCTCTCGGGGCCGGCGTCGCGCACGGCGCGGCACAGGTGCGGCGTGAGGCGGCAGTTGTCGCCATCAGCGTCGCCGCGGATGTCGGCCGCGTGCAGGTTCGGCTGCGAGACGAGGATGTAGCGGCTGGTCGGGCACGAGGCGAGGAGGGACTTGGCGGTGGTGAGGATCTGGGCGGAGGTTTGGAGTTGGGTTTGAGAGGTTGTCGAAGGGAGTCTGCAGGGGGGGGTTAGCTTTTCCCTGGGTTGATGGTTTGGTTGACTGCGTGGGTGTGATGGGGGCGGGGAGGGAGGACGGACTTGGCTGTGGAAAAGAGGATGAAGGGGGACGAGTCGGAGAAGGCGTGCGCTTGTGATGCCGCACAGGCTAGCAGGGTTGCTGTTGTGGAGAGCTTCATTGTCGTGGTGGTGATGCGATGCCGGGCTTATTGCGTCGGCGTCAGCAGGTTGGTTGACGGATTGGTGTCGCTCAGTCGCGATGCAGGAGCTCGCTCCCGCTTCTGCATGGATGATGCAGTGGCCGCGCCAACAGCTGCTGGGGTGGGGCGGTGAAGAGCGGCAGAAACGCCGATAAGCCGATGCGCAGGGGTCCTCGTTAAATTTACAGAAGACGCTGGCCCCTCCAGCGCTCCCTTCGGCCAGCACCGAATACTAGCGAGGACAGCCAAACCAACTCAGGCGAGATTCACAATGTTTGCGCAACCGAGACCACGAAAGAGCACACTGGGGCCGCCGCCAAAGAAGAGAAAATCGACTCATACGATCGAGGAGATCACGTTCGACAAAGATGCTCGCACCGAGTATCTCACGGGGTTCCACAAGCGCAAGCAGGCGCGGATCAAGCATGCGCAGGGGGTAGCCGAGCAAAAGGCGCGGGAGGAGAGGATTGAGATGCGGAAGCAGGTACGAGAAGTCTTGAAACTTGGTTCTCAGAGCACAGCCCACGGATGCTGACTCCTTGGGAACGCAACAGATCAGGGAAGAACGGAAGCAGGCCGTCGAGGACCACGTCCAGGCCATCAACAAGATTCTGAGAGAGGCCGAGTACGCCGGGACAAGCGATAAAAATCGGGACGGCTCCGACGAAGAATGGAGCGGTCTGCCGGACACGGACGTGCCCGAGGCCCCCATCGACCTGGAGGAGGAATACATCGACGAGGACAGGTACACAACCGTCACCGTCGAGGCCGTCAGCGTGGATCGGGATGGCCTCCACAAACCAGAGCTTCAACAATCCTCAGAGGATGAAGCGGAAGAAGAGGGCGGAGCAGAAAAACAGGCGGAGAAGGAAGACGATGCGAAGCGGCCAAAACATCCGACCAAGAAGAAGAAGAAATTCCGCTACGAAAACAAATTCGAGCGAGCCGTCGAAGCGCGGAAACAGAGGGCAAAGCGGAGTAAAGGTAAGCGGGAATAGTCAGGGCCACCGAAGCATCGCCATAATCATTTCGAAGCGAACACGTTTCGTGGCAACAGACCTTCAAAGAGTTGGGGTGTGGGGTGTGAATGTGCTTGGAGTGTCGCAAGACTATGTAAGAACGTTGACAGTGCTAATGACCGATCCTCCACCGCTCTTCCGCCGGTGCCACATGCCACATGTAAGAAGCCCAGATCTGGAATACACGGCTCGACGCAACGAAACCCGCTCTCCGACCGAAGCAGCCTGCGCCTAGATGGTGTTGATCTCGCTCTGGAAGTCCTCCAGCTCCTTCTGCACGGTGGCGTACTTCTTGGCCATCTCCTCGTACTTGGACTCCCACTGGT